>Ga0181520_10004245_pt1 | contig 24235 bp, 17 predicted proteins | sample PEATcosm2014_Bin_29_FD_132451 | JGI IMG/M metagenome (GOLD analysis project Ga0181520, IMG submission 132451) | Peatland microbial communities from MTU Mesocosm Facility, Houghton, MI, USA - PEATcosm2014_Bin02_30_metaG | ecosystem: Environmental > Terrestrial > Soil > Wetlands > Peat | place...
CTACGCGAACGACGGCTTTCTTACCGGCCATCACGCCACACAAGAGGACCCCAAGGCACGCGACCGCATCTTCGCTCTTGCCAACGAAGCCGTTGCCGAAGCAGATTGGCGCGTCGGCAAGAATTCCAATGATGTCAACGCCCTTTTTGCCCGCGGATGGGCCCGAAGTTTGGAGTGCGCATATATTGCCATGGTCGAGCGCGGCTTTGGCGCCGGCTTTCGATTAGCGACCAAAGCAAAGGACGACGAGACGCGTGTCCTCCAACTCGATCCGGATTATGTCGACGCCAAGTTGGTTGCCGGCGTATACGAGTACGTCGTCGGAGCGTTGCCGTGGCCCTTCAAAATCCTCATCGGCTTCGCAGGTATGACAAGCTCAAAGAGCCGAGGCCTTGAGATGCTCTACGATGACGGCAATCGAGGCGTCATTACCAGCGTGGAAGCGCGCACCGTAATCGCGCTTTTTTTGCGTCGCGAGGGCCGCTACAAGGAAGCAATCCAGGTGGTTCGCAGCCTCAAAGCGCAGTATCCGCACGACTATCTTTTCAGCCTCGAAGAGGCCAATCTGCGCAAGGACGCGGGAGAAGGAATGGGTGCCGTTGACGCCTACCGGCAGATTCTTGCCAACAACGCCAAGGCGAACTATTTCTTCCAGGCGCGGCTCGAATTGACTTATTTTGGGTTAGGCGATGGGCTGCGAGGACAACGGCACTATGGAGAAGCAGCACAGGCTTATGAACTGGCCGCTGGCACAAACAATGTCGGGGTAGAACTCAAGATCAGGTCATTGCTGGCCGCAGGCGAATGCCGCGACCTGAATGGCGAGCGCCAGAAAGCCATGGCTGATTATCAGGCCGCGATCGCCGTTGGCCCGAAGACCTCGCGAGCGGACATCGCCAGGAAGCATCTGCAGAGCCCCTACAGCGGAAACTAACCGCTCCGCGGAAACCTGCCCGTGAGGCGGGAACCGAAGCCGCATCTCGTGCGTAGATTCAGGATGAGATCAATTGCTAGGATAAGGAAATTGGCATGAACTTCTATTGCTATCGTTGCGGGACGGGTTTGCCGGCAGGCGCACGGTTCTGCTCCAATTGTGGGGCAGTTGTGGCCGCCACCGTGCCCCCGCAGGGCAGGCCACTGGTCCGCCCGATCATTGGCCGCCAGATCGCCGGCGTGTGCATCGGCCTCGCCCAGGCCAACGGTTGGGATGTCAGCATCGTCCGCATCGTCGCAGTGGTTGGGTTCTTCTTTACCGGTGGTCTGGTAGCCGTCGGCTACGTCGCCGGATGGATCGGCATTCCCGAAGAACCGATCACCGCGCCCGGCGCCTACCCGCCGCCCCACGTCTAGCCAACCTTATCCCCGGTGCCCCATCCAAGCTCTGCTTGGGTGGGAGAGAACGAACCAACTTATCGCGGTTCTCGCCAAATCCCCTAAGCCAAATCCCCTAAGATGGTCCAGATGAGAACCGCATCCTACCTTTCCGACGGAGCGCGTCTCCACTACCTCGATAGCGGCAGCGGCATTCCGGTCCTCTTCCTTCATCCCACCCCGCTCGATCATTTTTACTGGCTTCCTCTGATCGAACGCCTCAGCAATGTGCGCGCCATCGTTCCCGATCTTCGCGGCCATGGCGCTTCGGAGTTGGGAACCAATTTACCTGTCGGCGGCTTTGCACGCGTCCCCGATGCGCCAATGCTCAACATGGCGCAACTGGCGTCGGACGCAATCGCGCTGCTCGATCTTCTTGCGCTTCGCGAGGCAGTCTTCGTCGGCTGTTCCATCGGTGGCTACGTCATGCTGGAGCTGTGGCGTCAGGTTCCCGAGCGCATGCGCGGCCTCGCTTTCGTTTGCTCCAAACCGCAGCCGGATGCAGAGGCAAATCTCGTCAAGCGCGCCGATACCATTGCCAAAGCCCGAGCCGGAGAGCGGGAGACGCTCTTCGATGGAATGGTGCTAGCTTCGATCGGAGCCACGGCGCGCTCTCGCCGTCCCGCAATCGTGCCTGAGCTTCGGTCGCGCATGATGCTTACGTCGGAAGCCATCGTTGCCGTGCAAGCTGGCCTTGCTGTCCGTCCGGATTCTGTTTCCACGGTCTCCACGATTCGGATTCCCGTCCTCGGAATCTCTGGCGGCGAAGACTTCGCCGTCTCTCCCGCCGAGATGGAAGCCTATCGCGACGCACCCGGCGGCTGCGAGCTTCACACACTTCCTGACGCCGGGCACTTTGCGGCCTATGAGCAGCCCGCCACCATCGCCTCCTTGCTCGCACCCTGGTTGAAGCAATTCGGCATTTAGCTGCCCTGGCGCAACATTCTCAGTATTGGCGAGAATAGAACCGCTGACGTCAAATCCGGCCCCTTATCGCTTTCAGATCCCTGCGTACCAGGAGTATCCGTAATCGGGATCGACGGAACCCTTTCCGCTGCCGAACTTCTTAATGTCGTCCGTCACTGTGATATGCGTGAGGTACTTCAAGCTCTTGTACCCAAGCTGGCGGGGCACGCGCAGGCGCAGCGGGCCGCCGAACGGCACGGGAAGATCCGCATCATTCATCCCCATGGTCAATATCGTGTGAGGATGCATTGCGTCGGCCATGTCGATACTCTCCCACAGACCCTTCTCGATGGCGTAATAAACCACATAGCGCGATTGCGGCAGCACACCCACTTCGCGCAAAACCCCCGAGAGTGGCGTGCCAATCCATTCGGCGATGTACGACCATCCTTCCTCGCATGCGACTTCGGTGATCTGGCTGTGAATTGGGAGGCTCCTGAGATCAGCGAGCGAAAGGGACATCGGCCGCGCCACAGTGCCATCCACTACCAGCCGCCAATCCCTGAACCCTCCGGCCTGCAACCGCTTGAACTCTTCCTTGAATGGCGCCACTTCATTCGCAAACGGATTCTTCGAGATCATGCTGCGCGGAAATTCGCGCGCCGGCGTGCGCGCGGTCAGCAGCCGCTGGCAGGCATAGGTCAATGTCCCGCCGGCTCCGTAAAGTTCCCCGCTATCGGGTGGAATCAGTCCGTAGCGCGTTGCCAGGCGCTCTGCGACGGCCAATCCCCCAACGCCGACCGCCGCGGCAACGCCTCCGTAGATCAGTTTGCGTCGTGAAATGGGATTCAACGGTCCTCCTTGGAAGCGCGCGTGTGACCCGTAATCATCGCCCGCGTGCGGCTCCAGAAACCAGATCGGGCAACCATCGTCACGTGGACGATGAGGAAGAGCAGGAGCAGCCACGAGACAAAAAAGTGAATGGTGCGCGCGGATTGCCGGCCCCCAAGCAGAGCGGCCGTTGCCGGAAACGCAGACGTAAAAGCTGGTGACATGGCGAGCCCTGTCCAGATGATCAGCGGGAACAGCACGAAAATCACGGCCACATAGGCAGTCCGCTGCAGCACGTTATACGTGCTTTCTTCCGCGAGTTCAGCTCGCTCGCGGTGCATATACTTCGCGATGCGATCCCGGTAAGCGCGCCACGCCCAATCCCTTCGCGCCGGAATGAGATTCTTGCGGAAATGCCCGCTCCAAAAGCCGAAGATTCCATACACAACGCCGGCGAGGACAAGGACCCACGCGGCTTCAAAGTGCAAATTGCGGCCCCAGCCGTTCTCATCAGTCAGGACATACCCGTAACTCGTAGGCACGGTGTCGCGTGAAGCTGGAATGGGGAGAACGAACAGGGGTCGCGTGTTTACATTGCCCACTTCGCCCCAATAGAACCGTGGGTGCGGGATGACGATCTCGCCGCCGGAGATGAGCAACGCAACGAAGGCGATGAATGTGAGCCAATGCGTCACGCGCACCAGTCCGGAATGACGGCGAGTCTTGGTTTTTTCAAGCTGGGAAACCGCTGGCACGCGGCCAGACTAGCACAGTCCGCCTGTGACGATGGCATGAAACAGTTCGGCATTTAGCGTAGATTGCCCGCACCTTCCACCGCGCCCAGCACACGGGAGCCGCCCGCTCGCCAGCGCAATCGACGCCATCGGCCGCCCGCGGGGAATCGTTCGCCAACAACTCCGCATACCCGCTAAACTCCTTCTGTTCTCAAGAAGGAGTCTGCACCTCCATGTCCCCCTCTCACCCGCGTCATGCGTTCCCGGCTCGTCGATCGCCCTTGCTGGCAATTGTTCTCCTCGGTTTTCTCGTCGCGCCAATCCTCCCCGCCTCAATCCTTTTATCCCAGTCCGTGCCGCCCTCGCTCGAATCGCCTCCCGTCGCGCCCTCCCAAATAGGTCCGCACGGCGAGAAGCTCCCCGGCATGCCCAAGTTTCACGATCCTGCGCCCTACGATTTCGACGAACATACCGGCTACAACCAGATATTCGATACCAAAACTCTCGCTGGTTGGGACGCGGACCCCACCATCTGGCGTGTCGACAACGGCATCATGGTCGGAGAGACCTTCGAGGGCCATCCCAGAGGCAACAACTACATCGTCTATCGCGGCGATCAGGCGCGCGACTTCGACTTAAAGCTTCAGATGAAAATCGAAAAAGGCGGCGGCGGGGGCATTCAGTACCGCAGCGTCACCGGCGTGCCTTGGACACGGCCGCAACCCGCCGGCCAGCCGCCCTATGACTTGAAGTTCATGATGACCGGCCCTCAGGCCGACTTCTGGTTCCCGGTCACCGCGCAAACCGCGTCCTATACGGGTCAGTGGTACTCCGAGAACACTATGCAGGGCATCCTCGCCTATCGCGGCCAGGTCACACAGGCGCTTCCTGGTCAGACCAATCGTCTCGTCGCAAGAATCGGCGACAAAGACGCCCTCGGCGGCTATGTCAAGGTCAACGAGTGGAATGACTACGAGGTCATCGCGCGCGGCGGAGTCATGATGCACATTATGAACGGCCAACTCATGGCCATCTTCATCGACGACAACGGGAACTCCGTCAACAATCAATCCGGCTTCATCGGGTTCGAAATCGAAAGCCAGCCATGCAAGATCTCAGTGCGCGATATCTGGCTCCGCAAGTTCGACTAGCTTCTAGAACTGGTTGCATAAAGGGTGTTTTGAAAGGGCACGGCTTCAGCCGTGCCGCAATGGGCCAGTAAAACAGAGGGCTTCAGCCCCTGAGGGATGGGTTCATTCGGCCGCGACGACATTTATGCAACCAGTTCTAGTGATTGCTTTGTAAATGAACCGCCAGACGCGTCTCGAGCAGCGCCACGAAGTCATTCGGAGTGGAGCGTCGTGATCGGATCGAGGCGCATGGCGCGCAGCGCCGGGATATAGCTGGCGGCCAGCGCGACACCAGTCAGCACAATCGTCACGCCAGCGAATGTGGGCAGATCGTCAGGCGACACACCGAAGAGCAGTCCAGCCATGAGGTGGGAGACGATAAGCGCACCGGCCACACCCAGCCCCGCGCCAGCGGCGGCCAGAACGAGTCCCCGGCGCAAGACCATTTTGAGGATATTGCCTCTTTGCGCACCCAGTGCGATGCGAATGGCGATCTCACGTCTCTGTTCATTCACGACATAGGAAATCGTCCCGTAGATTCCAAGCCCGGCCAACAGAAGGGCAGTGGCCGCAAACAGCGCGGTCATTTCCATGGAGAATCGCCTGACCGAAAGTGAGGTGGCGAGCACCTCATCCAGGGTCTCGGCATGGAAGACGGGAAGTGTGGCGTCGACGGCCTGAACTTGGCTCCTCACTTGTGCGGAGATAGAGCTGGGATCGAGTTGTCCGCGAAGGAAGATGGTCACTTCTTTGGAAGCGCGCTGGTACACGCTGCGATAGATCTGCGGAATTCCCGCGTCCGCCAGCGATTCTGTGCGGGCATCCGCAATCACGCCGATGATCGTGGTCCAAGCCGGCTTGGCAGAGCTCACCAGTCCGCGGGTATCCAGGTGCAAGCGGACGCGTTTGCCAACCGGATCCTGATTGGGCCAGTAGGTGCGAGCCGCGGCCTGATTGATGACCGCAACCTGGGGCGTAGTTTCAATATCCTGCTCGTTGAAAATGCGTCCGCGCTCGAGCGGCATCCCCAACAGGTGGAAGTATTCGGGCGAAACGATGGGACTCTCGATCAGAGGAGCCTGATTTTCCTTCGTCTCGATGCCTTCCCGATTCCCTTCCTGGATCAATGGCAGCCGGGTGGGATCGCTGTGGCCCAGAGGAAGAGCGGTCTCGTCGCCGACCGCTGCTTCTTCCACGCCCGGCAGGGTTCGGGCGCGACGAAGAATCTCGCGCAGCAGGACCGCTTCCTGCGTGGCGGTCTGATATGGATCCGTCGTCGGATCGTTAGGCCCCGGCAGCCATGTCTCAATGGCCATCACCCGGTCAGGATTGAAGCCGGGCTGCACCGCAAACAGATCCCAGAAACTGCGCAGCAGAAGGCCCGCGGCGACCATCAACACCAGGGAGAGCGCCAATTCCGTGACGACCAGAGCCTGGCGGGCGCGCGAGCGACCAAGTGATCCGCTTGATCCGCGTCCTTCCTGCCTGAGTGTACCGGTCAAATCAAGACGGCTCATGAGCCACGCGGGAGCAAGCCCAAAGACAGTTCCGGCTGCCACCGAGACGGCGAGAGCGAACCCGAGCACGCCCCAGCTGATCGATATGTTGTTCAGGTGCGGGAGGCTCTCCGGAACAAGCCGCAAAAGGACATGCCGGGCGCAGAAGAGAACGGCAAATCCAGCAATTCCGCCAAGCAGGAACAGCAGCAGGCTCTCGGTGAGAAGCTGGCGGATGAGGCGCGTTTTTTGCGCTCCCATAGCCTGCCGAACAGCGATCTCACGACTCCGCACACTGGTCCTGGCGAGCAGGAGATTGGCGACATTGACGCAACTGATCAGGAGGACCAATCCTACCGCGCCGAACAGCAGAATGAGAGATTGGCGCACGCTGCCGACCACGGTTTCGCTGAGCGGAATCAGGCGCACGGTCCATGCAGTCTGTGCCGGATACTCCGCCGGATATTGTTTTGTCAGCGATTCCACCAGCACATCCAGATGCCTCTGCGCTGCCGCAATCGAGAGACCGGGCTCGAGGCGCGCGATCACCACACGACTGCGCAGACGTGAATCGCGCAGCGGGGGCGGAAAGGGCACACCGGCAAAGCCCGCGCCCAGCCACAGTTCCACATTCTGCTCGTCGCTGGTTGAGCCCTGATCGCGAAAGCCGCGCGGCATAACACCCACGACGTGATACACGTCGTTGTCCAGGCGCACTGCTTTGCCGAGTACGTGCGGGTCGGCTCCGAACTCCCTCCTCCAGAGCCCGTCGCTGAGGACAACCTCCAAGTTGTAGCCGGGTGTGGCATCGTTCGGATCGAAGGTGCGGCCCAACTGCGCGTCGACACCGAGGACAGAGAAGTAATTCGGCGTGACCTGCTTGAAGCTAAGACGCAGCGGCTGTGCACTGCCGGTGAGGTTCACGTTTGCGCCGCGGCCTGTAATCGCCGCGGACTGAAATATCCCGGAACTCTCGAGGTCTCTCCACTCAGGCACGGAGATGCCGACGCCCTGCGCGCCTACGCCGGGAAGGTCGTCCACAATGCGGACAAGCTGTTCGGGTTGGGGGTACGGCAGAGGGTGCAACAGCGTGGCGTCGATCACGCTATAGATCGCGGTCGTGGCTCCGACGCCCAGCGCCATCGTGGCGATCGCAATGATAGAGAATCCAGGAGATCGCAGAAGCATGCGGACCGCGTACCGCAGGTCGAAGAGCAGATTCTCGATGAAGGGGAGACTTTGCTCGGCGTGATGGTGTTCCCGTATCGCTTCGGCCGAGCCAAGCTTGAGAGCGGCTTGACGCCGCGCCTCGGTTGGCGACATTCCGGCGCGCAGGTTCTCCTCGATCTGAAACGCGAGGTGTTCGGCGAGTTCATCCTGCAGGCGTTGGTCGGCACTCCGCCCTGTGGCGAGATTCGACAGGCGCATGAAAAAGCGTCGCAGGAATTTCACGGTAAATCCTCTGCCTTGACTTTGAAAAAGCGCGCGATGATCGCCGCGGTTTGCTCCCATTCGCGGGTCTCTGCCTGCAGTTGCTTGCGTCCGGCCGCAGTAAGGCGATAGAAGCGTGCCCGGCGATTGTTTTCCGATGCGCCCCACTCGGAGGCAATCGAGCCCTCATGCTCCAGCTTCAGCAGCAAGGGATACAGCGTGCCCTGATTCACATCCAGAAGGTCTCCGCTGATTTGCTCAACGCGCCGGGCGATTCCCCAGCCGTGCTGCGGCCCCAGGACATCGAGTGTCTTGAGGACCATCAGGGCAAGCGTTCCTTGCAAGACGTCGGGTTTTTCTTTCATGACGAATCAACCTTTAGGTTTCCAACAGGAATAGATGATGGCACGGCCCCTTTTTGGAAAGCAACAGGAAAATTTCGGAAGTATGTACCCTCCGTGACCCGGTTGTTCTCAATTCAGATGAGGATGAGCTGGGAGACATCTGCCTCCGTAAGTTCGACTAACTTCTAGCGATTACTTCGCAAAGTAACCTTCACCAAGACGTGCCGGTATGCTACGGCGTTTGTCGGGACCTTTCTGCCCAGGCTCCTTGTCACGCTACCGAAGATGGTTGGCAGTTGCGCAAACTTGACCCACCCCTTGCAATTGTTGAAGGTCCCACAATCTTGTTCGGAATCGGACGATGATTTTCGATCTCGCACAGTTGCTGTGCTCGAAACGATCGTCTGATGGACATATTCATCTCAAAGTGAAACGCTTAAACTCGAGACGATTTGGCAGGAAACATGCATAGTTGAGCAGCACGCTGTTGTGTGTGTGGAGGTTTTCATGGGCTCAGTATCTCAAGACTTGCGCTATGCAGTGCGCCAATTGCGTAAATCGCCTGGGTTCACGCTGACCGCGGTACTCACTCTGGCCTTCGGGATCGGGGCTACCACCGCCATTTTCTCGATTGTCGAGGGAGTATTGCTGCGGCCCTTACCGTTTTCCGATCCAACCAAGCTCGTCACACTCGGCGATACCCTTGAAGGCGTGGATTATGGCGGCGATACGCCTGGTGTCACAGCGCCTGGAGTTCGCACGTACATCCGCGAGACCCATGCATTTTCCAGTTTGGGTGGCTACACGCCTTCCAACTATGAACTTTCTGGTGCAGGCGACCCAGCGCAGGTCAACGCATCGCGGCTCACGGCCACCATGTTTCCCACGCTCGGCGTCTCGCCATTCATGGGCCGCACTTTCACGCAGCGGGAAGATGAGAGCAGCCAGCAAGTCGCCGTGCTCAGCTACCAGACGTGGCGCAGTCGATTCCACGGCGATCCACACATCCTCGGCCAGAAGATTCTACTCGACCGCAAGCCTTACGAAGTCATTGGCGTCATGCCGCGCGATTTCGAGTTTCCCCTGGTTCCGGGCCAGCTCAACCGCAGCGAACTTTGGGTGCCCATGAGCTTTACTCAGACTGAACTTATCCAGGGTGCGGGAGCGTGGGCCTACTATCTTGTCGGACGCCTCACCCCCGGCGTGCTCCCCGAACAAGCCCAGCAGGATGCCCTTGGTGCGGCGCGCGAAATCATGCGCAATTTTCCTCCTGCGCTCTCTTCCCGTCGCATTCATCCAACCGTCCGGCCGCTGGAAGAGTCCATCGTAGCGCAGGGCCGCCCGCTGGTCCGCACGCTCTTCCTCGCGGTCACCGTGGTTCTCTTTATTGCATGCACCAACCTCGCAGGATTGTTGCTAGTGCGTGTCATCCGCCGCCGGCGTGAAATTTCAGTGCGCCTGGCGCTCGGCGCCAGCCATGCGGCTGTTCTGCGCCATTCTCTTGCTGAGGCGCTGCTGCTGAGCGTTGCCGGCGGGCTGTTGGGGCTTGCGCTCGCCGGCATTGCACTGCGCATTGGCATTAGTTTTCTCCCGGAGACGCTTCCGCGCGTCAGTTCTATCTCACTCGACTGGAAGGTGGTTGCCTTTTCTCTGTGTTTAGCTTTCTTGACTGGCCTGCTGTGCGGGCTCATTCCGGCCTTTGCCGCGTCACGCACAAGCGTGAACGAAGCACTGAAAGAAGGCGGCCGCACTGGCACCGCGGGCGGCGGACATGCACGTCTGCGCTCTGCTCTTGTGGTCGCGGAGCTTGCGGTTGCCTTGGTTCTGCTTACTGCCTCTGGCCTTCTTCTGCGCAGCTTTCAGAAGATGCGCTCCGTCGATCTCGGCTTCCATGCCGATCACACGCTGACTGCTTCCTACAGTCTGCCTCGTCAGCAGTACTCCACCCAGGCCGCGATTGATGCATTCAACTTGGCGCTGCGCTTCAAGCTTGAGCAGTTGCCTGGCGTGCAGGCAGAAGGAGTCACTACGTCTCTGCCCGCAGCTGGACAAGACAGCCGTGCCACCTTTGCCCCAGAGGGTTACATCCCACCTAAGGGGGCCGGGTTGAATCTGGCCTGGGTATGCCAGTTGATGGGCGCCTACTTCAAGGCGCAGGGAATCCCCATCCTTAGAGGCCGCGACTTCACGCCTGCCGACGACGCGGCGGGAGCGCCGCTCGTTGTCATCGTCAATCGCACACTCGCTGAGCACTACTGGCCAGGCCAGGACCCTATTGGCAAACGTCTGCACCGTGGCCCTGTTGAAGCGACTTTGCCCTGGCTGACTGTTGTGGGAGAAATTGGTGACGTGAAGCAACTCGCTGCCGACGCGCCCACAGCCAACCAATTCTACGTCCCGGCCAGCCAGGTCAAGGCCTCAGTGGGTTCATTCGCAACCGCGGCATTTCGCACCGGCAACGCGGGCACAATTGTGCTTCGCTCAAAGCTTCCGCCGGAACAGATGACTGATTCATTGCGCTCTGTAGTTCGATCCATCGATCCGCAGCTCCCGCTCACCGATGTTGAATCCATGGATCGTGTCGTGGCGGAAGGCCAAGCCTCGCGCCGCTTCAACACAGTGCTCATCTCCAGCTTTGCCGCGGCAGCCGGCTTGCTCGCCGTGCTTGGCATTTACAGCGTTATCGCCTTTTCCGCCGCGCTACGGACCCAGGAGATGGCCATTCGTCTGGCGCTCGGCTCTCAGCGTTCCAGCGTCATGCGCCTCATTCTTATCTCTGGTGTCAAACTTGGATTGGCCGGTTGTGGCATTGGAGCCATTGCTGCCGTCTTCGCCACCCGCCTGCTGCGCTCGATGCTGTTTCAGGTTGATCCAGTGGACCCGGCAGTCATCGCGCTCGCTGCCATTTCCATTCTTCTGCTCGCGCTCACAGCTTCAGTCATTCCCGCCCGTCGCGCAGCTTTAGTAGAACCCGTGGAGGCGCTTCGAACGGAATAGTCGGCTCTGCAGTCTAATCGAGTTACCGACGGTGCCTTCTCTGGCTGTCTGTGAATTCACTTGTGTTAGTCGGCATTTGACAGACGACAGCTATTACAGTCTGGGCCACCGCCGAATGTCCCGCACGCGCTGTTCGATCTACAGCGTCGGTTCGTTCCACAAAAAAGCTCACCCTGTTTGCGGATCATTTCCCCATTCCGGCGCACACTGGACTTGGGATCAGCCTCACACCAGAGTGGGGAACCGACCCCGGAACGCAAAACAGCCGAGCGAAAACGGGAGCGGGTGCGCCGAACCTGCCCCCTAAGTCCATGGCCGAGACGACTCTGCGGCTAACTTCAAGGTGCAGGCGACTTTAGCGACGCGCGCCCTCGCCAACCTGAGGAAAGCAGGGACTTTCCGCCCAGAGTCCGGGAGGGGGAGGGTACCCTCAAAAGGCCCCGGCTCCCTCCGTGCGCCGGACCCTGTGCCCGCGCTGAACGGGGTGCCGCGCAATCGCCGCGTTGCGAAGTATTCCACGCCATCGGCGCACAATACTCTTGATATCTCGTTGTAGTCCCGGAGGGAGCAGGGGACAGTTCGGGGTCCCCATGGGACAGGTCTTCGTCCATGGGGTGAATTTCAGGCCCCTGAACGATCACAGGAAGAAGCGGTGGCCTTTTGGGCCCTGGGAGAAAAAGGGGTACCCCCCCACCATTACCCCCACCCCCTATACCCGAAGCGGCGAATGCCCGCAAAACGATGCAGTTCCGCAGTACCTCAGTCACGCAACCGCACAGCCGATAGAGTGCGATAGGCTCAGAACAACGACTTGTTCCTGGAAGCCAACTTGACTACGGCCACAATCGGATCGGCACGTCCATTTCATTACCCAACTGCCAAGAGCGCTTTGCACTGCGGCAAAGTTTCGCTCGAATCGCTCGCACGCAAATTCGGCACGCCGCTCTACGTCTATTCCGCAGACCAAATCCTCGAACGAGTGCAGCTTTTTCAGCAGGCTTTTGCACGCCGCGATCACCTTGTCTGCTATGCAGTCAAGGCCAATTCCTCGCTGGCAATTCTCAAGCTCCTGGCAGAAAAGGGAGCCGGGTTTGACATCGTCTCCGGCGGCGAGCTCGAACGCGTGCGCGTTGCGGCGCCTGACGCGATCAATCGCGTTGTCTTCTCCGGCGTTGGCAAGACTTCTGCGGAGATCGATCAGACTCTTCACGCCGGCATTCTCGAGTTCAACGTGGAAAGCGAAGCGGAGCTCGAGCTTCTCGCAGCCCGCGGCAGAAAGCTCAAGACAAAAGCTCGATTCGCCCTGCGCGTAAATCCCGATGTCTTCGCGGAGACGCATCCTTACATTTCCACGGGATTGCGCGAACATAAGTTCGGCATCGACATCCGTCAGGCGCTCCGAATCTACAAACGCGTCGCGGGCAATCGCTGGCTCGAAGCACACGGCGTCAGCGTACACATTGGCTCACAGATCCGCTCCGTGGATCCCTTTGGGGCAGCGATGGAACGAGTGAATAAACTCGTGCGCCAGCTGAAGAGCGCCGGGATCGCCATCAGCGTGGTCGATGCTGGGGGCGGACTTGGCATCGACTATCACGACGGTGGATTTGACGCGGCCGCGAAGTTGCATGAGTATGCCGCAGCACTCGACCAGGCCCTGGAAGGATTCACGGGACGTTTGCTGCTGGAGCCGGGCCGCTTTCTCGTGGCGCAGGCAGGTGCGCTGGTGGCCCGCGTGCTGCACGTCAAGCGCAACGGCACAAAAACCTTCGTCATTACTGACGCCGCCATGAATGACCTGATTCGCCCTGCGCTCTATCAGGCCTATCACGAGATCGTTCCAGTCAGGCCGCGTGCCGGCAACGCGCGCGACGTCGATGTCGTCGGGCCCGTCTGCGAGACCGGTGACTTCTTTGCCCGCGATCGCGCATTGAAGCCGCTCCGGCCAGGCGGCCTGGTTGCGCTTCTCGACGCGGGGGCGTATGGAATGGCGCAAAGTTCCAACTACAACTCGCGGCTTAGGGCGGCTGAGGTGCTTGTCGAAGGAAGGACCGCCCGGCTGATACGTCGCCGCGAGACAATAGCCGATCTTCTGGCTCCTGAGGTGATTAAGGCCAGAAGCTGATGCCTCACATTGATAAAGCTGTGTGCAACTCGCGCATGATCTCATTCGTCCTGTTAAGGTAATCCGCGGAGGATTTTCTGATGCAAATTCGTACGATGGCTGCGTGCGCGGTGACGTTGGGAGCGCTGGCCCTGGGGTTTTCTATGACTTCTCACGCCGACCCTCTCAAGGTAAAAACCGAGGAGGGCAAGATACAGGGCAAAACAATCAATGATGGCAAAGTGAACGCATTTCTTGGCCTGCCCTACGCAGCACCACCAGTGGGCGATCTGCGCTGGAAGGCCCCCGAGCCTCCAGCCAAATGGAGGGGTACGCGCGATGCCACTAAATTCGGCGCGCATTGCGCGCAGGGCCGCGTATTTGACGACATGATTTTTCAGGACAGCGGACCAAGCGAAGACTGCCTCTATCTGAATATCTACGCCCCAGCTGACGCCAAGGACCAGAGCAAGCTCCCCGTCATGTTCTGGATTCATGGCGGCGGCTACTCCGGTGGCGCAAGTTCGGAGCCACGTCACAACGGTGATTTTCTTCCGCTGAAGGGCGTCGTGCTTGTCACCATCAACTATCGCCTTGGAGTCTTTGGATTTTTGGTCACAGACGAACTAGCCAAGGAAGCCAATGGTGCGGCAGGGAACTATGGCTTGCTTGATATGGTAGCCGCGCTTCACTGGGTCAATTCCAACATCAAGAACTTCGGCGGCGATCCGGGGAATGTCACCATCTTTGGCGAAAGCGCGGGCTCTTTCGCTGTCAGTACGTTGATGGCTTCTCCCCTGGCGCAAGGCCTCTTTCAAAAGGCGATCGGCGAGAGCGGCGCGGCCTTTCCGGGCGGATTGGCCCTAGGCGGCGACACCGTGGCGGAGCGTGCAAAAGCCGATGGAGCGTGGATGGAATCTATCGGCGCGAAGTCGCTCAAAGATCTGCGCGCTATGTCGACCGACCAGCTGCTCGAAGCCGCGAAAAAGAAGACGCCGGGCGGTTTTCCGCCGGTTGTGGATGGCCGGCTACTAACGGAGCCAGTTCCAGATACGTATGCGGCAGGGAAACAAGCGCATGTGCCGCTGCTGGCCGGCTGGAACGCGGATGAGGGGAGTTTTTTTGCAATGAGGGGCATGACCGCGACGCAGTGGAACGCCATGGCGGGCGGGCTTTTCAAGGAGCGCTCGGCGGCATTCCTAAAGCTCTACCCGGCGGACAGTGATACTGAGGCCCTCCGTTCAGCCATCGACTACGGAAGAGACAACTTCATCGCATTGGGCACATGGAAATGGCTGGAGGCACAAAAAAAAACGGGCCAATCCCCGGTTTTCCGGTATCACTTTGAACTCGCAGCGACTCCCAGCAAATATCATCCTGGAACGTTTGCCTTCCACTCCGACGACATCGAATACGTCTTCGGCACGCTCGACACACGTCCAGGATGGGCCGTGCGTCCAGAGGACCGCAAGCTGAGCGACGAGATGATGAGCTACTGGACCAATTTCGCTCGGTCGGGCGATCCGAACGGACCTGGGTTGCCGACGTGGCCAAAGCTTGGTGCCGACGACGCCCTGATCCACCTCAATGATCCGATTACGGCTGGGCCCGACACGCTTCGCGCACGCTACGAGTTTTTGCTCGAAGGAATCCCGCCGATGCGATTCTGAAGGATAAAGCGGTTGTAACGCATGAAAGGCCACCTTTTGGGTGGCCTTTCATGTTCTTGCGCTTAGGAGATACAACCTGAATGACTTGAAGATCAGTGGTCTGTGCCAGAAGCAGCGGCAAATCCAGCTACCTGGCCAGCTGGGATGGATGAAATTCGCGGAGGATCTGCAAATGACGCACTCTTGGCATTGATGGCTGCGGAATAGTCTGCTCCAAGGCCCAGCTTCTTTAGTGCGCGCGAGTCGGGCATCAGCTTGGTCTGCCATCCCTGATCGGCCTGATACTTCTGCATCGCAGCCTGCGTGGTCGAATCCCATTGTCCGTTGGCCTCGCCGCTTAGGTAGTGCTCGTGGATCAATGCCTGCTGGATCTCGGTGACGCGGGACGGCTCGATCGCCTGTTGCCCACGCTTCGCGTGCGCCTTTAAGACATGCCCGTTTCTGGCAGCGATTCGGCCCTTGTGGCCGCGGAGGGTGGATAAGTGCGCATGGCTGGTGGGGGAAACCTTGTGCACACGAGAAGCGAGCGCCGGAACGGCGACCAGGGCTGAGGATAAAAACAGACCCAGGCTTGCTCGGAATAAAAGCATGCTGGTTTCCTCTCAAGAAACAGATTAGCCGGGATACCTTCCCGCAATTCTATCGATTCTTACCATCGTACGCAATGAAAACTCGTTCGGTGTGAAGAAAATACAAGGACTTTCTCAAACGTAACTTGAAAACCCTAAGATGCTCGGCTTCTTCGCTTGTTCTTCTCCGTTCGGCGTTCTAAAGCCCTCACGGGTTTCTCGTGGTCGGCTGAGAAGAGGCTGGATCGCACCCTCTCAGCCGGCGGCGGCTACTGCAACGTGCCCCCGATGTAGTTGATTCCATCGCCGGGTCGCCGCGGATCCAGCACTTCAAACACCACGTCATCGCCGGTCTTGAGCCGCTCGACTACAGCATCGTATTGCGACTTCGTTGCAGTGGGCTGCTTGTTAATCCGAATGATCACGAGCCCCGGCTCTAGGCCTTGCAGGTCTGCGAAAGAACCCGTGCGAACCGACTGAATAACCACGCCTTGTGCGTGCAGGCGGCCGCTGATTGCCGGTGGGGCTTCGCGGACCACGATGCCAAGCTTACTCTCGCCTGCATCGGCTTCCTCGTCAGGGGCGGCGCTCGATTGCGGGTTGTTCAGTTCAGCGAAGACCTTGTCGCGATCGCCAACTGTGACGGTCGCATCAGTCGGTTTGCCGTCGCGCACGAAGCCAAGCCGGATGCTGGAGCCTGGTTTCCGGCTCGCGATCTCATTGACTAGATCGTCGCCGTCCTTGATCGGCCTGCCATCGACCTGAGTGATGATGTCGCCAGGCTTAAGTCCGGCTTTGTCGGCGGGGCCTCCAGGTTGAACCTGCTGTACCAGCACGCCGGTCTTGAATCCGTAGATACGGTTGACCGCTCCAGACAGATTGGGCCGGAACTGGATGCCAATAGACCCGCGGGTGACTTTGTGGCTCGGGCTGATGAGGTCGTTGTACACGGAAACGACGGTGTTGGACGGCATTGCGAAACCGATGCCCTGATAGCCGGCCGATTGCGTGTAGATTGCCGTGTTGACACCGATTACTTCCCCATTCATGTTCAACAGGGGTCCGCCCGAATTGCCGGGATTGATCGCGGCGTCGGTCTGGATGAAGTGCTGAAACTGGCCGGGAGCGCCCTGATCGATGGTGCGGTGCTTGGCCGAGATGATGCCCGCGGTAACGGTCTGCGCCAGCGCGAAGGGGCTGCCAATTGCCTCGACCCAGTCGCCCACCTCCGAGGTATCGGAGTTGCCCAGTTTCACGGTGGGCAATGCCGCGTTAGTATCGATTTTGATCACGGCGAGATCGGTCGCCTTATCGGTTCCAATCACGCGCGCGGGGCGGCCCAAATCTTGGGTGTCGGGGTCGGTCGAAAGCTTGACGTAGATCTTGTCGGCCTTCTCGATGACGTGGTTGTTGGTGATGATGTATCCCTTGGAATCGACAATGAACCCGGAACCGAGCGATTCACGCACTTGTCCGTCATCGCCACCGCCGTCCTGATCAGGGATCTGGCCGCCAAAAAAGCGATTGAAGAAGTCTTGAAAATTGTCTTGACCCTGACTCTTGCCCTGGCCCGGCTGATCGCCATTCTGGTCATCATCGCCGCCACCGTCGGGGTTTTGCGGCATCTGCTGAAGGCCGTGCGGATTCCGGCGCCGGTTTGTGGATTGCTTGGGCAGCGTCTCCGTGTTGATGTTGACCACCGCGGGGCCCACCTCTTTAGCAATCCGGACAAACTCATTGGGAGGCACGGAAGAATTCACCACGTGGAGAGGCGTGGCATCCGTACTCTCGTTCTGCTTTTCCTGTCCGCGCACACCATGAGCGAGAAAGGAGCCGCCGACGATCGCGGCGGAAAGGGTGGCAAGCACAACAAAAGTTGATGCGAGACGGCGGGCGCGCAGCCGTTCGAAGATCGATTTCATGAGTTCACTGACCTCGTATTGCGCGACAAGCCTTTGAGGCTGAAGCGTTCATTGCACGTTCTTACAGTATAGCGACTGGCACGGGCACCGGAGGGAACCGAGCCAAGCTCCTCGACGAATGCGCGACGCGACGAAATGTATCTAATGCGGGGAATTTGTGCCTCGGCAGCAATCACCAGCGTCAGTAGATTAGACGCAAGTTGTACGCAAAGAGTCGTTCCGCAGGCGTGCTAACATCCTGCATGGAAATCGCGAAGAGTTACAAAGAACTTGTATTGCTGGCGGTGTTTGCAGTGGGCGCGTCATTGCTTTCGGGACAGAATGCCCAGCCGAACGGTCCGCCAAGCACCCCCCAAAGCATCATGGACCGGCTTAATGCCATGATGGCCGGCGGCAAGAGCGCCTGGACTCCTGAACAGTTGAGCACGATGGAGCGGCTGCGTGATGCCGCAATGAAGGACCCCTATGCGTTGGATGAGCTGCGCCACCTGACCGACAACATCGGGCCGAGGCTCAGCGGCTCGCCGCAAGCACAGCAAGCCGTGGACTATGTTGCCGGAGAGATGCGCGCGTTGGGCGCCGAGGTCACGTTGGAGAGGGCGACAGTACCGCACTGGATGCGCGGTGTGGAGAAAGGGGAACTGATTTCCTGGCCAAGCCAGACGCCCGGCACGACGCAGAAAGTCGTGCTGACAGCACTCGGTGGGAGCGTGGCTACACCTCCAGAAGGTCTTTCGGCCGAGGTAGTGGTGGTGGATAACTGGCAGCAGCTTCACGCGCTGGCGCCCGACGCGATCAAGGGCAAGATTCTCCTGTTCAACCACAAATTTGACAAAGAGCTGGCAGCGCAGGGCGATGGGCTGAATGCATATGTGGGCGGCGTGGTCTACCGCGGCGCGGGACCGATCGCTGCTGCAGCGGCGGGAGCCATAGCGGTGCTGGTGCGATCCGTGGGCGGGGCGGATTTTCGGCTACCGCATACAGGAATGACGCAATACGCACCAGGGGTGCCGAAGATTCCGGCGGCCGCAGTGACTGCTGAGGATGCCGATCTGCTAAGACACCTCACTAGCCAGGGGCCCGTGAAATTGCACCTCACATTGACGCCACAGACACTGCCCGATGCGCAAAGCTACAACGTGATTGCAGACTGGAAGGGAACCGATCATCCTGAGCAGGTCGTGGTGGTGTCGGGCCATCTGGATTCATGGGACCTTGGCACGGGAGCGATCGATGATGGCGCGGGCGTGGTGGTATCGATGCAGACGCTTCATCTGCTCAAAGAGCTCGGCATTCATCCTCGGCGAACGGTGCGCTTCGTTGCGTGGATGAGCGAGGAGGAAGGTTCGGAGGGCGCAGCTGCGTACATGGTGGATCACAATAATGAGATCTCAAATCACGTTGGAGCCATTGAGTCGGATCTCGGTGCGGATCATCCCGCAGGAATCTATTACGCAGGGAAGGGCGAACTCGGGCAATGGCTGCGGCCGGTCGCGCAGGTCCTCGACGCCATTGGTGCCGAGACGCTGGTGAGCGCACCGGAAACCGGCGAAGATGTTGCAGGACTAACCGCCAAGGGGGTACCGAGTTTTGCGCCGGTTCAGGACAGCCGCTTTTACTTCAACTACCACCATACAGCCGCCGACACGTTCGACAAAATCGATCCGAAACACCTCAACGAGAATGCTGCGGTGATGGCTGTTCTGGCGTATGCATTGGCCGACTCGCCGGAGCCTGCTCCGCGCTAACGGCGGGCTTCCTTCGATTCGTGAGTTTCGACTCGGTCGGCGTTAATGATCGCCGCCAGGCGGGTGAGGAATTCTTGTTGTGCGGGATGGATTTTCTCGTTCGCCTCCGGCAGAGTGAACCACGCGGCGCGGTCGACCTCGGGAAACTGCTGCATCTTTCCCGATTTTGGAGGCCACTCCATCGAAAACATGTTGCTGCGGATCGCGTCGGGATCGCAGTCTCCTTCGACGGCCCACGCGGTGACAACCTTGCCTGAGGGGAGCTTGACTTCGGATAGGGAAATCCATTTCCCAGTTGGCGGCGCGAACCCGGTCTCCTCCTCGAATTCTCTTTTGGCTTCGGAAAGCGGATCGTCTCCGGTTGCATATTCTCCTTTGGGGATTGACCATGCGCCGAGATCCTTCTTGTTCCAAAACGGTCCGCCTGGGTGAACGAGGAGGACATCGAGCGCGCCGTCACGGCGTCGATAGAGGAGCACTCCTGCGCTCAATTTATGCATTGATCGATCTCCTCAGCAAGCGTGGCACCTCATGCTTCGTGCGCGGAAGAAACGTGCGTTGGCGGAATCAATTCGGTAAGCGCAATTCCGACGAGAATCAACAACGCACCGACGGCTGGTCGAAGACCGAGGCGCTCTCTCATGAAAAGAAACGATACAATCCACGCGAAGACCGGCTCCATCGTCAGCAGCAAGGCGATGTGCGTCGATGGCAAAATGGCCTGTGCCCAGCTCTGAATCGAGAACGCCGCGGCGGTGGCGAGAGCGGAAGCGATAGCGAGAGCGACAAGCAGTCTCGGGGTAAAGTGCATCTGCGGGTGCTCGATCATCGGGAGACTGATGGCCATGAACACCGCGCAAAAGCCAACCTGCAACAGCGCCAAGGGCTGAAACGGGATGCGCGGCGAGACGTGGCTCAACGCAATGCAGTGAAAGGCGAATCCGATCGAGCAGCCGAAAGTGAGAACATCGCCTAGATTAATCGATGAGAAGTCGGGAAGAAGAGCGGCGATTCCGTCGAATGCCGCGTGGCCGCGAACCTGCATCGCTGCAGGAGCGGTCAACAGCAGAATCCCAACGAATGCCAGGACCGCACCAGTGTAGGCGTTCCAACGCGTCGGGCGTGCGTTGGGCGGGCGCAGCGCCGGGATTGACGAGAACAACGGCACGAGCACGACAACGAGCCCCGTGATAAATGCCGACTTCGATGGCGTGGTCCGGACAAGTCCGATGGTCTGGAACTGATATCCCGCTGCGAGAAAGAAGCCAATCACCGCGCCTGCTGCCAGATGACTCCAACGAATGCCACCCCACGAGCGGTGATACGTGGCCGCGAGCAATCCAAAAGCCAGAGACATACGCACCAGGTTGAATGCCGCGGGGGTTGCATCGGTGAGCGCGGATTTGATGAGCACAAAAGTCGAGCCCCAGACCGCGACCACGAACAGCATGAGGAGATAGGCACGCAGCTTCATGGGTTTCGATTCCAGTGCAGCAAATGCGGAGACCATTCTGCAGATTCACCGTGCCTCGGCGCTTGAAATGTAGGTCCGTTTTCCCGCGACAAATGTTTCCAGCACTTTTGTTTTTAAGATTGAGGGCGCGTCAACTTTGTAGAGATCGCGATCCACGAGGATAAAGTCTGCATCGTAACCGGGGGCGAGTTTGCCTTTGTGCTTTTCTGCAAACTCCGCATCGGCGGAACCCTGCGAATACGCGTAGAGCGCCTGGCCACGCGTGATCTTATTTTCCGTATAGTACGTCTTCGTGCCGCTCTCGTTCATGCGCGTCACCGCTGCATAGAGCCCGCGAAACGGCGTAACTGGTTCCACCGGATAGTCCGTTCCGAAAGCCAGCGGGACGCCTGCGTCGAGAAATGCCTTCCACGCGTAGGAATATGCGGCACGCGAAGGGCCGAGGCGGTCTTCAGCCCAATTCATGTCGGTGAGCAGATGGTTGGGTTGCATGGACGCGATGACCCCGAGCTGCTTGAAGCGCGGGATGTCGGCTGGATCGACGACTTGCGCATGTTCGATTCTATTTCGTGCGGTCGTCGAAATTCCCGGCTGCGCGTAGGCGTCAAGCGCCATCGCCGCAGCCTTGTCGCCGATGGCGTGGAATCCGAGCTGAAAACCGGCCTGCGCGCGTTCGAGCGCCATCGCGTTCAGTTGCGTCTGCGTGTACTGCGGCAGGCCTGAATTCTTCGGATCGTCGGCGAACGGCGCTTTCATTGCGGCTGTGCGCGAGCCAAGTGATCCATCCATGAAACCCTTCAAGAATCCGGTGTGTAGCATGGGATCGTTCAGGTCGTGGTGCGCACGCATTTTGATCAACTCCGGCAGCGGATCCTTGAACGGTAGCCACTCTGTGATGCGGACCTTGAGCGCGCCTTCTTTTTCCATCTCTTCGAAGACCAGGAAGTCGTCCCAATCGCTGAAATCCTGGACGCTGGTGATGCCGTGCGAAATAGCGTCGGCGATGGCTAGCTCGTCGCCGCGTCTGCGCTCCTCGTGTGTCGGAGCAGGAATCACTTTGTACACCAGATCCTGTGCGGACTCGCGCAGAATGCCGGTTGGTTCGCCGTTCGCATCGAGATCGATGGCTCCGCCCTGCGGGGGCCTGGTTGTGCCGGTGACAGTTGCTTCCTTGAGCGCTGCGGTATTCGCGAGGGAGATGTGGCCATCGATGCGGTCGAGGAATGCCGGATGATCGCCGGTGACTTTGTCCAGATCCTCGCGGGTCGGCAGTATCTTACTGGCCCAAAGCGTGTGGTCCCAGTTGCCGCCGGTGAGCCAGTGACCCGCAGGCGCAGCATCGGCAAATGCTTTCACCTTTGCCAACATTTCATCGAGCGACTTGACGCCTGTGAGATCGACGTTAAGCTTGGTTTGTCCCGCGCCGCCCAGATGCGTGTGCGCATCGTTGAAACCCGGAAAGACGAATGTGCTGGTCTCGGGTGTGTTCAGGTCGCGGAGCAAGGTGTTCGGCCCGGCGAGGCGCTTGATTTCTTTGTCGGAGCCTATTGCAATCACCTTGCCGCCGCCGATTGCCATCGCTTGCACAGTCTCCGGCTTGTCTTCGGCAAAACCTGCTCCGGTGTAGATCACGCCGTTGAAGAGGATCATCTCGGGAGCTTCGCCATTAATTGGATTTGCGACTTTGGACCTGGATGAGAAAGTTTGCTGTGCCAACGAAGAGAGCGAGAGGCACAACGAGTTCGCCGCAAACGATGCGGCAAGCAGCAGCAGAGAGGCACGCATGGGCGGAGTCTACCAGAACAAAGCTATTGTTCTGCGGCCCATTCCGCGATGGCGAGTGTCAGAAGCAGCGCCCTCCGTAAACCGAGTTCACGATGTTTGTCGCTGTACCACTCGGCCAGCGTGTGCGCGCCGCCGCCATCGCCTCCGGCTCCCATTGAGAGAGCCGGAATTCCGCGTGCAATTGGAATGTTGGCGTCGGTCGAGCCGAGGCGGAGGTCGGTGCGAATTCCCAGATGACGGTCAACCGAGCGCAGCGTTTCGAGTACTGGAGAATCGGGAGGCAGCTGTGCAGCGGGCCGGTCGCCGATTCTTTTGATGGCGAAGGTGAGAGGCCCGCGGCTGCGGCCACGAAGTGTTTTGGATATCTCATTGGCGCGACTGACGGCATCTTCGACGGCGCGGTGGAGGGCCACCTCCAGACGCAAGAGCTCATCGGAGCTTGTCGAACGAAAATCAATCGAAGCGGCCGCGCATTCGGGGATTGAATTCACGCTTGTGCCACCGTGGATGGTTCCTATGTTCAGCGTGGTGCGCGGTTCGTCTGGGAGTTGTGTTTCGCCGACAACGGCCAGTGCTGATGCGAGCGCGGCGATCGGGTTCGGCGTGCCCGCGTCGGTAAAGCTGTGGCCGCCGGGGCCGCTAATCGTGACCTGAAATCTCAGGCTGCCCAAGGCCTGTGTCACGGCTGAGTCAGCGCCGGCGCCATCCAGAACAATATGAGCAGCCACGCGACCCGCCAAGATGGAATCGTTGTAAAAGTGGCGAATTCCGCGCAGGTCCCCCTCGCCCTCTTCACCCACATTCGCGATTACCACCAGGGGCACGGGCAATTCAACTTGGGCGTTGATGAGCGCACAGACAAGTGCCAGCATGCCGGCGACCCCTGCGCCGTTGTCCGATGCGCCCGGCGATTCGAGGCGGAGGCACCCGTTTACCTCGCTGACTCTCGGGTTGAGCGGCGTTTCGACTGGGAAGACCGTGTCAAGGTGCGCTGAGAGCACGATGACCGGACCGCTGCTTTCCACCGGAAGATGAGCCGCCGGCAAAATCCCGATCACATTTCCGGCGGCATCCGTGTTGACGTCGGCCAAATCCAATTTGACGAAAGATCCAGAAATCCACGCAGCCCGTGCCTCTTCGCCAAAGGGCGGCGCGGGAATCGCAACCAACTCCGCCTGCCAATCCATGATGGTGCGCGGATTGTTGTGCATCCAAGCGAAGGCCGCATGCACCGGGCGTCTCGCAGCGAGGGTTGTTACCCTTGAGAACGGCGTGCTGCGAGAAAAGAGAACCATACGGATGGTCTCAGGGTATCAGGGGCGGAGATTCTTAGTCTTTGCGAAGTTGCATCTTTGGTTCGAACCCTATTGTGTATCCACGTTGTGGTATTCGGCCGATCGGAGAAATAGCCCTCGCGCCGGAGCCGTGGGCCCGGCAGCGGAACGCGAACGGGACTCGAAGATAGCTGGAATAGTTTCGATTTTCAAATATCCGCGACCAACATCGAGCATCGTTCCGACAAGATTGCGCACCATGTGATGGAGGAACCCGTTGCCGCGAACGCGATAGATGAGGAGGTCGGCATCTTCTATCCTCTGTTTTTCCCAGGTCGAGGAGAAAATCGTGCGAATGGTTGAATGCTGTTCCTCGACATCTGTCGATTTTCGGCCGGTCGCTTTCTCGCTTCGCGTTGTTGCATCGGGATCGGTGGCGGCGAAGCTCA
>Ga0181520_10004247_pt1 | contig 24232 bp, 25 predicted proteins | sample PEATcosm2014_Bin_29_FD_132451 | JGI IMG/M metagenome (GOLD analysis project Ga0181520, IMG submission 132451) | Peatland microbial communities from MTU Mesocosm Facility, Houghton, MI, USA - PEATcosm2014_Bin02_30_metaG | ecosystem: Environmental > Terrestrial > Soil > Wetlands > Peat | place...
AAGCAAATCGGATCGGTTTGTGGGCGTGGGGGTGGATATCCCGGAGGACGTCCTGAGGCACTCGCGTATCGGGTTTTGCAAGTGCCTGCGGAGGTCGTCGCGAATATCCTTGGGAACCACTTCTTTCCGGTCACGAAGGTTGCCCTCGGCGCGGATGGAAGTACTTCCGGGGCATCCTCGTGGATATTCCGGAGGACGTCCTCAGGCACTTGGATGTCGGGGTTTCCACCTGCCTGCCGAGGTCGTCGCGAATATCCTTCGGAACCACTTTCGTCCGGTCACGGAAACGTTCAAGGGTTGCCCTCGTCGCGGCGGATGATCCGTGGATCAAGAAGAAATGGTTCCCGAAGATCCTGGGTTCCCGACCTGTCGCAGAAGTCTGCGCCTCGGCTGAAGCGGCAGGCTGGCAAGCGAGTTCGTGTTCGGAATCCGAACAGAGGGCGACGGTCGCGGGCCTCATCATTTAGCCAATCTTGCCATGGCGCAGCCTCGACGAGAGGGGCGCTTAGCCAAAAAATTGGCTAAGCACGGAACGGGCGGGAGGCTTCCGGCTGCGCTCCGGAGCTGTCGGCGATCTTGCGAAAACGGTACACGGTCCATTTGACCCTGCGGGTTGGACGGCAACAATGGATATAGAAGCCCGCGGCGACATAAGCCCCGCCCAATCGAGGAGATCCGATTATGAGTCAACGTATCCATCGGAGAGGTTTTCTGCGTAGGGCCGCCACCGGCAGCACGATGCTGGGACTGGGCGGGCTCCCGTTTCTGTCCGGTTTGCCGCCGGTTTCCGCCGCCGAGGCGAGACTGGCGCCCGGTACGGTCCCGCTGCTGCCGGACATCGAGCCGCTGGTTCGCCTCCTGGAGGACACCCCTCGTGAGCGGCTGCTCGAAGTCGTCGGGGCCCGGGTACGCCGGGGTCTCAGTTACCAACAGATCCTGGTCGCCTTGCTGCTGGCCGGGGTGCGCAACATCCAGCCGCGACCTTCGGTCGGGTTCAAGTTTCATGCCGTCCTGGCGGTCAACTCGGTCTATCAGGCCGGTCTTTCTTCCGCCGATGCGGATCGCTGGTTGGCCCTGTTCTGGGCGCTCGACTACTTCAAGGACTCACAGGCCCGCGACGTGCAGGAAGGCGGCTGGAGGATGAAGCCGGTGGACGAAGCACGTCTGCCCGAGGCCCCCAAGACCCAGCAGGCGTTCCGCCAGGCGATGGACACCTGGGATGAGGCGGCGGCGGATGCAGCCATGGCCAGGCTCGCCCGCACGGCAGGGTCCGACCAGGTCTTCGAGCTGCTCTATCGGTACGGCGCCCGGGACTTCCGCTCCATCGGCCACAAGGCGATCTTCGTCGCCAACACCCAGCGCGTCCTGCCGCAAGTCGGCTGGCGTCATGCCGAACCAGTCTTACGGTCGCTGGCCTACGCGCTCCTGGCGCACGAGGGAGACAACCCTGCCCGGCGAGACGCCCAGGCCGACCGTCCCTGGCGGCGCAACCGGGAGTTGGTGGTACAGATCCCAGACGACTGGCAAGCGGGCAAGCCGAGCCGCGAGGCGACGGTTGAGCTGTTGGTGGCCTTGCGGCAGGGTACGGAAGATGCGACATGCGACGTGGCGGTGCAACTGCTGCGGCGCAAGGTGGCCCCGCAGTCGCTCTGGGACGCGCTCTTCTGCGGCGCAGCGGAGTTGCTGCTCCGCCAGCCCGGCATCGTCGCCCTGCACGCCGTCACGACCACCAACGCCCTGCACCATGCCTACATGACCAGCGGCGACGACCAGACCCGGCGGCTGCTGCTTCTGCAAGCCGCGGCCTTCCTGCCCATGTTCCGCCAGGCGATGGAAGGGCGAGGCCGTCTGCGGGAAACGGCCATCGACCGGCTGGAGGCGGTCCCGCTTTCCGGGGACGGCTCAAAGGCCGTTGAGGAAGTCTTTGCCGAGATCGGCCGGGACCGGCAAGCCGCCGCGGGCAAGACACTGGCTTACCTCCAGGGCAAGGGATCGGCGGAGGACTTCATGGAGACGGCGCGCCGCTTGGTCCTGCTCAAGGGCGACGATCCCCACGACTACAAGTTCAGCGTGGCGGCCCTGGAAGATTACTACCATGTCTCGCCCGCCTGGCGCGATCGCTTCCTTGCGGCCAGCGTGGTTCAGTTGCGCGGCTCGGAAGGGAAAGACAACCCGCTGGTCGATCGGATCAGGGCCGCCGTCCAGGGATGAGATATGTCCTCAGACGCTCGGGTCTTGGGTCTTCCTCCTGCCTGCCGAGGTCATCGGGAGTATCCTCCGAGAACCACTTCTATTCGATCATGGGGACAGTCGAGGGTTGTCCTCGGCGTGGCGGAATGATCCTTGGATTGAAAGAAGGGGTTCCCGGACATCGCCTCGATCTGGGGTTTCGATCAGGCGCAGAAGTCTGCGCCTTGGCGGAAGCGGCAGGTCGGCAGGCGAGTCCGTGACCGGAATTCGAACAGAGGACGGCGGTCAAGGGGCGCCGTGATGGCCGGACCTGCCGTGGGGAACCACTTCCGGAATATCCAAGGTTCTGGGTTCGGCATGTATTGGACTCCCGGTGTCATCGCCGTTCTCGACGGCCATGACGATGGTCGCTTGCCAACTGGTTGCAGACGGCATTTTGCAAGGAGTTACGCGCAACTTGTCAAATTGACGAGTTGAGACCATCGGTGGCGGTCCCGGTTCCTGACGGAACAAGGGACGTAAAATCGTCCGTCTCCCGTCTTTTTCATTTCTCGTCGAAAGATGGGGTATCGGGAGCGAACTTGTTCCCACGATGGGAAGAACTTCTCGGCTGGCCGCCTTGCCGAATCAGGACGCAGACCACTGCGCTTCGGAGCCAGCCCGCCGCTCGGCGCCTGCCACTTCGCCGCTTTTCACGGCGAAAGCCGACAAGCCTCGCGGCAACCCGGAAGGAGGGAAAAGGTTCCAGGCAAATCTTTTTGCCGCTTACGGGTTATTCCACATGGGATGTTTCGCGGTCTCGGTAAAGCCGGCATGCCAAGTTTCGCGCGAAACTTGGGGACACGACCATGCCTCGGGCCCGATATGACCGACGTACCTTGGCCGAAGCCCCTTCGACGCGTCGGTGAGGGCGACCGACGGGAGTTGGCGAGTAGCGGTGGAACACGCGGTCGATCGAGCCCGCCTCTTAGCATAGTGGCTGCTGACACCGTGAAAATGACCAGCAACCCCTCCGTCTGCCTTGCCGCTAAGCCTATCTGCGCCGCGATGCAGGAATGGAGCTTTGCAGGTACACGAAGATGCTCTTCGCCACAGATGACGCCCAAGATCTGACGGAATTGGAAAAGACCGGCGAGTTGAGGCTACGTTCTCGTTACCCACCGCGCGAAGGCAACTAATCTGGTTTCCTTTCCGCCTGCGGCTCCCATACCCCCGGCTGTGCCGGCCACCGCAAGTATTCTCTCAAAACACTCCGTGAAACGGCAACTCCTCTGCCCGGCCGAGACTGAAGTTCCATCGCGATCTCATCGAAATGATCGAGGATATTTCTAACTGACTCGGCGGCGAACTCAGCATCTTCGCCGGTAGCCTTTACAATCACCTCGGCACCGTCCTTGATGCAGCTACCAAGAAGCTGGACCGGCTCAAACAAATCCGCGCTTGCCGGCATTCCATCAATTCTCGTAAACAGGAGTTCCACTTTGCTTTTGAACTCCGCCTTCAGCGTTGCCAACAACGTGCTGGGAAAAACGTGCATGCCGTAATTGTACCTGAATGTCGCTTTCCGTTGGCAGATGTCGGAGAATTCGGCTAGACCCAGAGCCCGCCCAAGCGACCGCACGACCGCTGGCGCAACCTCGTGCGCCTCACATAACATTTTCAGCTTGACGAATATCCGCCGACAACCCTCGGTGTACTTCTGCGAGTCTTTCTCTTGTAGGCCCAAGAGCGATAGATTCTCCACGGTTGTCTTGACGGCCGAAAGTGCCACTTCTTCAGTTCCTCCGACGACTTGGATGTCAAGGATCGCCCCATTAGGGATACAGGCTTCTGCCAATTCAAGCAAACTCTTCGCGTCAGACTTCCGTCCCGCGAACACGACAGAAATCTGACTCTCGTCGAAGGCATTGGCGATTTTCGAGAGCAACATTGCCGGACGAAAGTGTAGTGCTGGAACGCAGTCTAGCCTTGCTTGGCACGATACCATTTTCGAGTCTCCGTAACTACTAAGACCTACTCTCATGAGTTCCCTGATCGCACTCCGACGCGAATTGCGCGAGGTTCGACCACCACGACTTCAAAGGACGCTCCTTTGAGGGCTTGCTCGATATGCGATGTCAGGTCCAGGAGGCGCTCCGCTGGCTGCGCGGGTGCCCTCGTGCGCGTCATGTGGGTCGCCGCTGCGCTGGTCACCACCCTGCGAATCTCGCCCGTAACATCGCTTTCCGAGTTGTCAAAGAGGCAGACCGCGGCAAAATCGACGCGAGTCGGCTGCACGTGAGTCCACCGAAATCGCCCATCTGCGCCACACAGCATGATCTCATGGCGGCCTATGCCTGTGTTGTAGGTGTGTGGCAAGGCGAAGCCCTTGCCGATCGTCGTAGACATGATTCGCTCGCGCTGCATGATCTGATCAATGAGACGATGGGCAAGATCGCTCTCGATTTCCATGTGCTCGCGGAGAAGGATTGTCAGACAGTCCTGCCAAGACAACTTGCGCCCACGAGAATGCGGCAGCAAGAATGGAACGATGCGAACGCACTTCACTTGCTGCTCCGCCCGCAGGACGCCCAGGAGACCATGTTTTGACAAGAGCTCGAGGACACGATCGCCGGTAAGAAACATCACGCCCGGATGATTCTGGACGTAGTCCAAAAGGAGCGCCTTGGCATCGGCGGTGATTCCGCCGGAAGTGATGACGAAAAGCCGATCCAGCTTTCGAGGCAAGTTATCCGCATCGGGAAAGCGTTTCGTAAAAGCCGCGTCCGCCTGATTGAAGATGGCCGAGATATTGGCGGCGTGACTGGCGTTCGCCGTTATGTCGCATGCCTTTGCCTGCACCCCATAGTAGGTTCGCTCGCCGAAATCGCCAATCTGGAAGAAAGGTCCTATATCGACCCCGAACTCGCCTGGCCCATGAGAGCCGGTTGCCACTCCTGTATAGCCCATTTTTTGCAGAAGCGGCACCAGTACGCGACTGATGAACTCCTTCTCCGATAACGAGTGTAGGGCTTCCTTGAGGTCCGACAGCCGCAGTGCGTCGAAGGAGGTAGCGAGTTCCCGAATCTCCGGGAGTAGCACCTCGGAGAAATAGTCGGGCGTGATTGCCGGGGGCTTCTGCACAATCGCAGTTGCACCGGCACGACGGGCCTACTCCCACGACTCTGGGTTGACGTGCGCCGTAAACAGCAGAATCGGAAGAACGGGGTGAGCCTGGCGGACAGCAAGAACCGTGCCGATGCCATCTTGAACACTGCAGTCCTTGCCCAGCATGAGGTCAAGCAACGCAATGTCAATGGGATTATCGCTCTTAACGAAGTCACAAACTGCCTCCGGGGTAGCCTTTAGTATGGGATTACACCCGTTCTTCTCCAAGAGAGCAAGCAGGGGCTCCGCGTAACGTCGTTCGTCTTCGGCAACGAGGATGTTCATTGTAGCCTAGCGATATGGGAGACCGAAATGAAAAGTATTTCGATGTCTGGCACGATATCTTCCTGGGAAATGTCGATCGGACAACTCAGTATACCTCGCACGTTCGCTGCCTCCGAGAGGTTGACGATCCAGCGCCGAGCAGCAAGACAACGATGCCCTTTAATATCTCCGCCACAAGGAAGGGTGAGAAGTCCACGGGACACCTCATCAGATCGAATTCGACACGGTTGCGCGACAGGCAGTGCAGCCATTCTAATGCAAATAGGTGGGTTTGCCAACAGGGTAGGCAGCGCGCGTCGAGTGGCGTACACCGACGCAAGTTGGCAGTTTGCGCTTGCCTACGGAGGCCGACACCCCTACGCGACTTCGACCGGGTTCCGTAATGCCTTCAACAAAGTTCCATTCGCCCCTCCCGATGCGTATATCCAAGACCGCCGACCCCCTGTGGCAGGGCCTTGGCGGCAGACGGACCTTCGTTGCACCTGGACGGCGGGAGTCCGTGTTCGGAATCCGAACAAAGGACGCCCCCCACGTCGCCTCCTGACGCGTGGGAGGGGTTGCCCCGGCGGGCAGGGAACCGCTTAGTGTCAACCTGCATGGTGTTCTCGTGGCATCCGAAAATCACAGTGGCACGACTCCACTGTGATCGTCTTGGGACCGCGTTCTCGGGGAGGTTCGAAGCTCGGTTCATTGGGGAGTAAGAAGCATTCGGACACTTGTCGGTACGCATAACGACCGACTAGGAAGGGATTTCCGCAGGTGACGCAATAACGTCACGGCATGCTCGCCCTGTGGCACCGCCCACTCCCAGGATCAAGGTGGCATGATGCCCTTGTGATTGTTCCCGTGCGATAGCTCTCAATAAGAAGGAGTTTCAGATTGAAGCTCCGGCGGCAACCCGGAAGGAGGAAAAAGGTCCCTTGCGAACCATCTTGCCCCTTTCGGGGGTGTTCCGCTTGGGATGTTTCGCGGTCTCTCGGCGATGCCGGACTTGCCGGGTTTCGCGCGTAACTCGGGTGGTGCCTCGGGTGATGTGACGAATGTCACTAGCTTAAGGAAAGCGACCACAATCGGTCGTAGGCGCGTCGGCGTGCCATCACAAGCTGTTGTATACTAGCCGAAGTCTCCGCGCTTAAGCTAGTGCCATTCGTGCGCCCCACCGCCGCAGCCAAGGACTCGCGAAATGTTTTGGATTGTTACCCCAATAGATATCTGCGCCTTCGTTGTTGGAAACCTCGATTTTCACGGCTTTCCGGCGAATTGAATTACGAGATGGCAATCTCCGAATGGGTTTGTCGGGAAAATCGGCCCTGGGGCGGGTGGATCGTCCGAGCGTCAGAAAACGAACGGTTCTTGACACGTCGCCCGTCCCCGCTATATTGAGGGGAAATTGGCGTTGTTTCGCGGTATATGCTTCGATGGCGTTCCATGGGCCAAGTCTTGGACGTGCGGCTGTGTCGGGCCAGCGCGCTTCATGGGGCTGGGTCAATCGGCCGGAGTGTGCTATGCCGTGCAAAGCGAGTATGCAGGGAGATAACAAGCTACATGTATCCAATACGGGACTCCCTTGAACTCATAGCAGCACACTTGCTCCGCCTCGAATGTTGGGCGTTTTGTCAAAGCGTTTACCTTGTGGCGTCTGATTAACACTTGGTACGGTAGTTCTACTCGTCGTCTCACACCAATTGGCAGGATTTGCCGGGAGAGCTGAATGGAGACCACGTGGTCTGAGTTCCGCGGCGTCATCGACTTTATTGACCGGGCCGGCGATAGTCGGGGAATCCTGAAAGCGTCCTTGCAGGAAGCGATGCGCCTGATCGGCGGGGACATTGTATGGGCATGGCTGCTAGATGAGGACGGCCGCCGTCTGGTCTTGTCGGACTACGTCCTTTCGCATGCGACGGGCGTAACCGTTCAATACGATCGGCTGGAGGTGCTTGAGCGGAGCTGCTCGCCCGCCGCCACGGCGCGAGAAGGCATCTGTTGGCGGGCGATCCGGATGAGAAAAGCCGAACGCATTCCGGACGTGCGGCAAGACTCGGCGTATATCGAGTGCTGCAAGGAGACGCGCTCCGAGGTGGTCGCTCCCCTGCTTTTTCGCGGGCAACCCCTGGGGGTCCTGAATGTGGAATCCACGCGAAACGATGCGTTTACACAGGAGCACGAGGAAATCCTTGCGGTCATTGCCGAACTCGCAGCCGCCGCTTTGAAAAGGCGCGAACTCCAACGAAACACGGATCTGATAAAAGAGGTGGGCCGAGATCTCGCCTCGGCCCAAGACCTGCGGCAAACTTTGGACAAGGCCGTGGCTGCGATTACCCAAACGACCCTGGCCCGCTTATGTTATTTGTATCTCCGCGAAGGGCGGGAAGAGTCCATTTGCCTGCGGGCGGCCTCGAAAGGCTTTGAGGACCGGATCGGAAAAGTCTCCTACAAGCTGGGAGAGGGATTCACGGGCGGCATTTTTCTGGCGCAGGAGGCCGGGCTCCGCACGCGGCCAGTACATGGCGACGGTTGGATCGCCAAAGACCTCGCGGTGTGGAACGAACGCACACACGATGAGCCAATCGTCACTCTGGCGGGATCTCCGCTGATTTATGGCGGTTCGGTGATCGGCGTGATCACCCTCACAAACCGAGACCCCAAGGCGCGGAGCCGCTTCTTCAGCAGCAATGACCTCGAAGTGTTGCGCATCCTGTCTCCGGTGATTGCGATGGCCATCCATCTTGCGCGACGGCTGGTTCGACTGCAGGCCGTGGAGTCGAGTCAGGAGGCCGGATTGAGCATCGTCCGCCAGCCCGAGGACTGGGAGCAACGCCTCCACCAGACTCCGGTGGACCTCCAGAATCTGGATATGCGCATCATTTATGCCAATCCCCGGCAGCGCAAAAATCTCCCGGTGACGATCGTGGAAGGCGAGAGCATCTGTTACGAGGTATGCAACAGGCTGTGGAACCGCCTGTACCCGTGTCCGTGGTGTCCCGTGCTGGGAGTGTTTCGCGGCGGAGTGCGGGTGGAGGCGGTGACACATTCGCCCACAGAGCCCAATGGATTCGTCAGGCATTTCAACGTGATCGCCACGCCGTACCAGGACGGCCTCACAAAAGAACGAGGCGCCCTGGAAGCCATCATGGATATCACCGACACGGTCGAGCTGCAGGACCTCCTGGGCCGGCTGGCCCAAGCGGAAAGCCCGGAATGCGTGTATGCGGATGTCTGTGAAAATGTGGGGCGGATATTCCAGGCATTGGAAATGGTGGTCTTCACGCCGGAAGATGTGGGTTGGGGCCCGGATGAGCGCTTTCACCATGTCGGTCGGACGCACATGGCCGCCGTTGACGAGAAGATCGTCGAGCGGCTCGAGCGGCGTTGTGCCGAGGCCAGCGAAGAGGACACGCTGACGGCATACTTGGAGACGCGGCGCGACTTCCCCAGCAGTGCGTACGACGGGGAATCGTTCAAACGCCGCAAGCGGCCTGTCGACTGTGAGGCCGGGGCATGGCTGGCGACTTTGCGCGGGGGAGTTCAACTTGTTCCTCCCGACGCGTTGCCCTCGGGCGTGAAAGACTGTTTCCATTCGACGACGGATTCCGCTTTCATCGCGCTGCCGGTGCCCCTCGAAGAACCGCGGACGGTTCTCGTATTCCGGGGAGACAAAGACTCCCTGTTCTTTCCAAACATGTCCGACGACCCGCAGCCAGCCGCGGTCCGGGCGAAAGCCAGAATTACTTGTCACGCCGTGTCACGGCTGGCCGAGTTGGCACTCAAGAGAGTCCGGCGGGAGCGCAACTTCCGTCGATCCGCGGATCTGGTCAAGGCATGGATCAGGGATATCCCCAAGACGAGCCTAGAGGAATGCTTCAAGAATCGCGTCCCGGAGCTCTTGGGCGCGCGGAGTTTTTCGATATTCTCCCTGGATCCTTCGGATGGTCTTCTCCATCTCGTGGCGACAACGGGATTGCTCCACGACGACGGCAGTAGCTACACCAAGCTGGAGGAAGCGGCCGTATCCTATCGCGTCGCTCCGGACGACGGCCTGACCGGCTGGGTCGCCTATTACAACACGCCGTTGAGTGTCCCGAACGGGGCGTTCTCAATCGAAAGTCTGGACACAATATTCCAGAACCAGGTGAGACCCCAGAACCCGGGGATCGACCGTCCACCCAGGTGGGCGGGCAAACACAATGAAAACCGCGGGGCCGAGCATTGCTACCTGGGAATGCCTGTCACATCGTCGGAAGGCAAAGTCATTGGCGTCTGCAGGGTGACGGGCAAAAGCCCGCAGTCCGGCATGCAGGGCTTCGAGAAGGATGACCTGGAATTGCTCACGGCGTGCTGCGTCATTCTGGGGCTTGTCATGGAGCTGCGCAGCAAGACGGAGGAATACCAGTGGCGCCTGGTTTCGATGCGGGCTGGCCACCACCTGAAGAACGCTCTGCGACCGCTCCTTACTAAGCTTGACAACCTCATGGACGCTACTCCTGATATGCTGCCTGCGTCCAAGGAGCGACTCAGGTTGATTATTGCTGAACTTCGGCTAGCGGCGGACCACGTCGGAAGATTCTATCGATTCGCTACGGGGCGACGCTTCAGAGCCACGGAAGCCGTCAACCCGCAGGACCTTGTGGACCAGATGATGGATCGGCTGCGCATTCTCGCCCACGGCCAACAGTTTACAATCAGGTATCCCAGTCGGCCGGTTACGGAGAAAATCCGCATCAACAAGGGGGGCGCTGCAGGAGGTTTATGAGCACCTCTTGCACAATGCCCTGCAGCACTCGGGAAAACCCGAAGCCGAACTCATTGTTGCGCTGGGATGCATGACAATTGACAATGGCGGCGACAAGCCGAAGCGGGTTTGTCTCTTCTTCGAGGACAACGGAAAAGGCGTGCCCATTGACCAGCGAAGCACGATATTCCGTCCCTTTCACACCGGGGCGGCGGGGGGAACCGGATTGGGGCTCAACCTGGCGCAAGACATCCTCCGCCAAATGCGCGCTGAGTTCACGCTCGATCCAGAATTCAGCGGCGGCGCGCGATTTCTGATGCTCTTTTCGCCGGCAGGAGAAATTGCATGAACACACCTGAACAAACCAGAAGAATTCTCCTTGTGGAGGACCACGTGTCCGAATCGCAGGCGATCAAGGAGACATTCGAATTATTACGTTCGTTCCGGTACGAAGTCACCGTTGCCGGCAGCGTCCAGGAAGTCTGTGAGAAGCAATGGGAAAATGCCCACTGGGACGCAATGATCGTGGACCTTGGCCTGCTCGACAGATTCACCGAGGAGTATAGTGGATTCTACCTCGTCCCGCGCGTGCAGCACGCACGGACCCTCACGATCGTGTATACAGCGCATGCGGAGCCCAAGACTCTCGCACGCAGCGTACTTCTCGGCGCCGATCTCTTTGTGGACAAAGACTACGAGCCGAGTGAACTTGTGGAGATTGTCGACATCATCTTCCGGGAATATGAACGCCGCCGAGAACAGGACCAGCGAATGCGGCCGGTCCTGGAGCGTCGGGGTGCCCAATGGCAACGCGAACACGCCGGGAAATCTATCGCAATCATCGGCGAGCAGGTTGTGGCCGCGGAGTCGACGCGGCTGAAACTGGCCGTGGCTTTCGACAAGTACGTCCAAGCCAACTCGGGCGTAACTGAGTCACCGTATATCATCGACATGTTGAAGGACAACACACAATGAACGGACACAGAATCTGCCGGATTTCCCGCGGGCAAGCCCCGGACCACGGAAGGCTCATTTGGGAGCGCGAGGACAAACGGCTTGAGGGCACGTATACGGAGTCCCCGGCAGAGCTGGCGTTTCAACAATTGTCCCTCGATCTCTACTTAATTCTCGGGCCCGGCCAGACCTGGCACGATGGCCCGTGCTTGTCGCGCATGGTTCACCGCCTTGTGCCCCATGAAGCCCACGCAGTCATCTCCCATGAGGACTGGGAGGATACGTCGCGGTTCATGACCGACCACCACCGCTCTCCCTTGCCCGATTGGAGGGATGGGAGACGCATCGGTGTGAGAGTGGGCGGGCAATTCACGGTTGCCTACAGTTGGCCGATCGTCGCTCAGCCGGCCTGGGGCCCCATCATTTCGGAGCCCCTCGTCCACGAGCTGCATGTGGTCGATGTCCCGCGGGATCGTTGCATTCGTTCCGAAGGAGCGGATGTGTTTGCCGGCCACGGCAATATCATTTCGCGCGGATACACGTATTTCGTGTCGGACTAGGACGCTGTCCGACGGAGGCTGTTTCGGGAAAAACCACTGCGCGTGGGGTTGGGCTCGCGCGGACTGGACATGGCAGAGGCACTTGGAAGGGGTCCGGATAAAACCTGCGCCAGCAGGGAAACGAGTTCAGCGCGCGACTTTGCAGAGAATGTCGGTATGACGAAGGAGACAGGCCCGTGACCAAGCATGAGCATCTGCTGAGAAAACTCATTATCAATCGGGAACTGGCCAACAGCCTGGACCAGTTGAGAAGTGCCGCCGGGAAGCTGTGGAGCGACGAGGGACCGCGCGTCATTGAAGGCTACACAGATCATGGGATTCGGCATTGCGAGCGCATTATCGACAACGTGTGGTCGCTGGTCCAGTCGCGTAAAGGCCCGAAGTTGTCGGAAATCGAGGCTTATGTGCTCTTGGCGGGGATCTATCTGCATGACATCGGGATGCAGTGCGACGTAGTCAAATACCCTGAGGTTGCAGCATACGCAAAGCAACTGGGCGCCAGTTTTGGCGTCGAATTTCGGGCGAGCGCCACGAACAGGTTCAGCCTGGACGAACAGAAGGCCGTTCGCGAGAACCATCATTATTTGAGTGCGGCCTGGATTTCGCTGGCTGTGCGTGATGGACCGGACCATTTGCGTAATGCCATGAAGACCGTGCCGCCTAACTACCTACGCGACCTGATGGACGTCTGTATGTGGCACTCGAAGCTCCCCATCGGAGAGTGTCCGTACTGGTTCAATCTCCAGAGGCAATGCCGGAAGCGTCTCATCGCCGCGATTCTACGGTTGGCCGACGAGTTGGATGTCGCTTCAAGTCGGGTCAACATCGAGACTGTAAGGAGCTTCCGGCTTCCCGCCGATCATGCGTTGTATTGGTGGTTGCATTGGCGGACGAACGTAGAGATTCGAGCAAGTGGGACGATACAGTTGACGTTGTGGCTGCATCCCGACGACTTCAACGAGTACGGTGAGATAGTAGAGGATCTGTTCATCAGGAAATTCAAGGACAAGAATCAACCGGTCTTTGAAGCGTTGAGGGAAGACGACGTCGGGGTCGATTTGTCCGCGTACAGCAACGTAGAGTCGTATCCCGAAGGCGAGAAGTTTCCGCCTGAGATTACCGAATTGCTTAAGAGCTGCAGGAAGGAAAAAGCTGCGGGAGCTGTGGTCCCGACTCGATCGAGCTTGTTGGGCCAGACCGAGCTTTGCCTCCAGGTGGTCGGCGGCCCTGGTCCGGTGGGACACCAATGTCCGGCGTTCCCGCCGAGACTATATTGCGTGGTGCCAAACGAAGACAAGGCTTGCATATCGTTCCAGGATTGGGAAGAGATGTCGGAGCAGATTCGAGGGGAGGGTCGCGGTGGATTGCCGAATTATCGTGAGGGTCGCTGCGTTGGCATGAGTTTCAGGGGCCGCTTCGTGCAGGGCTTCGTCTGGCCGGTCGCGATACAAACACCATCGCGAGCGCCGAAGCCGGTGCGCGCGGAGTCGAAATTGTATGTGTTCGAGGTTCCGCGCTACGACTGCCTGCCATCGGTGGGCGAGCAGATACTCTGTGTGCAAGAAGATCCTACCGGCAGACCGTAGTATCGAAAGCGACGGAAATGCCCCAACTGCCTGAAACGGGATCACGATGCAATCAGAGTCTCATGTGGTACCATGCTTGCTCTACGTTTTTGTCGAGGCTCGGGGCATAGTTCCGTTGCTGCTCGCTGCCGTCGTTATGGACGCGACCATTCCTTCTAACGAAGTATGTCGCTGTGCCTCGCTGATGGTCGTATCGCGCATGGCGCACATCGACTGCCTCCAGTCCCATCAAACGTATGGCTGAGGTGAGATGTGCCAGAAAAGGACCCATTTTTCGGAGTGAGGGCGGGGCGACTTGCGCGCGTCGGTCACCCCACCTCCGCGTCCAAAAGCCATTAGGGGCATGCCGATTTAGCCATGTTAAGAAAAAACCGAAGGTCTTCTCACCGAACTCCTTCTCTGGTGCTCGTGCGCCTCGGTCCGACACGCCCGACGCGACTTTGGACCGGACTCCGTAATGCCTTCAACAAAGTTCCATACGCCCCTCCCGATGCGTTTATCCAAGACCGCCGACCCCCTGTGGCATGGCCTTGGCGGCAGACGAACCTTCGTTGCACATGGACGGCGGGAGTCCGTGTTCGGGCCCCGAACAAGGGACGACCCCCACGTCGCCTCCTGAAGCGTCCGCGGTCGGACCAGGGGCTGGAGTCGTCATCGGGCGGCGAGACGTAGTCGTGTTCGGTCTTCGTCAGCTTGGTCAGGATCGCTTGCCGGTCGGGCCTGAAGACCATGACCGTCTGCCCATGCCCGTCCGGCTCGTCATCGGCTGATGGGATGTCGAGCGCTTTGCCTGATCGCCGATCAAGCCCATCGTGACCGCCGCTGGCGGTAATGCCTCTTGCCTCGTCTCCTTGAAGAACCACCCCCTAGTCCGTCCGATTGCGTCGCCCAGCGATTCCGAGGCGATGCCCCCGGACCAATCCTGGCGTGATATGGGAGGGACATTTCGACGATCTAGCCCAGCATGACCAGAGCACCGTCCCCTCTGCCCATCGCCCCGGATCAACGCTAATGCGTTTGGAGGCGTTCCGCCCACCTTCCAATGGTGCGACCAAGGCAAGTTCCGCCGTGGTACGGATGAAGGAAGTAATTCCACGAGGTCGGCGCCACCTGGAATGCCAGGCTGCCTGGGCGCTGCCGTGCTCGGTTGGACTGTATGGACTGGGGGCGGAGTTCTCTCCCCGGAAACATAAGAGCTTTTTCCGAATTCCCCGGGATCCGGTTCCATCCAGGAGCCTCTCCTCGGTGGACGCGGTCGCCATTCCTTCTTTGACGAGACTTCGGACTCCTGTTCCTGCCGGCATCTTCTCACACGGCATCATGCCCCTGAGGGCAGCCGACTTGACGTCCCCTGACCCTTGCGATTCTCGGAGCCGGCGCAACCCGGAAGGAGGAAAACATCCATCCGAACCACTTTCCCGCTTTCGGGGATATCCTGCGTGAAAGACACCGCCGTTCGTCTCTCGGTGAATATGGACATGGCAAGTTTTGCGCGCGAAACTTGGGGACACGACCATGCCTCGGTTATGTGACCAGGGCGCAAAAGCTAGACGCGTCTGGACGCATTGGTGGGGGCGACCAACGCGGGTAAGCCCAAGATGGGCGCCCGGAAGAGGGTGGGGTCTTGACGTATCCGAAAGGAAGAGGGAGAAGTCGTCGCAACGCTTCCACTCGGGGCGGCAACTCGAACGAGGGCGCTCACCGTCGGCGCGTCTTACGGCGTGCCGTGGAACGCTTTGTTGGCGCACTCGACGATTCCGCGTCTACTCTGCGTTCTCGGAGGTAATTTGGCAGGAGCTTCGCCAATTTCTGAAAACCGTCCACATTGTCCTTGTATTCAAGCGTCCTGTATCCACGGAAGTCGAACGGAAGTTGCGCGATATCCTGTGTCAACAAAATGGCACTCTTACCCACGGTGTGTGCAATGCCGACCTCGTACATCACATTTGAGTTAAGGTCTGTGATATCAGCAACGATCACACTCGCTTCGAAGATGGAACTCCAGATGTCTTCAAGAATGTTGTGCCCTAACAGACTATCAGCGCGCGTACAGTCAAATCCTTCTTTGGCCGCTATAGTCTGCAAGTGCTGCCAAACCCTATCAGCCCAAATCGTCGAAAATGGCATCAGAACGAAACATGAGTTGGCGCGTCTCTTGAACGAACGGGCTGCGAAAACCGGTGTAACGACGAGTGCATTCAGGGGAATCGCTGGCGCTGGCGATCTGCCGGCAGACGCTCGCAGCACCGATCGCACGCGAGCGACAAGGATTTTTGGACTGAAAGGCTTCGTGACATAGTCGACTGCGCCCAGATCCAAGCCCGTAATGACGTCAGATTCCTCAGCTCTTGCAGACAGAATTACGACAGGAATCTCTTTGTATGCCTCCGTTGCCTTGACAATTCTCAAGAACTCAAGCCCGTCCATACCGGGCAGCATGAGGTCCAGCAAGATCAGATCGTAGGTCCGGTGTTTTATCGCTTCGAGCCCCTCTTCTGCCGTTCCAACGGCTAGGCAAGACGTAGTTTGCCTCGCAAGGTGGTATGTGACAAGCTCCCGAATATCCTCTTCGTCTTCAATATACAGGATAGACTCATGCGCCACGGCTAGGTATCTCTTTTCGGCCCACGAAAGATGGCACGCGGCCGCCGCCGAGTGGCAAATTCCGGTGCTTGCGTGCCCGAACGGTCGTTCGGGTTCCGCGTGCTGCCATTGTACCGCGTGCAGCGCACCAGCGAAAGCCACCCCGACGCGACTTGGACCAGGCTCCGTAATGTCCACAAGTCAAGTTCCATACGCGCCTCCCGACGCGTATATCCATGACCGCCGACCGCCTGTGGCATGGTCTTGGCGGCAGACGAATCTTCGTTGTGCCTGGACGGCGGGAGTCCCCGTTCTGAATCCGAACAGGGGACGCCTCCCGCGTCGCCTCCTGATGCGTCCGTGGTCGGATCATGGGCTGGAGTCGTCGAGCCGACCAGGGACGCATTGGGAGGCGTGGGAGAGGTCGATCGCCGGGGACACCGCGTTTAGCCAAAGAATTTGCTAAGCTGGGGTTCCTCTCCACCTGCCTCGTCTCGATCTGGTCGTCGGCTCGTGCCTGGGCGACGTTCCTGACGCCGGGGGACATCTGGCGCATGGCCCAAACGAAGAAGTTCTTCGACCGCCGGCTGTTCCACAGGCGGGGCGGTCGCGGCGACGCGAAAATTGCCGGGGCTATATCGCCGACATATCGGGTCTGCGGCTCGAAAAAGGTCCGGCGCACCGCACGGTAGAGGAAGTTCTCCGGGCAGGCGTTTTGGGCCGTTCCCGGTACCCGGTTTGTTGGGGAAAAATGGCGCTGTAGGTCGGATGTTGAAGGGGAATTGCTCAACGGCGGCTGTGGCTGCTTGGATCAAGGTGACAGCGTGTCGCCTTGATCGTGAAAGATGTCTGTCGGTTTTCGTGTGCCGGAATCCAACTTTGTCTTGACCGGCCTGCATCTTTCGTGATGCCAGTTTGAGAGTGACAATCGCTGAGCAGGGCAAACGGCTCGTCGCAGTGTTTCGCGGCTTGATTCAACTTTATCTTCTGGTATACTTGGTCCGGTGATCGGGAGTTAAGTCTCGCATCAGCCAGCCAATGTCGTTGTCTGAGGCACATCCTAACCTAATCCTCGCGGAGGCTCCATGGCTCTTGCCAAGATCATTGCGAAGAATTTGAACCCCATCGGTGGCCCATTCCTCGCCGCCCCGTTGGGCGGCGGCCCAGCTTGCCAAATTCCCGGTTTCCATGTCCCCCTCCAAGAGCAAACAAACTGGTGCTGGGCCGGGGTGGCGGTCGGTGTCGCAGCCCGATATGGTGCAGTGTGGCAACAGTGTAACTTAGCCGGTCTGGAACTCGGCCAACAGTGTTGCCCGGCGGGAACCAACCCTGGTGCTTGCAACGTGCCGTACTACCTCGATCGCGCACTTGCTCGGGTTGGACACTTTCGGACGATGATAGCTGGCGCAGCCCCATTCACCCCCCAAGTTACCGCCGAGATCAATGCGAGCCGACCGGTCGGGGTGCGGATCGGGTGGTCGGGAGGTGGTGGGCACTTCGTCGCAATTGCCGGGTATTCGACAAACGGCGGGCAATTCGTCGATGTGGAAGATCCTTGGTACTCGGCCTCGACGGTGACCTATGCAGTTCTTCAGAGTGCCTACAAAGGTACTGGGACTTGGACTCACACTTACTGGACTAACTAGGAGAGAAAACAATGGCCGTCAAGTTCGTCGAGGAGCCAGCTGGATGTCGGGTCGCGTTGGAGAGGGGCCTCAAGGCGCTGGGAGCTGGCCCCACCCCAGCGTCACTGGGCCACCTTGCCGCAGCCGCACACGCTGAAGCTCCTCCCCCCTTACCAGTGTTCGTCTTACCGCTCAATGACCTGGCGGCCGGGAACACACCGAACGGCGGATCCCCGGTTGCCTGGGAGTACTTGCTAGTGGCGGGTGGCCAGGCGGTTCGAACGGCCGAGGTTCATCCTGACGTGGCCGACCCACAGAACATCTTCACATTTGCGGCCATTTCGGCAGGCGCGGCGGCTGGGATCGCGCAGGCGATCGAAGTAGCGGAGGCGGATCCCAAGATTGCCGCTGGCCGATACGAGATGAGGCTGGTGCGGGCGGTTGCCCTTTATGTCACGGCGCTGTGGTTGAAAGATCTGACGGACGCTACGGATTGGTATGTGGTGATCCCGCCGGCACCGGAGGGACTCCGAGTACACATAATTATTTCTGCTCCCGACTTTTTCAAGCTCCTTCAGACGATGGCGGCGGAGAAGGTACGGATTAGACCTGAGAGGCCAGAGTCGCCATCGAACTGAACGAACTGTTCTGTGGGACGATCTCGACACCTCGGGCAGCCGCCTCGAGGCAGATGTGGGCGACCGTTTCCAGGGCAATCTCGTCGGGCATCGATGGCAGTCCGACAGAGCCCATGCCGAGCTGGACGCAGTTCAGCCCGCAAGGCGCGAAACCGTGTGCCCGACCCGTCCGCCGTGCCTTCACTGGTCATGTCGAAGATCGGTCGCGGCGGCGACGATCCCGACCCCGGACGGGAAGTCATCCGTTCCTGGCCGTGTTCAGAACCCGAACGCGAGGCGGCGTCGTCATGCAGGCGAACGGCGGTGCAACCGGTTGCCACGATTGCTAGCAGTGCTGTTTTCACTCGGACTCGTTCACTGGGACTCGGTTCGGTGAGGAGTGGGGGTTCAGGGGCAGTACCATTACTCGGACTCCCTAGGGAGAGTCCGAGTAATAGTGTGGATACTCGGACTCGCAAATCGGACGAGTCTGAGTGGACAAGTCCGAGTGGGATTCAAGCCAAGCAAAAACCTGGATAGTTCCGCCTCTCCCGCTTCACCTGACACTCGACGATCCGACCCGAATCGAGCAGTTTCTGGAGGATCGGTTTCCACGCCTTGTCGTTGCAGCCGACATGCTCCTTGATCTCTGACGCCGTCTCTCCGTCAGGCTTGGTCCCAAGGAACTGGTCGACCCTCTCCAAGCGTCCTGCCTCGGTCTCTTGCGCGTGCGCCTGTTTCATCTCGATCTTGGCGATCTTGTCGTCGGCTTGCGCCTGCACGATATACTTGACGCTCACCTGCCACTTGGTCCTGAGTCCCGCGTCGGACAGGTCGCCCTCGTCAATGTCCACGGCGAGCTGGTCCGCCTGCCCGAGAGTACCGCCTGCGGTCAGGTACAGGGAATGCTTGCCGTCGTGCATGTAGGGCGACCGGCGGGACAACAGTAGCCGCTGCCTTGCCCATTCGGCGAGTCCCGACTGGGACAGCTCGCCCAGTTCCGCCGGGGAGAAATTGTTGGAGTCCGTCCATTTCCCGAAGTGGTGGACGAGCCCCACGAGGCAGCCGGTCTTCTGTCCCACTTCGGAAAGCGGCTGGAGCGCGGCACCCATGACGAAGACGTTGCCCGCCTTGCTCGCCGTGTTCGAGTCCAGCAGGCAGAGGTAGACGGGGTCGACGAAGATCGCCTTGTAGTTCCGTTCCTGAATCAGCCCCGCCATGACGTCCAGATCCTTCCGCGAGTACAACGGGGGTAGGCTGAAGTGCCAGTCCAGGGCGCAGTCGCTCGGTGTGATGCCTCGCGCCTGGCATATCCGCCGAATGCCGTTTTGGAGGGCGAGCCTGCCTGATTCCCCGCTCCAGATGCCGACATTGACCCGCTTGCACTGCCACTTGCCCAGGAACTTGGTCCCCGAGGACATGGACACCATGAGGTCGACCATGATCAGGGTCTTGAGGGTCTTGAACCGCCCGCCGATGACGGTCGGCATGGCGGCCAAAAGCTGATCCACGAGGTATTCCACCGGGATGTCCTCGGCATCCGGGTTGGCAGCCGAGATGCCGATCGCCCATGCAGGCAGGTTCTGCTGTTGCTGTTCCTTTGCCGTTTCCCGACCGGACTCTGCCGTTGCCTTCCTGTTCTGGGACGGCTTGGGCGTGGTCTCCGGGGCGACCTGCTTCTCGGCCCTCCACCTTTCGACTTCCGCCTCGATCTCCGCGTCCAGTTCGTGTCCCGTGAGCCAGACCTTGTCACCCCGCTCGCCGCTATATGCCTCGCCCTCAGCCCACCTCACCAGGTCTCTGATGTCCTTCTCGCTCCAGGGGTAGTAGCCACCGTACTGGTCGACCTGGTCCGTTCTCTCGCCCCATTCCGTCAGCACCTCGACGGCGGTCTCACCGTCCAGGGCGAACCCGTGGACGACGAACATGGTCAGGCGGCATGCCTGTTGCCGTGCCGTATTCCGGCCGCTCTGGGTGCCGGGGACCTTGGCGATGTAGCGTCGCGCCTGGGCGGTTGCCTCGTCCTGGTCGGGCGGGACGGGCTGGGCATCCGTGTCGGTCGGCGCAGGCGACGGGGCGACCAGGACGAACTCCCGTGCCCTGCGGGGGAAGACCGATATGTCCGTCGCCTGCCAGTCCAGCAAATGCCGGACGGCATCCTCGCCTTCCAGCCACTTCTCGCCGTCGAAGAACCTGCTCCAGTGGTCGCGCTTGTGGTGCTTGCCCGGCAGGCGCATCTGGTTGCCGTACCTGCGGGTCTCGTTCAGGTCGGGCTGCTTGGGGAACGCCTCAGCGTGGATGCCGGCAGGGCAGTGACGCACGAGCCAGTTGGCGACCGACTGGGCGACCGGACCCGGGACGCGCTCGTCGAACCGCAGCCAGACGTGGTAGCCACCCGACCCGTTGGAGTCCTCCATGAGCGGCTTCGCCCCCATCCGTGTCAGCCTGCGGCAGAGGATGCAGGCATACTGCCAGTTCGCCTCCGGGTCGCCAGGATCGCCGTCGTGGTGGTCGATGTCCCAGCCGACGTAGAGGCACCTGCTGTCCCGCCCCAGCGTGTACATGCCGATGGTTGTCGTACCGTGGAAGTGGTTCTGGAAGACGTCCTCGGTGAGGTCCGTGTGGACGCATCGCCAGTCGTTGACCTCCTTGACCCATGCGGGATAGGCGTTGTCACGGGCGTACAGGCTCTGGCACGCCCACTTGGTCAGTGCCGGGGTATGGATCGCCCAAGCCTCCCTGATCTTCCCTTGCTTTTCTTGTTCCGTCTTGACTACTATATCAATAGAAGGTGCGTCTCACAAAAAGTGCCTTTCGTTTCGAGCCTTGAGCCAGTCGGTTACACCCCGGCTGGCTCGTTGGCTTTCCGGGGTCAATTCTTCTGGGCGCCCCCGTGCCTGCTTTGTTGCTTGTAGGCCGCGACTGGTCTCTCCTTGTGGTCGAGTTCCAGCAGCGTCCATCCCCGCTCGTATGCCTCCTGCAACAGGTTGTCCCGCTGCCCCATGGACATCGTGATGAAGCAACGCCCTGTTCCAGGCTTGCACAGGGACGCCAATGCGCTGGCGAGCGGCACCTTGTTCAGTTCGGTTCTTCGCATGGTCGTGCCTCCTGCTTGAACATGAACTTCTTCCGCATCTCCCACCACTCGACGATCTGTTGCGCCTCGTCGGCCGTGTAGTAGTAGCAGTTGCCGATGCGATGCGGGCGGGGGATCCTCCCGATGCGGCAGTAGTAGGACAGGGTCTCCTTGGCCATGCCCAGCATTCCCGCCATCTCGGCGTGGCTGACGGGCAGGTTCGGGTCTCGTGGCTTCGTCATGGTCTTTCCTCCTTGTCTTAGAGTAGTAACCACACTCTACGAAAACCCCGCCTTGCAAGTCAAATGTCTTTAAGATGTGGCAGGGAACCGCCAGAGTCGATCAAAAAAGACGAGGAGTGCCAGGCGAGCGAGAAGCGGACGTCGCGAAAACACTTGACGTGTTCCACCGAAGAATGGTAGGACTGGATTAGCCGACAGGTCGGAGCCGCTGTCAGCACACAATATCGGGAAGGGAGGGGACTGATGCAAATCGCTATCGGGGACTACAAGGGAATGACCGTCGAGGAGCTTGTCGAACGGGATCCTGGCTATGCCGAATGGTTCTGGCAGCATGCCGAAGGGGTGCCGATGAAGCTGCGCCAGGAAGTCCGGGTGCTGCTGGCGGAGACCCGGCTCGCCCGCCTGTCGGACCAGTACGATCGGCTGTTGGCGAAGAGCGAGGCAATAAAACGGCAGCACGCTGAAACCAGGATTCGGGTTCCGCCCGTCGAGGAGATCAATGCCGAAAAGGTCAGGGCGGACGGGCTTCAACGGGAACTGGCCGCGGTGCTTCAAGTGTTTGCCGACAAGGACCGGGAAATGGACACGATCAAGGAAGCCTTCAAGAAACTTCGGGCCGAGTACGCCGGCATCGTATGCCCGCCCAGCGGCGGTTCGGGGTCGTCATCGACTGCCGGATCCTAGTCGTCCTTGGTCTCGATTGCCACTCGTGGCCACGTCGGTCAGCTTGGAGATCGACACCAGGATCATGTGACTCGTGAAGGCGAAGTACTTCCGGAACGAGAGGGGTGGTTGAGGCGGCCAGATTGGAGATCGACAGCGGGAGTTCGCCGCTCGTGGGCGAGAAGTACTTCCTGGAAATCGTCAGGACGACGAGGACATCACCTTCGCCACATCCTCCACCTCGACGCCATGCGGATGCAGCTCATCGGTAAGGTTGTATCGGAGAGGGTGGCACCTCAACCCATCTTGCAAAACCATAAACAGATTAATTGGGCAGCGCCACTTAGCCGAAAAACCGCAAGCTGTTGTGCCGCTAGCAATGCTGTCAATACAAGAGGTTGTGTATTTTCCGCTAAGTGGCGCTGCCTAATTAAATATTGAGGAATCCTCTGGGATCTGGTTCCATCCGACCCCCTTCCCACCATGCACGCGGTTCGCTTCTTTTTATTCACGAACATGACTAGATAAAGTCATGCCAAGCTTCTATCTCATGTCCCTCTTCCAAAAGCAGAAAGACAAGTACGAGGAACGCTACGCCAAGGCCCGCAACGAGCTAGAAGACTTTCTAAAGTCCGTCGAATCGCAGGTCGGTGGGCAGGTCGCGAAGGTCTTCCGGGCGTATGTCGCTGAAATCCCCTGGGGTTTCCGCCTCAAGGGCGAAGGACTGCCGGACATCCCTGTCGAAGGACAGACGCTCCTCGACGAATTCCTGCGCCTGAACCGCCAGGAAGCGGTGGTCATGTGGAAGATCCGCCACAGCGCGTTCTCGTTCTATGAGCCATTGACACCACCGTATGTCTTCTGGTGCTACGGGCTGACTTGGGACGACCTCTCGCTAATGGAGGAGGACGGCAAGTTGCCGCTGAGGCATGTCGCCGAGCTGCTGGAAATGCTGGTCGACGGACAGCCCGCAGTCTCGTGCGACGACGACTGGGAAAGAACTTTCCGGCGAAAGCGGAGGCATCTCGTGTGGCTCTTCCGGACGGCGGTTCGTCTGGGGGAGGATCTGGCGTGGTGGATATGAGGGGTTGGCGGTGGCTCTCGAATGCCAAACGACGCCCTATTTTCTGTAGCCCAGTTCCTTGTACAAGTTCTTGGAACTCTTGAGAGACCGCTCGGAGCCAGTCGTTTCCAGCCAGTGAGATTTCAAGAGGTCATTCACCTGAATCCGACAGTCGCCCCAGCCCTGTGCCCGGAACATGGGCTGCGGCTCCCAGTCGCAGATGAAATAGCAGAACGCCTTGACGTTGTACTCGTCCATGAAGCCGAAGCATGGCGCGAACCGCTTGTCCCACGATTCCTTCCCCTTGCCCCTCGCCAGACTGAAGGGCGTGGACTCGGCGATCATCAAGGGCTTTCCTCGCAGCCAGGTATATTCGGCGACCGGGGCCAGTTGCTAGATCGGCTGGGCAAAGAGACACGGCGATTCAGTCGACATAGTTGTCCCCGGATATCAGTTAACATTCGTATCATCTCAGGGTTCCACCAACCACGCCGAATTCTGATCGTAGTGAAGGTACAGCCGACGGCCAGCGAGGATGCCCCCGCCAAGGCCGAGAAGCGAGTTGCCGAGCCTATTGTTGTCTTCGGCGAACTTGGCGACGATGGAGATCGGTCCAATGCAGCGGCTCTCCAGGTCGCGGAGGCGGACCTCAACAATACCCAACCGACAACGGATCTCGCCGCCGGTCAATCCACGGATCTTTGTCAACCAATCTGGCAGCGCGCCCCCCGGACTAGCCAGCCAGTAGATAGAATTATAAAATAGTTCCCAAACGCCCCTCGGGAAAACGGCAGGGCTAGCGCGCACTCTGCGTAATTCTGGCAAAATAGGTAGAGTTGCGCTTTGGGGTGTAATCCGGTATAACAAAGCTATCGTTGTGGTTTCTTTGTGTATGTGTAATGGAGTACTAAC
>Ga0181520_10004248_pt1 | contig 24231 bp, 23 predicted proteins | sample PEATcosm2014_Bin_29_FD_132451 | JGI IMG/M metagenome (GOLD analysis project Ga0181520, IMG submission 132451) | Peatland microbial communities from MTU Mesocosm Facility, Houghton, MI, USA - PEATcosm2014_Bin02_30_metaG | ecosystem: Environmental > Terrestrial > Soil > Wetlands > Peat | place...
CTGCCCTGCTGGCCTCAACCATTCGCTTCATCACGGGGAGCGCATCTGAGAGGTTCTGGGCAGGGAGGCGGACTGTTCCGACGATCAACAACATGCGCCGGAGCATAAGCGGCGGCGCTGCTCGTGGGAAGGACACGTCCGCTTCCCTTCCTTGCCGTTCAGGGGCGGGCGGGCGGGGACCACCAGACGTCGTCGAGACCTGCAGCCTGGAGGCGCGGTGAGGGCGGCCTTACGCCGATGAACGCCAATGGCCGAGACATCTCACCGCCGTGATGGCCGGGCTTGTCCCGGCCATCACGCGGTGAAGCTGAATTCAATCGTCGAGAAGAGGTTGAGACTTCGGCTCTTCGCCTTGCATGGCGGCGGTTGGACGGCGTGGATGGCCGGGACAAGCCCGGCCATGACGGGTTGCTGATTTCGGCTGCCGCGCGAACGCCCTACTTCGTCATCCATTCATGGGCGGGGTCGTTGTGGAAGCGCCAGGCGCGCTTCGGGCCCGCCATGACGTTGAGGTAGTAAAGGTCGTAGCCATGCGGCGCGCCGACCGGATGATAGCCGCGCGGCACCATCACCACGTCGCCGTCCTCGACCGCCATGGTCTCGTCGAGGCTGCGGTCGTCGGTGTAGACGCGCTGAAACGCGAAGCCCTGTTTCGGCGACAGGCGGTGGTAATAGGTCTCTTCGAGCAGGGTCTCCTCTGGCGGCGCGTCGCGATCGTGCTTGTGCGGCGGATAGCTCGACCAATGGCCGCCGGGCGTGATCACCTCGACCACCAGCAGGCTCTCCGCCGGCGCAGTCTCCGGCAGCACGTTGCGAATCTGGCGGGCGTTCGAGTCCATGCCGCGCACCAAGGCCTGGACTTGACTCGGCGGGATCACGCGCGGGGGCAGGCGGCCAACCGCGGGCGCGGTGCACAGGGCGAGTTCGCAATCCTCCGCCGCCTCCACAGTGACTTCGCGCTGCGGCGGAACGTAGACCGACCACGGCAGGCCGGCGAAGACATTGGCGCGATCGCCGATCACGCCGGAGTCGAAATCGCCGGCGCGCACGCGCGCTTTCCCCGAGAGGACGACGACGCACAGCTCGCGCGGCGCCGCCGACAACGTGAAACGCTGGCCCTTCTTCACCGCCCGGACCTCGAAGCCAACGTAGCGCCAGCCGGCGCTTTCAGGCGTCACGCTGAGCAGCACGCCGTCGGCGACGGCGCGGTTCGAATGCACGAGCAGATTGGTCATGTGCGCCTCCTCAGGTTAGGCCGGCGGCGGCGAGCGCCGCCTTGAGATGCGCGATTCCTTTGCGCGCGTAGGGCAAAGCCGGCGCCTTCTTCGGGTCCTGCTCGGCTTCCAACACCACCCAGCCCGAATAGCCTCTGAGTTCGCGAAACGTCGCTGCAAAATCCACCACGCCGTCGCCTGGAACGGTGTAGACGCCGAGTTCGCTCCCCATGCCGAGGATCGAATCGAGGAAACTCCAGTCGTCGGCGTTCGACTGGCGCATGATCGGCTCGCGCACGTCCTTGCAATGGACGTGGCCGATGCGCCCGCGGTAGGCGCGCGCCAGAACGGCGGGATCCGAGCCGCCCCAGCGCGCATGGCCGGTGTCGAGCAGCAGCCGCACCGCCGACCGGGTCGCCGCCATGAAGGCGTCGATGTCGCGCTCCGATTGGACGACGGTGCCCATGTGGTGATGGTAGCACAGCGTCAGACCGACCTCGGCGACGCGCTCGGCGAATTCGCTCATCTGCTTGCCGAACGTCCGCCATTCGTCGCCGTGCAGGCGCGGCCGCTGCGACAGCGGCGCCGCGCGATCGCCGTGGATCGCGTTGGAGGTCTCGGCGGCGATCAGGATCGAAGCGCCGGCGTCCTTGGTCATCGCGATATGCGCCTGGGCCGCCGCGAACTCGGCCTTGGCCGAACGCTCGAGCAGCGCGGTCGAATACCAGCCGCCGACGAAGACTTGGCCGAATGCGTCGAGCTTGGCCTTCAGCGCCGCGCCGTCGCTGGGCATCTTGTTGCCCTTCTCCATGCCGACGATTCCCGCCTCGCGCGCTTCGGCGAGGCAGGTCTCGAGCGGCGTGTCGCCGCCGATCTCCTGCAGGTCGTCGTTCGACCAGCCGATCGGGTTGGCGCCGATGCGAATCGTCATGTCAGTCTCCCACGCGCCGGGCGGCCCGCGCTTTCACGTAATCGGTTCGCGCCGCATTGACCTGTGGCCGCGACGAGACCGCCGGCGCCGGTCGCAGCGAGTGGATCGGTCTCGCTGACGATCGCCTGCCCCGCGAGGAAACGAATGGTCGCCTGGGCGGCGGCAGGGCGGAGGGTTCTCATCGGCGGCGGTTCCGTATGTGAGTCTTTTCAAGCGTCGAGCGCGCGCGCCGGGCGCAAAGCCCGCAACGCCGACGGCATGGACGAGTCGATGAACGCGCTGATCGCGCGCTGTCGGCGTTGCAGTCCGATCCCGGCGAAAATGACGGCGAGGCCGATCGCCGAGAGCGCGAAGGCGAACGCCAGCACATCCTTGAAATAGTCGAACGCGAGATAGCCGAGATAGCCGCTGACGCCGATCGCGCCGAGCACGGCGTAAATCCTCCGGTCAAGGAACAGCGCCAAAGCGATCAGTCCGACGTTGAGCACGCAATAGATCGCCTCGCCGATGAAGTCGTCCGAGCCCGAGGAAAGCGCGCCCCACAACGTCAGCGCGCCGAACAGGTGCAGCCAGAAGCCGAAATCGCCGAGCCGCGCCCATTTGACGTCGATCGTCCAGGCGACGGCGATCATCGCGACGCCGAAGATCATCGAGACGTTGCGGCGAAAGTCCCATTCGGCTTCCCAATCGGATGCGGGCTGGCGATGGAGAACCAGCCAAGCGAGGTCCATCGACAGGAACCACAGCGCGACCGAGCCGACCATGACGATGAACGGGAAGGGAAAGAAGCGCAGCGCCAGCGCCGCGGCGGCGATCGTCGCAACCTCCATGTAGACCCAACTCGCGTTCATCAGCGGGAAGAAGTCGTGATAGTCGCCCGGCCGCGCGCCGAGCGACCAGAGGTTCAGTGCGTCTTGCACGCCGTAGACGGCGAGCGGCGCCATCGATACGGCGACGGCGATCGCCAGGCCGCCCGGCGTCCGCGTCGCCGGCTTGCGCCACAACGCCCGCCCGAGCGCCGTGAAGCCGACGGCGTAGACGACGGCGATCGCCGCCAACGCCCAGCCGCCGAGCGCGTCAAACGCGGTGTTGGTGAAGAGTCCCATCGCCGCGATGACGATCAGCGCCCCGGCGTAATAGAGGGCGTGAGCGGCGTCGAAGCGCGGCGGCGCGGCGAGCGGCGTTTGCGGCTTGTCCGTCGCCGCGGCGGCGCGGCCGCGCGCAAAGGCGATCAGCGCCGCTTTCGTTTCGGCGTCGATGACGCCGGCGGCGACGGCTGCGTCGAGTTCCGCTTCGTCGACCATCGCGCCCCTCCCGGCGCCGCATCCTGCCACAACGCGACGCGGCGGGCGAAGGATTCCGCCGTCGCCTGCGTCGCCGCGGCGTCGTCGATCGCGCCGCGTCGCGTTCGTCACGAAGGCGCAGCGGCTCGCGCCCCTGGCGCGCCTTGAGCGCGCCGATATCGTCGGCGTGGTCGGAGCCCAGGCGTTTGACGGCGTGGCCGATCGGCAATTCGACCGGCTTGGCGCCGAGCGAGCCGCCAAATTCGAAGTCGAGCGGCCGCGAGCCCGGCGACGCCGGCGCCGTGAGCGCGACAGAATGAAACAGATAAGTCTATTCACAAGTCAAGATGGAATGTGTATTCTTTTTTGGCGACGTCGCGGAGGCCAAATCTGACCTTTCGCTTAAACGGCGCGGGAGGAGAGCATGAGGTTCGGGGTCATCGGCGCCGGGCGGATCGGCAAGATTCACGCGGCGAACGTGGCGGCGCGCCCTGACTGCGAGGTCGCCTACGTCGCCGACGTCGACGCGGCCGCCGCCGCGGCGCTGGCGAAGTCGACCGGCGCGGCGGTCGGCGCAATCGACGCGATCATGAGTTCGAACGCCGTCGACGCGGTGGTGATCTGCGCCCCGACCGACATGCACGCCGACCTGATCGAACAGGCGGCGCGCGCCGGCAAGGCGATCTTCTGCGAGAAGCCGGTCGCGCTCGAAGTCGAGCGGATTCGCCGCTGCCTCGACGTCGTCGCCAAGTCCGCCGCGCCGCTGATGATCGGCTTCAACCGCCGCTTCGACCCGAATTTCGCCGCGCTGCAGGCGCGCATCGCGGCGGGATCGATCGGCGAGGTCGAGATCGTCACGATCACGTCGCGCGATCCCAGTCCGCCGCCGATCTCCTATGTCGCGCGCTCGGGCGGCCTCTATCGCGACATGATGATCCACGATTTCGACATGGCGCGCTTCCTGCTCGGCGAGGAGCCGGTCGCGATCAGCGCAATGGGTTCGGCGCTGGTCGACAAGAAGATCGGCGAAGCCGGCGACGTCGACAGCGCCGTCGTCGTGATGGAGACCACGTCGGGCAAGCTGGCGCAGATCTCCAATTCGCGCCGCGCGACCTACGGCTACGACCAGCGGATCGAAGCGCATGGCGCCAAGGGCATGCTCACCGCCGGCAATCTGCGCGAGACGACGGTCGAGTTCGCCGGCGCCGAGGGAATCGTCGGCGACAAGATCCTCAACTTCTTCCTCGAGCGCTACGCGCTCGCCTATCGACTCGAACTCGACGCCTTCGTCGAGGCGGTCAAGGCCTGCCGCAAGCCTTCGCCGAGCGGCGAGGACGGGCTCGCCGCCAACCGCCTCGCCGACGCCGCCTACCTCTCTTGGCGCGAGAAGCGGCGCGTCGCGCTCGCCTGAAACCGCTCCGCTCAGGGCGATCCGGCGAATGAAGGCTCGGAATCTACTCAGGCGTCGCCGCTGAATCGTAGCGGCGGCCCGACGTTTCGCGGGTCGGACTTCACCTCGAAAGATCAACGCGTTTCACCAGCTCGGCGGGCTTGATCGCCATCGATGAGCGTTGCGCCGACGCGAGACCCGTCAGCTGCCGATGGGCGCAACGGCGCCGTCGGATTGCCGGCCTTCCGTCCCTCCCGTGCGTAGATTCCGAGTCTCTCGCTCGTCGAGGGTCCGGCCTATGGAGAGGTCAGGTCGATGTTCCGTCCTCGAGCGATGGGGCGGCGACACTGGGAAATGTGCGTCGATCGACGCAGACGAGGAGACAGCATGAAAACGCTTCATCTAACGGGCTTCGCGTTTGCTCTCGCGGCGGGGTTCGCGCTGCCGCTGGCTGGTTCGGCCGAAGCCGCCATGGGCGGCGCCCTTCCTTCGACTCAGATCCTTCCGCTCGAAAAGGCGCAGTTCTTCTTCCTTGGCCACAACTTCTGCTGGTACGACGACGGCTGGCAGGGCCCGGGTTGGTACTGGTGCAACTACGCCTGGAACACCGGCTACGGTTGGGGCGGCGGCGATGGCTGGCGCGGCTGGAACCGTGGGGCGTATCACGGCCCGAGAAACGCGCCGCGACCCGGCGTCGTCAACCGCGCGCCCATAGTCAACACCGTCCACACGCCCATGGTTAACACCGTCCACACGCCTAGAGTCAATGCCGTCCGCACATCCCAATTCCGTGGCGGCGCCGGCCACGGCGCGGGGCCGAGTCACGCCGGCGGCGGCGGCAAAGTCGACACAAAGCCGGGCAACAAGTGACAGGCGGCGGATCGCGCATTCGTCTTCGCGCGCCGCCGGACTCACTCCAAACGGCGCGGACCGATATCGATAACGCGAAAGCGCCGTGCGGCGATTGAACGATAAGGCTGGACGGAAGGAGCGGGAGGCGGCGCGCGTCGAAGCGCTCCTGCTTCCGCTCTCTTTTCGCCATCGGGCGCAAGCAGCTTCGAGGCCGCCCAACCCGCTTCGTGCGAAAGGGGGAGTCGTCTCTGTCGCCCGCGCCTTCTTCGGACATCGCAGCAGGAGCGCATGCCCATGAACATCAGCATCGCCCACCTTCAACCCATCGTCTCCCTCGTCGCCGGCGTCCTCATTCTGATGATGCCGCGATTGCTCAACTACATCGTCGCCTTCTTCTTGATTGTGTCGGGAATCCTCGGCCTCGGGCTCGTTCACTAAAGGATCTCGCAGGCCGATAACGCCCGAATCCCTCGCGACAAGAGACGTCGAAGGGCGAACCGCCAAAGGACATCCGTCGTGAGCGAATTCTGGGGCGGCCCGTCATGAGTCTCGCGCACGCGTTGCGCGCGTTGGCGCTGAGCGCGGCGCTGCTGGGCGGCTGCGCGAGCGATCCGCGCACGTCCTTCACCGAATCCGAGCAAATGACCGCAGTCGCCATCGGCGCGCCCAATATTCGCTATTGGGCCGACGCCACGGCGAGCGCGCTTCAAGGCGCCGTGCGACCCGCCGTCGTGCAGAGAGGACGACCGTTCGTCTATCTCGCTCTCTCCGGCGGCGGCGGCGGCGGCGCCTTTGGCGCCGGCGTCCTCAACGGCTGGAGCGAGTCGGGGACGCGACCGGAATTCACCATCGTCTCGGGCGTGTCGACCGGCGCGCTGATCGCTCCTTTCGCGTTTCTCGGACCCGACTATGACGACAGGCTCCGACAAATCTACACCAATGGCCAGGCGCAGCGCTTGATCGGCCAGCCCAATCCTCTGGGGGCGCTGTTCGGTTCCGGAGTGCTGGGTCCCGAGCGCCTGCGCCGGCTGGTGGGGCGCTATCTCGACGACGATGTCATCAGGGCGATCGCGCGCGAGGATCGAAAAGGGCGGCGCCTGCTGGTGGTCACGACCAATCTCGACGCGCAGCGCGCCGTCGTCTGGGACATGGGCGCCATCGCCACAAGCGGCGACCCCGACGCCTTTGCTCTGTTCCGCGAAGTTCTCGCCGCCTCCGCGAGCGTCCCCGTGGTCTTTGCGCCACAAATGATCAATGTCGCAGCCGACGGCAAAGTCTTCCAAGAGATGCACGTCGACGGCACGCTGAGCGCGCCCATCTATACGTTGCCGCAGGCGGTGCTGTTCGGCGGCAAGCCGATCCTGCGCGCGGCGCGTCCGGCCCTCTATGTCATCGTCAACGCCCGCATCGATCCGGGTTTCGCCGTCGTGCCGGACCAAGTCGAGGCGATTGCGGCGCAGTCCCTGTCCACCTTGAATCGGGTCAGCGCGAAGGCGGTCCTCGCCGAGACCTATGACGTCGCCGGCCGCGAGGGCTTGAGCTTTCACTTGAGCTATATCGGTCAAGATCACCCTGACAGCGGCGGCACCGGCTTCGAAACCGACGCGATGCGTCAGCTCTACGACTATGGCCGCGAGAAGGCTCGCTCCGGCGGCCTTTGGGTGACCGAGTTATCGCAAATCGAGGCGGCCAAGGACGCGGGCAAGGCGGTCGCCGCGCCGACCGTTCGCTGACGGCGCGAGGCGGCGCACCGCATTCGTCGCGCTCGGAACTTGACGAGCGACATTTCGATCGCGCCGTGACGTCTCGCGATCAGCAAGGAACCGGCGGCCACCGCCGGGAATCGGATTGGATCACGCCCATGCCAAATCCAGCCGTCGACCATCGCGCCTCGACCGCTCGTGGCGACGCCGACGTGAGCGCCGCCTCGCCGACAGGCCTGACGAGCGACGAAGCGCGTCGCCGCCTCGCGCAATTCGGCCCCAACGCGATGCCGGACACCAGCGTCCATCCCTTGCGCCAGGCGTTGGAAAAGTTCTGGGCGCCCGTTCCCTGGATGCTCGAAGCCGCCATTGCGCTCGAGCTGGCGCTCGGCAAATACACCGAAGCCTCGGTGATCGGCGCACTGCTCGTTTTCAACGCCGCTCTGGGATATTTCCAGGAAAGTCACGCGCAGGCGACCCTCGCCGCGCTGAAGTCGCGGCTGGCGATGACCGCGTCCGTCCGCCGCGATCGCGCATGGACGAATGTTCCCACCGCCGCGCTCGCGCCCGGCGATGTGGTGAAGTTGTCGCTCGGCGGCGTGGTTCCCGCGGATGCGCTGATCAAAGATGGAGAGATCCTGCTCGATCAATCCATGTTGACCGGCGAATCCGTTCCCGTGGAGGCGGGCGCAGGCCGTCAGGCGTATGCGGGAGCGCTGGTGCGGCGCGGCGAGGCGGTGGCGGAAGTCACGGCGACCGGCGCACGCACCAGATTTGGCCGAACCGCCGAACTCGTTCTCACCGCTCATGTCGTCAGCTCGCAGCAGAAGACGGTCATGCGCGTGGTGCGCAATTTGGCCGCGTTCAACGGCGTCTTGATCGTCGCGCTCACGGCCTACGCCGCTCTGATCAAAATGCCGATTGTTGAAATCGTCCCCCTCATTCTCACTGCGGTTCTGGCCTCGATTCCGGTCGCGTTGCCGGCGACCTTCACCCTCGCGGCGGCGCTCGGCGCGCGCAATCTCGCCAAAATCGGCGTCCTGCCGACGCGGCTCTCCGCCGTGGATGAAGCGGCGACAATGGATGTCCTGTGCGCGGACAAGACCGGCACCTTGACCCAGAACGCTCTGAGCGTGACGCGGGTCCGCCCGATGCCGGACTTCGACGAAGCGCATGTCCTGGCGTTGGCCGCGTTGGCCAGTTCGGAGGGCGGCCGGGATCCAGTCGACGAGGCCGTCAGGTCGGCCGCCCAAGGAAAGGACGCAGCCGATACGCCGAAGTTGACCGCCTTCACGCCGTTCGATCCGGCCAGGAAAATGTCCGAGGCGAGCGCCGTGGATTCGGGCGGAGCGACGCAACGCGTGGTGAAGGGCGCCTATGCCGTCGTGACCGCGCTCGCCGAGACTTCGCCGACCGCCGAAGCGAGCGCCAAGGAACTCGAAGGGCGCGGCTTTCGCGTGCTGGCGGTCGCGGCCGGACCTGCCAAAGCGATGCGATTGGTCGGCCTGATCGCGCTGAGCGATCCGCCGCGCGCGGACTCGGCGACCCTCGTCAAGGAACTCAGCGCGCTGGGCGTGCGCACGGTGATGGTGACGGGGGACGCGCCGGCGACGGCCGCCATTGTCGCGAAGTCGGTCGGCCTCGACGGCGCCCTTTGTCCGCCCGGACCTATCCCCGAAACGGTCCATCCCGAAGATTACGCCGTCTTCGCCGGCGTGCTGCCCGAGGACAAGTTCAAGCTCGTCAAGGCCTATCAAAACGGCGGGCACACCGTCGGCATGTGCGGCGACGGCGCCAACGATGCGCCGGCGTTGCGCCAGGCGCAGATCGGGATTGCTGTCTCCACGGCGACCGAAGTCGCCAAGGCGGCCGCCGGCATGGTGCTCACGGAACCGGGCCTGGCCGGCATCGTCGCCTCGGTCAAGCAAGGTCGCCTCATCTTTCAACGAATCCTGACGTACACGCTCAACTCCATCAACAAGAAGATCGTCCAGGTGCTGTTCATCGCGGCCGGACTCGTCATGACGGGACAAGCGATCCTGACGCCGCTGCTGATGGCGCTGATCATGATCATCGGCGACATTCTCGGGATGTCGCTGACGACGGACAACGTGCGACCTTCGCCGCGGCCCAACGTCTGGCGAATCGGCAATCTGACGATCGCCGGCGCCGTCATGGGACTCGGCCAATTGGCGTTTTGCCTGTCCGCCCTCGCCGTCGGGGCGCACCTCGCCGGATACGACATCGACAGATTGCGGACGCTGGCTTTCGTCGTCATCGTCTTCGGCAATCAAGCGACGACCTACAACAATCGCGAACGGCGACGAATCTGGTCCTCGCGTCCCAGCCTGTGGCTCGCCGCGTCGTCATGCGCCGACATTGTGATCGCCGCGGCGCTCGCCCTGGCGGGGATCGCCATGGCGCCCTTGCCGCTCATTGCGGTCGCCGGGACGTTTGTCGCCGCCGCCGCTTTCGCCTTCGTCATGGACTTTGTAAAGGTTCCCGTATTCCGCCGCCTTGCGATCGGCTAGCGCGCAACGCTCGCGCGCGCCAATTGTCGCGCGGCTTCGCTCAAGCGTTAGAGCCCGGCCAACCATAGTGCTTGTGAAGCCGCTTCGCGTAGACTTGCGTGAACGCCACCAGGGGGTCCCACCGAGGGCTCGACTTGACCTGCTCGCGCGACGCGGCGAGCTCGACATGGCGGTCGAACCATTCGATCGTCTTCACCGCCAGCGGCGAAATCAGCACGCGCTGGCCAAACCACCAATTCCGGGTGTCGACGATGAAATAGTGGATGCTCCAGTCGGCGTCGTCGATCATGAAATTCTCGATATGGCCGATTTCGCCGTCGACGGCGTGAATGCGATATCCCGTCACTTCGTCGACGCTGCGCACATGCGGATCCGATCCGTACAAGCTGGCGGGCTTGCCTTGCGCCGCGGCGCTGTCCAGGCCCAGGCCCAGGCCGAAATAGGGCGGCGCCATATAGGGCCAGGCGATCGCGCCGGGCGTCTCGCTGAGATAGGGACCGCCCCAAAGCGGGTCCCAGCCGTAGTAGGTGTAGAGCCGGTCCTCCATCTGCTGCGACACCGGCTGATCCTCACTCAGTTCCGGGCTCTTTTCGACTTGAGCCTTGGTCAGCGTCACGGGAAATCGCTGTTGCTCCAGGTCGGCGAGCGACACGGCCGAAGGGTGGATCAACACCTTGCGGCCCGGCAGCCAAGTTCCGCAATCGACGACCAGCCAGCGCACCCTCCACGATGCGTCGTCGAACAGGAAATCGGCGACGGTTCCGATCCGACCGTCGCTCGCCTCGATCGCAAAACCCTTCAGGGCCGAAATAACCTGCATCATGATTTGACGACCTCATTCGCGCCCAACGCCGACGCCGCTCAATTTTCCGCCAGTGGTGGAGGACGCCGCAAGACTCAGCGCCGCCAGGGCGACCAGGGCGATATTCAAGATCGCTATCGACATGTCGCAGTTCCTCGTTCTCGGCTAAATCGCCGGGCGCTCGGATGCGGCCGGCCTAAGAGGGCTGGCGGCGGAGAGGGGGGGCCCGCCGCCGCCAGATCTTGGAGCCGAACGCGTCGCATTCTTGAGCGCGCTGGACCGCTCCAGAGACGACAGTAGGAGGCGCGCCGCCGGCGGCGATAGGTTCGGAAACTACCTATTGCAGCGGCATTGGCCTCACAAGCCCGAGCGGCGGCGCAACCTTCGACCGCTTCGGCGGCGCATTCGAGATGAGTAGAATCCGAGTCTGACGTCGCGGTCGCGACCTCGACTACCACTAACGCTTGCTCACGCTGTCACTTGTGCGCCCAGGACTGGCGCGACCGTGCAGGAGGATCCGATGCAGAAGATTTCCGTCGACCTCATCCGGCTGGCCGTCTCGTGCCTGGCGATTTCCGCTTTCGTCGAGGTCGGGGTGACGCAAGGCCTTCGTTACAGCGCTCGAGTCGCCATCGCGAAGATGCAGATCGCGCCGCCAATTCAAGTGAAGGCGATCTCCGTCGGCGCTCCGGCGTTGTGTTGGACAATCGATGAGCCGATTGGCGCGCCTGCGACGCAGGAAGCGCAACCCGAAAGCGCAGCGGCTGCGCAGACCTGCTCGAGCGTCGCGCCGAACTTGCGCCGCCTCAGCGAACCGCAGAGCCGACTGGCGCTGGCGCCTTGAGCCGCCTCGCCCTCGCGCCGCGTTGGAATGTCTTGCCGTGCTCGCAATCGGACGCGGCCTGGACTCGAGACTCCACTGGAGAAGCAGAACATGACCAAGTCCGCTCGCGGCCTGAAATACGCCCTGCTGGGCGCGTCGCTGTCGATGGTGGGGTCCGCAGGACTGGCGGCCGCTCAGTCCGCGCCGCCTGGCGAGCCCACCGAGGCGAAAGGCAAGGTTGCGCAATACTCGTTGACTCCGAGCGGCGCTGTGGACGGGCTGATCCTGGTCGACGGAACCGAGGTGCTCGTGCCGCCGCACCTGTCGACCCAACTGGCGTTCGTCATCCGCCCCGGGGAAGCGGTGACGGTCGAAGGGGTGAAGACGGTCGCCAACCCGGTCGTGACTGCGGTCTCGCTGACCAATGACGCCACCGGCGCGGTTGTCGACACGCGCCCGCCCGGTCCGCCACAGCAAATCGACGACGAGAGTCGGATCAAGCTGCAGCTCCACGATCCGGACGGGCATCTCAACGGCGTGCTGCTCGAGGACGGCGCCATCGTCCGCATGCCGTCGCCCGACGCCGAGCAGGACGCCGCCGGACTCGCCGTCGGTCAGCCGCTCTACGCCAGCGGCGAGGGCGTGACGACTCCCCTCGGCAAGGTGATCGCCGCGCGCGAGGTCGGACCCGCCAAGACCAAGCTTATCAAGGTCGACGAGTCCCGCTTCGAGCGCTGGAAGCACGACTTCTTCGGCTTCGGCGACGCGCCCGCCCCTGCCGCCGCGCCGCCGCTGGCCGCCGCGTCGCCTGCGCCCGTCGCGACGAAGACTCCGTAGCGAGGGGCGCCGACGCAACCAGTCAGCCGGCAAGGCGGCGTTCGTTTCGGCCGGGCCGGGCGGCGCGGACGCTCGGCGCGCGCCAAGCGGCGGCTCCCTCCGGCTAGGTAATTTCCGACGCTGCCGCCGGGTTAGCGATCCCTCTACGCTCCCGATGGGAAACCGGAACGGCGCGATTTCAGGCGTCGTCGCGTGTCGCCCCAAAACACACGGAGAACGCAACCATGGACAAGAACAAGATCGCCGGCTCGACCAAGGAAGTCACGGGCGCCGCGAAAGAAGCGGTCGGCAAGGTCATCGGCGACGCCAAGTTGCAGAGCGACGGCAAGACCGAAAAGGCCGTCGGCAAGATTCAAAGCGCCGTCGGCGGCGTCAACGACGCGGTGCGCGACGCGCTGAAGACGTCGTGAGGTCCGCCGCCTCCGCCGGCGCGAAACCCATCAGCCAGGAGCCTGAGTCATGAGTCTCATTCTCATCGTCATCTTGTTGATCATCGTCTTCGGCGGCGGCGGCGGTTATTACGCGCACAGTCGTTACGGCGGCCCTGGACTCGGGGGCGTTCTGGGCGTCGTTTTGATCGTCATCCTCGTGCTGTGGTTCATGGGCCGCTAGCACGTCGCACGCCCGCGACGCCGCAGTCGTGCGGCGTCGAAGCCGTCGTGTGAGCGCGCCGACTCGTGGCGAGGCGAAGCGGCGTTCCGCTCTCAGAGGACTGTCAGTGCCCGACTTGGACGCCAGGCCTTCGATCCCTCCGATTCAGATCGAAGAGACGATCCGTTCGATCGCCCGGCTCCACGCCGAGCACCGCGCCAACGCCACGAGGCATCAACTCGTCGTCGATCGCATCACATCCTTGTTGAGCCGTCCCGTCTTCCTCGCCCTCCTGACAATTGTCGTCGTCGGCTGGGTGAGTTCTAACGTCGCCGCCGTCGCGCTCGGATATCGGCCGCTCGATCCGCCTCCCTTCCCGTGGTTGGCTGGCACGGCGTCGTTGGCGTCGCTCTATTTGGTCGTGCTGATCCTCACCACGCAGCGGCGCGACGATCGTCTCAACCAACGCCGCGAGCAGTTGAATTTGGAATTGGCGATTTTGAGCGAGCAAAAGACCGCGAAGGTGGTCGCGCTTCTCGAAGAGCTGCGCCGAGACAGCCCGGCGGTTCGCGATCGAGTCGACACACTCGCCGACGCTATGGCTACGCCGGCGGACCCCCAATCGGTGATCGACGCCATTGAGAAGACGCGCTACGTGGGCGCGCCCGCTTCGCGAGCCGCGGGCGCCTCGTAAGCGCGCACCCCAGCCTCGTCGGCTTCCTCGGGATCTCCGACCAGGGTTTTCGATACTGCGGAGCGGACCGCGCACGGCGGGCGATCTGCTCCGAAGGTCGAGCCAGAGAGTCTGGACCGTGAAGCCCTCGCAATGTCAGAGTGCGTAGAATCCGAGGGCGCCTGACGACGTCCGGCCGACCTAGGATGGCGCCAGTGGAACCGGCGGCGGTTTGCGGCATTGAGAATTTTCGGAGGGCGTCATGCAGGGTGAAAGTCTACTCGTCATTATTGCGGTCGGCGTCATCGCGGGATGGTTGGCCGGCCAGCTCGTTCGCGGCACCGGATACGGGCTCATCAACGACCTCGTCATCGGCGTCATCGGCGCATTCATCGGCGGGTGGCTGCTGCCCAAACTCGACATCAACCTCGGCGGAGGCATCATCGCCGCGATCATCGCGGCGACGATCGGCGCGGTGTTGCTCCTCATCGTCCTTCGGCTCGTTCGCGGCGGCGGTCGCTGGGGCGGCGGCCGTTGGGGCTGGCGCCGGTAAAGGGCGCGCTTGGTCGAGCGCCGACGCGTTTTGGCCGGCGCACCGCGTCTTCAACCACGCGGCGGCGTCGACCGACTTGGCGGACTCGAGTCAGCGACTGCGCCTACGGCGCTTGTCCTGACCCGCTGCTTCCGCCCGCGGCGACGAGCGCCAGGCGGGCCAGCGCGGGAAGCGACTTCGATCCGGTTCTTCTCATGATCGACGCGCGGTGGTTCTCGACCGTGCGTTGGCTGATGCCGAGGTCGGCCGCAATGTTCTTGCTGGGCTGGCCGGCAAGCACCCGCTCCATCACCTCGCGCTGTCGCGGCGTCAGACCCGCAAGGTGGGTCGCCGCCGACTCCCGCCATTCCTCCAACTTGCTCGAATCTTGCGACAGTTCGAGCGCCCGCTCGATGCTGGCGATCAGTTCGTCGCGGCTAATCGGCTTCTCGATGAAATCCAGCGCGCCCGCCTTCATCGCTTCGACCGCCATCGGCACGTCGCTGTCGCCGGTGATCATGATCGAGGGCAAATGGCAGCCGTCGGCGCGCAGTCGTCGCAGCAATTCGAGCCCGCTCATCCCCGGCAGATAGGCGTCGATCAACAGGCAGGCGGAACGGCCCGGTCGAAAGGCTTCGAGAAACGCCTCGCAGCTCGCATAGGTTTCGACGACGCGGCCGTCGTCCTCCAGCACCGTGCGGATCGCCTCGAGAATGCGATCGTCGTCGTCGACGACGAAGATCTTGCCGTGGTCGGAAGCGATCGCGGCTTCAACCGGTTGAACCGGCCGCGCCGCCAAGGCGGCGGGCGGCTTGGCCAGGAGCTTGTCGATCGCCTGCGTCAACGCGCTCAGCTTGACGGGCTTGTTGAACTGAACGCAATCGTGGAGGGCGATGTCGCGCAGGGCCTCGGTCGAGATGTCGCCGGTGAGGATAATGAAGGGAATTTGGCGGCTGAGCTCTTCCCGCAGTTTCTGAGCGACCTGGATTCCGTTCATGCCGTTCGGCAGATTGTAGTCGGCGAGGACGAGATCCGGTCGGATCGTCCTGCGGGCCGCCAAATCCAGAGCGGCGAGTCCGTCGACGGCCGTCGCCGCGTCATAGCCCTCTTCCTTCAGGAAGAGCTCGAGGTTCTCGCGCACTTCCGGATCGTCCTCGATGATCAGGATCGTTCCCGAGCGCGGCGCCAGGCGCGGTGACGCGTCGTCGGCGCCGTACGGATCGTCGGCAGGCGTCGCCGCGGCGCCGCGCGGCGACAGCGGGACCTCGATCGAGAACACCGAGCCCTTTCCTTGCAGCGAGCGCACCCGGATGCGATGGCCGAGCAGTTCGCCCAGGCTCTTGACGATCGACAGTCCCAGCCCCAGGCCATGGCTGCGCTGGCGGGCGGCGTTGTCCAGTTGATGGTATTCCTCGAAGATCGTCTGCAGCTCGGACGTAGGGATGCCGATGCCGGTGTCCCAGATCTCGATGCGCAGCTTCCCCCTGCGACGACGGCACCCGACCAGCACCTTGCCGCGCTGGGTGTATTTCAGAGCGTTCGAAAGCAGGTTGCGGATCATCTGCTCGAGCAGACGCGGATCGCTGCGAACGTTGAGAGCGCAGGGCATCACACGCAAGGCGAGGCCCGCCGCCTGCGCGTGGTAGGTCAGCTCGTCCCTGAGGCGGTCGAACAGCTCGTTCACCGAAATGTCGGCCGTCTCGGCCTTAACGGCGCCCACTTCGATCTGATTGATGTCGAGCAGCGTGTTCAGCATGCCCGTCATCGCGTTCAAGGCTTCGTCGATCCGTCCGACCAGACTCTGGGCTTTGTCGCCCTCCACCTTCTTGGCCAGCAGGCCTTGAAGCAGCGCGAGCGTCTGCAACGGCTGTCGCAGATCGTGGCTCGCCGCCGCGAGAAAGCGCGATTTGGCCATGGTCGCCAATTCCGCCTGTCGCTTGGCGGCCGTCAGCGCGTCGGCCGTGCGCCGCCGTTCGGTCACGTCTTCAAACGTTATGACGACGCCCTCGGTTTTCTCGTCGCTGGTGCGATAGGGCAAGATCCGACGTATGAACCAGTAGCCGCTCTGACCCTCGACTTCCCGTTCGACCGGCGTTTGGCTCTTCAGCACCTTCCGGGCGTCGTCGAGCAGGGCGTCATCGGCGGCCAGAGATTTCAGATCGGTCAGCGGGCGCCCGACGTCGCCCGGAATCACGTTGAACAGCGCCTTGGTCGCCGGCGTGAAAAACCGGATGTTGAAGCGGGTGTCGAGGAAGATCGTCGCGACGTCGGTGCTGTAAAGGACGTTCTGCAAGTCGTCCGAGGTCGTGCGTTGCCGGTCGAGCGTTTCCTGCAACTGGCTGTTGAGAGCGGTCAGTTCCTCGTTGAGCGACTGCAGCTCCTCTTTGGACGCGAGCAGTTCCTCGTTCGTCGATTGATATTCCTCGTTGACGGACAGCGCCTCGTCGTTGATCGCCGTCTGCTCTTCGCTGGAGGTCTCCAGGTTGCGGATGGCGCTCTGGAGTTCGGCCTTGGTCGACTCGAGTTCCCGTTCGAGTTCAACGACGCGCGGGACGTCGGCCGGCGGAACGCCGCCGCTGACGACGGCTTCCGCGGCCGGCGCCTCGACGAAGCACACCAGCAACAGGTCTTCGCGCTTGCCCGGCGCCGGTTCGACGACGATCTGGAACGACGATGCGCCGGCTTCGCCCTTGATCTGCCCGCCGGGCGTGACGACGCGCACATTGTCCCGCAGAGCGCGCTGAACCGCCGACTTCAATTTGGCGCGCACGCCCTCACGCGCCATCGCGATCAAATCGTGCGCAGGACGGCCCGACGCGACTTTGAGATAGCGATCGACAGTTCCTTGGAAGTGGAGACATTCGAGCTTACGGTTGACCAGCACGGCGGCCGGACCGTAGGTCTCCAGCACCATTCTTCGGCAAAGCTCCGCGAGCTCCGCCTGACGCGACGGCGTCTGAGTCGGTCCGGAAAGCACACGCATCCGCGCTCCTTCGCCGGCGCTGAGAGACAATCCAAGGTAGCCCGGCCGGCTGCCGCCGACGCGTCGATAGAGGCGCTCGGACTTGGAGACGACGGCGAACCGGCCGTCGGCGGCGTTGATTGCTTCTGCATTGCCGAGAAGCAGGAGGCCGCCTTCGCGCAAGGCGAAATGGAAGACTGCGGCGACCTTCGCTTGCGCTTCGGGGCGCAAGTAAATCAGAAGGTTGCGGCACGAAACGAAGTCGAGACGCGCGAACGGCGGGTCCGCCAGCACGTCCTGCACGGTGAACACCACGCTGGCGCGCAGCTCGGGCGACACCCTGTAGGAATGGTCCTCCCTGACGAAGAACGCCGCCAGCCGACTCGGCGTGACGTCGGCCTCGATCGATTGGGGATAGAGGCCGTCACGAGCGATCGCCACTGCGTCCGGGTCGACGTCGCTGGCGAAGACCTGCAGTTTGACGTCGCGTTTCGACGCGCCGATCTGCTCGCGAAACAGCATGGCGAGGGAATACGTCTCTTCGCCGGAACTGCAACCGGCGACCCAGATCCGCAGCGGCCGATCCAGGGAATGATCGCGCACGAGATTGGGGATGACGTCCTTCTCCAGGAACTCGAAGACCGGCGCGTCGCGAAAGAAACCGGTGACGTTGATCAGCAAGTCGCGAGAGAGCTGATCACGTTCGTCGGCGTCGTGAAGCAGGAGATCCAGATACGCGCCCGCGGTGTTCATCGCCGCCATCGCCATGCGCCGCTCGACGCGACGTTCGAGCGTGCCATGCTTGTAATGGGTGAAATCGTGAACTGTCTTCGTGCGCAGCAGATCGATGACCTTCGGCAGCAAAGCCTGTATTGACTCCTGCGACCGCGATGTCTTCGGCGCGGGCGTAAAGGCCACGCCCTGTTCGTGGCTGACGAGCGCCTCGGCGATCTTCGCCGCAGGGAGCACGAGATCGACTTCGCCCGTCGCGATGGCGCTTCGAGGCATGCCGTCATAGTCGGCTTCGCCGACTTCCTGCGCGATGGCGAGGCCGCCTTTCGCCTTGACCGCTTTGAGCCCGAGACTGCCGTCGGCGCCGGTTCCCGAGAGGACCACGCAGACCGTGCGCGCGCCGCACTCGCGCGCCAGAGAATTCAGCAGGAAATCGAACGGCAGGCGCATGCCGTGACGCTCTTGCGGCCGCGAAAGCCGCAACGCGCCTTTGTCGTCCACCGAGAGATAGACGCCGGGCGGAATGACGTAGACGCGTTCCCATTCGATCGCCATTCCGTCGGTCGCCTGCAAGACCGGCATCGCCGTGTTGCCGGCGAGCAAGTCGACCATCATGCTGTCGTGGCTCGGGTCGAGGTGCTGGACGAGTATGAAGGCCATGCCGTTATCGGCGGGCAGCGCGGCGAGCACCTTCCTGCATGCCTCGAGGCCGCCGGCCGAGGCGCCGATCGCCACGATCGGGAAATCGGCGCGGCGGCTGGCGGATAGGGGCTTCCGAATCCAGTGCCGCCGCCCCGCCTCGATTTGTTGCGGACGACTTCTCGGCATTCGGGTTGCTTTTCTCGTCGAGCGGAACTCCAAATGGAGGCTCGCGCAATTCATAGCACAACTCGGGCGTTATTGCGAAACGTTCAAAGCGGGCGCCTCCACGACGACTTGGCGCTGTGAGCCCGAGGTCTGAGTACTTTCCGATTCTTCTCGCGACGACAGCTTTCGGCCATCGTCCCGCCAGGGTCGCCAAGGGCTTGGCGGCCAGGAGGACTGAAGTCATGGCTGAATCAAGGAATGCGGAGATGGATCTGGCGGCGTTTCGCGACGATCTCGCCGCACTGAGACATGACGTCTCGAGCCTGATCGATCACGTCAAAGGCGGAGCGGCGGACAAAGTTCAGAACGCCGCCGAACAAATCGATCGCGGGGCGCGCGGAATCTGCAACGACGTGGGGGCGGAAGGCGAGCGTTCGGCCAAGGCGGTCGGCGCCTGGGTCGAGAAGCAGCCGGTGCTCGCGCTGCTGATTGCGCTCGGCGTCGGTTACATCGGCGCGCGCGCGTTCCTGCGGTGAGCGGGTCCGCCGCAACGAGCGATCTCGCAAAGCTCGCGCTCGCCGTGCTCCAAACCAGGGCCGCGCGCGACGCGCAGCAATCGATCAAGCGGCTGGTGCGTTTTGCCCTGCTGCAAACGATCGCGGCTCTCTGCGTCATCGCTGCGCTCGGCTGCGCATTGGGCGCGCTCTTGATTTACGCCACGCCCGTTCTCGGCGGCGCGGGCGCGTTGCTGGCGGGCGCCGCCGTTTTCGCCGTGATTGCGCTTGCCGCGCTCGGTTTGGCGCGGCGCGCGGAAAAGATGCGCTCGCGGTCGCCCGCCCTCGGGTCCGCTGCGGACGCACCGCTCGCAGCAGCGGCGAACCTGCTCAAGCAGCACACGGGACTGACTCTGCTCGCCGCTCTGCTCGCCGGTGTGTTCGTCGGCAGCGAACGTTAGTCGCCGCCACGGCAAACCCCGACGCCGGGACTGTCGCCTCACCGCCACATGAGTAGATTCCGACGCTCCCTTTCGCGATCACCGATCCGTTATCTTCGGCGCATGCGTGGTCGCCTTCGCTCCACGCGCAACGAAAGCTTTAGTCGTCAAACGAGCGCAGCGGCGCAGCGCCCCACACCCGGTCTGCGAACCCCACGAAGGCCACCCATGCATCCGACCCACAACACTTTGTCCGAGAACATCGGCGTCCAGCCCGTCGACCATCAGCTCTGGCTGGTCGAATCGCATGTCGCGCCGAAATGAGCCATGCGGCGGCATTCGCGAAGGCGCCGGCAAAGTCATGGCCGCGCGGGCAGGAAGGTAAGTCGATGAAGGCGTTGCGCATCCTGGTGGTGGAGGACGACGTGACGATCGGCGGACTGCTCGCCGAGACGCTCGAGGATCTCGGCCACGTCGTCTGCGCCGTGGAGACCAACGCCGCCAATACGGTGACCGCCGCCGCCCGTCACCACCCCGATCTGATCATCGTCGACGTCGGGCTCGGCGAAGCGAGCGGCGTCGCGGCGGTCAATGAGATCCTTCGCGGCGGCTTTGTTCCTCACGTCTTCGCCACCGGCGACGCGCTGCGGGACCTGTCGCTCGGGCCCGAAGCGGTGCTCATCCAAAAGCCCTTCCGCGGGCCGGACATCGTCCACGCGATTGAGCGGGCGCTCGCGGCGAAGCCGGCCGGCGGCGGCGTCGCGCCGCCGGTCGCCCGAACGCCCGCCTGATCGCAAGAACGCCCGCCGACTCGTGAGCCCGGCGCAAGGCGTGCGGTCGGCGGCGATCAGTCAGATGACCCGCGCGCTTCCGTGAATGGGGCGGCTTGCGGGATCGCCTTTGGCTGAAGCGCCCGATTTGGCGTCGACGATCGCCAACCCGACAACCAGTCCGACAACTGATCGAGATAGATATAGATGACCGGCGTCGTGAACAGCGTCAGCGCCTGGCTCACCAGCAGGCCGCCGACGATCGCGTAGCCGAGCGGCTGTCTGAGTTCGGAGCCGGCGCCCGTCCCGAGCATGAGCGGGACGCCGCCGAGCATCGCCGCCATCGTGGTCATCATGATCGGTCGGAAGCGCAGCAGCGCCGCACGGCGCACGGCGTCATGCGCCGACAGGTGGTCGTCCCGCTCGGCGACCATGGCGAAGTCGATCAGCATGATGCCGTTCTTCTTGACGATGCCGATGAGCAGAATGACGCCGATCAGCGCGATCAAGCTGAAATCAAAATGGAACAGCATCAACGTTGCGATCGCGCCGACGCCGGCCGACGGCAAGGTCGAGATGATCGTGATCGGATGGATGTAGCTCTCGTAGAGGATGCCGAGGATCAGGTAGACGACCACCAGCGCGGCAATAATCAGCATCCAGACCGTCGCGAGCGAGTCCTGGAACGCCTGCGCGTTGCCCTGGAAACTGGCGATGATGGTGGCGGGAAGCTGCAAGTCGCTCTGCGCACGCTGAACCGCGCTCGTCGCCTGGCCGAGCGCCACGCCGGGCGCCAGATTGAAGCTGATGGTGATCGCGGGGAACTGGCCTTGATGGCTGATCGACAGCGGCTGGACGGGCGTCGTCGTCCATTTCGCGAACTCGGACAGCGGCACTTCGCCGCCGGTCGTCGGCGACTTCAGAAATATCCGGTCGAGCGTCGTCAGGTCGTTTTGCAGGCTCGGCAGAAGCTCCATGATCACTTCGTAGCTCGAAAGCTGGGTGAAGTACTGGGCGATCTGACGCTGGCCGAAGGCGTCGAAGAGGGTGTCGTCGATCGTCTGAGCCGTCAGCCCGTATCGGGCCGCCTGGTCGCGATCGAACGTCAAAGTCAGCGTCGCGCCCGCCGTCTGCTGGTCGGTGGCGACGTCGCGCAGTTCGGCCAGAGTCTGCAGCTTGGCGAGCATCTTGGGCGCCCAGGCGTTCAGCGCGTCGGAATCGGACCCTTGCAGCGTGTACTGATATTGGGTGCGCGAGGCGCGTCCGCCGACCGTCAAGTCCTGCGCCACTTGCATGAACAGCTTGGCGCCCTCGACCTTGTCGAGCTGCGGACCCAAACGCGCGATGATCTGATCCGCGGTCGCCGTGCGCTGGTCGCGCGGCTTCAGCGTTATGAACAGCCGCCCGGCGTTGAGCGCGTTGCCCGTGCCGCCGATCGACATCGCGACATGAGCGACCGCCGGATCCTTGAGGACGATCGCGCCGAGCGCAACCTGTCGCTGCGCCATTTGGGCGAAGGAAGCGTCCTGTGCGGCTTGCGATATGCCGTTGATCTGACCGGTGTCCTGTTGCGGGAAGAACCCCTTCGGAATCGCCACGAAAAGGCCGACCGACAGAGCGAGAAACGCGAAGAAGATCATCAGCGTGGCGAAGCGGAATTTGAGCGCGACGTCGAGACCGCGCTCATAGGCCTTCAGCAACGCCGCAAAGCCGCGCTCGCTCAATTGGTAGAATCGCCCGTGATGGGCGTCCTTCGCGGCGGTCAAGAAGCGCGACGCCAGCATCGGCGTCAGCGTCAACGACACCACCGCCGACACGGCGATCGTCATCGTCAGCGTCACCGCGAATTCGCGGAACAGCCGCCCGATGATGCCGCCCATCAGCAGCAGCGGGATCAGCACCGCAATCAGCGAAATGCTGATCGAAACGATGGTGAAGGCGATTTCGCGCGAGCCTCTGAGCGCGGCGGCGAACGGCTCCTCGCCCTCTTCGATGTAGCGGGTGATGTTCTCGAGCATCACGATCGCGTCGTCGACGACGAAGCCGACCGAAATCGTCAGCGCCATCAGCGACAAATTGTCGAGGCTATAGCCGGCGACCCACATCAGCGCGCAGGCGCCGAGCAGCGCCAGCGGCACGGCGACGCTCGGGATGATCGTCGCCCACAAACTGCGCAGAAAGACGAAGATCACCATCACCACCAGCGCGACGGTGAGCAGCAGCGTGAACTGCACGTCCTGAACGGAGGCGCGGATCGTCTGCGTGCGGTCGCTCAAGGTGAAGATGTCGATCGAGGGCGGCATCGAGGCCTTGATGCGCGGCAGCTCGGCCATGATCTCGTCGACGATGTCGATGACGTTGGCGCCGGGCTGCTTGAAGATGACGAGGAAGACGCTGCGCTTGCCATCGGCCCAGGCCGCCTGCGTCGTGTCCTGCGCCTCGGTCACCGCCTGGCCGATGTCGCGCACCCGCAGCGGAGCGCCGTTACGGTAGGCGACGATCACGTCGTTCCAATCCGCCGACCGGACGAGCTGGTCGTTGGTGTAAATCGTGAAGGCGCTCGCCCCGCCGTTGATCGCGCCCTTGGGTTCGGCCAGCGTCGTCACCGAGAGCGGCGTGCGCACATCCTCGAGCGAAAGCCCTTTAGCGACGAGCTTGGCGGGATCGAGTTGGATGCGGATGGCGGGCTTTTGCTGGCCGCCGACGCTCACCTGGGCGACGCCGGCGACCTGACTGATCTGCTGGGCGAGCTTGGTCTCGACATTGTCGTCGACCTCGGTCAGCGGCAGGAGTTCCGAGGTCGCGGCGAGCAGGAGAATGGGAGAGTCCGCTGGGTTCACCTTGCGATACGTCGGCGGACTCGGCAGGTCCTTCGGCAATTGCCCGCTGGCGGCGTTGATCGCCGCCTGGACGTCGGCCGACGCCGAATCGATGTTGCGGTCGAGATCGAATTGGATGGTGATGGCGGTCGAGCCGAGCGTGCTCGTCGACGTCATTTGCGAGACGCCGGCGATCTGCGCGAATTGCGTCTCGAGCGGCTGGGCGACCGCGGAGGCCATGGTGTCGGGACCGGCGCCCGGCAGCTTGGCGGAAACCTGAATGGTGGGGAAATCGACCTGAGGCAGCGGCGCGACCGGCAATCGCGGATAGGCGATGACGCCGACGAGCACGATGCCGATCATCAACAGCGAGGTTGCGACGGGGTGCCGAATGAACGGCTCGGAGATGCCGCCCGCCATCTCAGGGCGCCTCATCGGGCGCGCTCGGCGCGGCGGACGCCGGCGGCGTGGCGGCGCTCGCCGCGCTCGACTGGACCAGAGAGCCTCGAACCAATCGGTACTGGCCTGCCGTGACCACGGTCTCGCCGGCCGTCAAACCGGTCAGAACCACCGACTGCCCGTCGCCCTCCTGACCAACCGTGATGGCGCGCGTTGCGACCTTGTTGTCGCCGCCGATCACGAAGGCGTAGAGGCCGTCTGGCCCACGCTCGACCGCCCCGTCGGGCACGACGATGACTTGCTTCAGCGTGTCGACCAGCAGCCGGGTCGAAACCGAGAGGCCGGGCCACAGGGCGCCGTCCGCATTCTCGAACGTCGCCTTCATCCCGATCGCCCCGCTCGCCGGGTCTATCGCGGCGTTGACGACGGAGAGGTGGCCCCGCGAAAGCGTCGTCAATCCGTCTGAACTCAGGGCGGTCACTGGCGCGACGCCGGCCGCGAGCGCCTTATTGATCTGTGGAACATCCTCCTCAGGCGCCGTGAACACGACTGAGATCGGTTGCAACTGCACAATCGTCACGATGCCCGTCGTGTCGGCGGCGTGCACGATGTTGCCGGCGTCGACGAGGCGAAAGCCTGTCTTCCC
>Ga0181520_10004249_pt1 | contig 24228 bp, 17 predicted proteins | sample PEATcosm2014_Bin_29_FD_132451 | JGI IMG/M metagenome (GOLD analysis project Ga0181520, IMG submission 132451) | Peatland microbial communities from MTU Mesocosm Facility, Houghton, MI, USA - PEATcosm2014_Bin02_30_metaG | ecosystem: Environmental > Terrestrial > Soil > Wetlands > Peat | place...
TGCGAACCGATTTGGCTGGAACAAGAGGCGCGCTTTGGAAAAAATATAAAAGAATATATTATGGCAGATCTTGTAGATTTTGATTACGATGTAACTTACGCGTTGAGCTCTCCTCAAGCAAAGAAGGCGTTAAGATTAATAGTGGAAAATAAATGCTATTGTTTGTACGGATGCGCTATTTTAAATAGTTGCATGTATAATCCTTTAATGTATCCGAGGATTTTACTAGAGCTGTGTTTTCCTTCCTGAATTTCTTAGAAATTATTGAGGCGTTAGACCCGAATATCTCTAAGGCAGATATGTTGAATATTTTATCTTTATTAACTCGTAGTCTTCCTTCTTAAAATTAAAATAATAGTTGTCATCATCTTCACCAACTATTTTTGCCCCAAACCGTTTATGAAAAGCAATGACATTATCGCTGCCCTTGCGAACTCCGAAGCGCGCTTTATTAAAACCAAGCTTATAAAAAGCGTATTCATATAATAAAATGATTGCTTCAATAGCTGCATATATCGGACATCCTTCTATGCTCATCCAGCTTCCACAGTAAAATGAATCATCAATAAAGTCATATATCCTGGCTACCCCAAGATTATTATTATTTTTATCAACAGCTTTAAAATAATATTCTTTATTCTCTGCTTCTCTTAATTTATACGAAATAAGCCAATCAATCTGTTTCTGTAAGTCATTGTCAACCCTTGCCATGAATTTGTTTTTTTTCTCATTTAATCTTAAATCAAGAATGAATTGAGCATCGGTAACTTCTACAGTAAAAAAACTAATATGTTTGCCTTTAACTAATAACATAATTTTCTATTTATGAATGTTTTCGATGCAAAGCCCTTGCCAAAGTCTCTACTACCAATTCCTGCTGGATTGCTGTCAAACCCGCCCACAATGGCAATCGAATCAACCTTTCAGAAACTGAGTTGGTGATGGCAAGCTCCCCGTGAGTTCGACCATACCGTTGTCCGGCTGGTGATGAATGCAGAGGCACATAGTGAAACACCGCTCCAATATTGTTACGCTTAAACTCGTCAAGGACCGTTGGACGATCAATGCCATGCGTGAGTAGCACATAATACATATGAGCGTTATGCTGACAGTCTTTTGTCACGATCGGACGGCGCAGCATGCCGGCGGTTTCCAAAGAGCCAAGTGCATCGTGATATTTTTGCCAAATGCTCAAACGCATGTTTGTGATAGTTTCTGCCTCTTGCATCTGCGCCCACAAAAAAGCGGCGATGACCTCACCCGGCAAGTAAGACGAGCCAATATCTACCCAAGTATATTTGTCGACTTCCCCCCTAAAAAACTGGTTTCGATTGGTACCTTTTTTGCAAATAATCTCGGCACGCTCGGCGAAGCGTTTATCGTTGACTAACAGCGCACCGCCCTCACCTGCCGTAATATTCTTTGTCTCATGGAAAGAATATGCCCCCAAATGACCGATGCCACCGAGCGGTCGGCCCTTGAAAAAGGACATGGTCCCATGCGCGGCATCTTCGATGACTAATAACTTATGCCGCCGCGCGATATCCATAATGACATCCATCTCACAGGCCACACCGGCGTAATGCACCGGCACAATCGCCTTGGTACGTGGCGTGATGGCGGCTTCGACTAACGTCTCGTCCATATTCAGCGTATCCTGACGAATATCTACAAATACCGGCACCGCGCCACGCAAGACAAAAGCATTTGCCGTAGAGACAAAGGTATATGACGGCATGATCACTTCATCTCCGGGCTGGATGTCAGCAAGGATAGCCGCCATCTCCAACGCTGCCGTACAAGAGTGCGTCAGCAATGCCTTTTTTATTCCCATTTTTTCTTCCAGCCAAGAGTGACATTTCTTCGTGAAACTGCCGTCACTGGAAAGGTGGCCATTTGCCTGCGCCTTTGCTATACATTCAAGTTCATGACCGGTTATATAAGGTCTATTAAAAGGAATCATACTCGTTTTTCTGAGGAAACATTAATATTCTTTGATCATAGATTCTTTTGTATAATCGTTCTCTATCCTTGGCATGGACTTAAGCCATTGAAACAATTTCTGCTCTAATTCATAGGCCTTTATTGGTTCAACTTGCACCAAATTATGCTGCTCTTCCGGATCCTTGTTTAAATTATAAAGCTCTTTCTGATCACTCTCCAGGGTATATATGAACTTCCACCCATCAAAAGTCCTAATCGATCTTTTATGCGTATACAATCGGTAATCCGTTTCTGAATAAGCGTCCAATTCCATATGCCCTCTGTTTAACAATGGAACCAAACTTTGACCCTTCATCTGAGCCTTAACTTTACCCTTAACAGAGATCTTCAAAAGATCCAAAATTGTCGGCATCAAATCTATTTCCCTCACCTGATCTTTGATCACTTGCCCCCCCTTCACATGCGGTAAATAGATCACAAGCGGGATATGAATCAATTCGTCATAAAGAGAAAATCCGTGATCAAATCTGTGATGTTCATAAAATTCAGTGCCATGATCGGACATCAACACGATAATTGTCTTGTCCATAAGTCCCAACTTATCCAATTCGTCGACAAATACCTTAAACTCCTGATTGGCATCATAAATTTTCTCATCATACAGAGCACGCCAAAAATGGACATCTTGATGTGTCAATTCCAAGATCCCCTCTTTTAATCCTTGTTCCCGTAGATGCCCCTGCTCTTCCTTACCACCTTTAAATGGCCCCTTATAATCAAAATCAAGAAACATTTTCTTATACCCCTGCGCGGGGTCATGCTGACCATGCACATCATATCCATGCAGGAATATCATGAACTTTTTATCCTTATGAGCTTCCAACCACTTAATGGCAGGTGGGACACTATAATCAAACCCGGCAAACTTTTTACTATCCAAATAAGAATCAAAACCTTTTCCAAAGCCGAATTTGGCACACACCCCAGCGTCTCCCGTAAACGCGCCTGTCACATACCCGTTCTTTTTTAAAATTGCAGCTAATGTAGCCGTTCCAGGAGAAAGTTTTTCAAGATTTGAAAAGACTTTCATTTGTTCGGTATATTGTGAATACTTATTGATAACCCTGTGCTCAGAAGGATACATTGATGTAAACAAACTCATATGTGAAGGGACTGTCCAGCTAGCCTGAGCGATGGCCTGTGTGAATAAAAACCCCTTGGTCGCGAAATCATCAATGACGGGAGTCGTTTCCTTCGGATACCCCAAACAATGCACATGCGCCGCCTGTAACGCATCAAAAGAAACAACCACCAGGTTATAACCAGGGAAAGATAAGTCCTGTTTCTCTTGAGCAAAAACCGATAACGTTGAACAAAAAACAAAAAAGACTGACGTCGCTCCTACAAGGAATCTTACAAATAACATAATCCTCTCCTTACCAATAACCCATTTTTTGGATTTTTTCACGCGTTTCCTCATCTGTATCCGAAAAAAATTCACTCTTGTTATTCTGATAAGAAGGCAAACTTTTGATTTTAGAAATATACTCCTTACTCAATTTTTGAGCCACCTCCGGATTACTGCTAATAACATTCTGTAATTCCCCAGGATCTTTTTTTATATCATACAATTCTTTTAATTCTAATCCTTTCTTATCCATAATCAATTTCCATCGGCTGGAACGAATCGCCCCAAGGGTGGAGAACGTGGGGTCGGGGCCCATTACAGCTTGACTTATAGTATATCGTTCCCCCCCCTCAAATCCCCGTTCCCAAAGTCTTCGCAAACTAACCCCCTGCGCCTGATATGGAACAGGGATTCTTAAAAGATCGCAAATAGTTGGAAGAAGATCCACGCTCTCGACAATAGAATCAATCTTAACACCGGATTTCAAACCCGGAATATGAAAGATCATCGGTATCCTCAAGGCCTCATCATATAAAGAATCGCCGTGCCACGTATGCCCATGCTCCCCGTATTCGTTGCCATGGTCTGCAATAACGATAATAATAGTCTTATCATATACGCCTTCTTTTTTCAACGTGTTGACCACTTGCCTGACAAAATCTTCATCCGCTTCCAATAAGGCGCTATCCAATAACCATAAAGTATATTGCAGCCGTTGACCTTTGAGATGATTTAGAAATGCAACTATCTGCCGTATCAATAAATGGTGCAGGGCGACCAATCCTGGATCATCAACACCCTCCCATCGATAAAAAAACCTGATCAATTTTTTTGAATACGGCTGCAACAAAAATTTCTGATGTTGCCTAACCCAGTCTTCTCCCAAAGTTCTATAAAGGAGTACGGGATTAGTCTTTAAGCTTTCCTGTACCTGCATCCATGCATTTTTATAACTCTGATCAATTTCATCAAAAAACTCCCTTGGAACTCGCCTGGAAAAACGATTGTCCACTCCAATGCTAAGGATCGCCGTTGGATGAGTACATTCCGGATGTATCGTTAAAAAAAACTGTTTTTTATCATGCTTTTTGATCCATAGCAATATCTCTTCAGGCGACTCTCTTAACTGATGCGCCTCATCGACCCCCTTTTTTAACACCAGAAACCGCCGAGGCTGACCTTGAAGTGTTGCCTCTCTTAACTGATACACCTCATCAAACCCCTTTAACAGTCCTGCATCTGCGCCAGACAGAAAAGGATCTTCTTTATTACCAAACCAGACAGTAGAATAACCATGTATTTTTAATATTTCTGCCAGTGTGTATACTCTATCTGGCAACTTGTCTCTAAACATAAATATTACCTGATGAGAAGATGGATACAGGGAAGTGTAAACAGAAGCCATGCTTGCCCATGTCTCAGGAAAGTGACAAAAAGCATTATTAAAAGTTATACCTTCTCTTGACAAAGCATCAATAGCAGGAGATGTGTTCTCGGGATATCCATAGCACCCTAAATGATTCCGAGGGAAAGCATGCAGTACAATCAAAACAACATTGAATTTCTCATTCTTTCCAGATGGCCGCCCCAGATCTTTCTGTGAACAAAAGCCAACGCTACATAAAAAAAATAGGCTAATTAAAACATAAAGAGGTGTCAAACTCTTTAAAAAGCTCCTTTGATCCAAGAAAATTCTTAAAAAATATATCACAAAATATTTATCCAATTACTATCCTTAGGACTCAAAATAATTCTTAGAAATTATAGGTCACAAATGTGTCTATACGGTTATCTGAGCCTATGACCCCATCCAGATAGTTTGTATGAAGGTACTGATATTCCACCCCTAAAACAAAGTCTTGGGTCAAATTATAATTTACATTGGCAAAATAGGATCTATTGGTGCTCCACATCGCGGCCAAATCAGTAGAACTTGCAATTACAGAACTACGATTTGTTGTATCATCAATACCAGCGCCCAAATTAAATTTCAATTTCATTAAAGGCTTAATAGTAAATTCAGCGAAACCTCCCATCGTTTGAAGGGGCTTGCTGTACTGAGGATTTTCCGGATCTGTTATGCCAGGAATTGATGTATTACAAGGTCCTCCCATAAAATTAGCCAGATTGCCCCCCATGAATCCCTGACCTTTTAAAGAAAGCCAATTTGTAAATTTTACTTGAGCATTGACATCTTCCGCATAAATATTATTATCCCTATTACCCTGGATATTTAAGGTTGATGTCGAGCTTGTGCCAAAAATACCGCCAGCACCGATGGTGATATCTTTTCCAGCAATTTGAGTTGTATAGCTCGTGTACACACCGGCAATGGGAGCCCCGGCATTATCCTGATAAATATTATTACTATCAATAATCCCCACCTGTGTTTTAACCCTGCCTCCTAAAACATCCTCCTGACCGGTCCAATAAACTTCCGGATGATAAAATCCAAAGTCACCTGAGCGCCACATAAGACTAAAGTTGATGGTATCTGTTCTAAGCGGAGCAAAGAAGTCCCAATTCTGACCGGCGGTGACACCCCATTTGTCATAATCTATAGAAGCATAGGCCAAACGAAGACGCGGTTGATACGTTTCAGCGCTGCTGGAAGCGATCGGATTGTTAAAGTTAATTTGCACCATACCGCTGGTTTTACCTCCTCCAAGGATATCTGGTCCGGCAATATTGAGATTAAAAGTGCTGTCTTGGGCAGAAATTGTATCGTTTTTCTGAGACTTGCCGATTGTCCCATGCGGAGCGACGTATGATACGACGTTACTATACTGATTAGAGCCGGCGGTAGCTGCCGAAGCAGTAGAATAAACATTCTCAACCCGAATAAAACCGGAAATATTCAATTTTAGTTTAGATGTAACAAAATTCAAGCCAGGGGGGGCAGGAGCGGGAGCTGGGACAGAAACAGCAGAAACAGCCTCGGGTGAAACAGCAACTTGGGGCCTCTGGGCCTGGTTATTTTGTATCGACTGAATCTCTGCCTTAAGAGACGCATTCTCCTTTTCCAGCGCCTCAACACGCTTAAGCAGGTCATCGAGTGTTACCTGCTGTGCCAATGCCGGGAATGAAAAACCTGACAAAAACATGCCTCCCAAAAAGAATACTCCCATCCTCCTTAACAAGTTATTCATGTGATCACCTCTGTTTGGTGGTTTTGCGGATGATATAGAGTGGACGTTTTTTGCTTTCGTCAAAGGTCTTGCTAAGATAGACGCCGATAATACCAAGGAGAGCGATGATGATGCCCCCGATGAAATATAGCGAAACGATTAAACTATCCCATCCCTGGACTGACGCGCCATAAACCGTAGCGTGTATCAGGATATATATCCCATAACAGAAAGCAAAAAATGCCATCAAAAAGCCAAATTGTACAGCCAATCGTAACGGCTTGTCAGAATAGGCAATTATACTCTCTACGGCCACCTTCCACATCTTGACAAAAGTGTAGGTAGACTTTCTCTCCGAACGTTCTACGTGTTCGACCTCTATGATAGCGGTTGGGAAACCCATCCACTGCACCAATCCTCCCAAAAAACGTAATTGCTCGCGCATAAGGCAAAAGTTATCCACCACTTTTCTCGACATGATACGGAAGTTGCCGCACGATCCATCGTAATCAATATCGGCAAGATAGCTAAACAGCCGGTAGAATAGGTAAGAGGTGATGGTTTTAAGCAGCGAGTCACGCCGCATACCACGCCTCGCTAATACAATGTCATAACCTTCCTGCGCCTTAGCATACAGGCGAGGGATTTCCTCAGGGCGATCTTGCAAATCACAATCCATCACCACCACCCAGTCACCATGACAATGATCCAAACCCGCGGTAATGCCATAATGCTGGCCGAAATTACGGCTGAACTGGATACCGCGTACGCGCGGATCCAAGAGAGCCAATTCCTCAATGATTCTCCACGAACTGTCGCCGCCGCAGTCTTCAACGAGAATAATTTCAAAATTCGTTGAGATGCTCTCCAAAGCGTCCTTAAGCCTCCGGTATAACTCAACAAGGCACCCTTCTGCCTTATAGACCGGAACAACCACAGAGAGATGAGAAGATGTCATAGGCCACCATAACGAAATTCAACGGTCATTCTTTATTTAGGTCATTTCTTACAATACTCATATTTCTAAACACAACCCGCGCATTACCCAAACTCCAAACTCTAAATTCAAGCGTTGTCATTTTATCCAAAGTAAACCTGAGCCGGCGTACAGATGTATTATCTGTCAAAACCGTTTTAGCCAGTATTTTCTGCCCGGGTACGTTGGCAACATCCGACTGCCCAGAACCGTGAAATGCGGGTTGAGACGCCAACTCAAAACTCGCCCCAGGATATGCGGTGGCAACATCCAACCACGCCGAAGGGTTAGATGTTGATTCAACCGTCACATCAAAGCTCGCCGTATAGGTGCCAGGCTCGACATCAATATATGGCCCAAAATGCAACCAACCCACTTCTCCCTTTTCTGCGACCAATGCGCTACCAGTATTTTCATAATTGTCATAGAACCTGCCGATTTGGGTCAGTGAATAAGTCGATGCTGGAAAGCTGACTGGTTCTTGATAGCCACTATCCCATCCTGGCAAAATTTTTGCCAAATTTTGTGCAAACACAAAAATCGTAAACTCTTCAAAATGAAGCTCTCGAACGGGTTTCGCGTGATAGCAGCCTAAGTGATCCCATCGAATCATATGTACCTCTTGCTCCGTTAACAAAAGGAATGTTTCACCTTGCCATGCGCTTGGTCGATACCAACGGTTTGATGACGTAAACCGCATGGGCATCGGCAAACCACGATCAAATCCAACCGGTCGGACCAAAACTTTTTCGTCACTAAGCACACTAAGTACACCTGCATGCCAATATGAAGCATAGCCATAGCGCAAACCGTTGGCCAGCAAAAAATCTTTCAGGTTTTCTAAAGGATTGTGCTGTTGCGCTGATATCCCGCCATTCATCTTACTATAGTAATTTGATAAGCCAAAAGCTGAGTACGCGCTCGTAATAAACGTTATACTTACAATGGCGCTCATTAAAGCCAGAAAAGGCGTTTTTGTGAATTTGTAATTTTGCGCCAGCACAATAATGAGCAGCAACACCAACGAAGGAACGAGGTACCGTGATTTCGTAATGGGATCGCCGTTTGCGCCAGGCACGAAAGTTGCGAGCTCAATAAAAAGTATCAATAATACCGACACAAGGGTGAATGATGCAACAAACTGAGGGCCACGGGCCTTCTGTTGCAATGCCCTCCGAAGTGAGAGCGGCATCAACACGAGAAGAGCCAAAGCTGAAATGAAACGAATTGCTTCGTATATGCCGCTCTTGCTGGCAAGTATGCCTCCGGGACTCGGCAATCCACCAAATAATGCAAAAAAACCTTGCAGCGTGACCGTTGCATTACGCACCATCTCATCATAGGAGAGCCATCGAGGATTGGAGAGGCCAAGAACGTTATTAACACCAAGTAAAGTTATTGAATGGAACGCTGTTCCAACCGCGGCTGATAAAAACATAATTGCAATCAGATGATAACCAACTCGCCGCTCTCGACTTGAATAAGCGCTCAAGGCTACATCGCTTATCATGTAATGAGCAACAGCTAGAAGGAGCGGTAGTCCTAAGAATATTGCGGTCTTTTGAGGGGTTGCCCAAAAGACCAACAAAAGAATTAAAAACAAGCTAACGCCAAATAGAATTTTCCGTCGTCCAATAGAAGTCAAAAACGCCCAAGCAAAATAAATGATATAGCATATACCATAAACCCCATACCCATAAGATACTTGACCATATAAATTTTCAGACATCCAAGCAGATATGCCAGCGGCCAGTATGGCAACTATAGTGACCCGTTTGATTTTTCCAATCTCGAACAAACCCGTTAAAAACCAAACACCTGAAAGAATTAATGCCGAAGACACCAAGCCTGAAATGGCATGAACAAAAAAACCGGCCGGAAAGAATGCTAGTAACGGAATTATAAATGTTTGCCCGCATAGAACCCAAATCTCCCCATTCCCATAAACCCAGTCATGCGGAAAATACTGACCGGTTTTAACAACCTCTCTGGCTAACAACACCTTGATCGCACTGTCTGAATGAAAACTCACCTGATAGCCAATGAAAAGATACCAACATAGCAGCAAGAGATTGCACAGCAAAAATAATAACGCCAAAGACATTCCTATTTTTTTATACAAATTAACTTTGTTATTCATAAATTTCTTATCTCCCGGATAATGTTATCATGCTCAATATTAAAACGCAAAAGTTTTCCGCAGGAGCTTACCATTAACCCTCTGCAAATCATCGCCATGGATCGTCGGTGGCCGCAAGGTTGGCCTAAATAAATTATTTATCCTTACCTGATGCTTGCCTGAGCGCGTTGACCAATTCGGGATTCACATGCATCCCAAATTCTTCTACTTTACGCACATCTGCCCAAGCCTTATCGTATTCTTTTAACTGATAATACGAAATAGCCCGGTAATTATACCCTGCCACAAACTGCGGATTTAGTTCAATAGCCTTACTGTAATTTGACACAGCTAGAATAAAATTACCTTGTTTAGCGTAAACAAGACCACGGTTGTAAAAAGCCCCCGCAAACTCAGGATTTATTTCAATGGCTTTATTAAAATCAGGCAAAGCTTGAGTGAAGTTGCCTTGTCGACAATAAATATCCCCACGGTTATTATAGGCCTCTCCATAATCAGGATTTATTTCAATGGCCTTGTTATAATCAGACAGGGCTCGAGTGAAATCACCCTGCTTTTTATAGAGAATGCCACGTTTATAATAGGCCTCTGCATCTTTAGGATTTAGTTCAAGAGCTTTATTAAAATCAAATATGGCTCGAGTATAATCCCCTTGTTCGGTATCGATACTACCGCGGTTATAGTAGGCGTTTGCATAATCAGGATTTATTTCAATAGCTTTGTTAAAATCAGACAGGCCTAAAATTAAATTACCTTGTTTGGCGTGAACACTGCCACGGTTATAATAGGCCTCTGCATAGCCAGGATTTATTTCAATAGCTTTGTTATAATCAGACATAGCTTGAGTAAAGTTACCCTGGCCATAATATGCATCTCCACGGTTATTATATGCTCCTGCAGATCCAGGATCTATTTCAATAGCTTTGTTAAAATCAGATAGGCCTAAAGTGAAGTTGCCTTGTTTGGCGTAAGTGCTACCACGGTTGTTATAAGCCATTGCCAAGTGGGGGGCTATTTCAATAGCTTTATTATAATCGGACAGAGCTTGCGTGAAATTACCTTGCTTATCGTAAATAAGTCCGAGGTTGTTATATGCCCTTGCTTTATGAGGAGACTTTTGAACGGTATCATTCCACAAAGTAATATCATCTTTCCAAACTTTGTTCCTTTGATATGTCAAGACTGAATAACAGGCAATAATTATAGTTAGGACTATAATCATCGTTTTAATAGTATTCTTTCCGAATAACGATGAGTGTCCGGCGACCTCCCGGGAGTGTCCGGCATGAGGACGATGAGGGCCCCAAAGATAGTACACACTACTTACTAAAAATATACAAAACCCAACTAACGGCAAATAAAGCCGGTGCTCAAGAATCACATCGTTCTGGGGCAAAAAACTTGATTCAGGTAAAAGAGTCAAAAAAAACCAAAAAATAGAAAAAGAAATCAACCTGTATTTTAAAAACAGGCGTTTTGCGCAAAAAAGAATACCCATTAAAAATAAAAAGCTGGTCAATACGGGTATTTCAAAAATATTCTTGAAAATGGGATAATCATAATCCAGGTTCTGGTTTAAAGGCAGGAAAATCAACCTTATATAGGTAACCATCACCCTGAATTGAGTCAGAAGATAATGTATTGGTGATATGCCTTCAGGCCCCTTGACAACACTCTGAATCTCTTGAAATCTGTCTGATTTAGTAAGCAACATTGTCACAGGAATAATAAATAGGGTGAGCAAGAAAGGGATTAAGTGTTTCCGAGTAACAACGAGTGTACGGTATGAGGGCCAACTAAGATTTTTCTTGGTTTTAAAAAAGCTAAACTCATAAAACACAATCATCAAAGGCAGGGTTATAGCATTCTCCTTAGTGAACATGGCCATAATGGCTGTTATCAACGCGCTAATGTAAAATGTCATTGCGAGGAGCCGAAGGCGACGCGGCAATCTCAACAAAATTTGTTGTTCTTTAAAAGATTGCTTCGCTTCGCTCGCAATGACACTGGAGACGTCGATTGCATTGGACCTTTTGACACTGGAAGATTCTGCGTCCTGCAATAACCCTGATTTAACATAGAAACATAACGACGCCAGATAAAAAAAGGCCGCCATAGAAGCGGCCCGTTGCCAGATATATGTGACTGCTTCAGTTTGGATCGGGTGGCTTACAAATATTAACCCTGCAAATAAAGCAATAAGATTGGCATGACGAGCAATTTTCTCCTCTTTCATAGCCGGAACGGAAAGAGTCAGAAGAGTTAGCCACCAGACTAAAACGGCTGTGCCCAAATGAACCGCCAGATTAAACAGATGGTAACCAAACACATTAAGCCCATTGAAATGATAGTTAAAAGCAATGGAAAAAAAAGTAATAAAGCGGCAGGGACATGCCCCCCAGATGTTTAACAAATGCTGGATATTCTTTATAAGAAAATTATTAATTATATAAATGACATCATCGAAATGAAAGGAACAAAAAAAAGTATTGGAATAGACGAGAACTCCTAAACAAAAAATGAGAATGATTGAAAGCAGTTTAATATAAAATGGTCTCAAAATAAACCTCGCCACCCTAGATGAATTTTATAAAATGTTTAATAGTCAGAAGTTGCCCCATAATTTAGTCCTTAACATGCGGCATGTCCAGTATTCCCGCTTCAACGATTTTGTTATAAACATTCACAGCCATTAGTTTATAGCCCCGGTTATTGCAGTGCCCATCAGCCACAAAATATCCCTCATTGTCTCCTGTCCCTTGATCCTTTGTCTCCTGAAATATCTTCTCTTGATCCACCAATGGTATCTTGAATCGAACGGCCACATCACGTATAATATCATTTATTTCCTGTCCAAAGGGAATGCCGTGACTCTTGATCCTGTACGGATAAGTTTGTAAGACTATTTTGATATTCTTGCTTCGAATAATGCGTATCATTTCTATAATATCCGACTCTGCCCAACTTTTAATTTTTGAGTCCGCAAGAATTAAAGAAGATTCGGTATTGGTTTTCTTAAATTCATCCATCAATTTGTCTATTTCTTTCTTAATTTTTTCATGGTCAGGGATAAACGGAATATCTCTCCCTGTTCTAAGAAAATTATATGTTAGATATTTATAAGAATCGCCGAAGGCTGAATTTACGGTAAGAGTTTTCATAAGCCATTTTAAAGCTTCATCATAATTTGATCGACAAAAATAAATTCGATAAAGGTAAACATAATTGTCCGGATAATTCGGGTCTATTTCTACCCCTTTTAAGAACAAATTAATCGCTTTGTTAACTTTCTGCTCATCAGCAAAGAAATCTTTATCCCCAGTCTCTATCCACCTTACTGAATTCCTATATTCTTTTTCCTTTCGGTAGCTGGGGACCACCGATTCTTCGATCTCTATTTTTAAATAAAATATTAACCTGCATACACGGCTTTCAGCAAAAAAATCATACAAAGGAGAAAATTTTTCCTTAAAAGACTTCCTGTCTATAGCTATCCTGTTTAGACGGCTGTTATATGTATAAAAATTCCACCAATTGGGCTGACCTGTCTGAAGAATGATGAGATCTGGTTTCGTGTTATTAATATTAGTTTCCAATCTATCTAACAATTGTGCTGTATTTTGAGAGCCCACACCGCCATTAATAACAGTAACATTCTTAAGCTCGGTCCTTGCATTAAACAAACGTTGTAATTGGTCAGGATAGCTCTCTCCCAAAGGAGATCCGACGCCGAACGTATATGAATTCCCCAAACACAACATAACAAAACTGTTTTTCTGTTTATGAATAACGGACCAATCGAGGACTACCCTGCTGTTTTGATAGCCATAACTTACAATCCGCAGACCTGCTTCAAGAAGTATGAGGATTGTAAACAGCCCCATCAAAAATGCCAGGATTTGCTGTTTTTTATTGTTCATTTTAGTTGCCCAATCGCTCGATAACATAATTCCCTAAAACCAAACAATCCATCTTGCTCCTTTGAAAACAATCAATCGCATCCTCGGGAGTACAAACTATAGGCTCACCTCTTAAGTTAAAAGAAGTGTTTATTATAATCGGTATACCGGTAATATTCTCAAATTCCTTAATTAATTGCCAAAGCTTTTGATTAGTGGTTTTACTCACCGTCTGGACCCGGGCCGTACCATCGGCATGAACGACTCCGGGAATAACTTCTTTTTTCCCCTCTTTTACCATGGAAGCCAATGACATAAAAAGAGAGCGGCATGGTAATTCGAAAAACTCTTCTGCCCTTTCTTCTAATACAACAGGAGCATAAGGCCTGAACGGCTCTCTCTTTTTTACATTTGCATTTAATATTTCTTTTATGCCGGGGTTTCTCGGGTCGGCTAAAATTGACCGGTTACCCAAAGCCCTTGGCCCAAATTCCATTTTGCCTTGGAACCACCCTACAATTTTATCATCAGCTATCTGTTGGGCCACATGCTTGGACAAACCATCATCGCTATACTCATTAAAAATGATATTACGGTTTAATAAAATCCTTTTAATCTGCGCATCCAAATATCCTGTCCCTAAATACGCATGCCGCATCACATAATTCCTGGGATTTCTTAAAATACAATTATTAGTATATGCCGCGGCCCCTAAAGCGCCGCCGCTGTCCCCCGCGGCTGGTTGAATAAAAATTTCTTTAAAAAGCCCCTGTTGCAAAATCTTGCTGTTAGCAACACAATTTAAGAATAACCCGCCGGCCAGGCACAATTTATCCAACTTTGTCTCCTGATAAAGATAGCGGGTAATCGTCAAAAGAGTTTCCTCAGTAAACTTCTGCAAACTTGCCGCAATATCGCAATGCCGCTCTTCAATCGTTGCTTCAAGTTTTCTATCAGGACCGAACATTTTTAAAAATTGCCGGCTATACATCCTGGGGCCTTGATTAAACCCAAAAAACCTTGTGTCAATGATATGGCTTCCGTCTGCCTTGACTTTGACGATCTCTTTGAATTTATCCAAATACTTAGGCCTACCACAACCGGCCAGTGCCATAACTGTGCCCTCTCCCTCATGCGCGGCAAAACCCAAATATGTTGTCACGGCTGTGTATACCAATCCCAAAGAATTGGGATACTGTATTTCCTTCAAAACCTGGATATCTTGGGCCTCACCACGGCCATAGGTCATGGTCGCCCATTCCCCAACGGCATCTCCCGTTAAGATAGCCGCTTCGTCAAAAGGAGAAACTAAAAAAGCGCTTGCCGCGTGCGATAAATGGTGCTTAATAAAGAAAACTTTCCCTTTAAACCCGATTTCTTTTTCTAATGTCAATGGCAAAACCAGCCTGTCTTGCAACCAATACGGCATTGTCTGAAGAAAATTATTTAAAGAATACGGCCATGCCTGCAGATGATCAATAATAACCCGGGAAAATTTAAGAAAGGACTTCTCGTAAAAACCTATATAGTCAATATCAGCAAACGTGATGCCCCCTTCAAGGACACAATGATTGATCGCGTGGATCGGAAATTCTGAGGTGTTCTTTTTTCGGTTAAATCGCTCCTCCTGGACAGCCACAACAACTTGACCATCCCTAATCAAACACGCCGCAGAATCATGATAATGACAAGATATTCCTAATATATTCATATTGAATGTTCAACTTTTAAGGATCAACCTCCCTTGGGACCCAGTCTAAATTCCGGCATAAATAAATGTTGTGACTATGGCGGGACCGATATAAAACGCTAAAAAGACTAACAGGATAAGTACAATAAGGATGGGAAGTAAAAAAGCCACTTTGTGTTTTTTGATCAAATAGAACATTTCTTTAAAGACATATCGCACCTTGTTCATCATTATCCTCTTTTGTTACAAATCAATTAATCACTTATGACTGCCGCAGATTATCCTCTTCATTGACTTCGTAGCCTAAAGCATCACGCCAGCAGGCGTTGGTTATCTCACATTTCTTTGATAAAAAATCGCGCTTGAAGATCCTAAAAAATAAGGAAGTGAGGCCAAATCCAATAACATATAAAATAACCAAAAAGACGGCAATTAAAACCCGTTGCACCACTCTTATTACATGTTGTGTTATTTTTTGAATGTGTTTTAACATTTTTATTTACATCATAGGGGTGACATAACTATGGCGTGTCATCTAAGCTTTTGCTTAACAAGCTCCAATACGTCATGATCAAAATTGATTTCTAATAATTTTAACGCTTCCTGACGTGACAATAATAATTCACGAACCATTTTGCTCATTTCAACATGATAATGGGTGTAGCCAAAATTTTTCATTGAATTATAAACGGAAAAAATTCAAATAACAATTGGTCGATAATGCCGGCTGGTGTCTTTTTGTTTATTGAACCCACAACAAATATTACAGAAACCCTCTTGGTCCATCCCAATATCGGGTTTGCTTTCAGGCAAAACACACCGTTGACAAATGGTCCTCGACCCTAGGAGGATTTCTGTATGCGTTGATTTAGGGAAGGAAAATATTCCTTAGAATTTATTAATTGACAGCATTTTATCAAATCGAAATCTTGGTGACTTTTATCAAAGCTTCAATAATTGAAGAATCTTTATCTCATTACGGGGCTGTCCTGGCAAACCGCGCTCCGGGGTAAAAGACATCGTACCAGTAGTAGTAAACGATGATAGAGCCTGAGCCGGAGCTGGTAGTCCAGTTGTAGTTGTAATAGCGAGCCGCAAGGCCATCAACAGCCGCGAAGCGGTCGGAGATTCGTCCGAAAGTAGAGGTGCCAGCGCTAGGGGCAGCAACGGTACTGCTAGTACCCCATTGATCCCACCAATCGCCACCGCGCAAACCGCTCCCTAACGCTCCATTCACTTCTCCCGCTCCCGACGAGTACCCAGGCCAGTCACTATTGGTCGCATTTCCATCTGCCGCTAATACTCCAGTCCCATTACTCCCTATGAACGATCTCCCTGTTGCGTTCCCCACCGTCACCACCTGCTGCCATACATTCCCGCTTAAATTCATGATCCCCCAATAGGAAGCGCCTGCTGTCACCCTTGTTGATCCTGATGTCGCAAAACTTCCTACCCGCAAAGGGCCGCCTGTCCCGCTATTTGCAATCACGCAATTAGACCCCGCAGTTGATGACGCTTCACTGCTTGTCCCCGCATTGCTTATGGCGGCGGCGGCTGTAATACTGGTTGTGCCCCACGCAAATTCATTAGCTGTCCCCGTATCCACACTGCCCCTGGCCGCTTTCTCATATTCTAACTCCGTAAACGGCCGCAATCCTGCCCATGCCGCGTATGCTGCTGCATCCATCCAGCTTAAATAATTCGCCGCTACCCATTCACCATCGTCAGATCCATTTAGTACCCCTGAGCTTTGCGCGTTTAAATAACAGCTAAACGTCATTGGCGCTGTTGCGGGCGCAAATGATGAGAACGCTGTCAGTTCTACCCCGTTCCTGTACACTGCCGATGTCGAATTGGCCATCACAAATACATCCCCACCGGGCACTGCCGCTATTGATGATACACCAGAAAGTTGCGGCCCATCGTTCGCTGGAGCATCAAGAATCCGGCCATTCTGCTGGGTCCTCGTCAACGTATTTAAGAAATCCCGCCACTGCCCCTGAGTAATGTTGTATTTCATCATGTAAAACGCCTTGTACCCCTTTGGAAATCCGCTGAAGCTACTGTTATCCGGCAGGTTTGTCGGGGAATTGGTGGGGGCTACGGTATTGGTAAAATCATCCGCCACAAGCATCCCACTGGCGTTGTTATTGCCAAGACCTGTTGCTAAACCGTTACCCAAAGCAATGGGGCCTTCTCCTGTGATTTGCAGCGAAGTCGTCGCACTCGCTTGGCAAAACTGACCTGTCAGACTCGAAGTCGTTGAGTCTCCTACATAAAATGAAGACGTCGGGACATAGACCATTTCAATGGCCATGACCTGAACACTGGCTAGGGCCGCTGAATTGTCACTGACAGAATTCCCGCCTGTGCCGCCATAATTCCACAAAAATTGCGCGCCGGTTGAAATAAGAGTCCCTGAAATAGCGCTGGTTTGGGTGGAAGCAATTTGGACAAACGCCCCTTTATTGTCCGTGGGGACAAGGACATCCAACTTTGTACTTGTTCCCCCGACAGTAGCCGTGCCGCCGTAAAAATTGGTCGGGTTTGCTGTCCCTCCCGCACCCCCTGTCGTAGAAGTGCCTCCCGATATGGGCCCCAAGGTGGCGTGGTTCCAGGTGACGCCATCTATAGAATATTTGATAAAGACCCATACCGCGTCGTAATTTCCTGTTCCCGCGGTAATACTGGTACTTGAATCTTTCCACGCGTTTTGCCAAGTAATATTAAAGAGGATAGGCATATAATGACTTGAAGTGTTTTGCGGCCCGAAGGTGACGTTAGAAACCGTAATGTTATTGGCCAAAGCCTGGGGCGTAAACAGTGCGAGAGAAACAGTGAAAATTAAAAAAATAATGGATTCCCTTAGTCTCATAACGCTCTTTCTATATCCCCGAAAATCAAACATGTCCTAAACTTATTAACAAAGCCCTGTTTATCAATTATTATTTAAATTATAGCAACGGCACTCTTATAAGCAACTATTATCGAAATTTTCTTAATAATTGTATCACGTCAGCTTTCAAAAGAAAACCGATTTCGATTGCATTTTTTATTTGCCATATTTGATAAGGAATGATAAGGTTATTTTTCATATTTTTGATAATTTAAAAAGAGAGAAAAGGAAACAGATATGCTTCTCGGTTTCAGGCATTTCAGCTTCTTAAATATGAAGATAGACGTTTCAAAATTTATTAGAGCATTGAAATTCGAATTTTTAATGTATAAAAAAGCAGGCCTGGCGCCAACTGGCTTTAAAATAATAAGGCGTCGCATCCTCTCTTGTTTCGGGGTCTTGCAGCTAGAGCAAGTATTTATTTGTCCGTCTCATGAGTGCAACGCTAACTGCGCGCACTGTTATGAAAAGTTGCCGCATCACGATTCTCACAAGTCCCTGACCAATAAAGAAGTGAAAAACATAGTGGATCAATCTTCTCGACTAGGGAGCAAGCGGGTATATCTTTGCAGTGGAGAATTTTTGTTAAGAGAAGATGCTTTGGACCTGGTGAGGTATGCTCGTTCAAAAAACATGATCGTTAGCGTGACAACCAATGGATTGCTCCTTAACGAAAAAAAAATTGACGAGCTTAAGGAAGCCGGTTTAACAATTTTAATAGTTTCCATCGACAGCGCAAATCCTTCCCGCCACGACGAGCTTAGAGGCGTTAAGGGTTGCTTTGAAAAGGCGCGTAATGGACTGCGTATCGCCAAAGAGAAAGGGATCATTACGCAGATATGGACATATATAACAAAAACGAATTTTAATGAGTTGGAAAGTATAGCAAAAATGGGCAAAGAGCTTGGGGTGGAAAACGTTTATGTTTTTTTTCCCTTGTTATCAGGCCACCTGTTTAATCGATTTGACGAAAACCTTACTTATGAAGAAAGGGAATCTTTTAGGAAACGATTCAACGGGGACCCTCTCGTAACGCTTGAGTTTGACAAGGAAGAAACTCCCTGCAATGGCGGCGGCTTGCTGCATGCTTGCATCATGCCTACCGGAGATGTGACCTTCTGCCCCCCTGTCCCTTATTCTTATGGAAATATAAAGTCACGATCGCTTAGAGATTGCCTGAAGGACGTCGTCAAGGACCATAAAAAATTTTCCCATTGCACAGGGCAATGTATTGTAAACTTTCCCGAGTACAGAACGGGATGCAATGCAAAATATATGTATTCTACTGATTTTTAACAAACTCGCATCTTGCATTATCTTTGCATTATTTTTTCTTCTATGAAGTTAAGACTTCTAAATCTGAAGTAAATTTCTCCAGGTTGAATTTCTCCATTTCTCGTCCGATAAGAAGGACCGTCGACGATGACCTTATAAGCTTGTTGTTGATTTTAACAATGACTCCACTCATACACTGCTTGCTTACTTCTTCATCCGCGGTCAACACACTGCAATTAGTGTTTAACACCACCGGCAGGAGATCGTGAGGATATTTTGAAAAATCTATGGCGAAAATATTTGCCGCAATCATATTTAAAATAGCTCTCGATAATAAAATCGCTTTAGGTTTCATACTAAATGCCATGGCCAAACCAAAAGTTATGAATTGCACATGGCGTGGCGCATTACTGAATCTCTCCCACCATTTTAGCGCTCTTTTCATTCTCTTCATATTAAAATAATCTACAAATAATTCCAATTTACCGTTCCTACGCACAAATATCATTATCTGGGTATACATGCATAACTTAATGTTTACCAGCTGTAAAAAAATAAATAAGGCTTTCTGAAGCGTAAAAATACTCTCCCTATCTTGAACATTAAACACCCTACAAATGACATCCACCATCTCATCAGGCATAATCATTTCAGCGCGGTCCCTGTTGGCGCCTCCACCAACCCAAGAGAAACCATTGACCGATATTTCTTTAACAAAAGGCCTGGTTTTTGCGTATTCCAATGTTTCTAATAATAAACTTTCATTAATGCCTTTAAATATGGTGGGAGATAAACTTACATTGAAATGACCTTTTTCAAGATACTTGAGGGCAACCGATTTTTTACCCATCCATTTTTTAAAATCCGCTAATTCTTCATGTTCTGTATCCAACATTTCATAGGATATCCGGACTTCCTTTAAGTTGGCTTCTTTTAATAACCGACAAAAGTTTTCATCGCTGAGCCTCACTCCATTTGTAGCCAATTGAGCACATCTTTTTAACCGCGCCGCATTTCTAAAAAAATAAAAAATATCCTGATGCAGCGTCGGCTCTCCTCCGGAAAGAGTCAATTTAGCACCTTTGCATAGTTGGATTATCTTATCGAAATCCATTCGATTCATGTTCTCAAAAAAATGTTCTGCCACATTGACTTGGCAATAGTCGCACTGCATTTGGCACTGTGAAGTAGCTACTACCCAATAGTTGGTTATCCTGCCTTTGGAACTGCCCTTTTTTAATACTTCAAAATAGAACCTGTCCAATTCAGCATAAAAAATAGGATTATTCGACAAGACTATCTCTGTAGGCCCGTGTTCATGGCAGTCTCTGTACAGAACAACACAATCAGTTTTTTGCAACAAACTCCCGTCTATCTTTTTCATACAAAAAGGACAGATAGTTTTGACTTTCCTCAATACTTTCATAAATACTTTCACCACTTCCCTGACTTGCGCGCGGGGGCTTTATGAAACTCTTTAATAAGACCTAAAGATTGATGAATACTCTGCTCTGACACTAAAGAACTTTCAAGTTTACCGTTGAGATATTTCTCATAACCGGCCAAATCCAAAAGACCATGGCCGCTCAAATTAAACAGGATTACCTTCTCCTTCCCTTCTTTTTCGGCTTTCTTTGCTTCTTCAATGACACAGGCAAGCGCGTTACTTGTTTCCGGCGCAATAATAAATCCCTCGGTACGGGCCCACAAAATCGCGGCCTCATAACTGTGTAGTTGGTCTACCGCATGCGGCCGTATGAGACCCTCAACAATGGCTTGGCTTACCAGAGGCGCCATACCATGATAACGCAAGCCGCCAGCATGGATCGCAGGCGGAATAAACTGATGGCCAAGCGTGTACATCGGAAGAAGCGGCGTCATGCCAGCCACATCACCATAATCGTAAGCAAATTGTCCTCTGGTCATCTTAGGGCAAGCCTTCGACTCAACCGGAATAATCTCAATTTTCTCACCGTTGATCTTGTCATGAACAAAGGGAAACGCCAACCCGGCAAAATTACTGCCGCCACCGGCACAGCCTATAACAATATCCGGCTTTTTAATGCCAATTTTTCTAAGCTGCTTCTTGGCCTCCAGCCCAATGATGGTTTGGTGCAAAAGAACATGGTTAAGAACACTGCCTAAAGCATAACGGGTTTTCCCTGACTTGTCCGAAACAGCTTCTTCAACGGCTTCACTGATAGCAATCCCTAAACTGCCAGGGGTGTTCGGCATCCGGGCCAAAACCTCACGGCCGGCTTTTGTCTGGTTAGAAGGGCTTGCCACACATTTCCCATTCCAAATCTGCATCATAACCTTACGCATGGGCTTCTGGTCAAAGCTGATGCGTACCATATAGATCTTACACTCTAAGCCCAAAAGGTAGCACGCGAAAGACAACGCCGTCCCCCACTGGCCGGCGCCGGTTTCGGTTGTTAATTTTTTAATACCGGCCTGTTTGTTATACCAGGCCTGCGCAACCGACGTATTTGTTTTATGGCTGCCGGAGGGTGATACGCTTTCATCCTTATAATAAATCTTCGCCGGTGTCTTAAGATACCGCTCAAGATGTATGGCCCGACGTAACGGCGATGGGCGCCAGCGGTAAAGGATTTCCATCACCTCTGGTGGAATATCAATCCAGCGTTTACGGCTGATTTCCTGTTCAATTAAATTTTTAGGGAACACCGCCTCTAGCATTTGTGGATTCAAAGGCTGCCCGTCGGGCGCTAAAGGAGGCAGCATGGGTGTGGGCAAATCGGCGGCCAGGTTATACCATTTCTTAGGCATCTGGGAATCATTAAGAAAAACTTTAAATGGATCCATTGTCTTCTCCTTTTAAGCCAACGCTCTACTTATGGAGCAATCTTTGTAGCCCCTTTTTGAATGTTTCAAAATTAAATGTAATGGCTAGAATTATTCTCCACAAATATCCGGGATTGGCCCAAAAAGCATCACCATAATAACTCAATTGGATCTTCTTCATTTCCTTTACAGAAAAAACTTGGTTTAATTTAATGGGCATGCGTTCAGCATCAAACTTGTCCCATTCAATGCGTTTGGGGATGAGTTTCCTTTCTTCAGCGATTTTCCACCAAGGCGTTGCGGGATATGTCATGGCAATATCAACAGCGATGCTATCAAGGCGCAATCTCTTGATCATATTTCTTGTCAGACGCACATCAGCCATCTCTTCGTTAGGATGACCAACTATAAAAAACCCGCCAACCTTGATCCTATGCTTCCTGCATAAACTGACTACCCTATAGGCAGTATCTACTTTTGTTCTTTTATTCATATCATCGAGCATCCTCTGCGAGCCCGATTCAAACCCAAAAATCAATTTTATGCATCCAGCCCTCCTTGCCATCTCCAGAATTTCTTCATCAACGCTATCAACTCTTGCCATGGCTCCCCAATTCATATTCAACCCACTGCTTGCTATCGCCGATAAAATTTCTTTGATTTTCTTTCTGTTTGAAAATATATTTTCGTCGGAAAACACAAAATATTTAGTTTTGTATATGTCTTTTAAGACTGACAGTTCCTCCACCACCTTATCGGGGGAGTAAATCCTGAACGGTAATCCTTCCAACGTGTTGTGACAAAAGGCGCATGCCCCGGAACATCCGCGGCTGATCATGACGCACGGGACCCTGGCATTCCAGGGAAAACATATAAATCCGCTATGATGAGGGAACCTTTGGCGCTTAGCTAAATAAAGCCGCATACACAAAAGATCCCTTGCGGGAAGAGGCATCTGGTTTATATCGACAACCTTATCGCTGAAAAAAATCCCTCTTTCATGGCCCTCCGACAATATTTTTAAAAGCGGGAATTCCCCTTCCCCTTTGACCACCATATCAAACTTATTTAACGCCTCTTCGGCACATATGGCGGCATGGGCCCCTCCTAATACGGTCGGCACCTTTCTCTCTCTAAAATATTCAGCGATATTATATGCTTCCTGGATAAAAAAAATAGTAGAAGTGACCCCCACAATATCAGGTTTAAAATCATTATACTTCTGGATCACATCTTCTCCTGCCTGTCGGTCGGCAATAAGCACTGAAAATCCTTTAGAACGGATAAAAGAGGCCAAAAGCGCCAAATTAAGCGGTTCATGCCACCCCAACAACATCTTATTTCTGCCGGGATTGACCAAAAGAATTCTCTTGTAAGATGATCTCATCATAATCCGGCACCACCCCCGAATCCATTCCCAGCCACAAATTAAATGGCGGAGAAGGAGAGATTCGAACTCTCGAGACGCCTTTCGACGTCCACACGCTTTCCAGGCGTGCGCCTTAAACCACTCGGCCACCTCTCCGTACCAAAATCTTACTATCAAATATAAAATTTACTATTCAAATACATTCAGAAAACGGAGAGGTGTTGTGTGGCTGGACTTTTCCACTACGCCCACCCACCTCTCCATATTTTTAAACAGACGCCGAAACCGCGTACAATTTCTGCCTCTGCTCTTTTAGACGAGCATCTTCCAAATATTCATCATATTTAATCCCTATACGGTCAATAGAACCTCCAGGGGTCAGTTCGATAATGCGATTGGCCGCCGTCTGGAGCAACTGATGATCATGAGAAGAAAATAAAATAGTGCCCGGAAAACTTTCCATGCCGCGGTTTAACGCGGTGATCGCTTCCAAGTCCAAATGATTGGTGGGCTCATCCAAGATCAGCACATTGGCACCGGTCAACATCATCCGGGCCAACATACAGCGCACTTTTTCACCACCGGAAAGCACCCGCACACTTTTTAAACTCTCTTCGCCGGTAAAAAGCATCCTCCCCAAAAATCCACGTATAAAATTCTCATCCTTCTCGAGAGAATATTGACGAAGCCAGTCGACA
>Ga0181520_10004252_pt1 | contig 24207 bp, 25 predicted proteins | sample PEATcosm2014_Bin_29_FD_132451 | JGI IMG/M metagenome (GOLD analysis project Ga0181520, IMG submission 132451) | Peatland microbial communities from MTU Mesocosm Facility, Houghton, MI, USA - PEATcosm2014_Bin02_30_metaG | ecosystem: Environmental > Terrestrial > Soil > Wetlands > Peat | place...
AGATCCCAGGCGTTGTGCGAGCCGAGGACGTCACGGGCCCTTACGACGTCATAATCCAGGCCGAAGCCGAGACCGTCGACGACCTGGGCAAGATCGTCGTCAGTCGGGTGCAGCTCATAGAGGTCATCACGCGCACGCTGACCTGCCCCGTGGTCAACCTCTGATCGAGCCGTAGTCGAAAACGACGGGCGCTCGAGCACGCGTCCCGAGCGGCGTGGCGGCTCGGCCCGCTCAAAGGCCGCCGGGGAAAGTCTCTCCGAGGCCGAGGCCCAGGAAGCCGGCGTCGCCGGATGCCGCCCCCGGCGCTGCTTCGCCGTCCTCACGGTAAGCCTCATAGCCGGTCCGCTCGAGCTCCTCGGCGAGCTCCGGCCCCCCGCTCGCGACGATCCTGCCCTGCGACAAGACGTGGACGCGTTGCGCGGGCAGCTCGGCAAGCAGACGGCGGTAATGGGTGATCGCGATCACGCCGAGAGGAGGATCGCCCTCACGCGTGGCCCGCTCGATACGCCGGGCCACCTGACCGAGAGCATCGACGTCGAGGCCGGAGTCGAGCTCGTCCAAGATGGCGATCCGCGGCCGCAAGATAGCGAGCTGCAGGGTCTCGTTGCGCTTGGCCTCGCCGCCGGACAGGTCGACGTTCAACGGACGCGCCAGTATCTCCGGGGGGATCCCGAGCACAGCGGCCTCTTCGGAGAGGCGCTCGCCGAGTGGCCCGGCCTCGGCTTCTGCGCTACGACCGGCGGCAAGCAGCGACTCGCTGAGCGCCGAGGCAAGCGGCACACCGGGCACCTCGATCGGATACTGGAAGGTCAGGAACAGCCCGGCCTGCGCCCTCTCGAAAGGTGCCATGGCAAGCAGCTCGACGCCGTCGAGCGTCACGCTCCCGCGGGTGACCTCGTACCCGGGCCTGCCCATGAGGACGTGGGCGAGGGTGCTCTTACCCGAGCCGTTCGGGCCCATGACGGCATGGATCTCCCCACTGCGGACCTCGAGGTCTATGCCGCGCAGAATCTGGCGGGAGTCGACCCCGGCGTGAAGATCCGAGATCCTGAGCACGCTGGCGGTCAATTGATCACCGCGAAGACGTCGCCAGCCTCGACCTCGATAGGCACGACCCGCACCGGCTGGGTGGCCGGCAGGCTCTGCGGCGAGCCGTCCAGCAGCGAGAAGGTGCTCCCGTGGCGGAGGCACTCGATCTCGCACACATCGGCGAAGACCTCGCCCTCCGAAAGGGGGTAGTCCTCGTGGCTGCAGACATCGACGAGGGCCCTGAAACCGGAGTCGCAATGAACGAGCGCGATCGCTCCTCCCTCGATCTCGAACCTGCGGACCTGACCGACCTGGAGGTCGCCGGCCGCGCACAGGCGGACTCGCACCGGGTCAGCTCCCACTTGTGACCCTGTCCAGGCGAGCCGCGACGGCCCTTGCGAGATGGGCGCGGACCCCTGGCGCCGCCACGCGAACCCAGAGGTCCTCGAAGAAGCCCAGCAGGATCAGGCGCTCGGCGACAGCTGGCGGGACGCCCCTCGCCTCGAGGTAGAAGCGCTGCTCGCGGTCGATCTGACCGACGGAAGAGGCATGCGAGCAGCGCACGTCGTTCTCCTCGATGTCGAGATTGGGGACCGAGTCGGCGTGCGCACCGTCGCTTAGCACGAGGTTCCGGTTCGTCTGGAACGCATCGGCGCCTTTTGCGCCGTGGCACATCCTGATGAGCCCCGAGTACACCGATCGCGCAGTGCCGCCGACTGCACCCTTGAAGACGAGGTCGCTGCGGGTTCGTGGTGCCGCATGCTCCTGCAGGGTGCGAAAGTCGTGCACCTGGGTCCCGTCACCAAGGTAGGCGGCCAAGAGCTCTGCATTGCCTCCCTGGCCGGCAAGGACGGACTCGGTGCGGAAACGCGCGTACTCGGCGCCGAGCGAAGCTGTGAACGTGCGGACCGTGGCGTCCCGACCTGCACGGACACGCTGGTGGGCGAACTGCCATGCACCTCTGCCGAGCTCCTGGACGGCGTTGTAGGACAAGACTGCGCCATCTCCCACCGCGATGTCGACGGCCGGGACGACCAGCAGCGGGCCCTCGCCGGAGACGAAGAGCTCGATCACCGTCGCCTCGGCTGATTCCCCCAAGTCGACGACGGTCCGCGCGAAGACGGCCTCGGCCATCTCGGCCGCCCCGCGGGCGCCGAGCAGGTGGACGACGACCACCGGGTGGTCGAGGCGGGCCCGTGCCGGGACAGAGAGCAGGACGGCATCGCGAAGAAAGGCGTCGGCCAGATGGTCGAACACGTCCGGCTCGTGCTCCTCCTCGCCGGAGGCTGTGTTCAGGCTCGTCACCTGGTCCAGGACTTGCGAACCCCTGGGGTGCTCGAGGACGCTGCCCAGGACCGTACCTTCCGCGCCTGCCTGGGCGGACAGCTCGAACGAGACCGGTGCGCCGTCTACGACGACCGCGAGACCGGAGCGCTCGCCGACGTCGTCCAACAGGGCGGCCGACTCCGGCCAGGCGTCGGCCTCGAGCGCCGGCACAAGTCCGGCCGTGGCGGCGGCCCCGCCCGGCACGAACTGGCCGAGGTCGAGCTCGGAGATCCGGCTGTAGCGCCACATGTCTTCTTCGACGACCGGTGGCGGGCTCGCGGCCAGCTTCTCCAGAGCATCGACCCGGCGTTCGACGAGCCAAGCCGGTCCGCCGAGACTCCGCGCGACCTCGGCAGTGAACAAAGCGGGTAACTGCATCTTGATCAGGGCAGGAGGTTAGCGGACAGGTGTCATCGCGTGGGAGGGGCGCCCTTGCGCTTGAACCAGCCACGGGGGCCGAAGCCGCCTGCCTGTCCGGAACGCCGCTCCTCCTTGCGCTCCCGCTTCTGTGCCTCTGCTACGGCGTCGGGCGCCACCGCGGCGACGATCTCCTCCGCGTTCTCGAGCAGGTCTGCGGCATCGGCGGCGGGCACGTCGGCCGGCTCTTGCTCGAGGGCCGGTTCGATGAGCTTGCCGTGGGTCCACCCGGCGTCAGCGAGGCGGCGTTCGTAGACGGGGCAGTTGTCCGGGCAGCGCCAGGGCGCGTCCGGCGCCATGTCTAGCACGCAGAACCTCGCGACCTCGCCGCTCGCGTAGGTGCGGCTCTGAAAGTGACGACAGTCTTCCCGCATTGGCACGGGAGGGACGTTAACGCGCGATGGCGCCAGAAACGCCGGCAGGCGCGCGGTCGGCCCGCTCGGCGGACTCAGCCGACCGAGCCGTCCATCTGGAGCTCTATCAGCCGGCTCCACTCGACCGCGTACTCCATCGGCAGCGTCCGGGTGATCGGCTCGATGAAGCCGTTCACGATCATCCCCATCGCCTGCGTCTCGCTCAGCCCGCGGCTCATGAGGTAGAACAGCTGGGCGTCACCGATCTTGGACACGGTCGCCTCGTGGCCGATCTCGGCATCGCGCTCGCAGACCTCCATATAGGGCTTGGTCTCGGAGACCGAGGATTCGTCCAGGATGAGCGCGTCGCAGCGAACGAACGACTTCGCCCGCCTGGCACCTTCGTCGACGTGGACCTTGCCCCTGTAGGTGGAATGGCCGCCGTCTTTCGAGATCGACTTCGAGACGATCGTGGAACTGGTCTCGGGCGCGCAGTGGAACATCTTCGCCCCGGTGTCGAGGACCTGGCCTGCCCCCGCGTAGGCAACGGAGAGGACCTCACCGGACGCCTTGGGTCCCATCAGGTACACCGAGGGGTACTTCATCGTGAGCCGCGAGCCGATGTTGCCGTCGATCCACTCGACGTGCGCCTCGGCTTCGGCACGAGCCCGCTTGGTGACCAGGTTGTAGACGTTGGTGGACCAGTTCTGGATCGTGGTGTAGGTGATGCGGCTGCCGGGCAGTGCCACGAGCTCGACGACGGCCGAGTGCAGCGAGTCCGACGAGTAGACCGGCGCCGAGCAGCCCTCGACGTAGTGCACCTTGGCACCCTCGTCCGCGATTATCAGGGTCCGCTCGAACTGGCCCATGTTCTCGGCATTGATCCGGAAGTACGCCTGGAGCGGCATGTCCACTGTCACGCCCGGTGGGACGTAGATGAACGAGCCGCCCGACCAGACGGCCGAGTTGAGGGCGGCGAACTTGTTGTCACCCGGGGGGATGATCTTGCCGAACCACTTGCGGACGATCTCGGGGTGCTCGCGGACCGCTGTGTCCATGTCGGTGAACAGCACGCCGAGGCGTGCAAGGTCCTCGCGGTTGCGGTGGTACACGACCTCGGACTCGTACTGCGCGGTCACCCCGGCCAGGTACTTGCGCTCGGCTTGAGGGATGCCGAGCTTGTCCCAGGTGCTCTTCACCGCCTCCGGCAGCTGGTCCCAGTCGTTTACCTGGGCGTCGGTGGGCTTGATGTAGTAGTAGATGTCATCAAAGTCCAGGTCGGGCATCTTCTCCGCGAACCATCGCACCATCGGCTTGCGCTCGAAGCGGCGCAACGAGGAAAGTCTGAAGTCGAGCATCCAGTCCGGCTCGCCCTTCATGGCGGACATCTCCCGGACGATCTCTTCCGACAGTCCCTTGCGTGGCTTGAAGACGTAATCCTCGACGTCGCTCCAGCCGAGCTGGTACTTGCCGAGATCGAGCTCCGTTACGGCCATCAGGCATTCCTCTCCGGGGAGTTTCTCCTACGCCCATAGTAACAACTCCGGGCCGTTCCGCCCACCGCGGGAGCCCGGGCTGTCGCCTCAGCCCGAGGTCGGGGCCAGCTCCACGTTGAAGGGCTGGGTGATGCTACGAGGCAGCTCGGCCACGAGCCCGTTCACCGTCAGGCCGATGTGCTCGGGCGCCCCGAGCGTCACCACGAGCGCGCCCGATCCCTGATAGCTCGCCGACTGGCCCGCGACCAACGTCTCGGCGAACAGCCACGGGCCGGCGCTCGTGTGCTCGATCCCGACCCAGCAGCTGCCTCCTGTGGCCTGGAACGCCAACGTGTAGCGGCTCGACGGCACGGTGAACGAGACGTTCGATGCCGACACCGATGTCGGCTGGAGCGAGGTCGGGATCGTCGTCGTGGTGGTCGTGGTCGTTCTACCTCCCCCACCTCCGCGACGAAGCGTCGTCGTGGTGGTCGTCCCATGACGCCCACCACCACCACCACCGCTCAGCGACACGGCGGCGAGCACGACGGCCACAACGGCCACAGCCGCCGTAGCACCGGTCGCGGCCCGCCGCACCATCACCTGGCGGTGCCGGTCGGCCGATGACCGATAGGCCTGTCCACGGGCACGGACCTCTGCCGCGCCTTTCAGGCGCGCCCCGGCGCGCGGGGGCCGTGAAGGGGCCGTCGAGCCCGCTGGTGCACTAGGGGCCTGGTCCCCGGCTACCTCCGCGTCCGCCGGCAGTGCAGTCCCGGGCCGGCCCGGAGACGAGAAACGAAGCTTCGGCTCACCTGCCGGCGGCAGACGCGAAGACGCCAGCGGTCCCTGGGCGGGCATGCGGACGTCGCGACGAGCCGTGGGGACCTGCCCGGCCACTGCGTCGCCGCGCCTGGCGACATGGGCCCGGCCTGTCTCTTCGTGGGGCAGGATACGGAACCCGGTGGACTCGGTGCGCTTGGAGACCTCCCCCAACACGCCGAGAGCGCGCTCATAGGTCTCGACGGACTTGGTGGCCGACCTGCCAGAGGCGATCCGAGCCCAGACGATCGCGGCTACGACGAGCACGGCGAGCACGACGATGACTAGCGCGATCACGATCCTCAACTCCACGGCTGGTTACGCACGCTCCCATTCAAGCCCAATGCCGAGGTCACGGCATCGCGCCCTGGCCGTCAGCGGACTGGTTTCAGGTCCTCAGGCCAAAGCGCGGGCGGAGGTGGTCAGGGATCTCGCAACGGCGCGGGTTGGACCGGTCGCGTGCCGACACGACCGGGTCTGTGATGCCCCAGTCCGCCTTGAGCTCGGGGTCGTCCCAGGCGACACCGAGCTCGTCCACAGGGTTGTAGTAGGAGTCCACGAGGTAGGTGAGCGTCAGATCGGTGACGGCCGCGAAGCCATGCCCGACGCCGGGGGGTATGAACAGCCCACGATCATCGTGCTCGCCGATCTCGAGGACCTCGGTCGCCCCGTCGGTCGGTGAGCCGACGCGCAGGTCGTGCAGGACGACGCGTGCCCTGCCGCGCGTCACGTACCAGTAGTCGGACTGATGGAAGTGGTAGTGGAGGCCTACGACCGCACCTTGCTGACGGTCGGAGCGGTTGCCCTGCACCATCTCGCGGCCGAGGGGGAACCAGTTCCTTCTGTATGTCTCGATGAACCGCCCACGGCTGTCGCCGTAGATGTCCGGAGTCACGATCATGACGTCCGCGATCACCGTGGATGCATCCAGTCTCGGCAACGGTCGGCCTCCTTCAGTCGATTCTGAGACCCTGTAAAGCGGCTCCCGGCAGGCTAGTGCTGCGCGTCAACAAGGCCAAGAAACGGGGAACAGGACGAGCGAAGATCTGCTTACTCGCCCTCGCCGCCCTCGCCAGGCGAGCTTGCGCGGCGCTCACGGGCTGGGCAGCTCTCTCGGCGGTCTGGTGGAAAAGGTGAGCTGCCAGTCGTTCTCGCTCTCCCCGTCGATCGTGAGCCGCCAGGTGAAACGGGTGTTGTCCGGGAGTGGCAGGGGGCTGAAGTTGACCGCGACGGCCACGTCGACCGGGCTTCCCTCCGGCACGCCTTCGGGCCGCCCTACCTCGAAGTCGCCGCGAACTTCGATCGGCTGAGGACCGTCCGCACCCTCGACGATCACCGGGCGACCGTCCTCGTCCATCAAGAAGAGCTCCCAGTGGTGTGGCCGCGTGGCCTCGTGCCATCCCACGTCCACCTTGATGGCGATCGCGGACGGCATAGGTTCGGGGCCGATGAGGCTCCAGCCTCCGCCGAGGATGAACAGCTTCCCGTCGGCCACCTGCGCCGCGTCGCACAGCATCATCGTCACTCGCACGCCGCAACGGTAGCCCGGCACGGTACTGGCTGATCAGCGAAGTTGACTACCGTCGTCGCGATGAGCGAACTCGGCTTGCGCAACGACCTCTACCGGCGCCCGCTCGCGACGGCTCTCGAGCGCCTGGGCGTCGAGGCCGGATGGCGTTGCGTGGACGTCGGCGCCGGTGCCGGCGACGTCACGGTGGCCTTCGCAGAGCTCGTCGGCCGCGAGGGGCGCGTCTATGCCGTTGACAGCGATCCCCGGGCCCGCGACGAGGTGGCTCAAGCGGCGGCCGCCGCCGGAGAGGCCCAGGTCATAGCCATCACTCAGGCAGGCGAGGACCTGACATTGCCCGAGAGCGTCGACCTCGCCTATTGCCGCTTCCTGTTGATGCACGTCGCCGAGCCGCTCGTCGTGCTGAGGCGGATGGCCGCCTCGCTCAGGATCGGGGGCTTCCTGCTGGCCCAGGAGCCGGTCACCTCGGCAGGACGAGTCGACGGCGTGGAGATGTCCATGCCCGGGGCGCGGCATCCCGACATAGGGGCCCTGCTCCCCGGGATGGTCCGCCAGGTCGGCCTCGAGCTCGTCGACGCCTGGGCCGAGGCTCCCGCGGGCGCCGGGCCCGGGCCTGTCGCGACCTATCTCGAGGACCTCTCCGAGGTGGCGCCGGGGGACGCTTCGGTCGTGCTGCCGCCGCTCGTCACCGTGATCGGCCGCCGCCCGCCAACGCCTGGGGGCTCACGTCCCGTCGCGCAAGGCGACTCTCAACCCGGTGAGGCCCTCATCGGAAAAAACTGAGGACGCGTGACAAGGCTCAGCCGACGAAGGACCGGATCTGGTTCACGAGCTTGTCCTCGATCTCGAGGTTCCAGGCACTCTCGGCGACGTCGACGACAAGGAACAGGTCCGAGAGGAGCAGGGTCTCGAGGGCAGCCGTGGCGAGGTGCTGCAGCCACTTGCCGATGCCGATGCGAACCAGGCAGTCATCGGGCGCGCCCGAGATCGTGATCGTGAGCGCTCGGTCTGCGTCGACCACAGCCGCCAGGAATCCGCCCTTCTTGGCCTGGATCACGGTCCCATGGTCGCTGGCCACAGAGCTCTGCACCGTGAAACGGTCTGACTTGAGGTACTCCTCGATCTTCGACTGGAGGTCGGCCGGGTCGACGGTCTTACCCTGGAATTGAAGGACTTTCTCACCTATCACGTGGGCTCCTTGATGCTCGAGATGGGCTAGGCCGCCCACCGGTTGGCGCCCCGGGCGGGGCGCTGCGAGCACGCTAGTGGCACCGGCCGTGCCTGAAACGTCGCCTCCGGGATCACTTGAGCAGGCGCGACAAGCGGCGGTCCGCGAGAACGCGGCCTTTTGTCTGGCAGCGCTTGCAGTAGACGACCTCATGCGACTCGTAGGAGACCCGGAGCAGAGGCTCACCACAGGCCGGGCAGGGCTGGCCCACCCGATTGTGAACCGCAAAGCCGGTACCGAGCTTGGCTTCGGAAAGACCACCCGTCCGCTTGCGCTCCGAAACGAGGGCGTCGTAGAGCACGGCGCGGATCTCGCCGACAAGGCGCGCCCGGTCACCTGAGCTCAGGGACTTGAGGGAGGAAAACGGCGACAGCCCGGCGCGGTTCAACGCGTCGTCCGCGTAGCCCCGACCGATGCCGGCGACAAAGCTCTGGTCCCGCAGCAAGGTGTGCAGATGACGCCCGTCCTGGCTCGTCATCAGCAGGTCCTCGAACTGCTTGTCGGCCGGTTCGGGACCGAGCCCCTGCAAGGGGCCCTCGTTGCCGGCGTAAAGCACCCACCAACCTGCCTTGCGCTCGTGACCGTGCTCGCGAACGAGCACTCCCGTGCCGTTGCCGAGCACGAAGCGGACGACCGCACCCCTCGGCCTTGTCTGCTTGGCAGGTACTTCGATGTCCACACGCCCCGCCTGCGACAGGTGGACCAGGACACGGCGACCCGAGGACAGCCCCAACACGAGGTACTTGCCCCGCCGTGTCACCCCTTGCAACCTCTCACCCTCGAGGCCCTGACCGGGTGGCAGAACCGTCTTCAGCCCCGAGAACCCCAGTAGCTCGACCCTCGCGATGACACCACCCGAGACGGCGGCGTCGAGTCGCTCCGCAAGTGCCTGCATCTGGGGAAGCTCAGGCATGTGAGGCGATGCGGTTCGAGGTGTCCGGCAATTGGCGTGCCTGGCTCAGGACCGGGGTGGCCCCGAGCGCGAAAGGCCCGCCCGTTCGCCGCGGGAGACGAACTTGAGCGCCATCTTGCGGCTGGCCTCGTCGATCATCTCCGCGCCGAACATGACAGCGCCTTTGCGCTCGTGTTCGGTCGCCTGCTCGTAGGCGTCCAGGATCGCCCATGCCCGGTCGAACTGCTCTTGAGTCGGTGAGAACACCTCGTTCAAGACCGCGACCTGGTCCGGATGTACGGCCCATTTGCCGTCGTATCCGAGAGTGCGTGCCCGGTTGCAATAGTCACGAAGCAGCTCGGTCTCGCCTATCTTGAGGAAGGGCCCGTCGATGACCTGGATCCCGTTCGCCCGCCCGGCCATCAAGATCTTGGCGAGCACGTAGTGGAAATGGTCGCCCGGGTACTGGTCGATCTGAACGCCGCCGGTGAGCACGGGCATCTCGACCGAAGCGGCGAAGTCCGCCGGCCCGAAGACGACCGCCTCGAGCCTTGGTGAGGCGCCGCAGATCTCCTCGACGTTGATCACGCCGCGCGCCGTCTCGATCTGTGCCTCGATGCCGACATGGCCCACGGCAAGCCCGCTGTTGAGCTCCACCTGGGTGAGGAGGAGATCGAGCGCGACGACCTCGGATGCGTTCTGCACCTTGGGCAGCATCACCTCGTCGAGCCGCTCGCCCGCCGCGGCGACGACCCCGATCACATCACCGTAGGTCCAACGACTGGCCCACCCGTTCACGCGCACGCACAGGACACGCTCGCCCCAGTCGAGATCGCGGACCGCCTCGATCACCTTTGTCCTGGCCGACTCCTTCTCGGCCGGCGCCACCGAGTCCTCGAGATCGAGGAAGGTCATGTCGGCCCTTACGGCAGGGGCCTTCTCGAGAAAACGCCCATTGGACCCCGGCACGGACAGACACGACCGACGCGGCAGATCGCGGGAACGCTCGGACACGGCAACGATGGTACGGCCCACCTTGCGCGTTCGGCGCGAGGGCCAGTCCGCTCCTCGAACCCCGCGCTCAGCGCGCCGGTGCCGGGGCGTCGATCAGGTCACGAGGAGTGAGCTGTTCGGTGACGAGGCGGGCGAATCGCCCGGGGTCGCCTCCGACAAAAGCCCGGCACAACGCCAGACCTTCTACATAACAGGATATGTAAGCCCTCCAGATCGGATGGAGAAGGAATTCGACCGCCTTTTGCGTCCTCGCCGCGAGGTCAGCTCGAAGCGGGCCACCTCGTCGATGACCGTGTCGGGATCGGCCCCGTCCTCCCACAGGCGGAATGCGGCGTTGGCCCGCACTCCGCCGAGTGCCTCCCTTGCCCTTCTGATCGCCGCGACGATCTCAGCTTCGTAGGCGACACCGAGCGGGGTCAGGTGCTCGGCCACAACCGCGTCCGGGAAGCCTCCCATCACGATCTCGAAACCAAGGTCGGCGAGTCCTTCGGCGAGCAGGTTGCGGGGCGTGCCTATGACGACGATCGACTCCTCCCAGCAACGGTGACGCCGGAGGAGGCCCGCCTCCTTGCGGACGTGCTCAGTGTGATGACCGGGATAAGCCTCGTGCGCCACGAGAGGACCGAGAGAAGTCGAAAAGACAGGGAGGTCGGTGTTGATGGCGACCCGCGACCGTGCCCCGCCCAGGTAGTAGTTGAAACCGCTCCAAGGCTTGCCGCTGACGAGCTCGAAATCGACGTGCTCGCCTTCGGGCAGGCCGAACATGAACCGGGTCCGGTCCCGGAGGTCCTCGGCGAGCGAGGCGATGGCGGCTTCCAACTTGTCGATAGGCACCGTCCCCGCCTCGCGCCAGCGCACATAGCGCTCGGAGAGGGGCCCACGACCGGGCACGACCTCGTCGAGGCGGCGGTGGGCCGCCTCGAACTCCTCTTGTTCAAACCTGTGAGGTCGAACTCCGTAGCAGGACTCGACTTCGTCCGCGTAGCCGATCGACTCGCCGGCAAGCTTGCGCGCGGTCGTGAGCAGTCCGATCGTCTGGGCGCGCAAGTAGTGGCGCCTCGAGGCGTCCCGCCCCGCGTCGGGTGCAGCCTCGAGCTGACGGTGGCCGGGGGCCGCTCGCGGGCCCGGGTCGCCGAGCGGCTCGCCTGCGTCGATGCCCGCGAGCAGTGACCGCGCCTCGGCGACAAGGTGCTCGGGGGCCATGATGGGCGACGCGGCGACGCGGGCTGCGATCTGTTCAGGCCCGTAGTACGAGTCCACGAGCCCGGGCACGTGGCGGTCCATCGCCAAGCCGAGCGCGAGATAGCGCTCGACGACCCCGGGCGTCATCACGGCTCAACCGATGCGGGACCGCAGGAATTCGATCGTCCGCCGCCAGGCGAGCGCCGATGCCTCGGCGTCATAGACCTCGGGGCGGGTGTCGTTGAAAAAAGCGTGATCCGCTTGCGGGTAGATGTGAATGTCCACGTCCTCGTTGCCCGCCTGCCTGAGCGTACGCACCAGTGCTCTGGCCGCCTCGGGGCTCGCCGACTCGTCCCTGCCCGCGAAGTGGCCCAGAACGGCACCGGTCAAGGCTGAGTAGTCGGGCTGGGCACCCTGCCAGGGCACCACCCCGTAGAAGGGCACGACGGCTCTCACGGTGTCCGGGCGCTGCGATGCCAGCATCAGGGCCAGGCCCCCACCCATGCAGAACCCGACGACACCGACTCCGTTGCCACTCGAACGGGCAGCGACCTCGTCCACGGCACCGCCCATGTCCCTGGCGGCCCGGTCCAGTTCGAGCGCCATCATCAGCTTCGCGGCCTCGTCGGGCTCGGTGACCTTCACGCCGTGGTACAGATCCGGCGCCAGTGCAACGAAGCCCTCAGCTGCGAAGCGCTCGCAAACATCCCTTATGTGGTCGACCAGTCCCCACCACTCCTGGATCACCACGATCCCCGGTCCGCTCCCGTCGGCAGGCAAAGCCAGGTAGCCGACGTCGGTCGAACCGTTGCTCGCAAACTCGATCACCGATCCCATAGGAGCGAAGCTACTCCTGCTAGAAGGCTGGTTCCTGCATCCTCCGAGTGCGCGAGGATTGCCGTCATGCCCGCGAACCGCCTCCCGGGATCGCTGCGTGTCCTGCTCGGGGCGAGCTTCGTGTCGTCAGTCGGTGGAGGCCTGACACTTCCGTTTCTCGTCATCTACTTGCACCAGGTCCGCCACATTCCTCTCGGGGTCTCTGGTCTTCTGATAGGTGCGGTGGCGGTCCTCGCCCTGCCTGTCAGTCCCGTGGCCGGTGCCCTCGTCGACCGTCTCGGGGCCCGAGAAGTCGTCATCGTGACCATGGTCGTGCAAGGTCTCGGCATCGCCGCTCTTGCGACGGTTCACAGCGTCGAGAGCGCCATCCCCGCCATGTTCGTGTACGGGCTCGGCCAAGCCGCAGGTTGGCCGACGTGGAACGCGCTCCTCGGGGTGATGGTAGGTGACGACAAGTTGAGCCGCCTTGCCTTCGCGCGCAACTTCCAGCTGCTCAACCTGGGACTCGGCGTCGGCGCGATCGTCGGCGGGCTCGTCGTCCACGTGCGCGATCCGGGGACCTTCGTAACCGTCTACCTCGTCAACGGCGCTTGTGCCCTCGTAGTGGTCCCGGTGCTCGCGCTCTTGCCCAAGAAGACATTTCGCTCGACGCGCCGCGTCGGCCCCCCGCCGGCGGCCGGGGACGGTTCCTCTGCGGCCGAGGTTCAGGGCGGGCGCAGGCCCGGATACCGGGCGGTGCTGGGCGACGCGGTGTTCCGTCGATATCTGGTGACGATGACCATACTCATGGCCGCCGGCTACGGCGCCTTGAACACGGGCTTCGTGGGGTTCGCGACGTCGGTGGCCAAAGCGGGCCCGGGCACGATCGCGGCCGCTTACGCGGCGAACACCGGCTTCATAGTGCTGGCACAGCCGCTGGCACTGCGGATCGTCGCCCGGACGAGGCGCACAAGCGCACTCAAGGTAGTGGCGGCGGCCTTTGCCGCCTGCTGGGTCGTGCTCGCCTGCGCCGGTCTCGCTCCGGGGTCCGGCGCCTCGCGGGCGCTTGTCATCGCGACCCTGGTCGTGTTCGCCTCGGGAGAGGTGTTCCTCAGCCCCGTCAGCGGTCCGCTCGTGAACGACCTCGCAACGCCCGCGCTTCGCGGGCGCTATTTCGCCGCCTCCGCCATGTGCGTCACGGTGGCCAACGTGGTGAGCCCGGCGATCTCCGGAGCAGCCATAGGCGCCGGTTTCGGAGTCTTGCTGCTCGGCTTCTTCGTCGCCTGCTGCGCCGCCTCGGCAGTTGGTGCCCAGTGGTTGCGCCGCGCTCTCACGCCTTCAGAGGACAACGCACAGGAGCAGTCTCCCGGCGCCGGCGAGCCGGTCGGCAACCGGGCGGAACAGACCTGAGGAGGCGATCACCTCGCGCGCACCAATAATTCCGGTGCGGGCGGGCATCCGCGACCGGAAAGGGCCTGCACGGGCGTTTCGAAACCGGCCGGCCCGGCCACCAGGTCGAAACTGTCAGCCGCCAAGAATTGGACACTGTCGCCGGCCCGCCTCGACACCTCTTCGAACAGCTGGTCGTTCAGCACGCGGCCGACACCGGCCACGGCCCAGAGCGGCACAGGGGCGGCTTGGGCGGCTTTGGCGACAAGGGCGGCAGCCGCGGAGACGAGGACGCCCGGCGAGCCCGCGGCAAGGACCTCGATGAGCACCGCTGCCGCGCCTCGGACGGCCTCGACTGCCTCGTCGATCTCCCAACCGTCGACCTGCGAGCCCAGCGTCGCGTATCTACGAACCTGTCCGCGCAGGCCTGGCGACGACCCGACCACGCGCACGGTTCCCACTGCCCGGTGCGAAAGCGCCTCCACCACCGTCTCGGCGGGACAGACGACCACGACCGGCGCTTGCATCAAAAGACGGTCGCTCATGCCGGCCGCGAGCAGTTCGGCGGTGGGATCCGAAACGAGCTCGGCGGCCACGCGTCTGGCAGCCTGGTCCGGCTCGGGGGCGATCAGGACCGACGCGGCCAGGTACCAGAGCGGCCCGACGCTGACGTGAGACTCCACGAGCCGCCGGCAGGCGGTCACGACAGCGGCCGGGTCGTCGAGCGCGAGATCCGAGATTGCCCATGCCGCCTCGATTGCGAGCGTCGTCGGCGCCTCGTCGCGGTCCCGGGCTATCCATCGGAGGCGCTCGATGGGGTGCATCGGGCCCGAGATTACCGGTGTGGCAGCCGGGCGCCTCCGGCCTGGCAAAGCCTCTTCTCAGCCGATCGTGCTAGCCGACGACCCCGCCTCTTGTCATGGCAAGGACGTCAAGTGCCCGGTCCACCTCCTCCTCGCTGAGCAGTCCCATCTCGAGCACGACGCTGCGCAGGTCCTTTCCTCCGGCGAGGGCGGCCTTCACAACCTTGGCCGCCTGCTCATAGCCGATGTACGGATTGAGCGCCGTGGCGAGCGACGGGGAGGAGAACGCGTAGAAGCGGCACCGCTCCTCATCGGCGGTGATGCCGGCCACGCACTTGTCCGCCAGGGTGAGGCTCACCGAGGAGAGCAGGCGGATGGACTCGAGCAGATTGCTTCCGATAACCGGCATCATCACGTTCAGTTCGAAGTTTCCCGCCGAGCCACCAAAGGCAACTGCGGCGTCGTTGCCGACCACCTGGGCGACGACTTGGCAGACGGCCTCGGGGACCACCGGGTTCACCTTCCCGGGCATGATCGACGAGCCAGGCTGGAGGTCGGGAAGGTGAATCTCGCCGAGGCCGCACCGCGGGCCCGAGGACATCCACCGGAGGTCGTTCGCGACCTTGTAGATCGAGATTGCGATCGTCCGCAGCGCACCGGAGGCCTCGACGAGCGCATCGCGCGAGCCCTGGGCTTCGAAGTGATCACGTGCCTCTGTGAGAGGCAATCCGGTGTCGACCACGAGCTGCTCGATCACCTTCGCCGCAAAACCGGCCTTGGCATTCAGCCCGGTCCCCACCGCCGTCCCCCCAAGGGGCAGTTCGGCTACCCGGCCGAGCACGGACTCGAGGCGCTCCACGCCGTAGTCGACGGCGGCTGCATATCCGCCGAACTCTTGGCCGAGGGTCACCGGCGTCGCATCCATGAGATGGGTGCGCCCGGACTTGACGATGCCGGCGAACTCCTCCTGTTTCGCGCGCAGGCTGGAGGAAAGCCTGCGAAGGGCCGGGATCAGGTCGTCGACAATTCCCCGCGCGGCCGCCAAGTGGATCGCGGAAGGGAACACGTCATTGGTCGACTGTGAGGCGTTGGGCTCGTCATTCGGGCGAATCTCCCGGCCGAGCCGTTGACTGGCAAGATTCACAAGTACTTCGTTCATGTTCATGTTGGTGGAGGTGCCGGACCCCGTTTGGAAGACGTCGATCGGGAACTGGTCAAAATGGCGCCCTGCTGCCACTTCTTCGGCTGCCTGGGCGATCGCATCCGCCACCTCCGAGCCGATAGTGCCCATTTCGGCGTTCACTTTCGCCGCCGCGCCCTTGATCATCGCCAGAGCCGTGAGCAGCGCTCGCTCGACAGTCTGGCCCGAGATCGGGAAGTTCTCTACCGCGCGCTGTGTCTGTGCTCCCCACCGCGCGCTCTGCGGCACCCGGATCTCGCCCATCGAATCGTGCTCGATGCGATACCCGACAGCAGCATCGCCGGCACCTTTGGAATCTCCCATATCGGTCATAGAGTCAACGTAGTTGTCAGAATGACAGCTGTAACAATTCAGGCAGAGCTATCGTAATGACGCTGTAACGTCCATTTTCTGGACAGAAACGGCTCCAGCCCAGGTGAGGCACTGCGTGCTTGCAAAGCCTTTGCACGCCGGGTTAGGTTGCGGGCACTGTGAGACCTGCTACTGGGCGCCTCATTGCTGAGGCCGCAAGAGGCTTGGTCGTCGCGCCGGATGCGCCGGGACGGCGCCGGCGGCGCGCGGCGGTCTCGATAGTCATCTCCGCCATGTTGCTTGCTGGCATCGGAACGCCTCTTGTTCTTGCGGGCGCGCCTGCAGGTGCGGACCAAGTAGCCACCCTGCAAGAGCGCGCCCAGTACATCGCTGCCGAAATCCAGGCGGCCAACGTCAAACTGACAATCCTCGACGAGAGCTACCTTCAGGCCAAGGCCCGGGTCGCGTCGCTCGCGCAACAGGTCGACAACGCCAGCAAGGCGATCGGCAGGACCGAGCAGGCCCTCGCTCAGGACCAGTCGCACCTTCGTGAGGTCGCGATTGAGGCGTACGTCACAGGTGGAGCGGCACAGAGCTTCTCTGTGGTGTTCAACGGCACCCAACAGACTGCCGGCATGCAGCAGGCGTACATCCAGGCGGCATCTGGAAATCTGAGCGAGTCGGAGACCACCGTCGAGATCAACCAACGCGCGCTCTCGATCGACCGGACCACGCTCGACAACTCCGAGAAGCTCGCAAGGGCCAATGAGGCGGCGATCACCACTGACTTGGCACAAGCCCAGGCGATCACTGCGACGCTGACCACCGAGGAAGCGAATGTGAAGGGCCAGCTCGCAGCTGCCGTGGCCGCGGCGCAGCAAGCCAAGGCCGCCGCCTATGCGGTCGCTTTGGCGAACGCGGCGCGGGCTGCCGAGGCCAGCGCCCAGACCCAGCAGACCTATACGCCCCCGACGCCTGTTACGACGTCTTCGCCCTCGCCGCCGCCGGTGTCCGGCGACACCGGCGGTCAGATCGCCGTCAACGCCGCCCAGAGCCAGCGTGGAGTCCCCTATGTGTGGGGCGGTGCCACCGCGGGTGACGGCTTCGACTGCTCAGGTCTGACAATGTGGGCCTGGAGCCAAGCCGGTGTCTCCCTGGCCCACGGGGCAACGGAGCAGTACTACGAGATCCAGCACGTCTCGATGTCCGACCTCCAGCCGGGTGACCTCATCTTCTACGGCGACGCTGGCCTGCTCTACCACGTGGTCATGTACATCGGCGACGGCATGGTCGTGCAGGCCGAGGAAACGGGCACCAACGTGATGGACACGCCGATACCGCCTGGTGCCTACGGGGCCGGCAGGCCCTGACCTTCCTCTCGCTCGAGAGGCTCTTTTCCAGCCGGGCTGGCACCGACCGGGGGCCGTCGCGCTTACGCTTCGCAAATGCGCGCCGTGATCGTAGAAGCGGGATCGGTCGTCGTCGCCGAGCGGCCGGACCCTGTCCCGGGGACCGGCGAAGTGCTCGTCCGAGTCCAGGCTGCGGGGCTGAACAGGGCTGACCTCATGCAGCGCGACGGCCTTTACCCGGCTCCACCGGGTTGGCCGGCGGACATCCCCGGACTCGAGCTCGCGGGCATTGTGACTGCCGTTGGCCCTGGTAGCGAGCGTTTCGCCCTCGGCGATCGGGTTATGGCCGTCGTCGGCGGCGGAGCCCAGGCCGAACTCGCGACCGTTCACGAACGTACCGCCGTTGCCGTCCCCGCCGAGATCAGTTTCCCGGAGGCCGCCGGATTCCCCGAGGCCTTCACGGTCGCGCACGACGCCCTTTTCACCCAGTGCGGTCTCAGGCCGGGAGAGCGCGTGCTCGTCAACGGCGCAGCGGGCGGGGTTGGGGTGGCCGGTGTGCAACTCGCCTCAGCGGCCGGAGCCACTGTCGTCGCAAGCGTGCGCGCAGCGCACCTGCGCGACGCCGTGCGGGCTCTCGGCTCGACGGCTGTGGACCCGGCCGAGTCGGCGGCCCTCGGCCCCTACGACGTGATCCTGGAGTCCATCGGGGCGCCGAACCTGAGGGGCGACCTCGTCTCGCTCGCGATCGGGGGCCGAATCGCGATCATCGGCGTCGGTGCCGGTGCGCGCGGTGAGATCGACCTTCTCGAGCTCATGATGCGCCGCGGGCACATTCACGCCTCGACGTTGCGGGCCCGTCCGTTGGAGGAAAAGGCGGTCGCCGCCCGCCTCTTGGAGCACGAGGTGTTACCACTCCTCGCCACGCGGCGGGTTCGCGTCCCGCTCGAAGCGGTGTTCGGGCTAGAGGAGGTCAACGCCGCCTACGAACGTTTCGCCGCAGGAGCCAAGCTCGGCAAGATCGTCCTCGACCTGGGCGGATGACTCGGGCGACCGCCGCATGCGGCCCGGGCACCGACGATGCCGGACGGGGCGGCGGGACGAACCGGGCCGGCAACCTACGCATTCGCCTCTCACTCGCGTTCAGCTTCGATACGGGCAACCTCGACCCGCCTATTTCACCTGCCGGAATATTTCACCAGTAGAAATGTTTCTACATCACATGACATTGCTGAGCTCAGCGGAGGTCGCCCTTCATGATGTCGATTGAGCGGACAACACCGCCCTCATCGAGCTCCGAGAACCCCGCCACAGCCGGGCTGTCGCCCCGGGAGCTGCTCATCGAGAGGTACTGCGAGCTCCAACCGCAGATGCAAAGGCGGTTCAGCGCTCTCCTGCAGCGCGAGCTGCGCGACGAGCTGCTTGCGGTCACAGGTCACCAACTCAGCGTGCTGACCTACTTAAGGGGCCAGTCCGTGACGATGCGGGAGCTCGCGAAGGAGCTCGACGTTGGCGAAAGCGCAGCTACGGCGGTTGTCGACCGCCTCGTACGCCAGGGTCTCGTGGTCCGCCGTGACGACCCGTCGGACCGGCGCGTGGTCCGGCTGGCGCTGAGTGACACGGGCGAGTCGCTGGTGACCAAGTTGCATGCGAGCGCGTGCAAGAAGACGGCTGGTCTTCTCATGTCGCTTTCGGACGACCAGCTGGCTCAGCTGGTCGCGACGATGGAGATGCTCGAGGCTGCAGCCATCGCCCATGAAGCACTCATGGGCTGCGAGCCCGTCAAGCACGAAGACACCCGGGAGGGGACAACGAGATGACGACCACTGACAGTGCCCTCGGGGCCGGCCCCAACGGCGTTCCCCCGGTGGCCACTGACCAGGGCGCCGCACCACCGAAGGCGTCGAAGAGCCAGGACCATTCCGGTGGCGTCATGAGCCACCGCCAGATCCTCGTGGTGTTCTCCGGGCTGATGCTCGGGATGTTGCTGGCCGCGCTCGACCAGTCCATCGTCAGCACCGCCTTGCCGACCATTGTCGGGGACTTCCACTCCCTCAACCGCCTCACATGGGTCGTGACTGCCTATCTGCTCACTTCGACGGTGAGCGCCCCCCTCTACGGCAAGATCTCAGACCTCTACGGCCGTAAGCGCATCTTCCAGTTCGCCATTGTCATCTTCCTTGCCGGCTCAGTACTCGCGGGCCTCAGCCAGAGCATGGACCAGCTGATCGCCTTCCGGGCTGTGCAGGGACTCGGTGCCGGCGGCCTGATCGTGCTGGCGATGGCCATCGTGGGAGACGTGGTGTCGCCTGCAGAACGTGGCCGCTACCAGGGGTACTTCGGCGCGGTTTTCGGCATTGCCAGCATCGCCGGCCCACTTGTCGGCGGCTTCCTGGTCGACCACGCCTCTTGGCGGTGGATCTTCTACGTGAACCTTCCCATCGGGGCCATCGCCCTGGTCGTAACGAGCATCGTGCTGAGGGACCGGGCGGTGCGCACACGGCACAAGATCGACTACCTGGGCTCCGTGCTCCTGCTCGTCGGCGTGTCCGCCCTGCTGCTGGTCACGACCCTCGGAGGCTCTCCACAGGGGTACGCGTGGCTCTCCCCGCAGATCATCGGCATGATTGTGATCGGCCTCCTCTTCGTCGCCGCCTTCCTAGTCCGCGAGCATTACGCCTCTGAGCCCATCGTCCCGCTCAGGCTGTTCCGCAAGCGGGTCTTCTCGGTGTCCAACGCCGCCGGCTTCATCGTCGGGGTCGCCATGTTCGGCGCCATCATCTACCTGCCGGTGTACCTCCAGGTCGTGAGGGGAGTGTCGCCGACCACGTCCGGGCTCATGTTGCTGCCCATCATGGCCGGCCTGTTCACGGCCTCGATCGGAAGTGGCCAGATCATCGCCCGCGTCGGTCGCTACAAGATCTTCCCGATTCTCGGCACCGCCCTCATGACCGTTGGCATGGGGCTGTTCTCGACCTTGACCATCCACACGTCCTTCTTCGTGACCTCGGCGTTCATGCTGCTCACCGGGTTCGGGCTCGGTCTCGTCATGCAAGTGCTGATCCTCGCAGTGCAAAACGGGGTCGACTACAAGGACCTCGGGACGGCGACGTCGCTGGCCGCCTTCTTCCGCTCCATGGGGGGCGCTTTCGGCACGGCACTTTTGGGCGCCGTCCTCAACGACCGGCTCATCGGCAACTTGACGAGGGCGCTTCCCGCTGGAGCGCGCGCCCACGTACCGGAGATCGCCCGCGAGATCGTCGGCAGCCCCGCCCAGCTCAAGCTGCTGCCACCGGCCATCCACTCTGCCGCCGCGGCCGCCTACGTGCACACGATCGACACGGTCTTCCTCATCGCGACACCGGTTGTCGCCCTCGCCTTCCTCCTGTCACTCGCGTTGCCGGAGATCCGCTTGCGCAAGACGGTGCACACTTCGTCGACCGACCAGGGCGCTTCGCCCGCCACTACCGGCTCCGTGGAGGCGATCGTGGTCCCGGGCGGGCCGTCACCGATCTTCGAGTAGTGGCGACACCTCCAGCTCCAAAGCCGCGGGACCGGGCGAGTACACGGCTGTCGGCGCGGCTGGCGGACACGCCCGGAGGGCCCCAGCTCATTCTCAGGGCCTTCCTCGGCGTCACCTTCACCTACGCCGGCCTGCAGAAGCTGGCGAACCGCTTCTTCTTCCAGGCTGCCAACCCCGGGTCGATCCAGGCCCAACTGCACGCCTCGATCGCCACAAGCCCGATCGGGCCGCTCATCAGGCTGTCGGCGCACGCTCCGGTGCTCGTGGGCCTGCTGATCGCCTTCGGCGAGCTGGCTGTCGGTCTCGGTACCTTGTCGGGGCTGTTCGGGAGGGTTGCCGCCGCGGGCGGCATGGCGCTGTCACTTCTCTTGTTCCTCTCGGTCAGCTTCAACACGACCCCCTACTTCTACGGCTCGGACATCGTGTTCTTCTTCGCCTGGACGCCGCTTGTCGTCGCGGGCAGCGGCGCGTTCTCGCTCGACGCCGTGCTCGCGGCACGTCAGGTCGCCGAACGTGTCGCGGCTGGCGCCGGGCCGGCCCGAACAACGCCCGACCTCGACCGACGGGCGGCCATCCGCAAACTCGCCTCGGCGATCAGTCTCGCGAGCTTCGCGGTGGTCACAGCCGGTGTCGCCGCGGCGCTCGGGAGGATGTTCGGCGGAACCTCGTCACAGACGTCAGGCGCGCCCGAGCTCTCACCACCGGGCAAGCAGTCGTCGGGCACACAGCCTCCATCTGGTTCGGCAAAGGGCACGCCCATCGGTCCCGCGAGCGACGTTCCCCTCGGCGGCGCCCGCGAGTTCACCGATCCCGCCCAGCAGATCCCTGCCTATGTGGTCCAGCCCTCAGAGGACTCTTACGTGGCCTTCAGCGCCGTGTGCACCCACATGGGCTGCACCGTGGGGTTCTTCCAACCGGCACTCCAATTCCGCTGCCCGTGCCACGGCTCGGTCTACTCTGCTGCGACCGGCGAGGTCCTGCAGGGACCCGCGACACTGCCTCTTCCTGGCATTGCCATCCAGAAGACGGCCGATGGAACTCTTCTCGCCGACGGGTAGAGTGTCCTCACCGCGGCAACTGGCAGGCGTACTGACGATCCAATGGCGCCAAGTTTGAGTAAGATGCTTCCCGTGTTCAATTTGTCACCCGGATGTCACAGATGGTGACCCCCGCGAAACGAGCGACGCCAAACACGCGCTCCGGCCGCTCGACCGGCACCACAACCTCTCGTGCTCGGGCCGCCACGGCCCGCAAGGCCCAACCCCAGGCTGCGCGCGCGCCCACCCGTGCGCGGGCGAACCCCCTGTCGTCCCGCCGGCAGCCGCCCGTTCCCGCGGCCACGAGCCGGCCTGCGCGGACTGCAGGCGACAAGGAAGCGGACGGACGTCGGCTGCGCGCGGCCCGCAACTACGAGGCCGTGGTGGGCGCGGTTCTCGACATCGTGAAGGAATGCCCGCCGAACGCCATATACCTGCCGAGCGCGGCGGAGGTAGCAGCCCGTGCCCGGGTTTCGGAGCGGACGGTGTTCCGTCACTTCGCGGACCTCGATGCGCTGTTCGTAGCGGCCGCCTCGAGAATTAGGCCGGTCCAGCAGATCTACCTCGGCCCGCGACCTGACGATCCTCGGCTGGAGGACCGGATCGAGGTGCTCGTAGGCCTGCGGGCGAAGCTGTACGAGAGGATCGCTCCCGTGAGACGGGTGGCGATCTACCTGAGCCAGACGCACCCACTCGTGGTCGAGCAACTGGCAGAGGCGTACGCGACCGCTCGAGCCCAGGTTGTGGACGTCTTCGCGCCGGAGCTGTCGCGCCTTGACGCGAGGCGTCGTTCGCTCATGGTCGATGCCTTGGACCTCGCCGCGAGCTGGGCGTCGTGGGATTCCCTGCGGACCGTTCAGGGCTGCTCGGTTCCCCGTACGCGCAGGATCGTCGCCGAGATGCTGAGCGACCTGCTCGCTACCGTGCCGAAGGCCAGACGCCGTTAGGCAACGGCAACGCTGAGCCGCGAGAGCGGGCTCAGCCGGGGCCCGACGGTCGGGATAGCTACATCGAGCTGGAGATGATCTGACATGTCAATGCCTTACCGCCGTCTCGGCCGCTCCGGACTCAAAGTGAGCCTGCTGTCATTCGGCTCGTGGATCAGCTTCGCCAATCAGCTGGACGACGAGCTCGCGGTGGGTTGTCTCGACGCCGCCCGTGAGGCAGGAGTCAATTTCTTCGACAACGCCGAAAGCTACGCAGGCGGTCAGTCGGAGGCGGTCATGGGCCGGGCCTTCAAGACCCTCGGTTGGAAGCGCCACGAGTATGTCGTCTCGAGCAAGTTCTTCTGGGGCATCCACAACGTCCCCAACATGACCCACACCCTCAACCGCAAGTACCTGATGCAGGCTGTGGACGCCTCGCTCGAGCGGTTCGGGCTCGACTTCCTGGACCTCATCTACTGCCACCGCGCCGATCCGCACACACCGATCGAAGAGACGGTCAGGGCGATGTCCGACATCGTCAGCTCCGGCAAGGCCCTCTACTGGGGTACTTCGGAGTGGGCAGCACAAGAGATAGTCGCCGCCATCGAGATCGCCGAGCGCCACCACCTTCACAAGCCCGTGATGGAACAGCCTGAGTACAACCTGCTCCACCGACGTCGCGTCGAGCAGGAGTACGTCCGCTTGCTCGAGGACTACGGAATAGGCCTCACGACGTTCAGTCCCCTCGCCTCGGGACTGCTCACTGGCAAGTACCTGGATGGGATCCCGCAGGACTCCCGAGGCGCCCTCGCAGGCTACGAGTGGCTCCGTCCCAACTTCGAAGACCGCCGCAGGAACGAGAAGGTGCGCGCCCTGAAGGCGATCGCGGAGGACCTCGGCTGCCCGCTCGCCCAGCTCGCCATCGCCTGGTGCGCCTGCAACCCCAAGGTGTCGACGGTCATCATGGGCGCGAGCCGTGTCGAACAGGTTCGGGAGAACCTGCGGTCGCTCGAGGTGCTCGAGCGGCTCGATGACGAGGTCATGCGGCGGATCAACGAGGTGGCGGGTCTCGAATAGACCTGCGCAGCCGGACCCGGCCCGTCGATCAGGCCGACCGCATCGCCCGTCGCATGAGAGGCGGCTCGTGCACGCTCGCCGCCACACGGACCCGAGCGTCGAGCGCCATGACCCCTCCGGGGCTCGCCACCACCGGGTTCAGGCTCAGCTCGACAACCTCGGGCAGATCCTCAGCGAGGCAGGCGACGCGGGACAACAGGTCAGAAAGGGCCTCGAGATCGACCGGGGCCGATCCTCGGTAGCCGGTCAGAAGGGGCGACGAGCGCAGGCCCCTCACGAGCTCACGGGCGTCCTGCGCGGTCATGGGTACGAGCGACCAAATACGGTCGCCGAACAGCTCGGCCTCCTTGCCGCCCAGACCGAACATCACAAGCGGCCCGAACGACGGGTCCTCGACGACACCGACGACCGTCTCGACACCCCCGGGGCCCATGGGCTGCACCACGAGCTGCACGCCCGGCCCGAACATAGCCAGCAGCGCCTCGGCGGCTGCGGCGACTTCCTCGCCCGAGCCGAGATCGAGCCTGACGCCGCC
>Ga0181520_10004253_pt1 | contig 24206 bp, 22 predicted proteins | sample PEATcosm2014_Bin_29_FD_132451 | JGI IMG/M metagenome (GOLD analysis project Ga0181520, IMG submission 132451) | Peatland microbial communities from MTU Mesocosm Facility, Houghton, MI, USA - PEATcosm2014_Bin02_30_metaG | ecosystem: Environmental > Terrestrial > Soil > Wetlands > Peat | place...
ATAAATAAATTAGACTTACTGGAAGGTCAATATATGGTTACCGGAAGTGCAATTTTACAACTACTCGGTATCCGACCTGCACAAGATATCGATCTTCTTGTCTCTCCTGAGTTGTTTACTGAATTAAAAATAAAGCGAGGATGGCATGTAAATCCAAAATATGCGACTAGTCTTGATAATGCAGACAACACAGGCGGCGCAAAACAAAGCTTGGATTTTATGAAGCAGAATTATACTCTAAAGGAAGCCCTTCCTCTTGCTTATTGGTACGAAGGAATTCCGTTTATGAGTCTTGAAATGCTTGTTGATGCAAAAACTCAATTGGGGCGAGAAAAAGATTTGAGAGACATTCAACTTATTCAAGAATATCTATCAAAATAAGTTCCAACTTCGTACCATACTCTCCGCAGATTTAGTTTCTATATCGGTATATACTGTTTCCATGAATAAAGAGATAAACACCCCTAATAAATTTTATAATGAAGCTACCACTCCAAAAATAGTTCAATTAGTTACGAAATTGTCGGGTGGAGCAATTAAGGAACAAAAACAAGCGGAGTGGATTTTGTTTTGGTTTGTAGTGGTGGCGATTTGTATATCTTTGTGTTTGGTTTTTGAGGGAATTTTTGAAAATCCCAAACCAAAAACTGACCGGAACTCATTTCCCGGGATAGTACATAATCTTAAATAAGTATGTCTAAAATGGAAAAAAATAAAAAAGTGGTTTTACCCTTATAGAACTTTTAGTCGTTATAGCTATCATTGGGATACTGTCCTCAGTTGTTTTGGTATCACTCAATACGGCAAGAGCGAAAGCTCGAGACGCACAACGAATTTCAAATTTTGAACAAATTAGGACCGCTTTAAATTTATATGCTTCAGATAATAATGGTTCATTTCCAAACGGAGCTTATTTTACTGCTTGGTCAGGTTGCGGAAGTAACGATTGGCAAACTTTAGCAACCATTCTTCATCCTTATATATCCACTCTTTCATTAGACCCGTTTGGGCATATTCCGGGATGTCCATCAACTGACCCATATTGGGAAGCTTACATACCTAATTTTACATCTGGCTGGATTGATTCAACTAATAGTCATGAAGGCACCTGTCTAGGTCACACCATTCTATTTTTAAATAGCACAGAAGCAACTGGTATCAAGAAACAAGATTGTCAATTTGACGCCACTCTACAGGCGGGGTATCCAAATGCCATCATTATGATGATTAATTAGATGATTTTTTATTAAAAAAGATTTCAGCTTCACACCACACTCTCTGCAACGATTTAATTTATTCCGCGTTGAGCGCCGCGCGAGTTTGCGGGCCGACCACGCCGACTTGCGCGATATTATGCGCGGACTGGAATCGTTGCACGCCCGCGAAGGTGAGCTGGCCGAAGTAGCCGGTGATTGGGCCGCTGTAAAAATCGTCCACGGTCAAATGCTTTTGCAATTCGGTCACATCCGTTCCTCTTGATCCGATGACGAGGTAGCGCGTGAAGGCGTATCCATCTTGCTGAGCCGTTGTCGAAGTCGCTGAAGTATTGCTCGGAGCCGCGGCAGTCGTCGGCTCGGTCGAAGTAGCCGTGCTTGAAATAGTTGGCGATATTTCTGCTACTGAAGTTGTTGCGTTGTCGACGACGACCGTTACTTCCGCGGAGGCAGTGCCCCCATAAGTATCGATGGCGGAGAGCGTGAGCAGGTGCGTGCCGATATCGCTCGCGACCGGCGTCCAAGAAAATGCGCCGGTCGAAGTGGAAATGTTATTTATGCTTACGGTTGAATATTTTCCGAGCGAGTCGGTAATCGCGAATGAAGGGCTGATAAGACCTGTCGTGTTCGCAGAGAAGGTAACCGATGAACCAACAGCCGCGTCGGTGCTCGAGGCGATATTTTCGATGGTAATAATCGGGAGCGAGACGGTAATGGGTTGCGTCACGCTCGCGCTGTGCCCGAAAGTATCGATGGCGGTAATAACAATATCGTGCAGTCCTTGTTCGGTCGTTGCCGGATACCAAGTGAAGATGCCGTCGCTTGCGATGTCGGAAGCAGAAACAGTCGAACCGGTAGAAGAATCCCGCACGATAAACCAGGGATTCATGAACCCCGGCGTGTAAACCGTAAAAGTAACGGGCTCATGCGCGTAGGCCTGCGTTCCGGGCAATAAGTTTTGGATGGCGATGGTGTCGGGTATGACATACAAAAGCGCGGTCGTACTCGCAGAATCGTTGTAAGCGTCGGTGACGGTCACGGTAACATGATGCGTTCCCGCGTCAGCGATGGCCGGCGTCCAAGAAAAATAGCCGACATCGCTGATATCACCGCTCGATATGCTCGAACCGCTGAAATCGTCGGTTAAAGAATAGCTCGGATTCGTAAAACCGCTCGCCAAGGCATCGAAGCTCATCGGCTGGCCGGCTGTTCCGCCGCTCGCGGGAGAAATACTCTGAATGGTGACCTGCGGCGATTGATCGTTAGCGTGAACGCTCGTTGCGCCTGCGTCGCACACGACAAAACATCCGACCACAAATAGTCCGGCGATTGTTCGAGAGATTCGGTTCATTGCGATTTAATTATATACAACAACCGTACTAATGATACCATCTGATGTGCTACCATTTCTGCATGGAAATAAAAGATAAAGAACTCCACCGAATTGCGACTACCTGTATTATTTATAAGGATGAAAAGTTTTTAGTGACAAAAAGAAGTCCACATAAGAAAGTATCTCCAAATAAGTGGACAGTACCCGGCGGAGGATTAAACACCGATGATTATGTCGGCACGCCCCAAACGCACGGCACGAATGGCTGGTATGGCTCGGCAGAAAAGGCGCTCCGCAGAGAAGTGAAAGAAGAAGTGAATGTTGAAATAGGGAAGGTGAATTATTTATTAGACCTCACTTTCATTCGTCCTGACGGGATTCCTGTTTTAGTTTTGAGTTATTACGCACCGTATCTTTCCGGAGAAGTGAAACTCGATGACGATGCGGTTGAATATAAGTGGGCGACCCTTGACGAAATAAAAGAACTTGACCTTATCGCCGGCATTTATGAAGAGATAGAAATGACGGATACGCTCTTGAAAAAATAACGATTATTCGGTATAATTCTGTACGTTATCCGTTAATGTATAGAACCTATGTGGCAACACTGGATCAATATGTTTCTCGGATTGTGGATTATCGTCGTCGCATTCTTAGAGCTGAACGGAAAGGAGCTGGTTTGGATACTCGCCATCACCGGCATCGTGATTGCGATACTCGCGCTCTGGGGCGCGATGGGAACATCGTCTTCCTTTGAAGAAGAGGAACTAAGGGCTAAGCAACACATGCAGTACCAATGAAGAAGCAAGCGATATTTTTTGTCGCGATAGTGTGCGTCGGCATCGCGGTTGGTGTCTTTTTCGTCTATCGGGCAAAGCTGTTGCCCGTTGGGCAGGCGACGGGAGAATTCGGCGGTGTGTCCTTAAGAATTGACTATGCGACAACGGAAGCCGAACGAGAAAAAGGTCTCGGAGGGCGAACAAATGTGCCAAACGATTACGGAATGCTCTTTGTGTTCCCAAGAGATGAACAATATGGTTTCTGGATGAAGGATATGTCAGTGCCTATTGATATATTCTGGTTGGATGATAAAGGACAAGTTGTTTCGATTGCGCAGGATGTCGCGCCGTCGAGTTATCCGAATGTCTTTTATCCAATAGTACCGGCGCGATATGTCCTTGAAACTATCTCTGGTTTCGCGCAAGCACACAACATCGCGACTGGTACGCCGCTGTTGTTGAAAAATTTTCCAAGCGTTTCGCAGTAGCACTGTCCACAGGGCATTTTTTGCGCACAAGAGTACACTTAACTCAATGCCGAAAACTGCCAATGTTTCTGTTCGAACGAAAATCACCTCTGCATCTACGGTTTCGAAAGAAACGATTCGTTATCGCGAAATGATTCCACAAATTGAAAAACGCGACGGGCGGCTCGTGCCGTTTGACTTCGATAAAATCGCCACCGCCATCTGGAAGGCGATGGTTGCTTCTGAAGAAGGCGATCGAGAAGACGCGGAACTTGTCGCGCACCAGGTAGTGGGCGAGCTCGGACGATTCGCAAAAAAATACAAGAATTTTCTTCCGACCGTCGAAGGCATTCAGGACTCAGTCGAAAAATATCTCATCCTGAATGATTATGTAAAGACGGCGAAGGGGTACATTCTTTATCGCGACAAGCGGGCGCAGTTACGCGCGTCGCATGCTGATGTTCCTGATCATGTAAAAAAACTCGCCGAGGAGAGCAGAAAATATTTCGATGGAAACGCGCTCGGCGAATTCGTTTATTTGCGAAGTTACGCGAGATGGATTCCGGAGGAACGACGACGCGAGACCTGGATAGAGACCGTCGATCGGTATATGAATTTTATGCGCGAGAACCTTGGCGACAAACTGACCGAAAAAGAATATACCGAAGTACGCACGGGTATTTTGAGACAAGAAGTAATGCCGTCGATGCGCCTCATGCAATTTTCTGGAGACGCGGCGCGGCGATGCAATACCTGCGGCTATAACTGCACATTTACCGCGCCGGTGAAGCCGGAGGACTTCGCTGAAATTATGTATCTCTCGATGCAGGGTTGCGGCGTCGGATTCGCGGTGGAAAGCCAAAATGTCGAACAGCTTCCGCAAATTATGAAGCAGAATGGAAAAAAATTGCCGACGCATGTCGTCGACGATTCGAAAGAAGGTTGGTGCGACGCGCTCACGCTCGGCCTTAAGACCTGGTACTCGGGAAAAGACATCGCTTTTGATTTTTCAAAAATTCGTCCCGCGGGCGCACGACTTAAAGTAATGGGCGGAAAAGCGAGCGGCCCGGAACCATTGCGTTCTCTTCTCGCTTTCGCGCGCGAGCGAGTTCTCTCGCGCCAAGGCCGCCGTTTGCGCACCATCGACGCGCACGACATCATCTGTAAAATCGGCGAATGTGTTGTCTCCGGCGGCGTGCGCCGCACCGCGATGATTTCTCTTTCCGACCTTGATGATGTCGAGATGCGCGATGCGAAAAAAGGCCAATTCTATATGACCGATCCGCATCGTTCAGTCGCGAACAATTCTGCCGTATACGAAACACAGCCGACCAATGCCGAGCTTATGGATGAATGGGTTGCGCTGATGAAAAGCGGTTGCGGCGAACGCGGCATTTTCAATCGCGGTTCGCTCGCCGTCACGATGCCGAAACGCCGCGTCGAATACTTTAAGAAAGCCGGTTTTCTCGGCGATGACGGCGTCGTGCGCGGCTCTATCGGCGCCAATCCCTGCGGCGAAATCATTCTACAGTCAAAACAATTCTGCAATCTTTCTGAAGTTATCGCGCGCGCGAATGACACCGAGGCGTCGCTCCTCGAAAAGGCGCGTCTCGCGGCGATTCTCGGCACCTATCAATCAACGCTCACGAAGTTCGGTTATATTTCAAAAGATTGGCTTGACCATTGTGTCGCGGAACGGTTGCTCGGTGTTTCGATAACCGGGCAGTGGGATTCGCCGGTCGCGCGTCAGCCGGAGATCATGCGGAAAGTTCGCGATACAGCGATAAAAACAAACATCGCGTACGCGAAACGATTTGGTATAAAGCAAGCGATGTCCGTAACCGCGGTGAAGCCGTCGGGAACCGTCTCCCAAACTTTTAACTGTGCATCGGGCATTCATCCGCGCCACGCGCCATATTACATTCGCCGCGTGCGCATCAGCGCGACCGATTCACTTTTCAAAATGATGCGCGACCAGGGCGTGCCGTATTATCCGGAAGTGGGGCAGTCGCTCGAAGGAGCGAATACCTATGTTTTGGAATTTCCCGTCAAAGCGCCCGACCATTCGAAAGAAGCGCGATTTAAAGACGACCTTTCGGCGATTGAACAACTCGAATATTGGAAACGCGTGAAATTAAACTTCACCGAACATAATCCATCGACGACCATCTCGGTGGATGAGGACGAATGGATTGGTGTTGTGGATTGGGTTCAAAAAAATTGGGATATTATTGGCGGGCTTTCTTTTCTTCCGCGTTCGAGCCATGTCTATCGTCTCGCGCCATACGAAGCGATTACAAAAGAAGAATACGAGGAACGCCTCGCCCGATTCCCGAAAGTTGATTATTCAAAACTTATCGCCTACGAACGCCAGGACGAATCCGATATGAAGCGAGAGCTCGCCTGCGCGAGCGGCACATGCGAAGTGGTGTAAAAATATATAAGCAATTAAAAAGCAATCGCCCGCGCAGGAGCGCGGGCGATTGCATCGTTTTGGATCGGGCCGATAAGCCGAATTCTGTTCGCCCTCCATAGCTTTAGCGACGGAGGGTCTGGCGGTCATTTATCTGGGACGCTGATTGCTCAATGCCTCGAGCGGCACTTCCCGCCGAAAGCGGGACACGGCCTTGCATGCGGGTAAGTATTTTGCCGTTTCAGCCGGACTAAACCGGGTCGTTTCTGTTCTCAACTCTATCCTCGCGGACGACGGGCGTTACCCGCTACCTATTTTCCCGTTAAAAACGAGAGCATGTTCGGACTTTCCTCTCCGTCAATTGACAGAGCGATCGCCTAGCCCAGTCCGAATGTAGTATACTACAAAGCATTATTATCGAATAGCATTACCATCATTTACCATGCATCCGCAACAATCAGCAATTGCTCCGCGCCGTTCGCTTGAATCAATAAGCATGTGGGCGATTATTATCACGCTCGCCGCCGCCGTATTTATTTTCTTTCCGTTTTCGATGTCACTCATCACCGTTAAGACATTCGTGCTCGCCGCGGGCGCGCTCATCACGCTTGCGCTCTATATTCTCGCTCGTCTCTCGCGCGGGAATATTATCTTCCCGCCATTCGTTCTCGTCGGCGCGCTTTGGTTACCGGCAGTTGCGTACGCTTTTTCAGCGGCGTTTTCGGGCATACCGTTCACGAGCGCTCTTTGGGGATTGGCGCTTGAGCCGGATACGCTCGGCTTCATTCTTGTCGCAACATTCCTTGGGACATTAGCCGCTTTCATTCTTCGTCGTCCCGAACACTATCGATTATTTTTCCGCGCGGGCGCGTGGCTCTTTGGCATCGTCACCGTTCTTGAGGCGCTTGTGGTTATCATCGGGCAATTTTCATCAAAGATTTCTCCCTCATTCTCGATAGTCGGTTCTTTTCAGGATCTTGCGTTCCTGCTCGGTCTCGGCGTCATCGGCGTTCTTATCTCGTTCCGATTCCTCGAGATTCCGCGGCGCGCGTATCGTCTGCTTGTCGCTCTCGGCATCGTGGCGCTCGTTCTGCTTGCGGTCGCGAATTCTTCAATCGTGTGGATTCTCCTCGCGCTTGTTTCGCTCGGCCTCTTTATCGAAGCGGTGATGCAAAGGGGGCCGAAGGCGACTGATGCCGACATTGACGAACTGGATATTCAAGATGAAGAACCGTTTGAGACGGAAGAAAGCAATCATCCGCTCGTGATGCCGCTCGTCGTGCTCGCGATATCTCTTTTCTTCCTCGTTGGTGGAACGCTCGGCGGCGCTCTCGCGAATGCGCTTCATGTGAATGTGCTCTCGGTCAGCCCTTCCTGGCAGTCAACATTCTCCGTCGCGCACAGCGTCTACGCGTCATCGCCGATCTTCGGTTCGGGCCCGGGAACATTCGGCGTCGAATGGCTGAAGTATCGCGACGCATCGCTTAACTCGACCGTTTTCTGGAACACCAGTTTTTCTTCCGGCATCGGTTTTATTCCGTCGTCGTTCGTAACCACCGGACTTCTCGGAGCGCTCGCGTGGATTGCGTTCCTTGGGCTCTTTATCGTGTTCGGTCTTCGCATGCTTATCGTGCGCGCGCCTGATGATGCGTTCACTCGTTATGTTGCGATACTCTCATTCGTCGCGTCGTTGTATCTCTTCACCATTGCCGTGTTCGGCTTGCCGAGCGCTGTTGTTCTCGCTCTCGCATTCATCTTCGCGGGGCTCTTTGCTTCAACGATGCGTTTCGGTGCGTTTTGTCGGCAATGGGGCGTAGTTTTCTCGAGAAAACCGCGGCTCGGATTCCTCATTGTGTTCGCGCTTACCATTCTTCTGCTTGCGTCGGTCTTCGCGGCGTACACGCTCGTCGAGCATTATCTAGCGGTCACGGAACTTACTGCCGCCAACACGACGTTTTCCGCCGGCGATCTCGATTCTGCCGACAAGGCAATACAGAGTTCGATTTCATTCGCTCCTTCCGCAACCGCGTATCAGCTTGAAGCGGATATTGCGAATGCTCGTCTCAATCAAATAGCGGCCTCTACAACAATGTCTGCAACGGCGGCACAACAAGCATTCCAAACGGCGCTTTCATCGGGCATCAATGCCGCGATAACCGCAACCAGCATCGCGCCGAACGATTATCAAAATTGGCTCGCACTCGGAAACTTGTATGCGCAGGCAGTCCCGCTTGGCGTCTCTGGTGCGTACGACAACGCCAAAACTGCATACCAAAAGGCGATGGCACTCGACCCAACCGATCCTCAAATCGATTATGTTCTCGCGCAACTCGATATCGCGGATAAAAATAACGCAGCGGCCGAAGCCGACTTGAAATCAGCTATCTCGCTCAAGCAGGATTACACCGACGCCATCTTCCTTCTCTCTCAGCTTGAAGTTCAGGACGGCAATGTGAAGGACGCGCTCTCTTCCGCGCTCGCCGCCGCCTACTTCACGCCGAACAACCCGAACATTCTCTTCCAAGTCGGCATTCTCTACGCGGCAACGGGCGATTATGCGAATGCGAGCACTGCGCTTTCTATGGCGGTTACTGCAAATCCGCAATTCGCGAATGCGCGCTACTTCCTCGCGGCGGTGTATGCGAAACAAAACGACATGAAGGACGCGCTCGCGCAGATGCAAGCGATTTCGGATATGTCAGCCGATAACGCGAAAGCGATTGCTCCGCAAATCGCGGCGCTTTCTGCGGGCGAAAATCCGTTCCCTGCGAATCTGCTTTCAGCTTCGTCGACTCCTGTCAAACAATAAGTTAGAATGGGTAAATGGTTCGCAAGATTTTCGAACGCATCGCGGCACCGGTACGCGGCCTGCATCAGGCCGCGTATTTGCTCGCGGCATTGACGCTCGCTTCGCAGATTCTCGCGCTCCTGCGCGACCGGACCTTCGCGCACACCTTCGGCGCAGGCCAGATACTCGATCTTTATTACGCGGCATTCCGCATGCCGGATCTTGTTTCCGCGCTTGTCTCGTCTCTTGTTTCCGCATATGTCATCATTCCGCGCATTACGGGAGCGGATAGGGAATCAACGCGGCGACTACTCTCAGAATCGGCGACATTTCTCATCGGTCTCGGCGGAGCGATTTGCCTCATTCTTTGCATTTTCATGCCGCAGTTTCTCGCGTTTTTGTATCCAAGTTTCGTTTCGTCTCCGTATCATGCGCAATTCATATTATGCGCGCGCATATTGCTCATTCAGCCGATTTTGCTCGGTCTCTCCGGGATATTCTCTAGCGTAACGCAGGCACATCGGCGTTTTTTTCTGTTCGCGCTCTCGCCGGTTCTCTATAATATCGGTATCATTTTCGGCACCGTCTTTTTGTATCCTTATTTCGGTTTGCCGGGAATCGGCGTTGGCGTAGTTATCGGTGCCGTCGCATATTTGATTGTGCATATTGTCGTTGTCGCGCAAGCGGGCGTCTTGTCGCGTTTGCGTTTGCCGAAATTCTCTCTCATGGCGCCCGTGGTGAGGGATTCCGTGCCGCGGTCGCTTGCTTTGAGCATCAATTCGATCACCTTGCTCGCACTCATCTCGATCGCATCACGGCTTGGCACAGGCTCGGTTTCTCTTTTTACCTTTGCCAACAATCTTGAGGCGGTTCCGCTCGCGCTTATCGGCTCTTCGTACGCGGTTGCGGCTTTTCCGGCGCTCGCGCAGGCCTCGGCGCTTAAAAACCACGGTGAATTTACGCGCATCCTCTCGACGAGCGCGCGACACATTATCCTCTGGTCGATTATTGTTTTCGGATTGGTTGCCGTTCTGCGCGCGCAGATTGTGCGTATCGTTCTCGGGAGCGGCGCGTTCAATTGGAATGATACGCGCCTCATCGCGGCTTTGCTTATCATTATGGTCGCTGGTCTTATCGGCGATTGCCTTGAATTAGTATTTTCGCGTGCGCTCTACGCGGCACGGCAATCGTGGCGGCCGTTCATGTATCAAATCGCCACCGGTATTTTCACGATAACGCTCGCGTTTATTCTTCTCGCTTTACCGAGTTCCGGATTCCTCGCAGGACTCGCCAGCTTCCTGCGCGTTGGCGATGTTCCGGGAACGACGATTCTTCTTCTCGCACTCGCGAATATTCTCGGCCAATTTTTCCTCATATTTCTTTCTCTCCTCGCACTTCGGAATATTGCTCCCGGCTTGACACATTCGCTCCTGCGACCGTTTCGAGACGGGTGCATTGCCGCGGTTGTCGGCGGTGCGGCGGCATATGCCACACTCTCGTTTGTCGGCAGTGTCCAGCCACTGACGAATTTATCGGCGGTCTTTACGCAAGGGCTCGCCGCGGGCATGGTCGGTTGCGCCGCTATCGCGTGCGCGCTCTATCTCGTAAAAAACAAAGAATTTTTCGTTATGACCAGTGCGCTCGATAAGCTTTTGCGGAGTGGGCGTTCTGATGCGCTCGCACCTTCCGCCGAGGAGCCGATACAACCGTGAATACTGAACTCATTCGCAATTTTTCCATCGTTGCGCACATCGACCACGGCAAATCGACGCTTGCCGACCGCCTGCTCGAACGCACCGGCACGATTCCCGCGCGTAAGATGCGCGACCAAGTGCTCGACCGAATGGACCTCGAACGCGAGCGCGGCATCACGATAAAAATGCAGCCGGTGCGGATGCAGTATGGCAACTACATTTTAAATTTAATCGACACGCCCGGACACATTGATTTTTCCTACGAAGTTTCGCGCGCGTTAAAGGCAGTCGAAGGCGTGCTTCTTTTAGTTGATTCGACGCAGGGCGTGCAGGCGCAAACTCTAACAACACTCGCGGCGGCCGAGGCGCAAGGGTGTGTCATCATTCCGGTCATTTCAAAAATTGACTCTCCGATGGCGCGCGCCAGCGAAGTGCGAGCCGAACTCGCGAAGCTCGTGAAAATGCCGGAGGAAAGTGTTCTCGCCGTGTCGGGGAAAACCGGAGAAGGCGTTGATGAATTGTTGAAGGAAATTGTCGAGAAAATTCCGCCGCCGCGCCGCGCGGCGGCGGATGAGGCGCGCGGTCTTGTATTCGATTTTTCGTATTCCACGCATCGCGGCGTAGCGTTGTATCTGCGCGTTTTCGATGGCACCTTTAAAAAAGGCCAGCCGCTCGCGTTTCGTGCCGCCGATAAAAATTTCATCGCGCTTGAAGTCGGCATTTTCACGCCGGATGAAACGCCCGCAGATTCTCTTTCCGCCGGCGAAATCGGCTATGTCGTTACCGGCATCAAAGAGCCGGGCATTGTCGGCGTGGGCGATACCGTCGGCGCGGTAAAGGGATTATTGCCGGCGCTCGAAGGATATGAAAAACCGCGGCCGGTCGTGTGGGCATCGGTGTACCCGGAAAACCAAGATAATCTAACGCTTTTGCGACAATCGCTCGAACGATTGCGGCTTTCCGACTCATCACTTTCGTTCGAAGAAGAATCGTCGGGCGTTTTGGGAAGGGGATTCCGTTGCGGATTTCTCGGGCTTCTGCATCTCGAAATTATCACCGAACGATTACGGCGCGAATTTAATCTGTCGCTCATTGTCACCATTCCGACCATCTCGTATGTGGTAACGAAAACGAACGGAACTCGCGAAACAATTTATACTCCCGCGAAGTTTCCCGAGCACGGCGACATTGCGACGATTGAAGAACCGTGGGCAAAAGCAATTATCATTACGCCGCCCGAAGTCGTGAGCGCACTTGTCCAATTATTGTATGAGCACGAAGCGCAAACCTTGGCGACGGAAACTTTTCAAGACGGTCGCATCGAGATGATGGTCGAAATGCCACTCCGAGAATTAATGCGCGGATTTTTCGATTCGTTGAAAAGCGTTTCGTCGGGCTACGCATCGCTTTCGTATGAACTGCTTCTCGAACGGCCGGCGGATGTCGTGCGGCTCGATATTCTCGTCGCCGATGAGCCGGTGCCGGCATTCGCGCGCGTCGTCGCACGCAAACGAATACAGGAAGAGGCGGAAAAAATGGTTGAGAAACTGCATTTGCTTCTGCCGAAACAGCTTTTTGTCACCAAGATTCAAGCGCGCGCCGGAGGGCGCATCATCGCGTCAAAGACGCTCTCCGCAATGCGCAAGGATGTAACGGGCTACCTTTACGGCGGCGACATAACGCGCAAAATGAAACTGCTCGAAAAGCAAAAACGCGGAAAGAAAAAGCTTCTCGCTCGCGGCAGGGTGAACATTCCTGAAGAAGTTTTTATGAAAATGGTGCAGAATAATTGATATACTGAAACGATGCGCGCGAAACAATGGCGGCAGGTAATTCTTGTGGGCGTCTTTGTGCTGGTTGATTTCTGGCTCGTTTCGCTTATTTGGGGACTCGCTGGGAAGGCGCGGATAGCGGTGTCGCAGGCAAACGATGAAAAAGTCCAGTATCAATCGCTTGAAAAACGCGAGACGACGCTCAAAGCTGATCTTTCGGCGCTGAATACGGCTCGCGGTCAAGATGCGGCTATTCGGACGGCGTTCGGGGTTGCGCGGCCGGGAGAAGAAGTTATCGTAGTAGTGCCGCCGGCAACGACCACGCCGACCTCAACACCATCCTGGTGGCAGAAAATAGTGAATTGGTTCTAAGCGAAATTAGTTTAGTGGTAGAACGACTGCTTCCCAAGCAGTAAGCGCGAGTCCGATTCTCGCATTTCGCACCAGGTGCTATACTTCCTGCATAACGAAATAATCATGGACAAAACCGTTTCCATCTACAGTACGCCGACCTGTCACTTCTGCCAAATGGCGAAAGATTTTTTGAAAGAAAACAACATCGCGTACACCGAATTCAATGTTGCGCAGGATTTAGAAAAACGCCAAGAGATGATCCAAAGGTCCGGTCAGATGGGCGTGCCGGTCATCGTCGTTGGCGACCCTTCAAATTCCTCAGGACAAGTTGAGACGATTGTCGGCTTCGATCAAGAAAAGCTTGCCGCCGCTCTTGGCATTAAAGAATAAGTTCGCCCCATTAGTTCAATGGATAGAACGGCTCACTCCTAACGAGCTGATCCAAGTTCGACTCTTGGATGGGGCACTGGCTCTGTTATACTAAAAATATATGGACCCTGAAATAAAACAACAATTCGAAGAACTGCACGCACTTGCCAAAGACAATTACCGCATGATTCGTTCCATTCGGCGCAGTCAGCGATTGAGTTTCTTAAGCACGATTATCATTTGGATTGTGGTGCTCGCGCTTCCGCTTTATTTGTATCAACAATATCTGCAACCGGTTATCACGAAGATTTCCGCGAACTCTGGGATGTCCACCACCACGACTTCCGGATTGCTCGGCCTGCCGACTTTCAATGAAATTGGAAACCTGGTAAACTCCGCTAAGAGCAAACTTTAGTTCCCAAACGCTTGGATAGCTCAGTTGGTAGAGCACTTCCCTGAAGAGGAAGGGGTCCCCGGTTCGAGCCCGGGTCCAAGCACTACTCCGCTCGATTAAGAAATCGAGCTACGAAGTGCACAGCACCACAAATACTAAAATTACGAGATTAAACAGCTAACTAGCGGAGTAGTTCTTCGTAGCCCAATAGGGCGAAGTAGGGCCGCGCCCTTCATAACTTTAGTGAAATAGGGCATAATTTATCTATGCACTATGTTTACATTTTGAGAGATACTGCGGGAAGAATATATTTTGGATACTCCGATAATTTGCGACAGAGATTGCAAAATCATAAATACAAAAATGTAAGGACAACAAGCGCATACGAAGAACCGAAATTAATTTGGTACTGTGCTTTTATGAACAAAAAGAAAGCTCTCGATTTTGAGAGATATCTAAAAGCCGGCTCTGGTCATGCGTTTGCGAGAAAACATTTAATCTAACGGAACAGTGATCGGAATCACTTTCGGTTATCCGTCTCCGCCTATCTGGTTAAATTCATTGCCCATCAACTTTAATTAATTTTTTATTGAGTTATAATTAAATAGATTTATGTATAAAAAGTTCTTCGCGTGGATTCAGAAATACGAACGGCATCTTTCCGCACTCGCGATGATCGCCGGTTTCATCTGCGATAATTTGTTTTTCACGCGCGTTAATATCGAGCGGACACAGATTCTCCTCGCCATCTACGCTGCCGCATGTTTTATGTCGATTCCGCTTCTGCATTTTATCGAAGCGCGCATCGCGCGCGGCCGTCCGCGGCCGCGCTGGCGATTCCTGCTTCCTCTCACGACGCAATTCGCACTCGGCGGATTCTGGAGCGCTTTCGTTATTTTCTATAGCCGTTCGGCGGTCTTCAGCGCGTCGTGGCCGTTTTTGCTTCTCTTATTTCTTATCTTTCTCGGCAATGAATATTTCAGCAAATATCACACGCGGCTTGTTTTCACGACGACGCTTTTTTTCTTCGCGTTGTATTCTTGCGCGATATTCGAACTGCCCATTTATACCGGTACGCTCGGAACTTTGACATTCCTCGAAAGCGGTCTTATCGCGGTTTGTGTTTTTGAATTATTTACCGTTCTGCTTCGGATTCTCGGGCGCGAGCGATTCCTCGCGGATGTCCGGCGCATTCGCGTCGGCGCTCTCGGCGTGCTCGTGGTCATAAATCTATTTTATTTCACCAATATTTTACCGCCCTTGCCGCTCTCGGCGACGGCGGCCGGCATTTATCACTCGGTCACGCGAATCCCCGACGATTATGTGGCGACTAGCGAAACGGAATCATGGGAAGTTCACTATCTCGGCTTCGCTCCAACTCTGCACATTTCTCTTGGCGAATCGCTCTCTGCCTATAGTTCCGTTTTCGCACCGACCATATTGGCGACCACTATCGTGCATCGCTGGCAATGGTACGACGAGACGAAAGAGGAATGGATAACAAAAGCAATTATAAAATATCCGATTGTCGGCGGTCGCGACGGCGGTTATCGCGGGTATTCGTCTATGCCCATAAACGTGGCGGGGCAGTGGCGCGTGGATATAGAAACGGCCGATAGCCGCCTCATCGCGCGTCTGCCGTTCACGGTTGAAATGGTTGCGACAGAACCTGCCGAGGCAACAGTCACGCTCGATTAGCCCGACTTCACGCGTAACTTAGTTTGGCGTGCTTTATCGAGCTTCGGGAGAATGATAGTGAGAAGGCCATCCTTCGCGCTTGCGGACGACGCTTCGACGTCAACTTCTTGCGGCAACATAATTGCGCGCGAGAACGAACCCCAAAAAAGTTCTCGCGTGAAATAATCGGGGCCGGACGCCTGGTCGCGCTCCATGCGCGAGCCTTCTATCTCAACCATGTCGCGGCTTATTGAAATGCTGAGTTCATCGGGGCGAACGCCCGCGACGAACGCGCGGACAATAATATCGCTCGCGGTCTGATGCACATCGACCGGTAGCTGTCCCTCATTTCCCGAAGGGAAGTCGTCATCATCGAGCGACGCCGGACGAGACGGTGTCGAAGGAGTTTGCTTGCGTGATTCTTTATAAGCGGGCGCGGTTGTCACCGGCAATTCATCATCAAAAGAATCAAACGCGTCGGCGTTCGAGGCATTGCCGGAAAGACGATTAAAGAACGAGCGCTTCGTGGTCATAAGTATCAGGTGTTAGTAGGAATGTTTTTGTACTGAAAATATTTAAGCACTTCAAACGCCGCAAGAAAGATAACAGCGACCATCCACACGAAAATAAACGCGACAAAGGTGGACGAAGTGCCTTCACTGATAATAAGCATATTGAAGGCGGCATGCAACGCGATGGCGAGGATAAGTCCGCCTGCCGCCGCGGCAACGCGAATAACGGGACGGCTTTTGTGCGAGAAGGCGAGTGCGAAACCGACTGCCGCGGAAGCAACGACATGTAAAAGCGTTGACCCGAGGAAACGAACATCGCCGGTAAAGATGCTCCCAAGAATGCTTCCTTGCATAAGCGGTGTCAAAAGAAAAAGCATATTCTCCGCGGACGCGAAACCGAGTGCTACGGTGATCATATAGATGACATAATCGGGCATTTCATCAACCGCAGGACGCCAGAGGATAATCGCGGCAGCCGCGCCGTATTTCAGCGTTTCCTCGATAAGCGCCCATGCGACCATAACGGATAGCGTCAGATTCGATTGGCCGCCTGCGATAAAATAAGTTTTCGCCCATTGTTCGAGCGGGAGCGCGAGCGGCACCGCCAGCATGCCGACAAAAAACGCGAGCGCAATAAGCTTCTTCGGTTCCGGATGACGCGCGTCTTCTTTCAGTAAGAAATACAGCCAAATGAACGACGGCACGAGCCCGCCGAAAAACGCGTAGACGAATGTCAGGAAAGTCACGAAGTTATTTTAGCATGGGCTTGCCACCCGAGTCGGTGTGCGGTAAGTTTTCTTTAGAAAGGAGGTGTTTATGGGCGTTAGTCAGAGAAGTTGCGGCGGTTGCACTGCCTGTTGCAAGCCAATTGCGGTGCTTGAAATCAACAAACCACTTGGAGAATGGTGCGAGCATTGTTCTATCGGCGTAGGTTGTCGGATATATGCCGAGAAGCCGACTTCATGCGGCGGGTTCAGGTGCGAATGGCTAAAGGGATTCGGCGAAGAAAATGATCGGCCCGATCACACCAAAGTTATTCTTGATTTCACCAAGCTAACCAAAGGAGGATTGCCGGGAGGAATTCTACAGATTTGGGAAGTAAGCGAAGGATCTTTAGCGAGCGCCCATGTAAAAAAGACAACACTCTTCGGGTTGGAAAACGAAATATGGGTTGCCCACATTCCACTTCATGGACACAGAAGAACGATATCTTAGTTACTGCTTGGCCGAGACCTTGACGCACTCCGTGTCAAGGTCTTTTTTTGTTCTAATTATTCAGCAACAGACGGCCACTTTGCAATCATCAAAAATTTAGTGTCTTTCGTCGGCAGTGATTGGTAAATTTCTTCGGTGATGAAGGGCATGAAAGGATGAAGCAATTTCAAAATGCGGTCAAGAATCAAAAGCAAAAGACGCGCGCGCGAAGCGCGCGCGGAATCATCTTTCCCCGCGAGAATCGGCTTCGATTCCTCGATAATCTTATCAGCGAATTCGTGCCAAACATAATGATACAGTTTTTCTGCGGCGAGATACATCCTAAATTCTTCGATGTCGGGCGTTATTTCTTTTGTTAATTCTTCAAGTTCGTCTAAAAATTCACGCTCGCGAAGAGAAAAAAGATCGCGCTCCGGGGCTCCGCCGGCTGGCGGACAAGTCTTATCCGCATTTTTCAACTCGCTCACGGTCGCATCTTCTGTATTTTCCAGCACAAACCGCGCAACATTCCAAAGTTTATTCGCAAAATGTTTGTAGCCCTTTATTTTATCTTCGCTGATGCGCATATCGGTTCCCGGCGTATTGCCGACAATAAGCGCCATGCGTATCGCGTCGGTGCCGAATTTTTTTGCGACTTCGACCGGATCAATGTTGTTGCCGAGCGATTTCGATATTTTTCGTCCTTGTGCGTCGCGTATGATGCCGTGGAAATAAACGGTATGGAATGGTATGTTGTTCAGCGCAAACTCGGTCATAAGTATCATGCGCGCGATCCAGAAGAAAAGAAGGTCATAGCCGGTCTCGAGCACGTCGGTCGGATGAAATCGCGCGAGGTCAGCGGTCGCGTCCGGCCATCCAAGCGTTGAAAACGACCAAAGGCCCGAAGAAAACCATGTGTCGAGCGTGTCCTCGTCTTGTGTCCAGCCGTTTTCGGACGGTTCAACGCCAACGATAATTTCTTCGCCACGATACCAGACCGGAATGCGGTGTCCATACCAGATTTGTCGGCTGATGCACCAGTCGCGCAGGTTTTCTATCCAATGGAAATAAGTTTTTTCGAAATAATCGGGAACGATTTTTATCGCTCCAGAACGCACCGGCTCGAGCATCAGCTCTTTCAATGTTTTCTCGCGTCCCGGAATTTTTTTGTTCACTTCAATCCACCACTGCAATTTCGGCAGAGGCTCGATGATGCCGCCCGTGCGTTCGGCAGTTGCGATGTTTTGTTTGATGTCTTCTTCTTTTTCCAACAATCCTTCACTTTTCAACCACTCAACGACTATCTCGCGCGCCTCGGTCGTTTTTTTATCGTGCAAGCGACCGGCGACCGTCATCTTCGCGTATTCATTTATCACGATAACCTGATGCGAAAGCTGATGCCGGTTGGCGATGTCCCAGTCGGTCTGGCTATGCGCCGGCGTGAGGCCGACCGCGCCCGTGCCGAAGGCGGGATCAACTTCCGCATCGGCGACAATTTTCATATGGATCGGCACATCGCAGAACACCGCGTCATATTCTTTTCCGACAAATTTTTGATAGCGCGCATCATCCGGATGCACTGCGACCGCGACATCGCCGACTTTCGTTTCCGGACGTGTTGTCGCTATCGCGATAGGAAAATCTTTTGCGTAACGAAAGGTATACAATTTTGCAGCGCGTTCTTCGTAGACAATCTCGTCATCGGAAATCGTCGTCTGGCCTTTTGGATCCCAGTTCACAATACGATTGCCGCGATAAATAAGTCCTGCATCATACATTTTTTTAAAAAGCGCGTTGACGGCGCGGTTGCGTTCCGTATCGAATGTAAACGCCTCTCGCGACCAATCGCAGGACGCCCCCATCGCGCGAATTTGTTTCCGGATAGTCACCCTGCTTTCGGCGACAAAAGCATCGATGCGTTTCAATAATTCTTCGCGGCCGAGGTCATGGCGATTTTTATTTTCGTCTTTTTTTATTTGTTTCTCGGCTTTCGATTGCGTCGCGATAGCGGCATGGTCGGTGCCGGGGAGCCAAAGCGCGGCGAATCCGCGCATTCGTTTATAACGAATTAAAATGTCCTGGATGGTGAGTCCGAGCGCGTGCCCGACATGCAGTATGCCGGTCGCATTCGGCGGAGGCATCATAATAGTGAACGGTTTTCTTTCTGCGTCTCCGGGCAGATTGTCCGGGTTAAAAAGACCGCTCGCTTCCCACTGCTCGTAGATGCGCGCTTCAGTCGCAGTTGGGTCGTAGGGCTTCAAGAATTTTTCGGGCATCGCTTAAAAATATAGCAAATATAAGCGTTTATGCGAGCGGAAGATTTCCATTCGCTTCAACATCAGTGGAGAATTCTTTTCGCAACGCGCGATAGTAGCCGGCGAGCGCAATCATGAGGGCGTTATCGGTTGAAAGCGCGAACGAGGGAATGCAAAGCGCAACTTTTGGATATTCGTCGTGAATTTTTTCTGCGAAAACGCGTTGGATATGGATATTTGCCGAAACGCCGCCGCCGATAACGAGCGTCTTCGCGCCAGTTTCCATAAGCGCACGCGCGGTTTTATGCCAGAGCACATCGGCAACGGCGTTTTCGAATTCGTGAGCGATGTGTTTTTTATCATCGTCGCTAACCGTCGGCATATCTTTCAAAAGATACAGCACTGCCGTTTTTAATCCCGCGAACGAAAAGTCGCAATTATTTTCGCGAATCATCGGCCGTGGTAGGCGGATGTCGGAATACCCAGCTCCCAGACCCAAATACGGCAGTCTGGTCGCTGAATATCCCGACATTCTTAGCTCTTCTGCGAGACGCGAGATCTCCGGGCCGCCCGGATAGGGAAGCGCGAGCATGCGCGCGACTTTATCAAATGCCTCGCCGACCGCATCATCGCGCGTTTCGCCGATGAGTTTGTATTTCAACCATTCCTCTGCCACAACAAGTTGCGTATGCCCGCCGGAAATAAGCAATGCCAAAAGCGGCAATTCAATGTTTTTTATTTCAAGCATTTCGCTCGCCCCGCCTTCACCAATGCTTCGGCGGGCAATGGCCGCGAGAATGTGCCCTTCCATGTGATTAACCGCGACGAGCGGTTTTCCCCAGACGAGCGCAAGGGCTTTTGCAAAATTAATGCCGACCCAAAGCGCTGGCTCTAATCCGGGGCCAGCCGTAACGGCAATTGCGTCTATGTCTGGAATCTCGCACTCGGAAATAAATTCGAAAAACGCTTCGGCGAGCCCGGGTTCGCGCGCCAAAATTTCAGAAATTTTGGCGCGCGTATCTTCCTGGATTATTTGCGTATCTTCGCGCAGGAGTTCCGCTTCTTCGAGCGCCGCTTCGAGAATCGGCACGAGATTCTTCGCGTGTTCGCGTTTCGCGAGCGCAGGAAAGACGCCGCCGTATTCTTTATGCAATTCTATTTGCGAGAGAAGCGCATTGCCGAGCACGACAAACGAAGCATGCTTTTCATCGCCCGCACATTCGAGTATCGCGATCGCCGTTTCGTCGCAGGAGGTTTCAATCGCGAGAATTTTCATTTTCTTTCACTATTTTCCAAGGAAGCGGATCACCCCATTGAATGCGAAATCCGGAGGCCTGCGGATGTCCGTTGCCGCCATATTTCTGCGCGATGATCGAAACATCCACCTCGGGAACACTTCGAAGTGACACATTTAAAACATCGGCATGAAGATTTACCGCGATGCCGATGGGCGGTTTCAACCGTGCGAGACGATTTCCTACCTCCGATTTGAACATATCGGGAGCTGAGGCGAGATAACATTCGAATCCTTCAAATGACACCAGCACGGCCTTATTCATAATTTGTTCAACCAACAAGGAAAAATATTCCACATAACATTCGCCTTTTTTAATTAACAATGCTCGTGAACTTTCGTCCTCGAGTTCTTTCACGAGACGATCCCAATCTTCAAATGAAAATCGATTCGTATACACATACGCGAGCAAGGCGCGAGATTCCGGAAGCAAGAAAACATACCGATCGCCGTCTTCAATATATTTCAACAAAAATGGAACGGGAACATCCGGAAAAAAATAACTCCAGGCGATTGTGGCGCCAGAACGATTTTCGTCGAAAATATGTTCCGGCATATTCTCAACGACTTTTTTCATGCCGAGATGATGATCAAGAACCGTAACTGACGCGGCTGTTTTTATAATTTTGTCCATCAAGTCCTGGGGATAACAGAAATCAATGAAAAATAACTTTCTGCCCGCGAGCCCTTCGGGAATAACGCGGTCATGCTGAAGAGGAATATATTCGGCATCGTCGCCAAACTTTTTCCATGCGGCATAGGCACCACCGAAGCCGTCGGGACAACCGCCGTGGTACAGAATCACAATTTCTTTTTTGTTCATACGGATATTCTACTCCCTAACGCCTCAGGATGCTTCCGCGCCCATTCATAGAAAACAACTGCGGCGGAAGAGGCGGCATTCAGCGATTCGGTCCGCGCGTGCATGGGAATGGAAAGTGTAATGTCGCACGCATCGAGCGTCTTCTCGCGAATGCCCGCACCTTCGTTCCCGATGATAAACGCGCTCGGCGCGGTGAATGTTTCCGTACCGATATTTGTTTTTCCGTTCATTGAAAGGCCGTAAATCCAAAAACCGCGTTTTTTAAGAACTTGAAGCGCGTAGTTCACATTGCCGATTGAAACCAATGGAATGCAGAAAGCCATGCCAGCAGAACTTTTCACGACGACGCCGGTAATCGGCGCTTGATTTCGTTCGGGAATAAGCACGCCCGAGAGACCGAAGGCCGCGGCCGAACGGATGACTGCGCCGACATTGTGCGGGTCCTGTACTTCGGCAAGAATCGCAATCGCGGGATTGTTTTTCATTTCAAGCGTTTTCAAAAAATCGTCGAGCGACACAAGCAGGGAAGACGGATTCATAATGGCGATAATGCCCTGATGCACCGCATCTCTCCCGACCAATTCTTTCCCTTTCCCAGCGGCGAGTTCTGCGGTTGGAATCTTGTTTTTCGTCAAAAGTGCGCGCAGCTCAGCGTCGCGCATATCGCGTGCGAGAAATACCTTCTGGATCACCCGCGGCATATGCTGAAGGGCTTCGCCGAGCGCATGTTTCCCGTAGATATACATTTTTTCCTGCCGCTTTTCTTTTTTCTTACATTGCATGTGCGCGGTATAGGACTCGAACCTATGACCCCATCCACGTCAAGGAAGTGCTCTACCAACTGAGCTAACCGCGCGCGGAGAAACTATAGCACAAAAAGAGAACGGCGCAGCTCTCGGAGAGCTGCGCCGTCGCGCGAGGAACTGGAACTGTTACTTTTTCTTTTTGTCCGGTTTTGGCGGCGCCTTCGGTGGAGCTTTCGGTGGTTGTGGTGGTTTTGTCATTCTCATCGGTTTCGGTGGCGGTTGCGGTTGACGATTCTGCGACACTATCGGTTTCGGCTGTTTCGGCGCCATGTTACGCTGCACTTGTTTCGTCTGTTCGCCGCGTCCGCGAGTAGCGTCCATCCGATGAAATCTTTCAGGATGATTGCGCATTTCTGCGCGATGCCTTTCGATAACGTCTCTCGGTGGATGATGCCATCCGCCTTCGGGGCGAATGACCCGTCCTCCGTGTTCGTTGATCCAGACGCCACCGACGAATCCGACGAGAACCATCTCACCACCGACATACTGGTAGTAGAACGGTTCGTTATACCCGGCGACCACGAAGGGCTCTCCTTCGCCGTAGCCCATTTCTCCCTCGACTACCAATGGCGGCGGTGGCGGAGCAGCCATCACAACGGGTGGCTCGGCAACGACAACCGCAGGCGGCGGCAAGAATGACACGCTCCCATCAGGAGCAATGACCATCCCGCCGCATCCGTTTAATGAAACAAGGACGCTAATAAAAAGTAAAAGAGCCGTTAACAAGAAGACCTTTTTCATCACTGCCTCCTTATACCTGAATTGTGCTCTCCAAGGAGAACACTTTGTACACCTCGCTCGAATCTACTCTTATTATTTATGTTGTCAACTGGTAGCCCTACGGGGAATCGAACCCCGATTTACGCCGTGAAAGGGCGCTGTCCTAACCGTTAGACGATAGGGCCGTATAAAAACCTTATCATTTTCGGCACGAAATGCTAGGATGACGAGGGAGAGGTGGCAGAGTGGTCGAATGCGCTGGTTTCGAAAACCAGTAAGGGCGAAAGCTCTTCGTGGGTTCAAATCCCACCCTCTCCGCTTGATACAAAGGTTCTAAAATTACCCATTACCTTTCGTCAACTGTCTTGTAAACAAGGCCTTTTCTATCCGAATTTGAGGTTCTAAAATTTATCATCTCCATTCTAAAATCCGGTTCAAATCCTAGAAAGGGGCTATATTATTAGCATGAAAACTGAAAGTAATAAATTGAATTGGAACGACTTTTATAAACTCTTCTTTTGTGGTCTTATTTTGCTTGTAGTATTTTGGGAAAAGATTAGTTTGCCCAACATTGGAGAGTGGATTATACACATTACTATGCCAGATCTAGTTAATTATCCATATCAGAGTCCTCCAGTTTTCTTCTCAATAGGAGAAGCTCTCTCTTCGATTGCAATTTTGCTCGCCATTTACCAATTCAAAAAGGACAAGTGGAGTATAGCGCTCAAAGTAAGAAATTACATTCGACCAACAATTCTTGCCACAATTTCATTAGGTGTAGTTCTGTCTTTTGTTTCACCCTTCATATTATTTAAAACTCCCACAAATATTTTCGAACTCTCAATCTTTTGGCAGGCCGTTGGTGGTATTTTCATTATTTTCTCAATCGTTTTCCTCTTCCTCAAGGCTACTAACAAAGGGCTTTTTAATTCCAGGACCGCAAAGAAGTTTTATGAGGTTTTGCATTGGGAATTATCAAGGCCTAGTCCAGAACGTTTAGAGATAATTTTAAATACGCTTTTGGATAATTTTGAAAATATCTGCAAATCAGCTATTGGCGATGAAAAATTAGAGGTAACTCAATTATCCAGTGCAATTCTCGATGTAATTCTTGGAGAAGGGTCTTTAGTTGATCTGGTGACGACTAAGAGATTGGACGCACTTCATTATATTTTGGCGGTATTTGAGAAATATAATATAAACTATCGACAAGCTAGAGGTTTTACGAGAATCGTAAAAAATCTATTTGTTGATCAAGAATCATTTCTTTATAAGCATCTTGAAATGAGCGGTCTAGCTCTGTCCGCAAATTTATACGATCATTTGTTCGGTTCCCCGCAGATACTTA
>Ga0181520_10004254_pt1 | contig 24204 bp, 22 predicted proteins | sample PEATcosm2014_Bin_29_FD_132451 | JGI IMG/M metagenome (GOLD analysis project Ga0181520, IMG submission 132451) | Peatland microbial communities from MTU Mesocosm Facility, Houghton, MI, USA - PEATcosm2014_Bin02_30_metaG | ecosystem: Environmental > Terrestrial > Soil > Wetlands > Peat | place...
GCGACTTTGCCTTCATCCCCGAACACGCAGCTGGCCTCGACGAACTGAACGCCTGCGACGGCGTTGTCACCGTTTGCGCTGTCGCCATCGCGTTCACCGGAAGCATCGTCCTGACCCACGGTCCCGGTGAAGGCGCGCGCCGCCTTACGCTGGTTCCGGACCGGCATCTTTGCGTGGTACGCGCGGATCAGGTCGTCGAAACGGTTCCCGAAGCCTTCGACCGTCTCTTGCCCCGCGCGACGCATCCTTTAACCTTCATCTCCGGCCCCTCGGCCACTGCCGACATCGAAATGACCCGCATTCGTGGCGTCCACGGCCCGCGTTTTCTTAGCGTTGTCCTGGTGCGGTAAGAAACGAGCCGCAAACCACAAGCACGACTGACGACTGCTGAACTGCATCCCACTGCGGAGTCTTCCGGCCGTCCGGTAACCGTAGTACCGTGACGCCGACTTTGGTGTAAGGCCTTATTTGCCTTTCACATGCCAAAACATCCATCCCCTGTTATGCTTTGTGGTTCGCGTGTTACAGTTCCTGAGCGCGCTCGGCTGCCGAGCGCTGAGAATTTAAACCAACTGTGGAGGTCGTGTGCCGGTCAACGCCTGGGTTTGGTTTTTTCTTGCCGTGAGCGCCTTGTCGCTCATTGCGGGGTGGTTATTCACGAGAAAAGTGGTCCCCTCGGACACAGGCATTCCAGCCACGCAACGTATAGGAGAACGGATGAAGAGCAATTTATTTTCCCGGCGCTGGGCGAGATTCGCCGGCGCCATGGCCACACTCACACTGCTCGGTCAGGGCGCGGCTTTTGCCGCGGAATCGGGCGGAGGCGAAGCCAATCTCACGTTGCCGGATTTGAGGTCCGTGAATTTCTTCGGCATGACCGGACATGCCCTGCTGTCGATCGGATTGCTGTTCTGCGTGGCGGGCCTGTTGTTCGGCCTCGTGATTTACGTGCAGCTGAAAAACATGCAGGTGCATCGTTCGATGCGCGAAATTTCCGAACTGATCTATGAAACCTGCAAAACCTATCTGATAACGCAGGGTAAGTTCATTCTTCTGCTGTGGGTGTTCATCGCGGTCATCATCTCGCTGTACTTCGGAATTCTGGCGCCCGTACCGGGAAAATCGATTGGGGTTACGCTGCCCATCATTTTGTTGTTTAGCCTCGTCGGCATTGCCGGCAGCTATGGGGTGGCGTGGTTCGGCATTCGCGTCAACACCTTCGCCAACTCACGGACGGCCTTCGCAGGATTGCGCGGCAAGCCGTATCCACTCTTCGCGATTCCGCTGAAGGCCGGCATGAGCATCGGCATGTTGCTGATCTCGGTCGAACTGCTCATCATGCTGTTCATCCTTTTGTTCGTCCCGCGGGATTATGCGGGGCCATGCTTCATTGGCTTCGCGATTGGCGAGAGCCTGGGCGCCGCGGCGCTGCGTATTGCGGGCGGTATTTTCACCAAAATCGCCGACATTGGCGCCGACCTGATGAAGATCGTCTTCAAGATCAAGGAAGACGACGCGCGTAATCCGGGCGTGATCGCAGACTGTACCGGTGACAACGCGGGCGACTCTGTTGGCCCCAGCGCGGATGGCTTCGAAACGTACGGCGTCACCGGCGTAGCCCTGATCACATTCATTTTGCTGGCCGTCAAAGATCCCACGACGCAGGTGCAACTGCTGGTATGGATCTTCGTGATGCGCGTGGCCATGCTGCTCTCCAGTTCCGGTGCGTACTTTCTCAATGGCGCCATCGCTAAGGCCAGATACGCGAACTCCGACGAAATGGACTTTGAGTCGCCTTTGACCTCGCTGGTTTGGATCACGTCCATCGTTTCCATCGTCCTCACCTACATCGTTTCTTACCTGATGATTCCGACTCTCGGGGACGGAACCCTGTGGTGGAAGCTGGCTTCCATCATCTCGTGCGGAACGCTGGCGGGCGCTCTCATACCGGAATTGGTCAAGGTTTTCACTTCAACCAAGTCGACCCACGTGAAAGAAGTCGTCAAGTCGGCGCAGGAAGGCGGAGCCTCCCTGGGTATCCTGTCGGGATTCGTCGCCGGCAATTTCTCGGCCTACTGGTTGGGACTTAGCATGGTCGCACTCATGGGACTGGGCTATTACTTCAGCCTGGGCATACCGGACTCGCAGAATAATCCGGCTGGAATGATGCTGGCTCCAGCCGTCTTCGCGTTTGGTCTTGTCGCCTTCGGCTTCCTTGGGATGGGCCCGGTCACGATTGCCGTGGACTCCTACGGGCCGGTCACCGACAATGCTCAATCCGTCTACGAGTTGTCCCTCATCGAAGAAGTTCCCGGCATCGAAGCCGAGTTGAAGAAGGACTACGGCATCGACGCGAAGTTCGAACGCGCAAAACACCTGCTGGAAGCCAATGACGGAGCCGGCAATACATTCAAGGCTACAGCCAAGCCGGTGCTGATCGGCACCGCCGTGGTCGGCGCAACCACCATGACTTTCTCGATCATCATGGCTCTGACCCACGGGCTGACGGATAACGTGAACAAACTCTCTCTGCTGCACGCGCCCTTTATGCTCGGGTTGATCTGTGGCGGAGCGGTCATCTTCTGGTTCGCAGGCGCTTCAACACAGGCGGTTTCCACAGGAGCCTACCGCGCGGTCGAGTTCATCAAAGCGAACATCCATCTGGAAGGTGCGGAGAAGGCGTCGGTCACCGACAGCAAGAAGGTGGTCGAGATCTGTACGAAGTACGCGCAGAAAGGAATGTTCAACATCTTTCTGGCCGTCTTCTTCTCCACCCTTGCGTTCGCATTCATGGAGCCGTTCCTGTTTATCGGCTATCTGTTCTCGATTGCGATCTTCGGCCTGTACGAGGCCATCTTCATGGCCAATGCCGGCGGCGCCTGGGACAATGCGAAAAAGATTGTAGAGGTCGACCTGAAACAGAAAGGGACACCGCTGCACGACGCAACCGTGATCGGAGACACGGTAGGCGATCCCTTCAAAGATACGTCCTCGGTGGCCATGAACCCGGTGATCAAGTTCACGACCTTGTTCGGATTGCTGGCCGTCGAGCTCGCCGTGACGCTCAGCCATGACAAACCGATGCTCGCGCGAGGGCTGGCAATCGCTTTCTTCCTGGTGTCGATGTTCTTCGTACGGAAATCGTTCTACGGAATGAGGATCGATTCCAAGGCGAGCTAACTGATTTCCGTCGTGTCAGCCAAAGAAGACGTCGCCCGGAAACGGGCGACGTCTTTTCTATGCCAGGCAATCTCCAGCCCGCGGCAACCCGGCCATGGTAAGATGGTCTTACCATGCAGACGACTGTTTCCACTAAGGGCCAGGTCGTCCTGCCCGGACCGCTGCGCCGGAGTCTCGGCATTTGCGCGGGTGATCAGCTCGATGTCCGCGTCGAATCCGGCAAGATCGTCCTCACTCCGCGCCGCAAAAAGATGCGCAAAGCCCGTATTGTGAAGGATCCGATCACCGGCTTCCCCGTTCTGACCCTCGGTGCCGGCGCCCCTGTCCTGACCCATAAGCAGGTCCGCGAGATGCTCGCCGATTTCCCATGATCTGGCTTCTCGATGTGAGTGCGCTGTTAGCCTTTGGCTTCACGGAACATGAGTTCCACCCGCGTGTCGCAGCCTGGGTCGCTTCGGAGAAATCAGCCGCTTTTGCCAGCTGTCCCATCACAGAACTCGGTTTTGTTCGCATCCTGGCTCACACCGGCCCTTATGGCCTGCCTGTCGCGCACGCTCGCGAGACGCTGATCCGTTTGAAACGTGCAGCCGGATTCGCCTTCATCCCCGACGATCTCGACATCTCTCATCTGCCTGCCTGGGTCAGAACCTCCGCTCAGTCCACCGACGGCTACCTCGTTCAGCTGGCGCGCGCGCACGGAGCAACGCTCGCAACGCTGGACCGCAAGATCCCTGGTTCGTTCGTCGTCCCGGTTTTGTGATCGCAAGCTGCCGGTCGATGCACCGAAGCAGACCCATGGGCCCTTAGGCCTGCTTCCTGATCTTCCCGCGGGCCAGCACGGAACGCTGTGCGCTGAATGCTGTCCTTGATACCCTCAAATCATGATCAAGGGCATTACCTTCATTCGCCCAGCCGACTCCCCGGCTCACTTCAACGAGTTGGTGAGCTTCTTCTCCGCGCTGGGCTTTGAGCCCGGCCGCGGCTGGGACGAGCCACCCCGTCGCGCAGGCACAGCCAGTAAAGGACGCCCGTTCCTCGCGCCTCTCGGCAATCTTGAATTCATCGACGGCACGCTCCCGACTCTGAACACCGACCTGCTCATCGAAGTCACCGCGCTCGATGCGCTGCATCAGGTGGCGCGCCACTGGCTCGAATCGAACGCTGGCGCCGACGCTGCTCAAACCAGCATCACCACCATCGAAAACACCCACTGGAAATCCCGGTTCTTCACGGTCCAACCAGTCCCCGGTTTCAACGTCGCCTTCTGGGAACATCAGGATCCGGTCCACGGCAAACCCATCGCCCTCGAGGGCGACCTCAGCGCCCACGACATGAACTTCGCCATTGTCGCCGCCCGCTGGAACGCCGTCATCACCGACCGCCTCCTTCAGGGCGCGCTCGATTGTCTCCTGCGCAGCGGCGCTCATCGCGACCGCATCGAGATCGTCCGCGTCCCCGGCTCCTGGGAAATTCCCGCCACTGCTCGCCAGCTCGCGGAGACGCGCCGATTCGACGCCGTCATCACTCTGGGCTGTCTCATTCGCGGCGAAACCGCCCACTACGAAGCCATCTATAACGAAGTGGCGCGCGGCATCGGCCAGTCGCAGCAGGACACTGGCGTTCCTCACGCCTTCGGCGTCCTCACCTGCGAGAATCTCGAGCAGGCGCTCGACCGCGCCGGCCTCAAGAGCGGCAACAAAGGATTCGAAGCCGCGGCTGCAGCCATCGAAATGGCCTCCCTGCACAAAAAAATCGCCGCAACGCCCGCGGAGCAGCGAGCATGACGCTCGTCGGCAAACGACGCAAATCCCGCGAACTCGCCATGCAGATGCTCTTTCAGGCCGACGTCGGCCGCCAAAATCCCGACGAAGTCCGCAAGACCTTCTGGCAGGCGCGCGAGGAAGTCGACGATGGCGCGCGCGGATTCGCCGAAGACCTCTTTCGTGTCGCCACCTCGCGCGAACCGGAAATCGACGCCCTCCTCCAGCAGCACTCGAAAAACTGGAGTCTCAAACGCATGCCCGCCGTCGACCGCAATCTGCTTCGCATGGCGGTCGCCGAACTGCTCGGATTTCCCGGCACCCCCGCCCCCATCGTCATCGACGAGGCGCTCGAAATCGCGCGCCGCTACTCAGCTCCCGAGTCGATCGACTTCCTCAACGGCGTCCTCGACGCCATCGCTAAATCCCGCACCTGATCGGACGGCCACACCCGCGCAGCGCTATTCTGATTTCGCCCCATGAAGCTCCTCGCCTGGCTCACCGAAGCTTTCATCAATACGTTCGGCATCACGCGCCCGCGCCCCGAACAGCAGCGCACCGCACAACTCCTCATCGGAGGATTTCTGCTCGCGTTCATTCTCGTCGTCGCCGCCGCGATTATCGGCCTTCTTTTTCTGGTTCACGCGGGGCATTAGTCTCTGGAAACTCTGGTGACCCCGGGAAGACTCGAACTTCCGACACGCAGTTTAGGAAACTGCTGCTCTATCCACCTGAGCTACGGGGCCACTTTGTCATAATACACTGTGTTCAAAGGACTTACGTCTATGACCGAGCATCGTTTTTAGACAATCTAGCGGCGGTTTTGGTGGCATTTAGTACTGCCACTTGCGATAAACTCCCGTGAAATGAGAGACATGGAACCAGCGCTTGGACGGATTTCCTCGAAGTCGGTCTCCAGATTTGCATTGATTTTACTTTCTTGACATCAATAACTTAACCATCAATATCGTACCTGACATTAGCCTCAACTCCGCCGTCACATTGTCCACCCAATGGTATCTCCGAACCTCAGACCAGCAGTTGTCTAGACTGCGCGTCGGAACTGAAGCGGAACCGGGCGCGGGCTGAGTGGGATAAAGGTTGTTCACGCTTGGGAGAGGTTGAAGGCATTCGGATAGGCAGCTCGAAGACGATGCGAGTCTTCCCTACCGATGACGCCAAACCTAATCAATCTGCCAGATTCCTTGGACTTGCGAATCGCGTAGGTCTCCATCTGCTCAACAACGGCCTCAAGGATTTGCCCTTCGAACTGGATGAGGAAAACCTCGGCGGCAGAACTAAACAACCTCGGGATTTGATCCCCATTCTTACCAAGCTTTTTTATCGATAATGGAGGCTTCGTTCCCGGGCCTTTGAAAGCAATCGCAGTTCGAACGCGCTTTTTCTTAATGGAGACGAAATCAGAATACAAATCGTTTCGTTCTCCACCCCAGTCGGTGAACCGACCCCGATCCCCGAGAATGTGCGCTACTCCATACTTGAACACCTTTTCTGGGAGTCGATCCGGGGAAATCTTGCGCGCTTTCGCTGGAGCGATTTTTCGGACCCTTGTAAAGTTGTCAATCGAGTCAATCGTGATTGCATCCACTCGAATCTCGGTTCGCGCAGCCGCTCGGACTACCACATGAACCTTGCCCGATTTGGCTTGTAACTCCTCTTTCAGTCGCTTGCGATTCCTCGCAAGCCGTAGGATGGCGTCACGACTGGAGATCAGGTCCTTTTGCTTTGAAAAATACTTCAGCCGACCTTGTTTAATCCCAGCTATATATCCCTTGTTCTCCAAAGGGGTGGCGACCTGAGCGACCTTCACATTGGTCAAGCCGGTTGCCTTGGCGATGAGGTCCACGGATTTCGGTTTGTTGCCCCCACGATAGATGAACTCAAACACGGCTTGTCGCGCATGGGACCTGCTTAAGTACGCGCTGATCTTCTCACGTGTAGTGGCGTCAACGATTCTCGTTGGTAGGGTCATCAGCCATTCGTCCTATAGAGGCATCCTGTTTATTTCGCGGGCCGACTGCCCTTGCCCTTTTGAAGAGGCTTCAGCATTTCATTGATCGTACCCTTGCTTTTTCCGGTGTATGCCGCTATTGCATCTTGCGTGTACCCGGCGTCATGCATCTGAAAAACGAGTGCTCTTAAATCCAGACTCACATCTGTTGTTTTCGCGCCGTTCATCGATTCGCCGCCTTTCTTTTCAGCCGTGCCTTTCGCAAAGCAACTGCGTTAGCAGTAATGCCAGTCAGATCGGCAACGACCGGATTCGAAAATCCCGCTTTCAGCAGAATCTCAATCTGTGAATCAGTATCCAGGCTCCGCAGTGAAGCCAGCAGGAGAGCACGCATTGTGCTCTCAAGAGAAACTCCCCCTTCATCGGACATCGATCTTTCCTCCCTCGGATTTTATTTTCAATCCCCCCTTCTTTCGCAGGGTCGAGAGCGCGACGTTGACCGTGTTAGCTGTCGTTCCCAAAAGTTCGGCGATTTCCTTCGGTCCCATCCCGGCGATTGACAACAGCCGGATTTGATCCATTTGGTTTCTTCCGTTCACAAGTTGAACCGCTAGAAGCCTCGTGAGTAGATCGATCTTTTTCGCAAGGATTTCATCGTTCATTCGTTTTGCCTTTCTTTTTCTGTTTTAGCGAGGCCGACACGTAGTTCGCTTCTCGCCCCACGATCTTGCCGATCTCGGAAGGTGAAAGGCCGTGACTTGCCAGCAGGGCAATCTGCTCCGTCATTGAGGGAATCCTGTTCTGGTCCACCAACAGGCAGAGCAGATGGATTATGAGATTGAGTTTTTGTTCAAGGCTTGACGGAATCTCTTCAGACATTGCCATGCTAATACAATATTACATGTAGTCTTCAGAAAGCAAGTAGGTTACTAATCTGTCATTAGGCAACTATCGAGCATTACTTGACGACGCCGAAAGATGCTGGCTAAATCCGGTTCTCAGCGCGCTCTGCCTGTTGGCGGACCAGAACAGGATTCCCTCAATGACGGAGCAGATTGCCCTGCTGGCAAGTCACGACATGGAAATCCCGACTTGTGGTTCTAGGCCACTGGAAAGAGGAATCAAGGAAGTAACGTGGGGGCGAGACTCGCGCCTAACATCGCTCAGGAGTATCGCAATGAAACGAAGAGAAAGCGTTCGGCCCCCAACCCGGAAGGCCCTTCGAGACGCCAGCAAGCTGGCCCGCCGTCATCACTCGGCAGGTGGTCGCGTGCTATCAGAGGCTTCGGCTGCAAAACGTGAGGGGGTGAGAAGGCGGAGCACAAAAGGAACAGCAAACGAAGTCCATCTCGATAGTTTTCGTATCAAGTCAGTGGACCTTCGCTCAGCCGCTTACCTGGTTTGTGCTGGGATGGGTGTGGTTTTGGTGGCAGTTTTGGTGGCAGTTGGGATGTGTCTTTGTAAATGGTTGACTATCAAGGTGTTTTAGGCGACTTCGTTAAATCCCCAGCAAATAAGCCATATTTCTGCATTAGCAAGTCTCCTAAAATGTGTTGACAGTCGCATTGTTTGCAGTTTAGGAAACTGCTGCTCTATCCACCTGAGCTACGGGGCCACTCTTAAAATCGATAATATACGCTGATGACGACGACAGCGCACCAGATCAAACCACGGTGATACCGTGGCCTCCTTCCACGCGAATCGGAAGGCCAGTGTGGGAATGAAGATGAGGAGAACACGATATCAAGAGGGTAGCATTCGCTGAATCGACCTTGCCAACGGTTTCGCGCGAAACTGCGCTGTGAGAGATCTCCTGGAGCTCAGCTTCGCTGCGAATCAGAACACGAAGCGCGCCAGCAAATACACGGTGTTGTTATCGCTGGCATTGCGTCCTGCGCCGTCGTAGTTCGTTGCCGCTCCGTTGAATCGGGTGTAAGCGGTGTACTGCGCCGCGAGATCGAGGTTTTGGATCGGCCAGAAGGAAAAGTTTGCAATATATCCGGCGCTTCTCGGACCGCCATTGGCGCTGCCCGTGATCGCGGCCTGAGCATACACCAGAGGATCCGGCGTGCCCGACGTCATGAACCATCCCCCGTTGGCGGAGTAGCGGTTGCCAAAATGATATTCGGCATTCAGGTTTCCGCTGTCCAGATGATGCGCGCTCTCACTGGCAGCACCACTGGCCAAACTGGCAACGAGGGCTGAATTCTCCCGCAGATAGCTGCCCCGGACCGAGAGCACGTCTTTGCCGAAGGTGTGGTCGTACTGAAAATCCGGACCCCAGTCCGTGTAACTGTCTTCAGGTCCCTGAATCGCACCTGGTGTTGCCTTCACATGGATACCATAAGTACCGATTTCGAAGTTATCCTTTCGTCCGTTTTGCTGCCATGCAAGACGCCAGTAAGGCGCAACACCGCGAATGTTGATCGACGCGCCCTGGCCGTTCGTGGGCTGAGGGCTGCCGACATGATCGGATCGGTAGATCGTTCCAGCAAAATAGAGATGCTGATCCCACATGGTGTACGCACCGATGCCGGCAACATCCTGCGCCAGACCTCCGCCGATGAGAGGCACCGCCGCCGGCGTTGGCGCCGAGTCGCTGACGATGAAGGGAAATCCCCAGGCCGGCGTGCTGTTCCACAGGTCTTCGACGGTGGGATTGTTATTCAGACTGATTCCGTAGACCCATTCTTTACCGGACCCTTTGAACTTGTTGGCATAGCGAATGTCGGTGTTGTCGATGCTGAAGTGGTCGTCCTGCGCGTTGTAAGTCACCTGCAGGAAGCTGCCAAGGTGCGCGGCCCAGCCGCCCGCCAGGAAGAGAGAGACATCCTGAGGAAATTCGAAATTCCCGTTCTGTGTTCCGGTTTGAGGAGCCTTGGTATTGGTCAATGAGGTCTCAAACCAGGCGCCAAGAGGGAGAGAGGCCAGCATGTTCATGCCGGAGCGGCGGCCGCCGGACTCGGCGACGATATCGGTGTTCTTCACCCGGTCGATATAGCCCATCAGTTTGAAGAGCCGCCCGGCCGCATTCAACTCGGGGGGCGTGTAATGGCAGCCGCTGCACGGCAGGCCGGTTTGGCGAGCGTAGCTGGGCAGAGCTGCCGCAGTGGGCACCAATCCGCAAGACGCGAAGAGCAGGAGCAACAAAGCCATGAACGAATTACGCATTATGGACCACTTTCCTGGCCGGGGATACCGGCGCCGAGAGGTAACAACATTTATCGCTTCGCATCAACAACCCCGGTCACCCGCCAGGGAGGATCGGCTACGAGACGGATATATGCGATGAGGGCCTGAATATCGGATTTGCTGAGTGTCGCCCCGTAGGGAGGCATCAGCGCCGAGCGGTTCAGAGCCGGACCGCCATGACTGATCATCGCGGTCAGATCGGAGTCGCTGAGCTTAGTGAGGGTTTCGCCGTCAGTGAAAGCGTGGGGCTTTACGGCAAGGTTGTCGTAGTTGGAAACTCTTTGCGGAGAGGATTCCGGATCGTGGCAGCGGGCACAATACTGGTCCTGCAGTTCGAAGCCGAGCTGCTCCTGGTAACCCGCGGCAAGCTCGGTAACCTTGAGGACGAATTCTTTTCCGGCCTTGTCGTTCGAGACGGCAGTTAGTTCATATCGGCCTGCGCTACCGCCCAGGGTGACAGTTGTTGTGACTTGCCCGCTGGAATCGGAAAGGCTCGTGGCAGGATCGAAGCTCACGCCTTCAGCACCGCGGAACTCGACCACAGCTCCGGCGACCGCATTTCCCTGGGCGTCATTGACCTGCACGACAAGAGGCTGTGCCAGCGATGTCCCCGGCGTGCCCAGCTGCTTCCCGCCGCTCGACTCAACGAGAGCCGCACCCGTCGCCGTTGCATGAAGCGCGGGCGTGGAAGTTGGATGGTGCGCACATCCCGCAGCCAGGGTCACGAGCGTACCGAAGATCCCTGCGAGCCGCTTCATCGCTTCGCCTCCCTGACACCGGGAGCCTTTTGTGTCATCAGGAACGCCGTCAGGGCATTCGCGTCCTCGTCATTGATGTTCTGGTTAGGCTCGATGGTTCCGGGCCGCGATGCCTGCGGATTCTTCAACCAGTGATAGATCCACGTTGCGTTGAGCCGAGAACCCACCTGGGTAAGAGGAGGTCCGATGTAGCCCTTGTCCTGCTGCGGGTTGACCTGGTGGCAGGACTGGCACGAGTACTTCGAATAAAAAAGCTGCCTTCCCTGCTCAACAAGCCCCGCAGAGTAGCTGCTCAACGGGATTGCATCGCGATCGATATCCGCGGTCTGGTAGACAGTCATGAAGTAGTCGGTAAGCTCGGCACGTTCGCTGTCGGAGAGATTGAACTTTGGCATGCGACGGATCAGCGCCGGGCGCAAAGTGTTTGGGCTCTTCAGAAATGCGTCGAGCCACGGGCGCTGCACCGCCGAGCCCTCCCATGAGAGGTCCGGAGCCATTTCGCCTCCGCGGCCATTGATCCGATGACAGGCAAAGCAGTTCAGTTCCGCCATGAGCTTTCCGGCATGTCCGGCCGGCTGGTAGGTTGCCGCTGGAGGAGACGCTATCTGCAGCCGGGCGGGCAGCGTGAAGCTGCGATCGGTGAGAGAGAGCAGAGCCGTCGTCAGGGCCTCCTCCTGATCGGTGGTGAAGCTGTATTGGGGCATGCGCAGCGCCGCACCGAAGGCCCGCGGGCGGCGAACCTTGGCCGCGATGTAGTCGGGAAGCGTTTGCGGCATGCCGGAAAGGAAGACCAGCTGAGCAAGAGGTTTGCTGCCAATGCGGCTTAATTCGGGAGCGAAGTTTTCGGGCTTCTGAATGCCGCGTATCTCATGGCAGACGGCGCAACCATATTCCGTGACCAGAGCCTTGCCGCGGGCGATCTGCCGGGGGGTCGCTGGATCGAGATGCACGTTCGCCAGGAAATCGGTGTCGGTCTTGCTCTGCACATACCCGCTCAGGAGCCGGAGCTGCTGTTCGCTCCAGCGGTAGCGCGGCATTAAGGTGTGAGAGTTATAGGTGCGCGGATCCCGCAGCCATGCCTGCAGCCATTCGGGCTTCACTTTGCTGCCGATGCGCGTGAGCTCCGGACCTATATCTCCGCCCACCACGTTTCCCGCGGCATTCTGCACGGCATGGCAGGAAGCACAGAACGATTCGCCATAGAGGCTTGCTCCCGCGGCTGGATCAGGAGCGGTTGCGGCGACGGTCGCGGCGGCGGCATCTCCCGGGAGGGGCTCGCTGTTGGCGATGAGAAAGGCAGAGATATCTCGGGCGTCGGCATCGCTGAGCTGGAAGTTCGGCATGGTTGCCGACGCGGCATAACTCGCTGGATCCTTAAGCCAGGCGTAAATCCACTCGCGTGTGGTTTTGTCCGCAATGTGGGTGAGGGGCGGTGGCTGGTCAGTTGGTGTTATGGTGCTGCTGTCGGGCAGCCTGATGGAGTGGCAGCGCACGCAGCCATAGCGAGCCAGCAGTTCGCGGCCTTGATTCAGCTTCGGCGTTCCGGGCAATGCAACGTGATGACACTGGCCGCAGGAAGCCTCGATGTAGCGAGCGGGCAGGAGAGGTTCTTCTCGCGCGAGGGTGCTGTGGTGGGCTTCGGCGACGGTGGTTGCGGCACCCTGGCCGCGATGGCAGACGACGCAGCCAAATTCATCCAGACGATGTGGTATGGGTGGGTGCCTGCGGAAGGGCTGCGTGCTTACATCCGCGAGGCTGGTCTCGTCGAGACCGGTGTGGCAACTCTGGCAGCGATCCACCACGCCGAGATCCGGGAGCCATATCTGACGAATGCCACCCTGAAAATGACGTTGCAGGGTCACAGCATCGCCACGGTCATGGATCAGGCGGAGGTATTGCTGTTGATAATGGCGCCACTCGCTGAAATGATCCTTGGCCGGAGCGATCGCCAGAGCCACAAGCAGCAGAAAGCTCACCACGCCGAAGATATGGATGGGGTCGTGCAGCAGAGCCCGCGAGAAGGAGATAAGTTTAGCCTTCAACGATTGCACTTATCCCCTCCATGGCAAAACCCATGACCATCCGGGCCCGCGGAAGAAAGTGCCCACGACGGTCAGCACAACCAGTTCGAAAAGAAACCAGGTCATAATCCACCAGGAAACGGGTTTCGATGCCAGATAGCGCCGGGAGCGGCTGGACGAATGAGGCGAACTGAACGCCGCAATCAGCATGAATGCGGCGACGATGAGTGTTAGAACCAGCGCCACATATACGTCGAAGAACCAGAGGAAAAGCGAAAAGCCCAGGGCCGCCACATAGAAAATGCCGAGACGGCGGCGGCGATTCTTGAGGAATAGTCCGTCCGCTTCGATATTGACGTTGAAGTACGGGATGACGACCAGCGCTACAACCAGCACCGTGGGAATCAGAACGCCTGCGACCACTGGCGGGAAATAGTGCAGCATTTCCTGCAGCCCGAGAAAATACCATGGCGCCTTGGCTGGATTGGGAGTGTTCGTGGGATCGGCGATACCTTCGAGCGGCGCGTTAAAGAACAGAGAGATCAGCACCAGCGCAATAGCGAGGATTTCGATGGCCAGTGCGACGCGCAGCAATCCTTCCGGAAAAGTCTGGACCTGTTCCTCGTCGCTTGCTTTCACCTGCGGTGAGGTTCTGCGAGTAACGAAAAGGACGCGCCTCTGCGACTTGCGGATATCGGAACCTACACCGGCGACAAAATCCTTTGGCTCTGTCATCGCTTCACCGCCAGGGCTTCATCGTCTTCCATTGCTGGCGTGCCGGGTTCAGGTAAAGCCTCCCGGCCAGGCTCGCTTTGACGAACATACAGACCGCCGTCTTTGCGGATGCGCCACATATGGACGGCCACGAACAGAACTGCCGCCAGAGGCAGGATCACGCAGTGCAGCACATAGAAGCGCAGCAGAGCATTCGCGTTGACCTGGCGACCTCCTAACATCAGGAAGCGGGCTTTGTCGCCGAAGACAGGAACCGCGGAGGAGATATTTGAGCCGACAGTAATTGCCCAGAATGCCAGCTGGTCCCAGGGGAGCAGATACCCTGTATAACTCAGCAGCAGAGTGATAAGCAGGAGTACGACGCCGATGACCCAGTTGAATTCGCGCGGCGGGCGATAGGCGCCCCGGTAAAAGACCCGAAACATATGGGCGAAGACCAGCAGCACCATGGCATGTGCAGACCAGCGGTGCAGGTTGCGCAGAAACATGCCCGACGAAACGACAAACTTCAGGTCCTTAACATCGGCATAGGCCTGCGGCACCGAGGGGTGGTAGTAAAGCATGAGCAGAATGCCGGTAATCACCAGTATGAAGAAGGTTCCCAGAGTTAACGCTCCCAGATACCACGTAGCCCGGAAGCCGAGCATGCGGCGCCGCACTTTGGTCGAGAAGAGATGCAGGAAGACATTCTGCTGAATGGCGAGAGCGCGGTGCAGGGTGCTGGAACCTGTGCCGCTGCGAAAGACAGAGCGCCACACCCGCGTGCGCTGCAGCCTGTCGATGGTGCTGTCCATTCTGCCCGGCATCTTCAGATCCTCAGAAATTGCGATGGCGCAATGGTTGTGGAGCGGTCCACCATGATGTCGCCGTCGTCGCTCAGCCACGTCCTCAGCCACGGCAAGGGCCTGGGCGCCGGACCCGCGAGTTTTTGTCCTTCGCGGCTGAACTTGCTTCCGTGGCAGGGGCAGGCGATGATGCCCAGGTCCGGCTTCCACGCCGTCATGCAGCCCAGGTGGGTACAGATCGCATTCAGCGAAAGGAAGCCCTCCTGAACATGCACGAGGTAGATGGCCGAATTGACATCCAGAGTGACCGAATCGATGGGATAGCCTTCGGGCTTCCCGGCATTGACGATCGGAGATGCTTCGTACAAAACGTTGGGCGAGAGGAATCGATAGGTGAAGCCGAGCGTTCCGGCTGCTGCGATGCCCAGGGATCCGATGCCGAGCTTATTGAAGAAGGACCGGCGGCTGATCTCATGGTCGACCGGCACTGGCGTGGATTGCTTCTCGCTCATAAGTCCGCTCACTTCCTGTCCGTGACTGCGGTTCGAAACGGCGCATCGATGGATTCAACAGAGATCAGGCCTGTTGGTTCCGCGGGAAGCAGATTGAACGACTCCATGGTGATGGTTCCCACGGGGCACCGTGCGGCGCAGAGCCCGCATCGAATGCAGCGCGTTTCGTCTTTCAGCATCACCGAACCGGCGACGATGCCCAGCTCGTCGGCCCGGACATTGTCCAGTTCAACTTTCAGTAATCCCTCGTGGTCCACGAGCTGCTGCACTACTTCGGGCTCGAATTGAAAGCGGTCGAGGCTGACCAGTTCCAGGCAGTTCTCCGGGCAAACGTCGATGCAGCCGCCGCAAAGGACACAGAGACTGCCGTCCTCAGGATTGCCTTCGAAAACGGTATTCACCCAGCAGTGCAGGCAACGCTGCGCCTCCAGCTGCGCGGCCTCTTCGTCGAACCCCAGTTCGACCTCGGTCATCCCGGTGCGGCGATCGAGCGGCAGGGCGGGAACAGGCTGCCGTATCAGGTCGAGGATCCCCAGCGGCATGCTGTGGCGTTTCAGAATTTCAACTTCGACGGTGGGCTCCGGATGCTGCGTTCCGCGGAGAAACTCATCGATGCCTACGGCAGCGCGCTTGCCATCGGCGACGCTGTCGATAATCAGGCGCGGGCCAAAAACACAATCGCCGCCGGCAAAGATCCCTTCGGCGGAAGTCATGAGCGTCTGCGGGTTCACCGCGATCAGGCCGCGGCGGGAAATCTCCACGCCGTTTTCGGGCTTCAGGAAGTCGAGCCGCGGAGCCTGGCCGATGGCCATGATGACGGTGTCGCACTCGAGCCGCGTCTCGCTGTTTTCCTCGAAGGCGGGATTGAACCGCCCGTTCTGATCGAAGACCCATTTGGTCTTCAGTGCCTCCAGCGCAGTGACTCTGCCGTTTTCGCCCAGAATGCGATGCGGGCCCAGCCCCGGGTGAAGAATGATGCCTTCTTCCTCCGCCTCAACAATCTCCTCCAGCGCCGCTGGCATCTCTTTGCGGCTCTCCAGGCAAACCAGGTGGACCTCCTGCGCGCCCAGGCGCAGAGCGGAGAGGGAGACGTCCACCATTTCTTTCGTGGCGACCGATTGAACATTCTCGGCAGATGGCTCGTGGGCCTCGACGCCGGCCGCATGCTGACGGAGGACCTCGCGCGCCGCGGAGCGCGCCACATCCATGGCCACGTTCCCGCCACCGATGACGATGACTTTCTTCCCGATGGTGAACTGGTAGCCGAGGTTCACATTCAGCAGGAAATCGATTCCCTTGTGCACGCCGTCCAGGTCCACTCCAGGAATGGAGAGGTCGCGACTGCTGTGGGCTCCCACTGCGAGCAGCACCGCGTCGTACCCCTGACGGCGCAGATCGGCGATCGCAAAATCGCGGCCGGCGGCGTGATTGAGTTTCAGCGTGATGTCACCCGTGGCAAGGATTTCGCGCACCTGCGCTTCCACGACATCGCGCGGCAGCCGATACTCCGGCACACCGAGGTACAGCATTCCGCCGGCCACCGGAGCGGCCTCAAAGATCGTGACCGAATAACCCATCAGAGCAAGATCGTGCGCGGCCGACAGTCCCACCGGCCCACCACCCACCACAGCAATGCGAAAAGGAAGTTTCTTCTGCCCGCGTCCCCTGTTCACATCGACGGGGCGCTTCGATTCAGGACCATGCCGCTCCGTGAGGAACCGCTTCAGCGCGCGGATGGCGATGGGGTGGTCGATGTCGCCGCGGCGGCACGCGGTCTCGCAGGGATGCGCGCAGACCCGGCCGCAAATGCTGGCGAGCGGGTTGGGTTCGCGGGCCAGCCTGTAGGCCTCTTCGTACCGCCCTTCGGCGATCAAAGCAACATACCGGCCTGCATTGGTATGCGCTGGACAGGCCATCATGCACGGGAAATTACTGTTGAGCCACGCGGCATCGACCGATTTGTTTTCGTAGCGCTTCAGCATGAATAGCCGTTCGGGCCTCTCCCGGACCTTGCCCCTCGCTGTTCCTATTTCGTGAGAGTTGCGTCGGCTTTCGTGTTGCCGGACACCGTGACCTGGCTCGAATGCGGTTTCGTTCCCTCGTTCCAGAAGGTGACCGTGTAACTGCCGTCAGGAATGTTCTCGATGTGGTATTGGCCCGACTTATCCGTCGTCGCAAAGTAGGGCGTGGGCGACACGATGATGTAGGCAGCCATGTCGGGGTGGACATTGCAAAGCAGAGGAATCGCGCCCGGTGTGTCGAACTTAAAGCTGCGCTTTTCTCCCTGCGGCCAGGTTCCCATGTTGTGACCGAGCTTCTTGTTCCCGCCCACCGAGGACCAGAAAACGTTGTGCGCCACGCTGTCGCTGTTAAGAAAATCGACGGTTGTGCCCTGCAGCACGGCCATGATGTGCGGGGCGAACATCAACCCTTTCTGATCCATCACCGGATGCTGCTCCGGCGCCGGGAAGGTTTTGCCAGCGATGGCTTCCACGTAGACGACGGATTCGCCTTTGGCGCCGGAGACTTTGCCCTGGATAGTTCCCGCATAAGCGCATGCTGCAAGCGAGAGCGCCGCTACCGCGGCTGGAATGCTGTATTTCATCGATCCTCCCTGAGTCCTGCGTTTGGTCTTCTCTGCGTTCCCGGACAGGGGCTCGGGGCCAGATGAGACTGGCGCCCCGGCAGTGCGTCCATGCACGAAGAGCTTCGGAAATGAATGTCGAATTGAAATCAAGTGCGGCATTTCCATACCCCTTACCTGCACTTCGATAGAGTGGCGGTTCCTGCTGAGGAATGTACGCGCATCACACAAGGGCGCTGCGAGGACTGTCTGTGACGTGCATCACACAATTGGGAGATGTCAGCTTCGAAATGAAGCTGTCATCGCTGGAGAATCGCCGCCCCTGCAAGGGCGACTCTTCGAATGCGATCGCCGAAGAGTCGCGGCGCGCCCGATGTAGCGGCCGAGAGTGCTACGCTCAGGCGCGCAATGGCGACATCGACAAAAGTGACAGGATCGATGGCGTTGATGCCATAGATGATTGTTGTCATCCGTTGGGTCACCCCCCCCCTTGGCGATGAAATCCACCGAAAACAGAGACTTCTGCGGCAAATACATGCCACAAATCGGACCATGAATCCTTCTCTCTTGACGCCGGGTAGCAATTAGAGTACATACTGGTTGGTATGTTGCTGGCACGCAAGAACCTGAACCGCAGGGCGCCAGGGCGGCGCGATCCTGAGCTCACGCGCCAGCGCCTGTTGCAGGCAGCTTTTCGCGAAGTTTACCGATACGGCTTCCAGAGTGCCGGGCTCGATGCAATTCTGGCCGCCACCAATGTCACGAAAGGGGCGCTCTACTACCATTTTGAGAACAAGGACGCACTGGGATACGCCCTCATCGAAGAGGTCGTCGCAAAATTCCCCCGCGACAGGTGGTTGCTTCCGCTGCAACGGAGCGAGGACAAGGACCCTGTCGACGCTTTGATCGGGATTGTGCAGGCGATACCAGCTCGGCCAAATGACTTAAAGGCCGGCTGTCCGCTGGTCAACTTGGCGCAGGAGATGTCTCAGCTCGACGAACAATTCCGCAGGCGATTGGAGAGAATCTTCCATGCCTGGCAAGAGGGCATTGCCACAGCTTTGCGGAGGGGGCAGGATCAGGGAACGGTCCGCCGCGACCTGGTTCCGGAAGAGACTGCGAGTTTTCTGATCGCGATGGTCGAAGGGTACGAAGTGTTGGCAAAGAATGCTCAGGATGTGAAGGTGTGGAATATGGGAATTGGAAATATCGTGGGCTGGCTGAATTCTCTTCGTGCGCCGGGCAAGCGAAGGCGGAGCTGATCGCGGCGATTCCACAGAGAGGTGTTTGTTCTTGTGCTTGAATACCAACCGGTTTGTACGTTCGCGATCTGTGCGTCGCTTACCTGCAACGAAGCGAGAGTGGGAAAGGAGAATGGATCATGACAAGAATTACGATGTCGCGCAGAAACCTGCTCGCAACGGGGGCCTGCGCGCTGGTGGGTGTCGTGAAATTGCCGGGACCAACAAATGGCGGCGTGTTGAGAGAGCAGAACCCGACGAACGAGGACATTGTCCGTAAGTGGTACGGGGCATGGGAAACGAAGGACCTGAGCATGTTCGACGCACTGCTCGCCGACAACTTCACTTTTACGAGCGCGGCGGGCGACGACCACATCAGCAAGAGCGCTTTCAAAAAACAATGCTGGGACACACAGGTTGATTTCATTGGAAAGTTTGACCTGGAGCGGCTCACCACTGGCGCGGACGATGCATTTGTGAAGTATCTGTGCCACACCAGGAACGGTAACTCGTTCCGAAATGTGGAGTATCTCCGAATCAGGAATGGACAACTCGAATCCATCGAATGTTATTTTGGCGCGCAATCCAGTTTTCCGTCAGCAGTCAGCAGCAAGCAGAAGTAGCCTGCGCATCGGCCGATCCTTACGTTATTGTTCGGATGAAGCAGACGAAGAGCGTGCGATTAGAAGCGCTCATGAGGGAAGTTGATGGTCTCGAAGGTGATGTTGCTCGACGGAAATCGAAGGCTGGGCGAAGGAACTCAATCCATCGCCCAAAAGGAGTTCCAGTATGACCATTCTTGGATGGCAGGCCTCCCGTTCGCATCAGGAAAGATCCCGCTCAGGGAGTTTGGAGCACGTGCTATCCGACGATGTTTCACAGCCGGAGACCAGGGAAACAGGATCTGGCCATGGGATCGATTCGGTTTCAGAATTGGGAAAGGCACCTGGGACAGCCCCGGCGAAGTACATGAACCGGATGACCGTTAAAGCAGGCGACAAGATTGTCCTGGTGCCAGTTCGTGACATATTGTGGATTCAAAGTCACGGCAACCTGCTTCAACTCCACCTGCCCACTGCCAGCTTTGAACATAGAATGACGATCAAAGACATATACAGGCGACTGGACCCGGAGCGCTTCCTTCGCGTACACAGAAACGCCGTGGTCAATCTGGACCATGTGGTGGACTTCGACCTTCCCCGACACGGTAATGCCTTTGTACACCTGAGCAACGGTAAGGCTCTGCCAATCAACAAGAATGTGCGGATGGTATTGAGACGCGGGCTGTTGTCCCAGTGCTATGCTTCGGCGGGCGTCGATGATGTTTAGCAGCAACCGCGGACACTGGCGTTCAATGGCCAACCTTCCATTCACTCTGCTCGATCTCCAATCGATGCATTGATGCCCTGCGTAACGCCATGGTTCTGGGCGATCGCGAGACTTAGCTGAGATCAGTGCACCGCGCTGAGCAGAGCCGCAAGCAGGGCCGATTGCCTTAGCTGACCCCTGTCTGTTGTGTTTGAACCGGTCTCGACGAGTCAGCGCGCATGACCCGGGATGGCTCGCGTCTTTGACGCGCTCGCCTCAGAGGTCGAATGGCTGCGTGTGTTCCTACATGTTCCTGCATGGTCTTCCTACATGACCTCATAGCCGTGGTGTGTGATTTTCGCCCATCCCATTTTCACAGGCACTTATCCCGAAAACATCATGCTTAGACCCGACGGTCTTTGGACCGTCGATTGCTCACCATATAGGCGCAGGAGCGGCCAACGAGGTTACACACGCCGCTCTGCAGGACGTCCCCCAAGTCTTGTACCGGCTGGATTCGATCCTCAGGAATTTCTGGCCTTTTAGATAGCTGACCGAAATGGGTTCCCTTCCCCATAGGGTTCTGTTTCCTCGTCCTCACCGGGCCGTAAGTGGTTCGCCCGGACACTGGTGCAGACGCACAACGAGCAACTTACGGAGGAGCTTTAATGACGCAACTCAGGCTAAGGTGGATCATGGCCGCGGTCGCGGTTGTCCTGTTGACGTGCGCAGGCGCGAGCTGGGGTCACGGCCAGGCAACCAACAGCGGTACAGTGGTCGGCGAGGTAACCGACCAAAGCGGCGCCCTGATTCCAGGCGCCACGGTGATACTCAGCGATCCTTCGTCTGGATTCAAGATGACGAAGATCACGAATGACGACGGGAAATACGTTTTTCCTGCGGTGCCTCCGGGGACCTATTCGGTCAGCGCCAGCAGGTCCGGGTTTTCGGTCGCCAGGACGGAAGGGCAGGTCGTCAACATCGGTACCCAGCTGACGATCAACCTTTCCCTCAAAATAGGCAGCAGCACGGAAACGGTCGAAGTTCAATCGATTGGCACCGAGCTGCAGACCCTGAACTCCACTGTGGGCCAAACCATTCCGCAGGAAGCCATCAATTCGCTGCCGAGTCTGGGCCACGACGCGAATACATTCACAGCGATGCAGCCCGGTGTCGATCCGGCCGGCAGCGTGGCTGGAGCGGTCAACGATCAGAGCACCTTTCTGCTGGATGGCGGGCAGATCACCAATGACATGGACGGCAGCATGGCCGTATATACCACCACCTTCGCGGGCGATCCCACGGGCGTGGCGGGCGCAAACGGCCAGCTCGACAACGGACCGACGGGCGTGATGCCGACGCCGCAGGACAGCGTCGAGGAAGTTAAGGTTAACACATCGAACCAAACCGCGGACTTCGATAACTCCGCGGGCGCGCAGGTAGAGTTTGCTACGCCGCGAGGCACCAACCAGTGGCATGGCGGAGTGTACGAGTACTACCTCAATAACGGATTCGACGCCAATACCTGGCAGAACAACCTGTCGCAGACCCCGCTGCCTGCGTACCACTACAACCGTTTCGGGGCCAAGGCGGGAGGCTGGATCCTGCCTGCGTTCTGGGGAGGCCGCACCTATCTCTTTGGATTTTTCGAAGGTTATCGGTATCCCAATTCGGAGACCATTGAGAGGGCGGTGCCCTCAGCCGGTTTGCAGGCCGGAATGGTGACGTACGGCAGCACAACCTACAACATGAAAGCGATCGATCCGCGCGGCATCGGCCTCAATCCCGATGTTGCGGCGATGTGGAGCAAGTACGAACCGGCGGGCAACGATGTGAGTTGCGGTCCGCTGGCGGGTCCGGGATGCGATGGCGTGAATGAGATCGGCTTTAAGGCCAATCTCTCACTGCCTTTGACGAGCAACGACCTGGCGTTCCGAGTAGATCACGCGTTCAGCGCCAAATGGAATTGGTTTGCGAGCTATCGTTACTACAAGTTATCGGAGGCTTCCGATACTCAATACGATATTGGAGGATTCTTTCCCGGCGACGCACTGGGCAAGCCGGTGTCTGTGTCGCACCGCCCGTCGCAGCCGTGGTACTTCGTCACGGGCCTGACGACGAGTATCACCACTAACACGACCAACGATTTGCACTATAGTTTCCTGCGCAACTATTGGTCTTGGTCGGATAACAACGCGCCGCCACAACTTCCCGGGCTGGGCGGAGCGATGGAGCCTCTCGGGGAGAGTCCCACCGATCAGCTGGGACCGTTCAATGTGAATGCACAGAGCATCCGCACGCGGTTCTGGGACGGACAGGACCACTTCATCAGCGACAACGTGAGTACGCTGAAGGGCAACCACCTGATTCAATTCGGCGGACAATACCAGCACAACTTCGACTATCACCAGCGGTCGGACAATGGCGGCGGCATCAACTTTACGCCAACGTATCAGCTGGGCGATGCAAGCGGCGCCGGCTTGGTGGATATGTCCGATCTGGGTGGCGGATTCCCGCAGAGCCTGAACTCCAACCGCCTGGCTGCCGCGGTGCTGGGTATCGTGACTGCATCACAGGTGGCCTACACCCGCAGTGGCAGCAACCTGGCGCTGAATCCGCCTCTGACCCACGCCTTCGATCAGAGCACGATTCCGTACTACAACGTCTACTTCAGCGATACGTGGCACATGAAGCCGAGCTTCACCCTGACCTACGGCATGGGCTGGACGCTCGAGATGCCGCCCACCGAAGCCGCGGGTAAGCAGACGGTGCTGGTGGACGCTTCCGACGAGCCGATCCGATCAGCGGATTACCTCAGCCAGCGCAGGGCAGAAGCGGAACAAGGCAACGTCTACAACCCGCAGCTTGGCTTTGCTCTGGTGCACAACGTGGGCAATGGGGAAAAGTACCCCTACAACCCGTTCTACGGCTCGTTCAGCCCGCGCGTGGGCGTGGCGTGGAATCCGAGCTTCTCGAAGGCGACGGTGATACGAGGCGGGTATGGGCGCATCTACGGGCGTCTGAATGGCGTGGATCTGGTGCTCTCCCCGCTGCTCGGCGTCGGACTGATCCAGGCCGTGCAGTGCCGCCAGGCCCTGATGAGCGGCGCCTGCGGCCCGAGCAATCCAACGGCAGCCAATGCATTCCGCATCGGTGTGGATGGAAACTCGGCTCCTCTGCCGGCGGCCGCGCCTACTCTGCCGCAACCGGCCTATCCGGGCTACAACCTGATTGGCGGGTCCGCCAGCGAAGCGATGGATCCGCAATTCCGACCGAACGTCAGCGATACGTTTGACCTCACCATCCAGCGGCAGGTCGGGCAGAAATCGCTGCTGGAAGTGGGCTACATCGGCCGGGTGATTCACCACGAATACCAGCCGGTGAACCTGAACGCGGTTCCCTACATGTTGTCCGTCGGAGGGCAGCAGTTCCAGACTGCTTATGCCAATCTGGAACGATACCTGAACTGCACTGTATCCGCGGGAGCATGCGGCGCGAATATTCCGAAACCCGGTACCGCGGCGTACACCAGCTTCATTAGTTCCGTCACGGCCCAGCCGTTCTTTGAAGCGGCCTTAAAGGGAACTGGTTACTGCAACGGATATGCCAACTGCACCGCGGCAGTACTCGACCAGGAAGGCCCGAACGGGACGAACAACCTCCTGACCCAGGGCGTCTGGAGTATGTGGTCCGACCTGGACGCCGGTAACGGCGGGGTCAACCCCGGGTTCAACTTCCCGCGCACGATGATGAATACCGCTATCACCGGATCGACCAACGGCGCCAACGGTCAGTTCAGCAGCGGCGTGGCCGAGAATGCAAGCACGGGCTTCGGCAATTACAACGGCGGCTTTATCAGCTTCGGTACGCGCGGATGGCACGGACTGACAATGCAGCACAACTTCACCTACAGCAAGGCGCTCGGAACCGGAGCCGTGGTACAGGCATCGAGCGAATACACGCAGGACGATGCCTACAATTTGCGAGCCATGTACGGTAACCAGAACTACGACCGCAAATTTGTCTACAACACTTACATCGTGGCGCAGGAGCCGTGGTTCAAAGGTCAGCACGGTCTGTTGGGACGCGCAGCGGGCGGCTGGGCCTTCTCTCCGATCTTCACCGCAGGATCCGGACCACCGGTCTATTGCAATAC
>Ga0181520_10004255_pt1 | contig 24202 bp, 24 predicted proteins | sample PEATcosm2014_Bin_29_FD_132451 | JGI IMG/M metagenome (GOLD analysis project Ga0181520, IMG submission 132451) | Peatland microbial communities from MTU Mesocosm Facility, Houghton, MI, USA - PEATcosm2014_Bin02_30_metaG | ecosystem: Environmental > Terrestrial > Soil > Wetlands > Peat | place...
CAACCCCTGAAACGCCGCCATCGCCGTCGGATTGCTCGCCGTAACGTTGGCCGCCAGGTAATTCTGGTGGGTCTGCGCGCCGCGCACCAGGAACGTGGTCACCGTGGCAATGCCGACCGAGCCGCCAATGTTCCGCATCAGGTTGTAAACGCCGGCGGCATTGCCGATCTCCTGCTTGCGCAACCGGCCCATGGCCATAGTCGTCAGCGGAACAAAGATAAAGCCGCCCGCAAATCCGTTCAGGATGTTGGGCACGGCCACCGAGCCCATCGAGACGCCGAGATTGATGCGGCTCAACAGATAAGTCGAGTAAGCGAAGCCCGTAATACCCAGCCCCAGTAGAATGCGGGCGTCAACATAATTGACAAGGATTCCCACCACCATCATGGCGGCCAGCGAGCCCAGGCCGCGCGGGCTTACGGCCAGCCCGCTATCCAGCGCAGAGTAGCCCATCACGGTCTGCAAATAGAGCGGCAGCAGCGCCGTCACGCCATAGAGAGCAAAGCCGAAGAGCGCGGTGATTGCCGTGCCCACTGCAAAGTTGCGATTCAGCAGAATGCGAAGCTGCACGATCGGTTCCCGATCTGTGAGTTCGCGCGCCACAAAGCCAACGAACGCCGCCGCGCAAATCGCCGTCACTACCCGAATCCACCTGGCCTCGAACCAGTCCGCCTCTTGTCCCTTGTCCAGCACCAACTGCATGGTGCCCAGCCACACAGCCATCAGCCCGAAGCCGAGATAGTCGATCGCTCCCTTGAACTTCTGGCGCAGATACGGAGGGTCTTCAATGAAGAGGTTCGTCATGTACATCGCCAGCAGGCCCACCGGGAGATTGATGTAGAAGATCCAGCGCCAGGAATAGCTGTCGGTGATCCACCCGCCCAGCGTCGGCCCGATGACCGGCGCAACAACAATGCCCATGCCGTAAACAGCCATTGCCGCGCCTTGTTTGATGGGCGGAAAGCTCTCCAGCAGAATCGACTGCGCCAGCGGCTGCATGCCGCCGCCGCCGATGCCTTGCAGCACCCGCGCCATAATAAGCATCGGCATGTTCACGGCCACGCCGCACAGCAGCGACGCGCCGGTAAACACCAGGATCGAGATCATCAGCAGCCGCTTGCGTCCGATGCGCCGCGTAATCCATCCCGCCGCCGGCAGCATGATCGCATTCGCCACCAGGTAGCTGGTCAGCACCCAGGTCGATTCGTCGGTCGAGGCCGACAGGGTCCCCGCGATATGCGGCAGGGCCACATTGGCAACCGAAGAGTCGAGCACCACCATAAAAGTGGCCAACATAACCGAAGCTGCAACCAGCCACGGATTAACCGACGGCTGCCACTCGGAGTGACCGCTGCCCGCGCCTTCAGTTGTGCTGCTGACCATGCAGTCAGTTTAATATACTAGTCAGTCGGCAATACTTTTATCGGAGTTTGAATGGGGGAGGCAGCAGCCGGCGCCGCCATGAAAACCAAACAGCAGGTTGTTTCTGAATTTCGCCGCGCAGAGATTGTCGATGCCGCGCGAACCGTCTTTGCGCGAAAGGGCTTTGCCCAGGGAATCATGGACGAAATAGCCAAAGAGGCTGGCGTCGCCAAGGGCACTCTTTACCTTTACTTCCGTTCCAAGACTGAAATCTACAAGGCTGTTCTCGATCACGATATGAGGGCTCTGAAAAAGAGCACGCTCGAGCGCCTCGACGCCGAAAAGGGCCTCAGAGGCAAGATTCGCGCCTTTGCCTTTGTCCGGCTGGAACGCGCTGAGGCCAACAAGGAATTCTTCCGCATCATGGATTCCGAATCCGGCGCGTTGTCTTACACGCGAAGTCAATACCGCGACTGGCTCCGCGAACCCGTGTTGCGCCTCGCCTCGGCAATCGGAAAAGCTGCCGAACAGGGCAAAATCCGCCGCGTGGATCCAGAGAAAACCGCATGGCTCATCGCCGACATAACCAGGGGAACCATTCAGCGCCGGCTGCTTTCGCAAAAGGAAACGCCGCTGGCCGCCGATGCCGAATTCCTGCTCGATTTCATCTGGGCTTCTCTCGCCGCCAAGCTCTGATTCACTTCCGCGCCCGCGCGCTGTGCATGCGCGCGGTTTGGCCAGCCCGCAGCACCCGGCAAAATTCTCAAGGTCGAGTTGCCTTGGACTTCTCTTTCTCAGTCGCCGTCTTCGGGAGCACGGACTCTTTCACCTGCGCCGCAGAAGACCCCTGGTCGCGAGGCACCGCGGCAGCCACGCTGCCCATCGGTTCCGCCGCTGCCGCACTTGCTTCTTCGTCTTCCGCCAGCTTGCTTTCCTTTTTCGTCACAGTTCCCACCGCCTTCGCTACTCTCGCCTTCACTACTCTCTTGGATGCGGGCTTTTTGATTCCGGCTTTGGTCTTGGCCACTTTCCTGCCCAGAAGCGCCGACCAGCGCAACTCGGGAACATGCGGAGCCGTTTTGGCCTTGGCGATCGCCATGTCCGCCACGGCCCGCACAATCCAATCGAAATTCCCCGCGCCCACCGAATTCAAATCCGCGTCCGGTGCGGGGTTCATAAAGTCGATGGCGTAAGGAATCCCGTTTTCCACCGCAAACTCAACCGTGTTCAGGTCGTAGCCCAGCGCGCGGCAAAGCTTCAGCGCGTCCTGCTTCACGCGCCACAGCAGCCCCTTGCTATATCGCGGCGGATTCAGAATGTAGCGTTCGGCATGAGGCCTGCGCGGATCGTACGCCATGACATGAACCTTCTTTTGCGCCACCACGTAGCAGCGAAAGTACTCCTTGAAATCCACGGCCTTCTGGTACATCATGCACAAGTCGCGCGATTGATCGTAGGCCCTGAAGAACTCCTCGCGGTTGTGTACGTGGTACACATCGCGCCAACCCCCGCCGTCCACCGGCTTCAAAAATCCGTGCTCCCCCACATAAGCAAACACGGCGTCCCAATTCAGCGGATACTCCAGGTTGCGCATCGATCGTTCCGTGGTCCCCTCGGGAAAATGCTTGTGCGGCAGAATCACTGTAGGGGGCACAGCCACTCCCAGCCGCCGGGCCAGAGTGTAATTGAAAAACTTGTCGTCGGCCGACCACCAGAAAGGATTGTTGATAATCACCGTTCCGTTGATGGCAGCGTGCTTCAAAAACGCGCGATAAAAAGGTATGTCGTGAGAGATGCGGTCCACAATCACTGCATAGCCGGGAGCCTTATCGAGCTCGACTGCGCCGGTCTGCACAAACTCCGCGCGTATGCCCTCGATGTTCCGGGCATTGATGTGTTCCACCAGCGCGCCAGGAAAACTGTTCTCCATGCCGAACAGAACGCCGATCGTTTTCATTCGAGCTTGTCCTCCCAGTACTCTCCGGCACGCGCAAAAGGGTGCGCCGCCGCGGGAATGCACGGCTACAGTGTACGTCACATCCGTTCCGCCGCTCAGCAGAGCGCAAGTCCTCCTTACCCGCAGCATTTTGGCCGGATCGCGCGAGAGGAGTACCCTAATGGGAGTCGGTAACGGGAGGGGAAAAGTGAATTACCGTGTATTGACTGTCAACAGGGAGTTCGGAAGCGGCGGCGGCCGCATTGCGCAAACCATTGCCGGTTGGCTTGGCTGGAAGTTGCTGGATCGCGACATCATCGACGCCATTGCATACGCGGCTCATGTCGATGCCAAAGTAGTCCGCCATTACGATGAGCATGTGGACTCATGGCTCCGCCGCCTGAATCAACAGGCCATGCGCGGCGCGGCGCTGGCGGCTGGACTCGAACTCGGCGACAACTCCGTTTTCGACGCCGAAGAGATGGTGAAGATTTCGCAGAAGATCATCGAGCAGGCCTGCACCGAGGGCAACTGCGTCATCGTCGGCCGCGGCGCTCAATGCGTTCTTCAGCACAAGCCCGACGTCTTCCACGCCTTTGTCTATGCGCCGCTGCGCGATCGCATCCTGCGCCTGCGCCAACGGCTCGAAAAGGGCGCCGATATCGAGCAGCGCATCCGTATCGTGGATGGCGAGCGCGCCAAATACCTGCAACAGTACTTCGGCAAAAGCTGGTGCAACATTCACCTCTACGACCTGATGATCTCTTCCCGCGAGGATGAGGACACCACCGCAAAGGTCATCCTTCAAGCCATGAAGGGAGAGGCACACTAGAGGTCAGTAAGAATCGGGGATCGAAAACCAGGCGGGTGCCCCATCTTCGCCGCGGCTCTATCGCGGTTATCGGGGTCCCCGGCGGACGGTCTTGGTCCGCTGGGGGTGATTTAAGGTGGGATCGCTTCATCTAAATAAATCTTTATAGTTTTTCGTCTATTTCCGTCACTGGGCATAATCGAAAGCGAGGGCCAAGGATATCCGCTTTGCCCTCAAGCCGCACCACGTGTTTACGCTCCCATCGGCGAAATCAGTATCAGAGTGACGCTGCCCTCGGTGAGCCGCTTGTGCGGCGTGCCCCGCGGAATCACCAGCATGTCGCCTTTCTTCAGCTTGTAAGTGACCGCCCCCTCCGACTCAGGCGCAATCCACTCCCCGGGCCCGGTACTGTGCGCGCCCTTCGGCGTTCCACCCACCTCGCACACCGTGGTCCCGTCCAGAATGTAGAGCACATGGTCGCGGCTCTCGTGGTATTCAAACTCCTTCGCGCTCTTGGCCGTCTCCACGGTCAGCATCACGGTGAAATTCTTATCGGTCACGATCATGTTATTGGCCGGCGCAGCCTGCATGGATTTGATGTCTCCATCAAGAGTCTCGGCTGTGAAAAGCAGGACCCCGGCGGAAGCCGCTATTTGAGCGCCCTGCCCTTCAACATGCGCGGCAAACAGCCGTGAGTCGCCGAGTGCAAGACCGGCCGCGGCGGCGACGGACGCCGTTCGCAGAATATTGCGCCGTCCCCGATCCAAACTTGCATTCTCAATTGCAGAATTCTCCATCGTTTTTCTCCTGCATCAGTAAAACATTAATGACTGCGTCCTGTCAGCCATCAGCTCTCATCGTGCTTGATCGCATCCAGCAGCCGCCTGTCTTCCGCGCTCAACGCCGCGCCCACCAGCAAATCGGGCCGATTGGCCAGCGTCTTGCGCAACTGCTGTTCCCGCCGCCAGCGCCGAATCTCCAGGTGGTCGCCGTTCAACAGCACCTCCGGCGCGCGCAGTCCGCCAAACTCCGCCGGCCTGGTGTAATGCGGATAATCCAGCAGTCCGCCAGCTCCATGCTGTGATCGCGGCACCCCCTCGGTGTCAGAATGAATCTCCGCATCGGCCACGCCAAAGCTCTCGAACTCCCCCGAAGCCTCATTGCCCAGAACGCCTGGAATCAGCCGCATTGTCGCGTCCACCACGACTGCCGCTGCCAGTTCTCCCCCGCTCAGCACGTAATCCCCGATCGAGAGTTCCATGTCGCAATAGAGCTCGTTAATGCGTTCGTCCACGCCTTCGTAGCGCCCGCAAATCAGCACCACGCAGCCGAGAGTGGTGAGCTCGCGCGCTGTCGCCTGGGTAAACCGTCGCCCCTGCGCGGAGAGAAGAATGACGGCCGGGCGTTGGGCTAAAGGCCCTCCCTCGGGAGCTAAAGCCCCAACATCCTCTTTCTGGATATTCGGTACGACTGAAGTCGTGCCCTGACACGTCTCGAAGGCGGCTTTCGGTCCGATGCCCAGCGAGGCCAGAGCCTCGGCCAGCGGCTCGGCCTTCAGCACCATCCCCTCGCCGCCGCCAAACGGCCTGTCGTCCACGGTCCTGTGCCGGTCGTGCGTAAAGCCGCGCAGGTCATGCACGCCCACCTCGACCAGCCCTTCGGCCAGCGCACGACGCAAAATTCCGTTCTCAAGGAAGCCGGGAAAAAAGCCGGGAAAGATGGTGACAATCTCGAAGCGCATACTTCCCGATCATAGATGTTTTTACGCACTCTCCACCGCGATGTGCTCTAATGTTGCCCAACTGCCATGGCTGACATTGAAGCGTTGCTAAACCGCTGGCAAACCGCCGGTGTCCTGGATGCTCAGGCTGCAAACCGCATCCGCGCCTTCGAAGAAAAGCAGGAAAAACCCTCCGGCTTACGCTGGCAAGGCATGGTTGCCCTCATCCTCGGCGCCATCCTGCTCGCCTGCGGTGTAGTTCTTTTCGTCTCGGCGCATTGGGACGGGCTCGGCCCCGGCGCGCGTTTCGCAATCGTCATCGCGATGGTTTCGATCTTCCACCTCGCCGGCGGCTTTGTCCGCAAGGACTTCCTCGGCCTCTCGACCACGCTGCACGCCGTCGGAACCCTCTCGACAGGCGCCGCCATCGCCCTCGTCGGCCAGATCTTCAATATCCAGGAGCATTGGCCGGCCGCGGTTCTGATGTGGGCGCTGGCTGCCCTGGCTGGCTGGATTCTGCTCCGCGACCAGGCCCAGCAGGCGCTTACGCTGCTCCTGTTCCCAGCCTGGATGCTTTGCGAGCTGTCGTTCCAGATGGACGGCCGCATCGGCGAAGATGTCTATATTGGCCGCTTCCTCTTTGTCTGGGCCATCTTCTATCTCACTTTCCTCCTTGCCTCAAAGCGCACGATCGTGCAAGGGATCCTCTTTGTTGCCGCCGCGATTGCGGCCGCCAGCGGCACGGTCGTCATGCTGTCCGGCTGGGTTTCATGGTCGGCGGAACAGACATTCGTTCCCTTCAGCACCCGCGTCTGGGCGTGGATCGCGCTTGCCGCGCTGCCCCTGGTGATTGCGGCCTTCCATGGGCATAAGGGGCTGATTCCCCCGGCTCTTGCGGTGGTGTATTCGATCACGCTCCCGTGGTGCTACCGAACCTGGACCGAGAACTTCAACTGGGGCAATGGCGCAACGCACACCTACACGCGGATCGAGCCCAATCTCGCCGCCCATGCGTTGGTTGCGGCCTTCGCCATCTTCCTCTGCTGGTGGGGCGTGCGCATGGCATCGAAGGCGCTCGTAAATCTGGGCATCGTGGGCTTTGCGGTCGCTATAGCGTGGTTCTACTTCAGCGACATTTTTGACAAGGTTGGCCGCTCGCTGGGCTTGATCGGGCTAGGCGTTCTCTTCCTCGCCGGCGGTTGGGCTCTGGAAAAGATGCGAAGGCGCATCCTGGCGAGCATGGACAGTACCAGCAGCACAATTCTGGAGGCGAAATGAAACTCTCCAAAACCTCCGTAGCGTTGCTTCTCATCCAATTGGCAATCGTTTCGTCGATCGCCGCCAAATATCTTTACCAGCGCTGGACGTGCCCTCGCGTCTGGACGCGCACCGTGGCCATCGACCCCGAGTTGCCGATGCGCGGCCGCTACCTGAGCCTGCGCCTGACGGTCGATGGCTGCCAGAGCACGCTTCCCTCGGCCAAAGCCGCCCGTTTCCCGCGCGACATCAACGGTGCGGCCATTCGAGGCCCCTATCAGCTCCGGGCCTCGGCCACCTTCCATGCCGATCTGAAGATCCAGAACAACCGCCTGCTGGCCATCCGCATTCAGGACGATCACAATGGCGCCCTCGGTCAGGAGGTTTCCGTCTGGCCCGGCGCGCCCTGCGATTCGATGCGCTTGGATGTTCCAGTCGATTTCTATCTTGCGGAGCACGCCCAGAGCCCGCTTCCGCTGAAGCCCGGCCAGGAACTGTGGATCGAGGTGACCATCCCGCCGAAAGGCCCGCCCCGGCCCGTTCAACTCGCGCTCAAAGACAACACCGCCTGGACGCCGCTGGCGTTTCAATAAAGAGCGCTGCCTGGGGACTAGGGTGCATCGACATATACAGAACGGATGTGTTGGCTGCACTTAGTGTCCGGTCTTCGAAGTTGATTGAAGAACAGAAGCAGATCCTTCGACTCACCACCCCCAAGCTGAAAAGCGCTTGGGGCCCCGTTCGCTCAGGATGACAATTTCATTATTTATCAAGTGTTTACGTGACCAGTATATATCGATACAGCCTAGGCTTTTTCCGGCGCGTTCAGATCAACTAGCCCTTCCGGCAACACCATCTCCACGCGCCGGGCTTCCAAATCGATCTTGCGCAAATAGCTCTTGGCGAAGGGAACCAGAATCTCGCCATCAGCCCCCCGCACCACCAGTAGCGCCACCGGCCCTGCCGTCCGGTCCACGTCTTCAATCACGCCGACGACTCGCGGCGTAGTCCCAGCCACATCCACCAGTTCACACTCGATCAAGTCGCCTATATAGGTTTCGTCCTCGGCGAGTGCGGTACGCTCCGCGCGCGAAATGGCGACGATCAGGCCGGCGAGCGTTTCGGCTGCGCTAATTGAATCGATTCCGGAAAAATGCAGCACAATGCCGCCCTTATGCAGCCAATGATTGGCCAGCGCAACCTCGCGCGGCGCGGCAGAGCGGCCAGCCTTGGCAGACGCGCCTTCCGGCACGAGCCACAACCGCCGGCGTTCGGCAAACTTTTCAGGAAAATCGGTGAGGATGTCGGCGAAGACCTCGCCTTTGCGTCCCTGCGGGCGGCGAATGCGGGCCAGCCAAGTCCACTGAGGTTGTCGCTCAGCTTGCCCGGCTTGCTGGGGCGCGGTCTCATCCGGCCGGAGGGGTGAGCCGGATGCGTGAGCCTCGCCCATTCTAGACTTCGTCGTCTTCTTCCAGGATGTCGAGCGTGTAGCGATGGTGCAGTTTCATGCTCACGGCGCCCAGAATGGTGCGCACCGAGCGGGCGGTGCGGCCCTGTTTGCCAATCACTTTGCCCACGTCCTGGGGCGCAACCCGAAGCTTGAGGACCGTGTTCTCGTCGCGGTCCACGGATGCCACTTCAACGGCGGCCGGTTCGTCCACCAGTGCTTGGGCGATCTCCCGGACCAGTTCGGCTACTGAGGTTTGGACCATATCGTTTTGGGTCATGCTCTTGCCTCTGACCAGATGCGTTTGGAAAACGGCACTATGAATCTGTGCGCGAATACTATCAGCACACACCCATGGCCGTCAGCAATTCTATGCGCACAATCCCTTGCCTGCGCACATATCCGGGAGGCACGCCAGGCAAAAATCAGGCCGCGACAGTGTCAGCAACCGGTTCGGCCGCGGGCGCCGGGTTCTTGGTCACCAGCTTTTCCACGATCGGGGACAGCTTTGCGCCCACGCCGCGCCAATAGGCCACGCGCTCGTGCTTCAACTCGACCGACGCCGGGCTGGTGCGGGGGTTATAGGTGCCGACGACCTCAATCGAGCGGCCATTGCGGGCGCGGTCCTTCTCGATGACCACGATACGATAGTAGGGCTGCTTGCGGGCGCCAACGCGCGCCAAACGAATCATCACCACGGCGATACGGTTCCTTTCAAATTCCAGTGCTCTGTTGCCGATCTTGCCACCCTACGGACGAAGACTTGTCCGCGGGGTCCCCGGTTTTTGGGAGTCTTCCCGGTCGGCGGCTTTTCGATTTAAACTCGCCCCGCCAATAAAAGGGCCGGACAAGAGTGCCCAGCCGCACAAGACACAACACCTAAGTATCGCCGATAAGCGGGTTCAGGGCAAGTTTTTACTGTCGGAGGCGCTGGCTCACTCTGCGGCCGAAATCCTGGTATCTACGGGGTATCCGGCTTATTTCAAGTATTTACGCGCAGCCAATGCATCGAAACGGGCTACGGCTTGAGCATCATCTTGCCGACACCGTCGCTGTAATGGCTGGCGATGGCGAAGGCTTCGTCGATGCGGTCGAGTTCCCGTGTGTGGGTGAGCAACGGGGCAAACCAATCGGCGTGGGCCTGGAGCAGGTCCAGAGCCTCATGGGTCGCGTGGTTCGATCGGCGTACGTTGAAGATGGTGAGCTCCTTGCGCCGCATCGAGGACCCATCCAGGGAGACCATGGGCGTGGAATGAATGCCTGTGAGCGCGACGCGGCCGGCGCTGCGGGTGAGTTGAATCGCCTGACTGGTGGTGTGTTCTCCCGCGGCGCAGTCAATGGCGCAGTCTACACCGCGCTGGCCTGTTCCGCGGAGAATTTCCTCATACGCTTCCGCGGGCTCGAGCACTACGTCGGCGCCAATGGCGCGGGCCAGCGCGCGGCGGTGCGGCAAGGGTTCGACGGCCCACACTCGCCCTGCGCCGGCGGCGCGCAATGCGGCAATCGTCAAAAGCCCGATGGGGCCCGCGCCGATGACAGCGACCGTTTCACCGAGGCGGATCGAGGTCAGGCGGAGGGAATGGACGGCGATGGCGAGAGGCTCGGAGAGAGCTGCTTCGGCGAACGAAAGCGTGGCGGGGATGGGAAGAAAGTTGGAGACTGGCAGGTTGACAAGTTCGCGGAAAAAACCCGGATGGTTCGGGTTGCTGAGAAAGCGTATGTTGGCGCACACGTTGTGATGCCCGCTCAAACAGAACTCGCAGTGATAGCAGTAGAGTGCGGGCTCAAGCGCCCCGCGGTCGCCCACGGCGAATCCAGTGACACCGGCGCCTGTTTTGACGATGACGCCCGCGGGCTCATGCCCGAGCAGCATGGGATAGACATTGAGCATGCCGCCGATCGCGCCCTCGGCGTAGGCATGCATATCGGACCCGCACACACCCACCGCCTCAATGCGGACCTGGACTTCGCCGGGGCCGGGATCGTCAATTGGCATGTCAACAAGCCGGAATGTCAGGGGAGCAATGAGTTCGGCAGCGCGCATCGAGTATTCTTCCTCAGAAACGATACCTTATCCGTGGGCTGGAACAAAAGGCGAGCAGGCAGCCGCACCATCGGCGCAAGACAGGAAGGCAATTTGATTCGCCTGCCCAATGGCCTAATCTAGAACTATGAACGACGCGACCGCGCAACCCTCAGAGCCCCAATCCGCCCTGCATACCCCCTTCGACCTGCTCGTGGTGGGCGCCGGTCCCACCGGCTTGGCCTGCGCCATCGAAGCCCAGAAGGCCGGCTTCCGCACCGTCGTCGTCGACAAGGGCTGCCTTTGCAACTCGCTCTTTCATTACCCCGCCCACATGACCTTTTTCACCACCTCGGAACGCCTGGAGATCGGCGGCATCCCTTTCCCCAGCCCCAACGCCAAGCCCTCGCGCGATGAGGCCCTGCAGTACTACCGACTGGTGGCCGCCTACTACAAACTCGATGTGCGCCTATACCAATGCGTCAAGCGCGTCACCGGCGCCGACGGAGCCTTTGCCGTGCACATCGAAGATCGCTTCGGCCGCGCCGGAGTCCTCCATGCCCGCAAGCTCGTCATCTCCTCCGGCTACTACGACCTGCCTAACTTCATGAACATTCCGGGTGAGAACCTCAGCAAGGTCCACCACTACTACGTCGATCCCCACCCCTATTTCGAGATGGACGTGGCTGTGATCGGCGGCAAGAACTCGGCTGCCATTGCGGCCCTGGAGTTGTGGCGCAATGGCGCGCGCGTAACCTTGATCTACCGCGGGCCTGGAATTACTCCGAACGTGAAGTACTGGATCAAGCCGGACATCGAAAACCGCATCAAGGACGGCGAAGTGAAGGCATTCTTCGATACAAACGTCGCCGAAATCACGCCGGATGCGCTCATCCTCGAAACTCCGGAAGGCCGCAAGACTATTCCCAACGACTTCGTCTTCGCCATGACGGGCTATCATCCCGACTTCAGCTTTTTGGAGCGGCTGGGCATCCAATTCGACGGTCCGGACAAGCTCCCCGTCTGCAATCCAGAGACCCTCGAGAGCAACGTCCCCGGCATCTATCTCGCCGGGGTCGTCGTGGCCGGCTCGCGCACCAGCGAAATCTTCATCGAAAACGGCCGCTTCCACGGTCGCCAGATTGCCGCCGCGCTCGAATCCAATTTGAAGGCAAGAGCCGAAATCTGAAGCCCGGCAAAGCTGCCGATCCGGTAAACTGAATCCCACAATTCTTCCTGGTTGGCACTCCCCATGCGCTGGTGGCCCCGCACAATTCGTTTGCAAATGCTGGCTGGCCTGCTGCTGCTTGAGACCCTCTCGATCAGCCTCTTTGTCGTCATCCTCGTTCGCCAGCAAACCGCTGAGGTACTAATGCGCGCCCGGACGCGCCTTTTGTACGAGGCCACTTCGGTAGCGCTGCAATCCAGTGAAGCGCTGCTCCAGAACCGGCCCGGCTGGGTTGGCTTGTCGGTCAAGATGATGGGGGAGGCGCCTACCGTAGCGGTCGCCAAGGTCACCGATGCGGCCGGCAACGTCCTCTTCGCGAGCAAGGGCGAGGCCGACCAGACCCGGCTCGAGCCCAAGGAGCTGGCGCAGATCCCCTTGGTCCGCCACGACGATCCCAGATTCTTCGTTCTCGACGGCAACCGCTGGGAGAGTGTCGCGGCCATCTATACCAACAACAACCTGCGCGGCTACGCATGGGTCCAGTTCGACAAGGCGTGGTCGAGGGAGCAGCTCGATTCCATCCTTCGCGATACCGCAATCTTCGCCACCATCTGGATTCTGGCCTCGGCCCTGCTGGTTCTGCTCATGGCCCGCTCCATCTCCCTCCCACTTGCCATCCTCCATCGCGGCACCCGCGCCCTGATGACCTCGCCGGATAGCAACGAGAACCTGCTCCCGCCGGCCGGCGTGCAAAACGAAATTGGCGACCTGATTGAGGTCTTCAACCGCATGGTGGCCTCGCTGGCCGAGCAGCGATCCGGGCTGAATGACACCCTCTCCCTGCTGGATTCCATGCTCGCCAATGCTCCCATCGGGCTGGCCTTTTTCGACCGCGATTGCCGCTTTACCCGCGTCAACAATGTCTTCGCCGACATGACCGGTGTTTCCCTAAGCCGGCACCTGGGCCGCACGCTACCGGAACTGCTCCCGCAACCGGTGGCTCACCAGCTTGAAGAAGCCGTGCTCGCCGTTTTCGCCGGGCAGGAACCGATAAGCACCTTCGAATTGAGTGGCCAGGGAGGCAAGCCCGGCCGTCCATGGACCTGGCTGGTCAGCGCCTACCCGGTTCGGACCAACCCGCAGCAGGTTCGCTGGGCAGGCATCATCGTGCTCGACGCCAGCGACCGGAAGCGCAGCGAGGAAGCACTGCGCAGGGCTGAAAAGCTCGCCGTCACCGGCCGCCTCGCCGCCTCCATCGCCCACGAGATCAACAATCCTCTCGAAGCCATCACCAACCTCCTCTTCCTGCTGCGCAATTACTGCCAGCTCCAGGACCCGGCGCTCAATTACGTCACCATGGCCGAATACGAGGTCCGCCGCATTGCCGAGATCACCCAGCAGACCCTCCGCTTCTATCGCCAATCCACCTTGCCGGCACGCACCAAAATGAATGACCTGCTGGATTCCGTACTCAGTCTCTATCAAGGCCGTTTCAACAGCCTCAACCTGCAAGTCGAACGCGACTACGACCCCGAGCTTGACTTGTTCTGTTTCGCCGGAGAAATCCGCCAGGTCTTCGCCAACCTGGTGGGCAACTCCATCGACGCGTCGGTCGCCGGCGGCCGCTTGTGGGTCCGTGCCCGGCGCTCGCGCAACTGGAAAGATCCCGCCCGGTCCGGCGTCCGCTTCACTCTGGCCGATACGGGGGCCGGCATGGAGCGGGCGGTTTCCGAGCGCGCCTTCGAAGCCTTCTTCACAACCAAAGAAGTCACTGGAACCGGTCTCGGACTCTGGATCAGCTATGAAATTGTCAACAAGCACCATGGTCTGATCCGCGTCCGTAGCCGAAGCGCAACTCCGGGCAAACCCTCCGGAACCGTCTTCCAATTCTTCATCCCCGACGACCCTAACCTGCTGGGCGCCGCCGAACCCGCAGCCGGTACAGCCGCATAAAAGTCCGCAAAAAAAATTCCACCCCTCTCTCTTGACTGCTCACCTATTTCGTGTGCTACAGTAAGTAACACTATGGCGAGTAACACTACCTCCGGTCACGATCCTGCCGAACTCGGCGAACTCGAACGCAGCATCCTCCTGATCGTCTGGCGCATGGGCGACGTTACGGCCGAGCAGGTGCGCGAAGAGCTTGGCCGACCCCTCAAGGACTCCACCATTCGCACTGTTCTGCGCCGGCTTGAAGAGAAGGGCTACCTTGCTCACTCGGTTGAAAATCGCACTTTTCTTTACCGCCCAGCGCAGTCCCGGCAGCGCGTAGCCGGCCGCGCCGTCAAACGCATCGTGGACTGGTTCTGCGAGGGCTCGGTCGAAGCTCTGCTGGTCGGCATGGTCGACTCCAAAGTCCTGGACCGCGCCGAGTTGCAACGCCTCGCCGACCGTATCGCTCTGGCCCAGAAAACCGCTCCGCCCGCGAAAGCACAATCTGCCTCAAGAGCATCCTCTGCCGCGACCGGAAAGGAGAAGCCATGATCGCAGCCCCACCTTTAGCACTGCCCGCAGTTCTGGTTCCCCTCATCCTTGAAGCCGCCTTGCGTGCGTTGCTGGCCGCAGTTGCTGTCTGGGCCGGTCTGCGTCTTCTAAGCGTTGGAAACGTGCTGGTGCAGAAAACTGCATGGGGACTGGTTCTGGTCGCGGCACTTGCCTTGCCGCTCGTGCCGCACTGGCAAGCTCTCCCAACCCTGGCCGCGCTCCGCCTACCCGCGCTTCCCCTCCTCGCGCCTATCTCGGACCAGGTGCGTACGAAGCCACCCGCCGCCGGACCCGCCTCAGCGCTCGCGCCGTCACCCGACCGCTATCCCGCGCCCTCGATATCCACCGCCGATTTCAATAAAAGTGAATCGTCAGCTTTCAATGAAACTGAATCGACTGCGCTCAACGAAAGCGGATCGACTGCGCCCTTTGTGAGGGCGGCGCCCGATCCGGCCTTGTCGTCCCCTGAATCTGCTTCAGAGCCCATAAAAGAATTGAATGATACAGGCTTCAACTTGAAGGACGCGAGCTCTAGCCTTAAGGGTATGGGCTTCAGCTTGAAAGATACAGGCTTCAGCATGAAGGGTACGGGCTTCAGCCCGTACATAAACCAAGCGAAAAAGCCCCGGGCTTTAGCCCCTGCGGTACCGCACTTTAAATCGAGTTCACTTCCGATCTCAATTCCCTCAGCGAGCACAACCGCGGCAAAACAAAGCCCCACCCCGGTCAGTCTTGTAGCTCTCGGCTGGCTTCTCTATCTCGGCGTCTTCGCAGCCCTGCTCATTCGTCTGCTCTTCGGCCTTGCGTCGGCGCTCAGGCTCTGGCTCATGGCCAAACCCGTCTCCGAGCTTCCCGGTTCCGAACCCTCGCAGCGCTACCGTCTCCGTTCCAGCTCCCGCGTCGCTTCCCCGGTCAATATCGGTTCCGCCATCATTCTGCCCGCCGACTTCGCTGACTGGGATGCGGAGAAACTCCGCGTTGTCCTTGCTCACGAGCGCTCGCACGTCCGTCAGGGTGACTTCTATTTGCAGCTCTTTGCCGGCTTATATGCCGCCATTTTCTGGTTTAGCCCGCTGGGATGGTGGCTCAAACGCAAACTCACTGAACTGAGCGAAGCTATCAGCGATCGCGCCGGCCTGGAAGAAGCCGCCAGCCGCTCCTCCTACGCTCAGCTCCTGCTTGAATTCGCGGCCCTCCCGCGCCCAACCCTTACAGGAGTTGCCATGGCCCGCAGCAGTCATCTCGCCCAACGCATTGAACGTCTTCTGAACGAATCCAGTTTCCGCCAGGCCTTTGCCGCCGGCGGCCGCCGCGCCCTGCTCGCCGTCTTCCTGGTTCCCGCCGCGCTCTTCGCCTCTACCGCCCTGGTCCGCGTTGAGGCTGCCGCTGCGCCGATGCAACAGGCCTCGCCCCAGGCGCAGCCTTCACCGCAGGAACCAATCGAAGGCCAATCCACGCCTGAGCAAGTCACGCAGCCGGCGCCTGCTCCTGCCCCGGCGCCAACGCCAGAGGGAGCCCCGGTCCCACCGCCGCCGCAGCCCGATGCCGCACCGGCGCCACCACCACCCGATGGCGACGTCAACCCGGAACCTCCTCCACCGCCGCCGAATCCGGAAATCGGAGACATGCCGCCGATGCCGCCCATGCCGGATGTCAACGTTCAAATTCCCCCGGAGTCGATTCACGTTCACATCGATCCCGCCATTCGCGCTGAAATTGCCGCCGCGCGCGAGGAAGCGAGGCAGTATCGCAACTACTCCGACGACGGCGAGCCCTATGCGCTGGTCGGCGATCCCGGCTCCAAGCCGCGATTCAATGGCCATTGGGACGATGGCGATCGCACGGCGGAGATCGAGAAGGCGCGCAAGGCCGCCCATGGACACTTCCTCTGGTTCAGGCATGAAGGCAAGTCTTACATCGTTGACGACCCCGCGATCGTGTCCCAGCTTGAGGCCATGAACAAACCCATGGACGATCTCAGCAAGCAGATGCACGCTCTCGGCGAGCAGATGCGCGCCCTGGGCGAACAGCAGAGAGAGATGGGCAAACAGATGCGCGACATCACTGTTCCCACCCCCGACCTCTCCAAAGAAATGGCCGAACTGAATGCGGCCGTTGCCAGCCTGAAGGCCAAGCAGGGGGGCACGATCAGCGAAAAAGAGCTTGGCGATCTGCAACGCGAATTTGGCCGCATCCAGGGTGAACTCGGCGCACTGCAAGGCAAGATCGGCGCGCAGCAAGGCGCGCTTGGCGGCAATATGGGAAAGTTCGGCGGCCAGATGGGCGAGCTTGGCGGTCAAATGGGCAAGCTCGGCGCCCAGATGGGTCAGCTCTCCAGAGAGAATCAAAGCAAAGTCAAAACCATCATCGATGAGACTCTGAAAGACGGCAAAGCCAAGCCGGTCGAATAACTGAATCCTCAACGCGGCCGAGGGCCCATCCTTCCAATCGTCAGGGCATTGGAAGGATGGGCCCTCGGTGTTTGGTTTAGGTGAGTTCTCAGGAACCAGAACGGTGGGATGGGGAAGGACCCACACTCCACTACGGTGTACCTTAGGATTGTGGTCCGGGATGAGATTCCGGCCACTGGAGAGTTGCCATGCGCGTCGCCCCCGAGTTTGTGACTACCGCCCACATCTACAAGCGCAACGAAGCGATGCTCGCCAAAGCCTTTGACGGCATCTCCGCCGAGCAATGGACCTGCCGGCCGCAGGAATCGTCGAACTGCGCTCTCTGGATCCTGGGCCACATCGTGTGGGCGCGTTCGAAAGCGCTCCAGCTTCTCGGAGTTTCCTGGAGCGCTCCGTGGCTCACGCACTTTGAGCGCGGTTCGAAGCCCGAAGACGCCTCCAACTACCCCTCGAGCGAGGAAGTTCTGGGTGCCTGGAAGGAACTCTCCGCCAGCCTGCCGGGGGCTCTCGAAGCGGCCTCCGCCGAGGCCATGGCCGCGGCCGCGCCATCACCCTCGCCTAGCTTCGATGGAACCGTCGGCGGCATGGTCAGCTTCCTGGCCATGCACGAGACCTACCATGTAGGCCAGGCCGTCTATCTCCGCCGGCTGCTCGGCCATGGCAGAGTTGTCGGCTAAAGGCGTGAAATTGGGTAGAGGGCGCCTTAAGGAATCTCTGGACAAGTCTATTTGTTATGCCGACATTCCCTCAGGGGCCAAAGCCCGAGCCTATTTTCCTGGATTGATGTACGGGCTGAAGCCCGTACCCTTCACTGCTCCACAGCTTTCGGAGCGGACTGCAATGGCCCGGAAACGGCGGTTGGGTTATACTGATTGAGGCCTTACGGGGCAGGGGAGTCCCTGCGTCGCGGGTCAAATTGGCGGCGATAACCAGCGTTTTCGCCGAAATGAGAAGAAAATGCCCAAGTTGAAGACCCATACGGGCGCGAAGAAGCGCTTCAGCAAGACTGGCACCGGCAAGATCAAGCGGGGCCAGACGAAGACGCGTCACATCCTTACGTCTAAACCGCCGAAAGTGAAGCGCAAGCTGGGACGGACCCTGCTTGTTTCCGACGGCGACTACGCGAAGGTAGCGCGCATGATTCCCTACGCCTGATGCGCTCCGCGCCTTCTCCTTTTGGAGGAGTTTCGCGGTAGTTAGCGGGCCGTAAAAGGCCCCCGCCAGTTGCGAAATGCGTTCGCGCCGGCGCCAGTTTCAGGATTGAATGAGCGAGTGAAGAGGTTTACCGCGCCGCCTACCGGTTGCGCCTCCTGCCTCCAGCCGCGATGACCAAAGAACGCAAAATGGAGAAGACCAATGCCCCGCGTAAAACGCAGTACCAAGCGGAGTGACCGCCGCAAAAAGATCCTTGAACGCGCAAGCGGTTACTTCCTTACGAAATCGAAACTCTACCAGGCAGCGCAGGAAGCCGTGGAGCGCGGCCTGAAGTTTGCCTACACCGGCCGCAAACAGAAGAAGCGCCAGTTCCGCTCGCTGTGGATTGTCCGCATCTCGGCGGCGGCTAAGCTGAACGGCACCAGCTATTCGCAGTTCATCAATGGCCTGAAGAAGGCTGGGGTTGAGCTGGATCGCAAGATTCTGGCGGATATCGCTGTGAAAGATCCGGCAGGCTTTACCAAGCTGGCGGATCAGGCCAAGGCGGCGCAGGATAAGGCTAAAGTGGCGACGAAGGCTGCTTAAGAGCGAGTTAGTCGAAAAGACAGGCGGCCCGGAGCGATGCTCCGGGCCGTTTTGCGTCTGGATCAATCGTCATTCGCCTAAAAATCCATCGACTGCTTTCTGCCACATTTCGGGCTGATCGACGAAGTTCATGTGGCCGGAGTTGGGCAGCATCGCTAGCTTTGAGCCGGCGATCTTTTCGTGCATCTCGCGGCTCAGGCTGGGGTCGCACTCGTCGTGGTCGCCGACGACGATCAGCGTGGGGACGTGGATGGTGGGCAGGCGGTCGACCCATTCAACCGACTTCAGGTTGCCGTCGATGATGAACTCGCCGTGAGAACCCCACATCTCGCGATAAAGCTCCCAGTTGGTGGGGGCGTTGCCTTGCGCCGGGTCGTAATTCGAGTCGGGGCGCGCGCCATAGAGGAAGGGAAAGTAGCCCCAGCCCCAGGCGAGGTTTCCGTACTCGGCGGAGTAGCGGCCGTGTTCCCACGGAGCGCCCTTGTCAAAGAGTCCGGCCGCTTCCAGTTCGTTGAGGCGGGCGAGCTTGTCGGGCGGCATCTGCGCCTTTTCGTGGGCCAGGACGGCGTTCATTTCACGGGTGGAGGCGAAGGTGCTGTTGAGGATGAGGTGGCTGAGATGCTGCTGGTACTTGAGCGCGTAGGCCTCGGCGAGGACGCCGCCACAACTGTGGCCGAGTAGATCGATCTTGCCCAGGTTGAGCGCGACGCGAACGGCTTCAACGTCGTCGGCCATGGCTTCGATGGTGTACTTGCTCACGTCCTGAAGACGCTCGGACTTGCCTGAGCCGCGCTCGTCAATAAAGATGAGGCGGTGGGTGCGGGCGAGAGGCAGAAGCCAGGGAAGAAAGTAGGTATGGTCGGCGCCAGGTCCGCCATGGAGAACAACCAGCGGTGAGCCTTTGCCCAACTCCAAGTAGTAAATAAGTACGCCGTTGGCGTCGACATAGCCATCGTGCTGGGCATAGAGGCCGGAGTTGGTTTGCGCCGCGGCAGGGGCGGGCTGGGTGGCGAAAAACGCGGCAAGAACGAGGGCGGGAGAGAGGCGGAAGAGCTTCATGAAAACGAGCATACCGTAATTTTAGAGCCGCAGTGATTTATCCTGCTCTTTACGCATGATGAACGATCCAATACCCAATTTGACGGCGTTTGACGAATCCTCGCTCGAAAAAGCCTTTGCCACGCTGGAGAAGCAGGCCAGCGACGCGGCGCGGGCGCTCGATGGTCCCGAGGCTGTGGAGGCATTCCGCCTGGAGTGGCTGGGGCGCAAGCAGGGGCGGCTCAACGACGTTTCTGGCCGCTGGCTGAAGACCGCGCCCGCGGAGGCCAAGAAGGCTCTGGGTGTGCGCTTCAACGCGCTGAAGGCGACAGTGGAGGCGCTGCTGGATGCGGCGCTGGGCGCGGGGCCGAGCGATGCGGCGCTGGCTGCCGAGGCAATCGACATTACGCTGCCGGGCACACAAAGGCTGGTGGGCGCGGAGCATCCGATTACGCGCACGCTGAATGAGATTACGAGCGTGTTTGCGGCGCTGGGCTACTCAGTGGGCGTGGGGCCGGAGCTCGAGACCGACTCCTACAACTTCGAGAGCATGAACTTTCCGCCGGGGCATCCGGCGCGGGACACGCAGGACACGCTGGTGGTTGCCAACCAGGAACGGCGTTCGCAGCGCGACCGCCTGCTGCTGCGCACACATACATCGCCGGTACAGATGCGGACCATGGAGCAGCAGCCGCCGCCAGTGCGGATTGTGATTCCGGGCAAGGTGCACCGCAATGACGCACAGGACGCGACGCACTCGCCGATTTTCCACCAGGTGGAGGGATTGTGCGTGGACACGAATATTACCTTCAGCGATTTGAAGGGAACGCTGGACCACGCGATGAAGGCGCTGTTTGGTTCGGCGGTGAAGACGCGGTTCTTCCCTTCCTTCTTTCCGTTCACGGAGCCGAGCGCGGATGTGCAGATCAGTTGCATTTTTTGCGGGGGCAAGGGGTGCAGGAAGTGCAAGCAGTCCGGGTGGATTGAGTTGCTTGGGTGCGGGATGGTCGATCCGGCGGTGTTCGCTTTCGCGGCGGAAAAGCAGCCGGCTTACGATGCGAAGAAGATTTCTGGGTTTGCCTTCGGCATGGGTGTGGAACGGATTGCCATGATGAAGTATGGGATCGCGGAGATTGGGCAGTTTTATGCGGGGGATATGAGGTTCTTGGGGCAGTTCGTTTAGCGAGCGGAGTTAGCGCGCTGCGCGTGGTTAGCGTGGTTAGCGGAGTTAGGGATGCCCCAATCGCCTATGTGATTGGCGAAAGGAAGTCCCGGAGAAGGGCTATGGCGCGTTCGCGGAGTTATCGTGATTTGATCGTTTGGCAGAAGGCAATGGCGCTGGCGAGGAGGGCCTATTCGATTAGCAGCGAATTACCGAAATCCGAGGCTTATGGTCTGCTGAGCCAGATAAGACGCGCGGCGGTGTCTGTGCCAAGCAACATCGCAGAAGGGCATGGGAGATTGACCGATTCGCAGTTTCGACATTTTATGGGAAATGCACATGGGTCGCTCTACGAAATGGAGACGCAGGTTGAATTGGCTGGCGATCTTGGATACCTCGATGCGGGGCTGGTGAACGAATTGATGGATCAGGGGCGGGAAGTTGCACGACTTATCAATGGATTGGTCTCAGCCCTCGGGCGGAACAAAGTCAATGAGGGGACGGAAGGCTAGCTCCGCTTACGAAGGAATTCTTGATGAAGATATTGACGAAATGGCTTCGGGCTTACTTGCCGGGATTGGCGGTTGATGACGCGCGGCTGGCGGAAGACCTGACGCTGCGGGGGATTGCGGTCGAAGGGATTTACGATCTCGGCGCAGGCAATGGCTCGGTTTACGAGATGGACATTACGACCAACCGCGTGGATGCGATGAACCACTACGGCGTGGCGCGCGAGGCGGCGGCTATTTATGGGTTGGCGCTGCCGGGGCTTTCGTATGAGCTGCCAAAAGGCCGCCCGGCCGGCCAGGCCTTTTCTGTGCGCATTGACGCTGAGGATGCTTGCGGGCGGTTTACGGCGCGGGTGTTGCGCGAGGTGAAGATCGGCGGCTCGAAGGACTGGTTTGCGGGCGCGGAAGTGGCGAGTTATTTTGCGCTGCTGGAACAGAAACAGATTTCGAATGCCGTGGATGCTACGAACTTTGCGTGGCTGGCGATGGGTCAGCCGACACATGTTTTCGACCTGGACAAGATCGAGGGCGGCATTGTTGTACGACGCGCGCGCAAAGGGGAAAAGCTGAAGACGCTGGACGGCGTGGATCGGACGCTCGATCCCGAGGATCTTGTTGTCGCCGATCACGCGAAGGCGCTGGGGCTGGCGGGAGTAATGGGCGGCTGGGACACGATGATTACGCCGGGTACGACGAATGTTCTGGTGGAGGCGGCGTGGTTCGATCCGATGGCGGTTCGGCGCACGGCGCGGCGGCACGGGCTGCATACCGACGCCAGCCATCGCTTCGAACGCGGAGCGGATTTCAATGCGGCGCCGGTAGCCTCGGCGCTGGTGAGCAGCATACTGCTGGCGAATGGCGGGTCGATTGAAGGCGAGCTTGTGGACGCGCGCGTGACGGCCATCGAGGCAAAGACCGCGCAACGAAAGCCCGTTGCGTTGGCGCTCAGTGAGGTGCGGAGGATTCTGGGCAAGACGGTGGATGAGAGCGGGATTGACGCCGCTACGGTTGAAGGCGTGCTGCTTGCGTTGGGGTGTGCGTTAGTGGAGTCAGCGAGTCAGCGCGGAGATCACTCCTCGTGGCTGGTGACGCTGCCGAGTTGGCGGCTCGATCTGGAGCGCGAGATCGATCTGATTGAAGAGGTCGCGCGCGTGTATGGCTACAACCGGTTTGCCAACACGTTGCCAGCTTTCGGCGAGGGAGTGCGGGCGCTGCCATGGGCGGAGAGTGAAGCGGCGGTTCGGCGCACGCTGCTGTCGGCTGGATTCCATGAAGCCATTGCCAGCACTTTCTGCTCGGCTGCGGACGCGGCGTTGACTGCGCCGCAACCAGGGCTGGTGGTTCCGCTGGGCAATCCTCTGAGCGAGGAGGCGGGCGTACTGCGGCAGTCGCTGGTGCCGGGCATGTTGACCATGATTGCCGGGAACATGCATCGCGATGTGAGCGACGTGCGCTTGTTCGAGCTGGGAACGGTCTTTAGCGGGGCAACATCGAACGGCGTGGTCGAAAAGGTGGAGGAGCGGCCGGCGATTGCTTTCGGCGCGGTGGGCAGCTTCCCGGAGCAGGGGGCGCTGCATGGCGGGCGGCCCATCGATTTTCACGATGTAAAGGGAGCGGTGGAACAGGTGCTGGCGCGGTTTCAGGCGCGGGCCTTTTATTTCGATCGCTTCCCGGCCGAGGCAGGACTGACGCCGGAGTGGCTGCATCCCTACCGTTCCGCGCGGGTTGTGGTGGAGGGCGGAACCGTGGGGTGGTTTGGCCAACTGCATCCTCGCGAGGCTGCGGTGCGCAAGCTGAAGGAGCCTGTGATCGTTGGCGAGCTTTATCTGGACAGGCTTTACAAGCTGCCGCTGCTGAAGCCAGTGGCGCGGGAGATTTCGCGCTTCCAGCCGGTGCGCCGCGATTTTTCGCTGGTTCTGGACCGGAGCATCGAATGGGAGCAGATCGATCGGGCGCTGGCTGGATTACGGATTCCGGAGTTGGTGGAGTGGCGGGTGCGGGAGGTATTCCGCGACGCCAAGCTGGGCGAGCGGGAGTACTCGCTGCTGATGGGCACAACCTTCCAGGCGCCCGACCGCACGCTGCGGGAGGAAGAGTTACAGAACTTTCAGGCGCAGGTTGTGGAGGCTGTTGGTAAAGCTGGCGCACGGCTGCGAACCTGAGCGAAGAATAAGCTAAATCGGCGCTATACTTACACGGATAAGTCGCGTTTTTGTGGAGGTTTTTTTCAGATGTCGGAGATATTTTCGGAACTTCAAGAGTTAGCATTTCAACGACGCCAACAGGAAGCAGGTGCGGGTGACCCGCCCGCGGAGCCTGCGGCATTGACGGTAAGCGCGGACGATTTTTCGGCACTCGAGCAACGCATCGTCCGTGCGGTCGAGATAGTGAAGCGGGAGCGTCAGGCGCGCATTGCGGCAGAAGAGCGCGCCGCGCACGCCGAATCGCAACTGCAGGAGCAGACGCCGCGATTCGAACAGTTGGAAAAGGAACTTAATGCGCTGAAAGGCGAGCGCGACCATGTACGCCAACGCGTCGAGCGTCTGTTGGCCCAGCTCGACGCACTGGAGCTCTAGGCTTGAGTCAGGGAGGACGGCATGGCGCAACAAATCGGCAAGGGACCCGAATACGTAACAGTAGAAATCTACGACCAGACCTATCATCTTTCCGGCCAGGATGCGGCACACGTCCGCGACCTGGCAGTACGCGTAGACGCCAAGATGCGCGCCGTCGCGGCGCAGGGCCGCACCGTAGACTCGTTGCGCGTAGCGGTGCTGGCGGCGTTGAATCTAGCCGATGAGCTTTCGCAAGCCGGTATCGCCGATCCGCAACTGGGCCATGCGCGCGCCGCAAGCCTGCGCGGCCTGCTGGATGAAGTGCTGGACGAGAAACTCAAGACCGGGTCTTGAGCAAGCGCCGCTGTTTTGGGATTGCCGTTCCCAAATGAGGCGGCCCGAAACGGTAGCACATTGCGCTTGCATTGCACAAGACTTGTAATTTCCCGGCGCAGCCCCTACTATCCGCAATAGAAACCGGCCTGCAAAGCAGGTGGGCGATCAACGCTGGTTGAACCAACATTCAACGAACAGGGGCTCAACTCGACAATCGGTTCTGTGTGCCGTGTCCGCCAGTCC
>Ga0181520_10004256_pt1 | contig 24199 bp, 15 predicted proteins | sample PEATcosm2014_Bin_29_FD_132451 | JGI IMG/M metagenome (GOLD analysis project Ga0181520, IMG submission 132451) | Peatland microbial communities from MTU Mesocosm Facility, Houghton, MI, USA - PEATcosm2014_Bin02_30_metaG | ecosystem: Environmental > Terrestrial > Soil > Wetlands > Peat | place...
CTGTGAAACTGTGAAACTGTGGACTCTTTTCCCATTTGGTACCGCTCGCTATGCGGATGCGGCAACGGTTACCGGAGCTTCATTGCGTTTTGCCGGGGAGAGTTTGTTCTCGGAAGCCAGTATTGGTGATTGCGGCCGGGCGGCCGGTGTTCAGCATCTCATCAATCTGTAGTTCGAAAATCTCGCTTCAAATTGTTTAGCCGTGCAAAGACCATCTATCTATTCATTCTCACGCGAAGCGCGCCCAGGCCCGCTTGCGTGACTATGCAGTTTGCTGCGCGGTCGCACCGGTAATGGATGCTGACGGGATAATCCTGCCATTTCGGGTCAGCGCCCTGTCCGCCTGCTTTATCGAAATAAAAGGTCTTTCCGCCCCGAGTTTCGATCACCCCTCGAGCGGTGTCAAATTCCACGATTGAATCGTCTCCCTCCATGGCGAAAGGCAAGAATTTTATCGCCGACTTAGAAGCTGTTGCTCTGCGGGCGGCAAGTTCGGCGGCGCTCAGCCGGGCTTCTTTCTCCTGAACTTCTTCCTGCAGCTTCTGCAATTCATCCTGCGCTGCAATGGCTGGAAAGTTGGACGAAAAGCTCCAGGCAAAAATGCTTCCATAGGCCTTCTTTGAACAAGGAAGATCGCCTTCGGCGTGCATGGACGCGATCTGTCCATTCTTCCCGACTTGATTCTGGAACATATCATTGTTCAGTTCCCGCTCGGGTTCGCTGCCTTCATATCGCGCGCGATCAACCCCTTGCGCCAACTCTTCATTGGAGATACTGCCTCCGCTTGTATCCCCAGTTTCGGAATCCGGAGCGGATGCGGCAGGCGTTGCCGCGTTCCCGGCATTGTATTTCAGTATGATCTCCTTACTGCAAAGCACAGCGCCATGCGCATCCTGCAAGTGGATTTCGATGGAAAGCGGGACCGTCGAATTAGCAGCAGCCAACGCGAACCCTTCCTGCCGGCCTTTGTCGCTGGGCTCTATCGTCAGGCGGTACAGCGGCCTCTTCTCCCACTTGGTAGACAAATGGCCCTTCAATCCGGCAGCGTTCAAGGAATACGCTCCCAAATCGTACTGCCCGGCATTGCCGATGAACCAGTATGCGATTCCCAATCCCAGCAGAACTCCAAAGCCCGCAACCGCCGCCACATAAACCATTGTTGGTTTCTTTGGGAGCTTCGGAGTCAGCTCCTCCTGCGGCTCAGCATCTTGTGGCCGGGGAGTCTGAGCTTTACCTTTGGCTTTCTTCTCTTTGACTTCTACGCTCGCACTGCTGAATAGTAGCGGCTCCGTTTCTGCGGTTATGCCTGGGGAACTCTCGGGCAACGGATCAATGACCTTGTAGCCGCTATAGTGCAGTTCTATTTCTTCTGTCTTTTCGCCCTCGGAACCTTGACTCTCCATTGCAGCAAACCTGTCGCTGGGATTCCCTGCATCCGAATTATCAAACTTGTAGCCGGGCCGCGGCGGTACCGCTGCCGGCTTCGCGCGATTGGGATATCTCGAATAAGCGTCCATCACCAGGAACCCCCTTTCCCCGGTTGCTCGGAACCCTGATCTTTGCAGAATCTAATTGGACCACATATCGCCTCTCCGTGAAAGCCATAAATTGCTCAACGCATATCCTCAATCACTATGTGTGGTGAAGTGAACGCTGACCGCGAGCCTTCTCGCACTCCTGCCGCGCCGCGATAAAATAAGCAGTGAGGAGATCCCCTCAGCGCGCATGACCTTCAGCGCGAGGCGCAACGCAAGCGCCAGGGACGATCCCATTTCAAGCCGGGGATTCTTTACCCCCGATTTCGCCAAGGTGAGCATATGACCATTCAGAAAAAAGATCTCGGAGCCGCAGTGCTGGCCACCGAATACGCAGTCCGCGGCCCCATCGTTGCGCGGGCACAGGAGTTGGAAAAGCAGGGCAAGGAAATCATCTATTGCAACATCGGCAACCCGCAGTCGCTGGGACAAAAGCCCCTCACCTGGCTGCGCCAGATTCTTGCCCTCTGCGAGTATCCCGCGCTGATGGATCTCGCGCCCGCTGTCTTTCCCACTGATGCCGTAGAAGCCGCCAGGGCCATCCTCAAAGGAAGCCGGCACGGAATGGGCGCATACAGCGAAAGCAAGGGCCTGCGCTTCATCCGCGAGGCGGTGGCCGAATTCATCCGCAGCCGCGACGGTATCGGCGTCGATCCGGAGGCCATCTTTCTCACCGACGGCGCCAGCAAAGGCGTGCAAACGATTCTCAGGCTCCTGCTGGCGGCGCCTTCTGACGGCATCATGATTCCCATTCCCCAGTACCCGCTCTACAGCGCCACCATCACGCTTTACGAAGGGCGCATCGTTCCCTACTACCTCGACGAAGCCGATCACTGGAAGCTCAATCGCTCCATGCTCGATGACTCCCTGCGTGCGGCCCACGCTCAGGGAACGAGGGTCAGGGCTATCTGCGTCATCAACCCTGGCAATCCCACCGGCTCCGTACTCGACGAAGAGAACATCGCCATGGTGCTCGATTTTGCGCGTGAGCATGGCCTGTCCGTACTCGCCGACGAAGTCTACCAGGAGAACATCTACCTGCCCGGCGACAGCTTCGTCTCGTTCGCCAGCGTTCTCGACGCCAAGGGGATTCGCGATGTATCGCTCTTCAGCTTTCACTCCTGCTCTAAGGGTTTCCTCGGCGAGTGCGGAGTGCGCGGCGGCTATTTCGAGTACCGCAACGTGCCCGGCGATGTGGTCGCGCAGATTCTCAAGCTGCAGTCAGTGGCCCTTTGTTCAAACCTTCCCGGGCAGGTGGCTACCTATGCCATGGTTCACCCGCCCAAATCAGGAGATCCCTCTTACGAACTCTACAATCGCGAAAAGACGGCCATTCTGGAAGAAATGAAGACGCGAGCAATCCTTCTGGCCGAGGGATTGAATAAGATCGATGGAATCTCGTGCAATGCGATCGCCGGCGCGATGTACGCCTTCCCGCGTATCACGCTTCCCGCGGGCGTAACCGACGAAGAGTATTGCATGGCGTTGCTCGAAGAGACTGGAATCTGCGTGGTGCCGGGATCAGGCTTCGGCCAGGCGGAAGGCACAGCTCACTTCCGTACCACCATTCTCCCGCCTACTCAGAAGCTCCGTCAGATGGTGGAAAAGCTCAGCGCGTTTCACGAGGTGTATGCGCTTGTGAAGCATTGATCTGGAGCGAGCCCTGGTTGCTTCCTCTCGCCGCAATGACAAGAGCGCGGCCAGAGCCCGCCGGCAATTGATCCTTGCCACTGTCCCCTAACCCCAGCCGGCTCTATAATCGCCCCATGCAGTTCAGCGGTGATCCTCGGCGGCGAACGGTCGCTCTGCTTGCGGGCGGGGTGCTGTTGATATTCGTGCTGTTCGGCGCGCTACAGGCATTCAACACCTCCGGTGTGAGCTTTCTCAATCCCGAAACCGCCGGGGAGACGATCATCTACACCGGCCTCACGGTGCTGGTCTTCTTGTTGTTGCTGCTCCTGCTGGTGCTGCTGTTGAGGAACATCTTCAAGGTTTACGCAGACCAGGGCAGCAGCGGGCTGGGTGTACGGCTGCGTTCGCGCATGGTGCTTGGCGCGGTACTCATTGCCCTCGCGCCCGCAGTTTTCATGTTTCTCTTCAGCGATGGGTTGATGAACCGGTCGCTGGATCGCTGGTTTTCGCCCAACATCTCGGAACTGCGCGACGACTCCACGCGAGTGGTTCTGGAACTGGCGCAATACGTTACGGCCAACGCGCGCGTCGAGGCCGAGTCGATTGCGTCTTCGGGCGCGCCGGACAGCGAACTTCCGGCGCTGCAAAATGAGTTGAGTTCGCGACGCATTACGCTGGCCGGCGGCTTTGCGGCGGTCTATGGCAAAGATCAACGGCTTCTCGCCAGTTTTCAGGCTCCGCCGGAATCGAGCCCGGCCAGCCTGATTTCCTGGCCGGAAGAAGCCGAGCAGGGGCAGGCGGTTTCGCTTCATGGACCGCTCACCATCAGCTTGCTTTCCGCCGCGCAGCGTAGTGATAAGCCTGTGATGAGGGTGGCTGGCCTGGAGTACGCACTGGGGATGGCGACGACCACGTCAGGCAAGTTCGTGGTGGTGGCGCTACCCATGCCGCAAGGGCTCAGCCAGCCGGCCATGCGCATTCGATCCGGCTCGGCCGCTTATTGGAAGCTCTTCCACAGGCGCAGTCAGATTCGCAACATTTTCTTCCTGATCCTGCTGGTAATCACCGTGCTTGCGTTCTTCCTCAGCGTTTGGGTGGCGCGGTTTCTCTCCATCCAGATTACCCGGCCGGTCGAGGCTTTGGCCGTGGCGATGGCCGAGATCGCCACAGGCAAGTACGACCATCGAGTGGCGCTGGCAGCTACCGGCGAAATGGGTGAGTTAGTGCGAGCATTCAATCGAATGGCCGCTGACCTGGATGCCAGCCGCCAACTCGCTGAGACTTCCTCCGCGCAACTGACTGCTGCCAACCTGGCTATTGAAGAGCGCCGCCGCGAACTGGAGACCATCATTGAAACAATTCCGTCGGGAGTGGTCACGCTCGACGGCGCGGGCGCGGTCCTGCAATCCAATCGCGCTTTTGCGGCGCTGCTTGGCCGGCGCGTCGATTTTGGCTTGGGCGGGGAGAAGATCGAATCGCTGTTTCCCGCTGACTGTGCCGAAGATCTCGCAGGCGTTATTCGCCGCGGCCACCGCATGGGCGCGGCCTTTACTGAGATCGAACTGCCGGTTGGCGGCCGCATTCTCCATCTGGCCATCACCAGCGCGCGGTTTGAGCTCACTCAAAGCCAGCCGGGAACCGTGCTTGTGGTCGAGGACACCACCGAACTTTTGCGGGCGCAGCGGCAACTGGCGTGGAAAGAGGTGGCGCAGCGGGTGGCCCATGAGATCAAGAATCCGTTGACGCCCATCGCTCTCTCCGCCGAGCGCATCAGCAAACACCTTGACCGAGGCCAGCCGGACTCGCACGCCGTTATCCGCAAATGCAGCGAAGTGATTCTCGCCTGTGTGGGCACGCTGCGCACGCTGGTGGCCCAATTCTCCGCGCTGGCCGAGTTCCCCGCGCCTCAGCCGCGCGCCTGCGACATCAATCAAGTGACCGATGAAGCGTTGGCGCTGTTTGCTGACCGGCTCTATGGCATCACAGTGCAGCGCGATTTGGAGCCGGGATTGCCGCCGGTGCTGGCTGATCCGGAGGCCATTCGTCGCGCCCTGGCCAACCTTATCGACAACGCCGCCGAGGCCATGCAGGGCAGTCTACTGCGTGTGCTCGGGCTGCGCAGCTCGCTCAGCGAAGACGGCGCATCGGTCGAGGTCGAGGTCTCCGACACAGGCCACGGTCTCACCGATGAAATCCGCGAGCGCCTGTTTTTGCCTTTCTATTCCACTAAGCAGCGCGGCACCGGTCTCGGCCTCTCCATCGCGGCCAAGATTGCGCAGGAGCATGGTGGCTCGCTGCGCGCCGAGTCTAACAGCCCCAAAGGCGCGCGTTTTCTACTGCGGTTGCCCCTTATGGAACCGCCGGAACCCGCAGCGCAACCCGCTGAGGCAACCATCGACGACGCGCCCATCCAATCTGCCGCTTTGATCAACCCTGTGAAGGGATCGCTCCAATGAATCATGTTCTGGTAGTTGATGACGAAGCAGAGATTCGCTCTTCGCTCGAAGAGATTTTGCGCGAAGAGGGCTACGGCGTGGCCAGCGCGGCCACGGCCACCGAGGCGCTGGTGCTGCTCGAAGACGCGCCCTATGACGTGGTCCTGCTCGACATCTGGCTGCCCGACCGCGACGGACTCGACGTGCTCGCCGACATTCACCGCCAGGGAGCCGCGATGCGCCCTGAAGTGGTCATCATCAGCGGCCATGGAACCATCGAGGCCGCTGTCAAGGCCACCAAGCTGGGCGCGTACGACTTTCTTGAAAAGCCGCTCTCGCTCGATCGCACCCTGCTGGTGCTCAAAAACGCGGTAGAAGCGCGCCGCATGCGCGCGGAAAACCTCGAATTCAAGCGCCAGTTCAGTGTGAGTTCGGTGCTCACCGGCGAAAGCGTGCCGATGAAAGCCCTTCGCCAGCAGATTCGCCTCATGGCGCCCACCAACGGTCGCGTGCTCATCTACGGCGAATCGGGCACCGGCAAGGAACTCATCGCTCACTCCATTCACGCCGAGAGCTTGCGCCGCGACCAGATTTTTGTCGAACTCAACTGCGCCGCCATTCCCGAGGCGCACATAGAGGCTGAACTCTTCGGCTACCGGCACGGAGCGCAGCCCGGCGGCCTCCCCGAGCAGCGCGGCACCCTCGAGCGCGCCGATGGCGGAACGCTCTTTCTCGACGAAGTCGGCGACATGAGCCTCAAGACTCAGTCAAAGATGCTTTCCGCGCTTGACGACCAGCAGTTCACCCCGGTCGGCGGCACGCAACCTATCCGCGTGGACGTGCGTCTCATCGCCTCGACGAACAAAGACCTTGAAGAGGAGATAGCCAAGGGCAACTTCCGCGAAGACCTCTTCTACCGGCTCAACGTTGTCCCGTTCTTTGTGCCGCCGCTGCGCGAGCGCAAGCAGGACATCCCGCCGCTGACGCGCGAGTTTCTCGCCGAGTTCGGCCGCCAGTACGGACGCCCGCGCATGGAGATCAGCGACGAAGCCCTCGAGACGCTGGCCCAATACCACTGGCCCGGCAACGTACGCGAACTCAAGAATGTGATCGAGCGAGTGCTTATCCTGAATCCCCGCGCCCTGCGCATCGAGCGCAAGCACCTGCCGCCCTTGACCCACAAGGCCGGCACGCGCTCCACGGAAGAGTTTTCAACATTGCAACAAGCACGCGACGCCTACGAACGCGAGTTCATCCTCAAGAAGATCGATGAATCCCGCAACAACGTCAGCCGAGCTGCTGAGTTGCTTGGCCTGGAACGCAGCCACCTCTACCGCAAAATGAAAGCGCTCGGCATCAGTGTGCGCGAATAGCGAGCAGGGGGTGAATGTTCGTTGCGGAGCATCCACCCCCAGGTGTGACGAGGTTATTGTTTCTTGACGAAGGCCCACGCCTGGAGCATTTTCACAAAGAGTCCAAAGTCACTCCGTGTCCCACCCTTGCGCCTGTTGTCTGGCGCAAGGATGGGAAACCGCGAGGCCGACCTGACCCGAATAGTGAAAATCCTCACCGCGACGGCGAAGACCGGGTCCTTTGGCTGGTCTGAGTCTGTGACGTGAGCTCTTGCATGGTCTGCACCAGTGAAGTTCCCACTGGCGTTCCCAGCCCCGTCGTCGCATCCCAGCCCTGCCCTGCCGAATAGGCGCCGTTATTGCCCGAAGTAATGTCCCGGAAGCAGGTCGATTCGTTCGCGCTATAAAGCATCGGATTGATGTACCCTGTGCCAGACTGTAGCTTCTCGTTGAGCAGGGCAATCAGCCCGGCCCACAAAGGCGCCACCGCACTGGTTCCACCAATCACCATCTGCTGCCCATCCACCTGGACCTTGTAACCGGTTTCTGGATCAGCGTTGCCGGCCACATCAGGCACTCCGCGGTTGGCCTGCGGCACATCGCCAGACTGCCAGTTCGGTCGAGCAAACATCGTGCTATAGCCTCCTCCACTCGCTCCTCCTTGCGGGCCGTCATTCCACACAGTTTCGTTGGTGATAATGCCGTCGGCCGACAGCAAAGTCGTGCCGCCGCATGCCAGCACGTGCGGACACGATGCGGGAAAGTCCACATGGTTCTGGCCGTCGTTCACTCCGTCGCTCGAACCGTTGTCTCCGGATGCGACGGTAATGGTGATGCCCAGAAGGCCGGCTTCCTGCGCAACTTCGTCAAAGCTCTCCATCGACTGCTGCGTCCACGACGACTCCGGCCCGCCCCAACTGATTGAAATCACGTGAGGCGCGCGCAGTTGATCGTGAACCGCCATGCTCAGCGCATCCTGGAATCCACGCGATGTGTTGGGAGCAAAATAGACCACGAGCGAAGCTCCCGGCGCCACAGCTCCAGCCACTTCGATGTCCAGCATCACCTCGGCATCCGCGCTATTTGCTGTGGTCGCGCGATTCTTCGCTTGATCGACCGAAGACGTTACAACCTGTGGCGTTGGCAGGCCAAGCGACTCGAAGTACTCCTGAATGTCCGCCGGACGATAGCCGCCGCCCAGCTCAATCAGGCCAATTACCTCTCCCGAACCGTTCACGTCCTGCGGAAAATCGTAGAGCTGCGCCACCTGCACGGGTGTGTATGCAATGTTCGAAGCACGGTCGCCAAAGCGGCGATTGTTTATGCGATTACGGAAATGCGGTTTGGCCACCGGCCGGTCGTCCAGGCCAAAGACTCCTTGAACAATCGACGCAAGTTCCTCTGGAAGATTAATTGCGCCGGTTCGTCCGCGGTAGTTTCCGTCCGGATGATCGTAATCGATCAGCTCAATGCCAAAGGCCTTTTCCATCTTCGAGGCGGTTCCGGCTAGTGTCACTGTGCGACGCAGAACCTCATCGCCGCGCTCCAGCATCTGAAGATTGTTCTCTTTCGCAAACTCCCTGATCATGTCAATATGTTTCGGATCGGCGCCACACTGCTCGGCAAACTCGCTGTGACTCATGAATTTGCCGGAGAGTTTAGTCGTCGTCAGCGGTTGGCGATGGCGGACAATCACCGATATTTCGATGAGCTGATGCGGATCGGTCGCTCCAATCGCGTGCGCTCCTGGGAGCTGCACGCGTTCACTACCCTTCAATGCGACTTTTTTGATGTTTGACATGGGTTGCTCCTTCTCCGATTGGGTTTCCCCGTGGAGGATGTGCCGGACGATCTTCTAGCCAGCGGCAACGTGACAACCTGCTAGACAGGCTCCCGCGCTACCGCTCGCTGCGCTCCATGCCAGGGGAGGACATGGTTCACGCCCCGCGCATGCGCCCTGCATCTGCCGGGGCCATGCGCAGGCGAAACAATTCGCCGGCAATTTTTATGGAGAAGGTTCTTGCAAGGGGGAAGAATCTCGAAGCACCACTTGTAAGCAAGCCTTCGTCCCGAGCGAGGGGAAGAATCACAAACCACAAATTGTAAGCAATCCCGAAGAGGCCGCACACCCGGCAATCGATCCGGTGCGCTGTGCCAAAAACCTAGTGCGGCGCTCGGTCGAGCGCGGGCATCCGCACATTCTTTGGACGAATATACTCCCCGATTTCCAAGATATGCACGACTTTTTTGGGAAGATGGGGAGTCTTTTTGAGCGGGCTTGAGATTCTTTTTTGGCGGGCCTTAAAGCATTTTTTAGGAGATTGTAAGGTCACTCCATGCGGTGGTTGAAACCCTCGTCTCCCACCCCGGCGACGAGGACACGTCGCCGAAGCCCCGTCCTTCCGCCGGATCGAGTCTTTCTGCAACAATCGCAATTTGTTTCATCTGCCTGTCCGGAAGCGCACACGACTTCCCGAAAGCGGACAAACGCGGACATGCGCGTGTCCAAGTTTTTTGGCTATCTCCATGACGGCGCGACCCTTAACCTGCCTGCGCCGGGCTGCGACTTTGGCAAGAGAATTGCGCATATTTCGGCTGCAAGATGCAGATTCGGAGGGAAGCGATGGCGTATTTTGAGCGAATGCGTGATGTAATCTCCGGGCCAGTCAGCCTTGAATTCATCCAGCAGCGTGCGGCGGCCGGCTGGCAAATGGTTTCCATCGAATGGAGGCGCGAGCTGCCCGATGCGGAAGCGCCCACCGAGGGAGCGTTCAACGAGGACATCCCCTATGGACTGCGCATCTCCGACGATTGCAAGCGGTTGGAGCCCGACCCTGCCGAGCATCGCGCACTGATGCAGATGATGGAACTGCTGGTGCAGGAGTTTTCTTATTCGAGCATCGTCAGCGACCTGAACGAGAAGGGCTTTCGTATGAGGGATGGCCGCCCCTGGAGCCGCGTGGCCGTCTTCAACATGATTCCGCGCCTCATCGAGGTCGGTCCGCGGTTCTTCGGTTCAGAAGAGTGGGAGCAACGGCGGCAGAGCTTTACGCACGCAAAAGCGCCGGATGTTGATTAGGAAGTACCATCCGCAGGTGTTCGCTCACTTGCTGGCTCGTTACTGCCCCATCGACCCCGCGTTACCACCTGTTCGCGGGACAGCAGAGCCTTTCGGACCCCTTGTCTAATCAAGAACATGCACGGAAAACCTGGCAGATAATGGAACCGTCGCCATTCCTGTCGCGTCTAATGCAATGTATCCTTGTAACTGGAGATGTTTTTGCTCACTGGGTTTCAGCCGAATTTCCGCAGCGGATGCCGCCGGAAGCCACGCGCTTTCGGGGCTACCGCTTTGCTGTGTTTGGCTTTGCTGGCGATGGTGGCCGTGGTCCAGGTAGCGCACATACATCCTCTGGACAGCGATGCCGACCATTGCTCGCTATGTATCGCGATGCACTCGGCGGCGCCGGTTACGATTGCTGCCGCTGTAGTGGTCCTGGTCAGAATTGGCACCCCCGAGCCAGTCGTCGAGGCGCGCACACTCGTCCGGCATTGGCATCCCAAGCTCTTCACTCGCCCCCCTCCCGCCGGCTGTTAAGGCATTTTTTCGATCTTCCGTACAGTCTGCCCGGTTGCGCCTTGCAGTTAGGTCAAGCGCATTTTCGGCATTACTTCGCAGACGTCGCCTGATTTGGAAAACTGCCCCCTAATGCACACAAGATGCTGCGGCCCAGAGCGCTACGGCCTGTCTTTCGCATTATTTAGCCATCGTTCAGGAGTTTATCTATGCCGTTCAAACGCGACACATTTTCAAGCATCTTCCCCGTTCTCGTCTTGATTCTGGCGGCGCTCAGCGCGACCGCGGAGGGCAGTAACTCCGGCGCGGTTCGCGGCACAGTCACCGACCCTTCCGGCGCCGTAGTTCCCAACGCGACTGTGCATCTGATCAACCAGGTCAGCGGCCTGGACCGGTCCGCAACCACCGACGCGACCGGCCAGTTCATCTTTGCGAACATCCCGTTCAATCCATATCGGATGACCGTCCTGGCCAACGGCTTTGCGCCAATGAGCAAGAGTTTTGAGATTCGTTCCGTGGTGGGAACCAATCTCAGCCTGGTTCTACAGGTGGCCGGCAGCTCCCAAACCGTCACGGTGCAGTCTTCGGGTGACCTGGTTGAAACCGACCCCACCTTCCACACAGATGTGGACCGTGAACTGTTCACCAAGGTGCCTTTGGAGAGCGAGTCTTCCTCCCTCAGTTCGCTCGTCACGCTCTCCACGCCAGGCGTGGCGGCCGACTCAAACGGCCTCTTTCACGGTCTCGGCGACCATGCCTCCAACTCTTTCTCAGTGGACGGCCAGTCGATCACCGACCAGCAGAGCAAGGTCTTCTCCAACCAGATTCCAGCCGACTCGATTCAATCCATCGAGGTCATTAGCGGCGCGCCGCCGGCCGAGTATGGCGGCAAGACCAGCCTTGTCATTGTGGCCACCACGCGCTCCGGGCAGGGAATTACCAAGCCTACCGGCAATATCAGCAGTTCATACGGCAGCTTCGGCTCCGCGACCGGCGGCTTCGATCTGGCCTATGGCAAGACGAAATGGGGCAATTTCATCGAGGCCGACGGCCTGAACACCGGACGCTTTCTCGATCCCCCGGAGTTCACGGTCTTCCACGACAAAGGCAATGAGCAGAACCTCTTCGATCGTGTGGACTATTCTCTAACCCCGGCGGACTCAATCCATCTGGACTTGAACTACTCCCGCTCCTGGTTCCAGACGCCCAATTCTTTCGACAACCTCAACGTGCAAAACGTGGAAACAACGGGCCCGAATAGCGGATCGAGTTCCAGTCCGGATTTCGTGAATGTGGGCAGCACAGACCAGCGCTCCAAGATCGAGACCATCAATATCTCGCCCACTTATACGCGCATTATCGGAAGTGCCTCGGTCTTCAACTTTGGCGCCTTCGTTCGCCGGGACGACTATAACTACTTTCCCAGCGGCAATCCGCTGGCCGACCTGGGACCGTCGAACCTGCAAACCTCTTCCATCTCACAGTACCGCACGCTTACTAATGCGGCGGTTCACTCGGACTACTCGTACGTCAGGGGTATCCATAACCTCAAGATAGGCGCGCAGTACGGACAGACCTTCCTGCGCGAGAACGACAGCCTGGGCGTGGTGGAGTCAACCTATAACTCGCCCTGCATGGATGCGACGACGGGCAACCCTCTGCCGGGATACTCCAGTCCCTCGGGCTGCCTCGGAGTTACGGCGATCCCGAATCCCAATTATGTTTCCGTCCTCGCTCCTTACGACCTGACACGTGGCGGCAGCGTATACAGGTTCTCCGGTCACACTGACGTGAAGGAACTGGGCCTCTATATTGAAGACCAGATCAAAGCCGGCAACTGGTTATTCAACCTCGGGCTGCGCGGCGATGTTTACAACGGTCTTACGTCCGCCACCCAGACGGAGCCTCGGGTGGGAATCGCGTATAACATCAAGCCGACCACCACCGTGCTGCGCGTCTCCTATGCGCGCACGCTGGAAACGCCCTTTAACGAGAACCTTGTGCTGTCCAGCACTGGATGCTCGAATGTCGTGCTGTCGCCGCTGCTCAACTGCACGGCGGGTGTGTCAGGAACCCTTCAGCCCGGCTTTCGTAACGAGTTTCATGCCGGCGTGCAGCAGGCCTTCGGCAAAATCCTGGTCTTCAGCGGTGAGTACATCTGGAAGTACACCCACAACGCCTTCGACTTTAGCGTGCTGGGCAATACGCCGATTACCTTTCCCATCGACTGGCATAGCTCGAAGATCCCCGGCTATGCTCTGCGCGCGGATGTTCCCCAGGTCCACGGCTTCAGCGCCTATCTTGTCGCCTCCTCGGTGGCCGCGCGCTTCTTTCCGCCACAGGTGGCCGGAGCGGGAGCCACTGTCGGCCAGGCCGGCCTTCCCTTCCGCATCGACCATGACGAAAAGTTCAACCAGACTACCCACCTCCAGTACACGCTTTCGCGCGGTAAGGCGCTCAACGGCCTTTGGGGAGGTTTCAACTGGCGCTACGACAGCGGTCTGGTGGCTGGGTCAACGCCTTGCTATGGTCTAACCGATCCGAACACCCCATGCGCAAACAGTTCCACCACGCTTAACGGTCAGCCCGCGATAGCGATGGTGGACACCAACATACCTCCAACCATCAACCCCGTCACTCAAGCGAGTGTCGCTCTCCCTTTGACTGCGGACGAAGAGTTTCAGGCGGGGTTTGCGTGCAATGGAGTGAAGGCAACGCCTACCACTCCCTTGCCTGCAGTCTGTCTGGCCTCGCAATTCACCTCAAGTCTCATCAACATTCCCGCTCCCAACGCCGGCGACAACGACCACAATCCTCAGCGCATTGCGCCGCGCGACTTGTTTGACGCCTCCATCGGCAAGGACAACATCTTCCATGCCGATCGCTACAAGCTCAACCTCGACATTACGGCTATCAACGTGACAAACAAGTACGCGCTTTATAACTTTCTCTCCACTTTCAGCGGCACGCACTATGTAACTCCGCGCGCGCTGACGGCGAAGATCACATTGAACTTTTAACGGAAATAACCTTGCAGAGACGCGGCAAATGGCAGAAAATGGTGCCATGTTACCCCTCCCCCGCAGTACGCTCGTGAAATCTCTGTCCGTTTTCTGCCTGGTTCTCATTTTGCCGTTTTTTTCTGCCCAGGCCGCAAAACGATCATCCTCAAAGGAAGTGCAGGGTTTGCTCCAGCGGCAGATGAACTGGGACGAAAATCCGACGAACGGAAAAAATCCGGACGGTCTGCACTTTCACTTTTTCAAAATAGATGAAACGGGCTCTCCCGGAAAGAGACTTGTTACCTACCGCGTTTATGTCCCTGGAGTTCCACAAGGCAAGAAATATGCGCTCACGGTCTGGAGAATCGGATCCGAGCCACGGCCTGTTCCCGGCGATGTCTATGTCAATGGCAAGGGGCTTCTGATGGTGCACAAACCCAATCCAGGCCAGGAAGACAGTGACTTCGTTGGAGACGATGAGCTGCATCTGAACGTGCAGGCGGCGCAGGGCGAGCCTATCCGCTACCTTCTCGAGTCGTCTGACAAGCAACTTGTTATTGCCGGCACAGTGGTTCCGTTTCCGCTTGAAGCCACAGGCCAGGGCTGCCGGCTTGAAGCGCGGCTTGCCATGCCTGATGCCGATGCTGTTCTGATCTCCGCTGATGGGTTGCCTGCAAACGCTGATATTCCGTTCCAATTGGTCTCTGCCGGCGTGACGGACACAGCTAGCTTTCACGCCGACGCCCAAGGCCATGCCGTGACGACGGATCTTCCTTTTGTGGCCGACCAGGATCACGGATTTCTCAGGGTGACACTGGTCACACAGGAATGTTCAACCGCCATCGAAATTCCCTGGGGGAAGAAAAGTTACTATCTGCACTAATAAATCAGATTTGCGCTTGGATTGTTGCCCGCGCTTAATTTGTTCCTTCCGTCTCACTCCGCTTTGGGGCGTGAGCCGGCAAGAATCTCGGCAAAATGCATCCCTTCGCGCTCCGACAACTGGTTGATCTGCTCGCGGCAACTAAAGCCGTCGGCGACAATAATCGTCGCGGGCGCGGCGGAGTTGACCGCAGGCAGAAGCCCAAGATTGGCGATTGCCTTGGAAACTTCAATCTTGTCGGCCTCGAAACCAAATGGTCCCGCCATGCCGCAGCAACTGGAGTTGATAAGCTCCACAGCCGCGCCGGCTCTTTTCAGCAGCGCGATCTCGTTCACCGGCCCGCCAAAAACAGCTTTGTGGTGGCAGTGGCCGTGCAGGATTACCTGCGCGCCCTCGAGCCTGCCCGTCACCCACTCGGGAGCTTTTGCGGCCAGCCAGTCGGCCAGCAGCCACACTTGCTTGCTCATGCGTTGCGCGCGAGGGTCGTCAGGGAAAAATTCCAAAGCCTCATCTTTGAAAACGCTGGCACAGCTTGGTTCGAGAAAGATGAACGGCAACCCGGCTTCAATTTCCGGCGCCATTCGGTCCAGAACTTTGGCCAGATAAGCGCGCGCCGTGCCCAGCAGACCGAAGTCGTAAAGCGCGCGGCCGCAGCAGATGTGGCCTTTGGGGACCCGAACTCGAAAGCCTGCCTGGGTGAGAACGGCTTCAGCGGCGGCCAGAGTTTGCGGGTGATAGTAGTTGTTCCAGGTGTCAGCCCAGAGCACCACCTGCTCTCCGGTCGGCTCCGCCTTGGTTGCATTCTTCCCGCTCGAAGCGCGAGGCACGTTGGAGGTTTCGTCGCCCGCCAATCTTGCCTTCTTGTAACTTTTCCCGGCGAGGCGCGGAAGCTCGCGCTCCTGCGCCACGTCCACAATGCGCTTGATGAGGGGGCTGGTCAGGCGCCCGGTGAGCACGGCGTTGGTCAGCGCCGGAGTAATTGAGCCGAGGCGGGCCATGACGTCCGCGAACCCGAAAATGTAGTGATGCAACGGGTGAAGGCGGTGTTTGTAGCGTTGCGCCAGGTACTCGGATTTGTAGGCGGTCATATCCACAGACACCGGGCACTCGGTCTTGCACGCCTTGCAACTGAGGCAGAGATCGAGAGCCTCATGCACGGCCTTGCTTTGGAAACCTTCCTTACGCAGCGCGCCGGCCAACATCTCCCACAACAGCCGTGCGCGGCCGCGCGTGGAGTGCTGCTCCTCGCCGGTAGCGCGATAGCTGGGGCACATTACGCCGCCGTCGGTCTTTAGGCAGGCGCCCACGCCCACGCAGCGCGCCGTGGCGCGTTCCAACGAGCCTTGATCGGCAGCAAACACAAAATGTGTCTCCAGTTCGGTCGGCGTCTCGCCGTCAACAGGCGGCGCATTGCGCAGGTTTTCCGCTGGATCGTAAACGCGCACCGCATCTGACAGCTTGCCGGGATTCATGCGGTTTGCCGGATCCCAAATGGCTTTGAACTCTTGAAAGGCTCGTATAAGCTCAGGGCCGAACATCTTCGGCAGCAGCGCAGCGCGAGCCTGGCCGTCTCCGTGCTCGCCGCTGAGCGACCCGCCGAGGCTGAGAACCAGATCCGCTGCGCGGTCGATGAATTCGCGGAAGCGGCGCACGCCTTCCACAGTGCGAAAGTCGAAGTTGATTCTCAGGTGAACGCAGCCCTGGCCGTAATGTCCGTAAAGCGGGCTGCGATAGCCATACTCGGTCATCAGAGCTGTGAGCTGGCGCAGGTAAGCGCCCAGCCGTGCGGGAGGAATGCCGGCATCGTCCCACCCCTCAAATCGCTCCGGCTCACCGGGAACAAAAGCCGTCGCGCCCAGAGCCGACTCGCGCACCCGCCACACCGCCGCGGCGTCAACGGCGTTGTAAATGCGCGCCGCCGGTGCCTCTGCCCAGCCTTGCGCGGCCTGAGCGAGAGCTTCCGCTTTGGCCTGCGCCTCAGCCGCGTCCCATGCGCCCATCTCCACAAGCAGAAACCCTCCGCCCGGCGGAAGCAGAGCCACGTCATTCATGGCGAGGTTTTTGCGCCGCATGAAATCAACCAGCAGCCCGTCAAACCCCTCCAGCCCGATGGGTCCGAATTCCAGCACGCGCGGCACGACGTCGGCGGCAAGAAACACGTCGGCAAAGCTCAGCACTGTCAGCACGCGGAAAGGTGGGCTGTTGGTCAGGTTGAGCGTGGCGGCGACTACGGTGGCGCATGTGCCTTCGGAGCCCACCAACGCGCGGGCAACATTGAATCCGTTCTCGTCCAGTAGCTCATCCAGGTTGTAGCCGGAAACACGGCGGGGAATGCGCGGATATTTTTCGAGGATGAGAGAACTGTAACGGTCGCGAAGTTTAGCCAGGTCCGTATAAATCTGGCCCACGCGGCCGCTGGTGCGTCTCAGAGCGTCCAACTCGGCGGGCGAGGTACGGCCCACTGTCATCCGTGTGCCGTCATAAAGCACAATGTCCAGCGATTCGATGTTGTCCACTACCTTGCCGGCCATCAGCCCATGAACGCCGCAACTGTTGTTGCCGATCATGCCGCCCAGCGTGCAGCGCGAGTGCGTCGCCGGGTCGGGGCCGTAGGTCAAGTGGTGCACCTCGGCGGCCTCGCGCAGCCGGTCGAGGACAATCCCCGGCTCCACGCGCGCCAGCTTGGCCGTGGGGTCAATCGAGCCCAGCTTGTTCATGTAGCGCGAAAAGTCGAAGACCACGGCCACGTTGGCGCACTGTCCGGCCAGGCTGGTACCCGCGCCGCGCGGCAGCACAGCCGCTCCCGTTGCGCGACAGGCGGTCAGTGCAGCCTCCACGTCGGCCGCGTCGCGAGGCAGAATCACGCCCACAGGAAGCTGGCGGTAATTCGAGGAGTCGGCCGCGTAAAGCGCCCGCGAGCCTAAATCAAAGCGAACATCTCCGCGCACGCTCTTCTTGAGCATCGCTTCCAGTTCACGATGCGCGGAAAAACTCTCATGGTCCAGCGGAGGCTGATTAGAAAGGACGGAAAATGGCGACGTGCTCATTGTCAAATGGTAACGCGTTGCGTCAGCGCTGAGTTGTGAGCGTCGTTACCGCGTGGGCCACTCTTCCACCACGATGCCGAGGTCGTTGAGCTGCTGAATGGCGGCTTCCACGTTGCGGCGGACTTTGACGCGGTCCTTGCTGCCGGCCAGGGGCGACTCGGCTACGGCTATCACGCGGCCATAGCGCCATGCAGTGGCAGGCAGGGCAATCAGGGCCTGCGCCAGATCGCCGGGGCGCAACTGAACCTCTTGGCGGCGCGCGGCGGCGGGGCGCAGCATGCTTCCCTGGCCCACGGTGCTGGGGTTGGCGTCGGCCAGGGTGATGCGCAGGTTGAGCGTATTCGCGCCAACCGAAAGAAAGGGATTGGCCCACGCTCCGGGCTCGCGCACATCCACGTACATGCTCTTGGTGGGCAGCGGAATCAGGGCCATCGCGGCACGCTGGCTGTCCCGCTCGGTGGCTGCGGCCTGGGCCTTATGCTCGGCGTTGACCGCGTTCTGAGCGACGCCGGCCACAGCCTGCTCTTCGTTATGGCAGGCAGTCAGCGTCACGCCCAACAGCAGCGCCATGGCCGCAAATCCCTTGAGCTTTGAGTACTCTCTCACCCTTCAAGAATAACAGGGCCGGCGCTCCGGCTTCACTCGCCCTTCCAGACAGGCGGGCGCTTTTCCAGGAAGGCATGCGTCCCTTCGTTCTTGTCAGCGGTGCCGCAGAGATGGCCGAAGCGAACGGCCTCGCGGAGCAAGGCAAGGTCGAGCGGCAGGCCGATGCCCTCATCGACCGCGCGCAAAGTCTCAGCCAGGGCAAGGGGAGCGTTGCCGGCAATCTCCCGCGCAAGGGCCTCGGCGCGTTGCATCAGCTCGGCGGCGGGCAGCACTTCATCGATCAATCCGATGCGCAGGGCCTCGCGCGCGTCGATGATAGCGCCGGTGAGCAGCATCTTGAGTCCCGCGCCGCGGCCCACGAGGCGTGGCAGGCGCTGCGAGCCGCCGTAGCCGGCCATGAGGCCCAGCTTGACCTCCGGCTGCCCCAGGCGGGCATCCTCCGCCGCCAGGCGCAGGGTGCAGGCCATGGCCAGTTCGCAGCCTCCGCCCAGAGCAAAGCCCTGGATGCACGCAATCACCGGCTTGCCCAGGGTTTCGATCGAGCGGAAAACATCTTGACCTCGCAGGGCAAAGACGCGGCCCTCTTCGGCATTGAGTGCGGCCAACTCGCGGATGTCGGCTCCGGCCACAAAGGCCCGGTCACCGGCGCCGGCGAGAAGAACAACGCGAATTGCGTGGTCGGCAGCCAGATTCTCGAAGACTTCGGAAAGCTCTGCGATGGTCTCGGCGTTCAGTGCGTTGAGAACTTTGGGCCGGTCGAGGGTGACTTGGGCCAATGGAGGGCGTTTGTCGAGGTGAAGATTCTTGAATTCCATGCGAGGGAAAGGGTACCAGATGGCAGCGTAAGGCTGTCCAGAGGCCGGAATCTGGCGTGGCTCGCTGGCGCATTGTTCCGCATGGCGTTTGCGGAACGGGAACGGGCAATAGTACCTTAAACCACATGATGCACTTCTCAACTCCCATTGAATTCAGGCGCGCCTGTTTGTCCGGCCCTTGCGATTTTTTCCTGTCTTTGCCGGTTGTCGTCCTTACCGTCAGCGTAGTACTGAGCCTCAGCCTTTCCGCGTCGGCCAAAGGGGCCAAAAACTTTTCACCAGCGACGCTGGTCGAGGCGGCGAATTACACCCCATGCGGCAATGGGTGCTCCCCGAGCGCCGAGCCGGCCAGCGCCTTCTGCTTCCGGCAGGGCGACCAGGTTCTTGTCGGGGACGGGAAAAGCTACCTGCATGAAGGCAAGTTCTCCAGCCTCGAAGAGATGGCAGGAAAGCAGTTTCAGGTCCGATTCAACGCAAGTCATATCTGGATGAGGCCGCCCGGCGGGGACACGGTGAAAATCGAACGCGGCTCCCGCTTCGAGAATTTCCGAGACTCCGGTTGCATCCGGGAGGTGCGCCGCCCAATCCTTAAGGCCGCCTTCGCTCACAAGCGACCTGGCAAAGTTCCCGCCTCCGCCTTTGCGCTCGCCGGTACGGGCAAAGGCGATTTGTACCTGTGGTTCCAATGCGATCTTGACCCCCATGCCTCCGTGATCGCCTGCCGCAAATGGTATGAGAACGGCGATTTCATCGGTAAGGATTGGTACTGCTCGCGAACGGAAGATGGCGCGCCCGTTCCGGCGGATTTTGAAATTGACCGGCTTCTCAGCCAGGCGGGAAGGCTGGTTCTGAAGTCAGGCGCCGTGGTGCCGGAGGACCATCGGGCGAGAACCAATGACGTGCTTGACCGCCCCAATGAGGCTTGCCGGTAATGAGAGCCCCGTCACGGCGGGCCGATTATCGCTTGGAGTAATCTGGCTGCGGATTTGATCGGAGGCCCGGATGAGCAGCAAGGTTGTGGCCATTGTTGGCAGCTACCGCAAGGGCGGAGTGATCGATACCGCGGTCGAAGCCGTACTGGAAGGCGCGCGGGAAAGAGGCGCCCAAACACACACCATCTACCTGACCGATCAGCATATTGAGTTTTGCACCAACTGCCGGAAATGCACCCAGCCGCCGAGCGAGGAGCGCGTCAAGTGCGCGCAGCAGGACGATTTGGAGCAGATACTTGCAGAGATTGAAGCTGCGGACGCCGTCGTGCTCGGCTCGCCGGTCAATTACTACAACGCGACGGCCATCTTCCGCAGGTTTTTGGAGCGACTGTTGGGATATATCTATTGGCCCTGGGGACAAAATGCACCCACCCCGCGCAGCAAGCGGCAACCTCGCAAGGCTGTGCTGGTAGCATCGTCTGCCGCGCCGGGCTTCCTGATCCCTCTTGCTGGAACAGCCAAGGCTCTGCGCATTGCGGCCGAAAGTCTCGGCGCAAAACCAGTGGCCAGCTTATGGATTGGCCTGGTCTCCCAGGAGCCGCATCCTCATCTCTCAGCCCGCACCCTGAACCGGGCGCGGCACATTGGTTGGAAATTGGCCTAGGTCCGGGAAACTACGGCTCACTTGCCGATCAGGCCTTTGGCGATGGCGTCCAACATTCCGTTGAGGAAGTTGATGGATTCGGCAGCCGAGTAGCGGCGGCCGATCTCCAGCGCCTCGTTGATGACGATGGGGAAGGGCGTGCCCTTGAAACCCAGCATCTCGCCCACGGCCATGCGCAGCAGGTTGCGGTCCACGGCTGGCATGCGCTCCAGGCGCCAATGCTTGGAGTTGGCCACAATCAACTCGTCGATCTTTTCCTGATGAGCGACGGCGATGCGGAAGAGGTCTTCGGCAAAGCCGCGCACTTCAGGCTCAACCTCATCGGCGGCCTTCCAGAAGTTGGCACGCACCTGCTCCGGCGTCTGCTTGCCGATGTCCGCCTGAAAGAGCATCTGCATGGCCAGCTCGCGCGATTTGCGCCGCCCCGACGAGTGATGGATTCCGGCGGTCAACGAGGACCGCCTGTTTGGAGCTTGCGGCTGAGGCTGACCATCTCAATGGCGGCCGTGGCAGCCTCGAAGCCCTTGTTGCCTGCCTTGATGCCGGCACGGTTAAGCGCCTGCTCCAGCGTCTCGCAGGTGAGCACGCCAAAGCTATGAGGAACGCCGGTCTCCTGCTGCGATTGTCCAAGGCCGCGCGCCACTTCGTTGTAAATGGCCTCGTAATGCGCGGTCTCGCCCCGCAGCAGGCAACCGAGGGCGATGATGGCGTTTGCTCGGCCCGCGTTAGCCACGGTGCGGGCTGCGGATGGAATCTCCCATGCGCCGGGAACGCGGATCACTTCAATGTCGGTCCGCTTTGCACCACTGCGCAACAGTGCATCGAGCGCGCCTTCCAGCAGCCGCTCGGTGACCACCGCATTCCAGCGGGCTACAACAACCGCAAACTTCATGCCTGCGGCTGAGAGATCGCCCTCGACGGCCACTGGCTTGCCTTTGATTGGATCGGTCCATGCCCAGAAGCTGAAAGCGAAGCCCGGCTCCGGCTCGACCGTGAAGAGCCGCGACTTCCAATGGGTTTCCGTGATGGCGCTGAGACGCGCAACTGCCGGTTCGCCATCTTGCGCGCGCAGCCAGGCCGTGGCGGCCTGATGCACGGCGTCCAAAGCGGTCACCTCCACCAGCACGTCGGCGGTAGAAGGAAACTGGCCGTCCACAAACTCCAAATTGCCCAACGGAGCCAGGAACGACACGCCGTGACTGTTGTCTTCATTCCATCCTTTTCCGGGCGCAAATCCCAGCGCGGAAAAGAAGCTCGCCAGCCGGTCATAAGCCGCGCGGTTGCCCGTGGAACGAAGAAAGGAAATCCCCTTGATCATTCTTTGATTCTATCGTGCGCGGGCGGGGAATCAGGGAACCGGCGAGTCAGCGAGCCAGCGCGTCTAAAAGCAGAAAGGCCGGCGCGAGGCCGGCCTTTCTTTCTTGCTGCTTGCCTCACCGTGTTACGTGGTGGAGCGCGGCTTGACGGCTATGGCTGTGGCCGGAACGATTGCGGTGCCAGCGTTCGGTCCCGAATAAGTGCAGCCAAGATCAGTGCCGCCGTCCGCGATCGAAATGCAAGACGGCAGGTTGGGGCTGATCTGCTGCGTGTCAGCGGTCGCCGGGCTGCTGGTGGCCAGCGGAACGCTGATGTAGTGGATCATGTTGTCGCCCGCAGTCGAGACGAAGAAGAGCGCGTCGTCCGGGGTGAAGGCGCCGGCCAAAGGCGCAATGGGAGCAACGCCACCCGTCTGCGTCTTCAGCGGCACATAGCCCACGCCCGTACCAGGCGCATAGTAGGGCAAGTAGGCGTTAGTGTTGGTTGTATCCGCTGTGTAGGTGATAAACGCCAGATTCGATTCCGGCGACGGAACGACCTGATTTACAGCGGTCGCGTTCACCTCCGCGGTATTGAGCGTATATGTTGCATCGACCGCGGGCGCAGCAGGGAGCGCCGTGAGCGAGTTGGTTGCCAGCGGGCATGCAATCGGCGTCAGGATGCCGTCCGGCGCTGCGGCCGTGGCAATATTGACGCCGATATCGTTGACCGTGACTCCGCTGGGAGTAACTGCCGCGCCCAGAATGTGCTTGCCGTCGGTGGTGGCGGCCAGAGCGTCGGACTGCACGTCCACCGAATCACTCAGTGGCTGCGGATAGAAGGCCATGCTGGCGAAGTTCCCAACCGTGCCGCTGGGGCACCAGGTGTGGTCCACAGTGGGGTAGCCTCTCAAGAAGGCTCCCATGGAGGGAGTCAGGATGGCTGGGGTTTGCATCGTGCTGGAGATGGCCACATTTCCCGGCAATGGAGTTGTTGGCGCGTAGTGGATGGAGGGCGGCAGTATGCCCGGCGGCATCGGAGGATTAAACAATGGGCTGGGCGGCAGCGGCGTCGATGAACTCGAGTTGTAAACGGCCCAGCCGGTGTTCGCGTTGTAGACGTAGAGCGTATCGTTGTGTCCCGTGACGCCTTCCGCGGCGTTATTCAGCGCTGCGCTGTCGGTGATGTAAAGCGTCTGGGAATCCGCGGTCCAGGCGGCTGCATTGCCCATGCCGCCGATGGTCGTCGCGCCTCCGCCGGAGACGTTGTAAATATAGAAAACCTGGCGTATCTGGTCGTTGATAAGCACTTGCGTGTTGTTGGGCGAAACAGCCAGAACCACGCCGGGAACGGCTGTGGTCTGCGTGGTGACCGCGCCGGACGCGGTGCTGTAAACCATCAATTCGTGAGGAGAGCCAAAGTAGAGATTGTTGCCGAGCTGGTCCATCACCATCGAGTTAGGCACATATGGCAGGCGTATCGTGGAGCCGACCGTTCCCGTGAGCAACTGGATGGGAACGACGTACTGCGACTGGCCGGGAGCCGAGAACCAGGCGTATTCGCTGGCCGTGCCGGGTGTGGTGATAGTTACCGCGTTGGAGGCAACGGGTAAACCGGTGCCGTAGATGCCGATCTCATTGATTGGCGCGGGATTGCATCCGGGCGGTTGGCAGATGGCATAGACCGAAGCCACGCCGGGGAAAGAGGTGGTAATGGATCCGGCGCTGCCCGTCGAGATGTCGATCGGGTCAGTGGACTGGTAGGTCAGGGATAGGCCGGTGATGGTGTTGTTGTTGGTGTCGGTGACGGTGGTGGTCAAATTCTGCGTCGTGCCTTGGGTGATAATGCCCGAGGTGCTGCCGTTGGCCAAAGTTACAGAGATCGATTTAGGCGGGCAAGTGGAGAAGTAGCCTGCCGACGATCCTGACTGCGACACCGACGCGGTGATGACGGTGGTGCCCGGCTGCTCAGCGGTGATGGTCACCTGGTTCGTGGTCGTGTTGGTGGTGATCGATGCGACGGAGGCGGTGCCCACCGAGTAGTTGAGCGCGCCGATGGACGAGGTGCAATTAGGAACTGAAGTTACGCCGAGGGGCAACGGGCAGGCAAAGTTGCTGGTTACCGAAGCCGGCGCGCACAGCAGCACGTTGCCGAGTTGGCCGAGGGAGTTCGTTCCGCTATAACAAGCCTGCGCGTCGAGTGTGGCTGCGGAGCTCTGTGAGAAGCACTGTTGTGCGGTTCCGGACACGGGTTCCGTGACCAGGCTCACGGCAGTCACCGGAGCGTGCACGTACACCTGAACAGGATTGGAAGTCACCCCTTGCGCGGAGGCCGAGATGTAGGCTGCGGCGTAAGGCAGGCTGCCGGTCGAAGGCAACGGATTCGGCGCGCTGCAGACGGTGTAATTGGGGATTCCGCCGCCC
>Ga0181520_10004259_pt1 | contig 24173 bp, 37 predicted proteins | sample PEATcosm2014_Bin_29_FD_132451 | JGI IMG/M metagenome (GOLD analysis project Ga0181520, IMG submission 132451) | Peatland microbial communities from MTU Mesocosm Facility, Houghton, MI, USA - PEATcosm2014_Bin02_30_metaG | ecosystem: Environmental > Terrestrial > Soil > Wetlands > Peat | place...
GCCGACCAAGGCCGCTTCGCCCGGCGCGCCGTCGACCGCCAGGAACTTCGACTTGATCAGGTCGCGCGCCGTCTGTTCGAGCGACGGGCCGCAGACCAGCACGTTCGGCTTGACGCCGAGCGGGCGGCCGTAGTCGCCCTTGAGGTTGATCATCGCCGCGCGCGCGGCGCGGAAGTTGGCGCGGTTGAGCGCCGCCTGGCTGCCGTAGGCGAATTGCCAGAAGCCGAAGCCGGCGTTGCAGCGCGCGTCGACGCCGTAGACGTACTCCTTCTGCATGAACACGCGGTCGGAGCTGCGCGGGTCGGTCTTGGCGATGAAGTCGAAGGCGCGGCGGGTCTGGTAGATCAGCGGCTTGACGTAGCGCGTGGTATCCATCAGGAACCACGCCGGACCGGCGCCGGCCTGCACATTGGAGACGCCCTGCGGATTGCCGTTGGCGTCGAGCACCGGATGCTCGGCGTCGAAGAAGTTCTGGCCGTCGTAGCACGGCGTGGCGAAGCCGGCGTCGAGCAGCGGGAAGACCAGTTCGTCGGGAAACAGCGCCGCCGAGCGGCCCATCTCGGAGAACAGCGGCGCGAACAGGCCGTAGGTGTCGTCCTCGATCGACTCGCGCGGCACGCCGAGCGTCGACTCGAACGTCCGGTTGACGATGCGATAGCCGTAGGCCTTGATCGAGTTGATGACCCGGTCGCCGAGCCATTCGCGGATGCGCGGCACCTGGGTCATCCAGCCGTAGTTTTCGGCCGAGGCGCTCGACGGCACCTCCATCGCGACGCGGCCCCACTCCGGTTTGACGCCGGCGAACGCCTGGTTGAAACGCGTGTTGAAGCCCTCGAACATCGCTTCGAGGAGGGCGGGGGTAATCGGGCGAGGCGCCATGAGGAAACTCCGTTAGGCCGTCGACGACGGCGAATTGGTTAGACGAAGCGCACCCAGACGCCGCCGCTCGGATCGATCGCCCACAGGAAGCCGGCCTGCGGCTGGGTGGGGCTGCCGGAAGCGGGAGCGCCGGTCTTCGACACGGTGTTGTCGTCGACTGCGTAGACGGGGCTTCCGACGTCGCCGAGCGCGACGGGATCGGTCGCGCTGTTGTTCATCAAGAACGTCCCGACCTTGGCGTCGACCGTCATCGCGCCCGCGGCGCCGGCGAGATTGTTGGCGTCGGCCTGCGCCACGCCGACCACCTTCAGCGCCGGATTGGCGCTGGCCGGAACCGCGACCGCGGCCGCGCCCGCGCCGGAGAGGGCGACCATGCCGCCTTCCCAGACGGCGGCGCCGGCGGCGACGGGGAACCGCCGCGTCGTGACGGTGGCGAGTTCCTTGATCAGGCGGGAGGCGACGAGAGCGGTCATGGTCTGCCTTTCAAACGGGTTTCAACGGCGGCGGCTTTGGCGCGCGCCGCCAACAGGCTTCAGGCGGCTTCGCGTTGCGCCGCGCGCTTGGCGATGTCCGCCGCGAACGCCTTTGGGTCGAGGCCGAGCGCCTTGGCGACGGCGAGCTGCTCGGCGTTGAGCGCGACCTGGTCGGCGCCGGCGCCGCCGGTGGCCGGGTTGACGATTTCATTGAATGCGCTCGGGGCCGAGGCGACGAACTTCTCGAAGGCGGCGAGGCCTTCGGCAGTCGAGCACGCAGCGAGATAGAAATCCTTCGACGCCGGCGCGACCTTGCCCGCATGAACCGCCCCCTCGATCGCCGCGGTGATCTTGGCTTCGTGCGCGGCCTTCCCGTCGGCGGCGATCCTGGCCTCGGCGGTGGTGGCGCGGTTGAGCGCCAGCTCATAATCGGCGCGCGGCACGAACCTGGCGAGGTCGGGCTGCTCAGCGTTGAGCGCGGTCGCGACTTTAAGCGCGCCGATCGCCGTGACGATCTCGGGCGCGGTCGCCGTCTCGGCGAGGCCGAGCGCGGCGGCGATTTCCTTGAGCATTGGGAACTCCTGTGCGTTGAGAGCGGTCATGACGAAGTTCGGCCGGTTGACCAGACTCGCGCCGATCAGCGCCTGCACTTCGCCGTCGGGCGAATAGGTGAAAACCGGGGAAATGAAGCGGTACTCGCGCGCGGCGATCGCTTTAGCGGCGCGCGGCGTCCAGTCGACGCGTCCCCAGATTGCGCCGCCGCGAAGCTCCATCGCCTCGACCCAGCCGCCGGCAGGCGCCTCTTTGCCGTTGACGGCGAGCTTGTCCTGAGCGTGCTCGTAGTCGACGACGAACGGGGGGGCGAATTGCGCGACCAGGCGCGCCGGATCGCTGACCTTCCACTGGCGGCCGTCGCGGCCTTTGAGGACGGGACCTGCCGGCAGCAATTGCACCCACTCCAGCGCCGAGCCCTCGGATGAGAGCGCCAGCGCCACGCCCTCGCCCGAGTTCAGCGCCAGTCCATGGGAGGGGGTTGCGGTTTTCTCGGTCACGTGGCTAATTGGCCGAACGCGCCGCGTCGCCGCTCTGGTGAAATTGTTCACCCTCGAGGGCGTCTCGCCCCTTCCCGCCCCAAACGCGGCAAAATCGATCGGCGCCGTCCCGGCAGGATCGACGTTGAAACGGGAATTTTAAGCCCAGACGGCAAAGTCCGACCCGGCTGCTACGATCTCTTGCGTATCCGATCGGCGCGCCGCTCCTGGGGCGTTTTCGGCGGGGTTTGAAACCGGCCGCCGGCGGGCGTATATTCCCGTTCGGCCGAGCCAGACGTTGAGCCGGGCTTCTGCCCGCGGGGAGGCGACGCTCCCCCGGCCTTCATTCCCCTTCACGAACCGCGTTCGCCCGCCGCTGCAGCGCTTCGAGCCGGCCGGCGCGGACCGGGTAGAGGCTCTTCAGGTAGAGCTCCCCCGGCGCGGCGGCGGCGCGGCGGATCACCGCCTGCCAGGTTCGCCCTTCGATCGTTCCGATCAGCAAGAGATCGCGCGCGCCTTCGGTGAGCGCCACGCCCGCGTCGATCAGCTTCTGCACGATCGCGTAGTCCTTCGCCGTCACGCTCGGCGCGCCGGCGCGGTCGCGCCGCTTGGCGAGCTGCTTGGTCGCATCGGCGACCGACAGCATCACCGCCCGCGCCTCGCCGCCGATCGCCGCGGCGAGCTCCGCCGTAAGCGCCGCGAAGGGAACGGCGATCTTGCCGCGGTTGATGACCGCCGGATCGCGCGAGGTCGGGTCGAACGGAATTATTCCCGAGACGATGCGCTTCATCAGCCACGAGTCGGCGAGATCGGCCACCGCCGCCGCGCGCGCTTCTTCGCTCATCGCGTCGATGCGGCCGGCGATGAACTTCGCCGCGTTCTCGCTGCGCGCCTGGCCCGGGTTCTGCGCCCAGCCGGGATCGATCCCGACCGGCACTTCCTCGACCTCGCCGGTGCGCTTGTTGACGAAAGTCTTCGTCCCGAAGTCGGGCGGCTCGTCGGGATCGTCGGCGACGTAGCCGAAGCGCTCGGCTTCGGCGTCGGAAAGCTGGCGCGCGCGGCATTTGCACCCCCAGCCGTTCGGCGGGTAGTGCGTGCTCCACCACGGGTCGTCGACGCTGAGGATCGTCCCGACCCAGGCGAGATGCTCCGGGCGCGGATGCTCCGAGATCGTGTGCAGATATTGCAGGAAGGGCAGCACGCGCTTCGTCCGCTCGACGCGCTCCCATTCGCCGGCGGCGTAGGCCGAGTTGACGTTGGCCCAATAGATCGTCTGCAACCGCCTGGGCGAGCCGAGCTGGACGATCCGCTCTTCGCCGGTCGCCGGGTCGATCGCCGGCGCCTTCCCCCACCAGCCCTTGGCCTTGAGCAGCGGCTCCAGCCCGGCGCGGAATTCGGCGAAGTCCTGGCGCTCGCGGATCGCCTTCGATAGCGCGTCCTTGACGTCGCCGAGGATGTCGTAACCGGCGCTCTTGGCGACGGTGAACGCCGTCGCGTGCTCGTCGAAAGAGAAATCGCGCCAGTCGAAGCTCGGCTTCAGCGCCTTGGCGTCGAAGTAGCGCTGGACCTCGGCGGGCGGATGGTCGAACGCGTCGGCCATCGCTTCAAGCCTTGCCGAGCCCGAGATCGCCGAGCGCGCGCGCCTTCAGGCCCGCGGCGGCCAGGCGCTTGGCGAGCGGGTCGGCGTCGATCTCGCCGGCGAGCCGGTCGAGCGCGGCGACGAATTCTTCGTAGCTCTTGGCTTCGCGCGCCGCCGCCAGCACCTTGGCGACGATCGGCGAGAGCTGGGGCGCCCAGTCTTCGGCGCCGGTCGCGGCGATTTCTTCGACCTCTTCGAGCGCCACCGCCGAGCCGCCGTCCTCGGCGTTGAGCGCCAGCGGCCGGGCGCCGTTCCAGGCGCGGTCGAGCTGCGCCGGCGTCTGCGCTTTCGGGATGGCGCCCCCGCTGGCCGGCGCGGCGAGCAACTCTTCGTCGGGGTCCGGTTCGCCGAAGCCGACCTTCTCGCGCGCCTCGCGCATCGACACTTTGAGGCCGAGCGGCACCAGCGCGGCGAGCGAATTGGTCAGCGCCGCGACGTCCTCCGGCTCGGCGACCGGGAAAATCGCGTAAGGCTTGGGCGCGTCGGCGCCGAAATTGAGCGCGCAGAACGGCGTCACCAGGTCGCGGTTGATCGTCGCCGCGAGCTGGTCGGCGTCGTCCTCCTTGATGTCGATGCGCACCAGGTTGTGGATCTTCGCCTGCGCCAGGCCGCCGGCGTGGCCGTCGGTCGACATGGTCTGGCCGAGCACCACCTTCGAGAGCTGCTCGTCCATGAACCGGGCCATGTTCTCGAACGGCTTGTCGGCGAACCCCTTGGCCTCGATGAAGTCGATCGCCATGCTCTCGGGGATGATCGCCGCCGCGTCGACGGCGATCTGCGACACCGCCGTCAATAGCTTGCGCCGGTCCTCCGCCGTCGCCGCCGGGTGATACTTGCCGACCCGGATCGGCATGCCGAACACGTCGAGGAACGCCATCCAGTCTTTGAGCGTGTAAGTCTTGAACATCCACGACCACGCCGCCAGGCGGGCGAAGCCGCAGCGGATCGGGATGCCGCTCTTCAGCTTCGGCTTGTGGACGATGAACTTCGCCGGCGGCAACGCCACGCCGTCGATGGTGCCGAGCACCGCCAGTCTCAGCTCCGAGCGCGAGACGAAGTCGAAGGTGAAGTATTTCGGGTCGCGCCACTTGTAGGCGGCCGGCCGCCAAAGCCCGTCGCGTTCGCCCCAGACGATCTCGATCGCGCTGTAGCCCTTGCCGAAGGCGTCGGTGAGGTCGCGCAGCATGTCGCGGAACTGCGGCTCGCCCAAGAGGTCGCGCACCGCGTCGGCGATCTTCTTGTCGACGCGCTTCTCGCTCGACGGCTCGACCACCGCGCGCAGCGCCGAAATCGCGCGCTTGCGGGTCGACAGCACCGAATTATAGTGCGCGTCGCGCTCCTCCATCTCCTCGGCGAGCTCGAGGAAGAAGCGATGGTCGCCGCGGATGGCGTTCCTGAGGATCGTCGCCATGCGCTCGGGCGTCAAGCCGGAGGCGATCGACTGGTCCCAGAAGGCGCGGACGCCGATGAGTTCCGGCCGCGCGATCTCCTCTTTCAGCGTCTCGCGCTCCTTCAGCGCCAGATAGCGCCGCGCGTCCTGGCCGTCCGGGCCGAGCACCGGCGACGGGCCGTGCATGCCGGTCCGGTCTTCCTCGGCGATCATGTCTCGGGGCGCATCGGGCGTGATCATGGCCAGGTCTCATAGTCGGCGATGAAGGAAGCCGGGTCGCCGCCGGCGGCGAGAACGCCGCTGGCGAAGCCGCGGACGTAATCGACGTCGGCAGGGCTCTGGCAGCGCGGGCAGAACCAGCGTGGCGGCTCCTGCGCGACGCGGACGAACTGATGCTCCTTGCACGCGTCGCGACGCGCGCGCTCCTCCCGCAGCCGACGCATGGCCTCCTTAAGCTCGGCGGCCGGGATCGGGCCGAGCGTGATGCGGGTGGTTCTCGACCGCCCTCTCACCACAGCCCCTCCTTGCCGCGCCGTTCGTCTTCGTCTTCGTCCGGGCGCGCCTCGCGGGCCGTGCGCGGGCTGTCGTAATCGTAGGCGATCATCGTCGCCCGCGTCGCCGCGTAGGCGAGCATCAAGGCGACCGCCGCGTCGCCGTGGCGGTCCTTCGCCTCGCCGCTCTTTACCGCCGGCATGAAGGGAACGCCGCCTTTGACCTGGACGAGACGAAGATCGGACGCGATGTCGGCGTCGGCCGGAATGTCGATCGCGTCGTCTTCAAAAGCGGTTTTAAGCGGCTGCGCGTTCTCGCGGTACCACTCGACCGTCAACTTGACCGCCTCGCAGCGTAGCGCGCCGAAGTCCTGTTGCGCGTTCTCGGCCAGCGACATGCCGAGCCCGGTGGCGTCGTGCTTCGACGCCCCGAAACGCGGCAGCCGCGCCATCACGTACTTCTGCGCCTGGCGCTGCTGGTCGAACGGGATGCGGCGCATCTCGACCACGAACGGCGTGACGCGCCGCAGCGTACGGGCGATCGCCAGCGGCCATAGCACCGTCAGGTCGGAGACGCGCCCATAGTCGGCGCCGAGATAGTGCCACAGCGCCGGGTCGAGCGTCTTCAGGACCGGCAGCAGCTCGCGCTCGCACCACGCCTCGACGTCGGCTTCGCGCAAATGCGCCGGCCAATGGGTGAACTCGGCCGGCCGCGTCAGCCGCAGCACCGGAATGCCCGGCCGCGCCCGCGCCTCGATCAAAGGGCCGGGGAGCCACGTTCCCGTTCCCTCGCTGGGAATGCAAAACAGCTCTTCGTCGGCGGCGTCGCCGTATTCGCGGACGATGCCGGCGCGCCAGGCCGCCTCGCCCTCGACGCTCCACGCTTCTCCGGTGCGCAGACACACCCGCTGATAGAGCCCGTCCTTCAGCGCGTCGTCGAAATCGAAGCGGACGAAGCCATAGCCCTTCGTCCCCGAGCGCGCCTCCTTGACCAGCGTGTTGTAGTAGTTGCCCTCCCCGTTGTGGGTCGAGATCACCAGCACCCGGCCGCCCCAGATCAACAGGGCGAGCGCCGCCTTCATCAGCGCTTGCAGCTCGTCGTGGAAGCCCGCCTCGTCGATGATCACGAAGCCCTGGCGGCCGCGCAAGCTGCGCGGCCGCGACGCCAGCGCGACGATCTCGAAGCCGGAGGCGAAGCGGATGCGGAAGGCCGAGATCGCCTTGTCCGGCCCGTCGTCGAACAGGAACTCCTCGACCCCGCCCTCGACCAGCGCCTCGTTGAACGCCTTGGCCCACATCGCGCAGCAGTCGATGAACTCGCGCGCCATGTCGAGGTTGTAGCCGATGTAAAGGCTGTCCATGCCGCCTTCGGACCGCGCCGAGGCCGACGTCAGCACGGCCTCTGCGCCGACGCCCCAGGTCGCCCCGGTGCGGCGGCTCTTCTCGACCACCGTGACGCGATAACGCGCCGTCGTCGCCAGCAGCCGCTGCTGATAGGGCAGCAGGATCTTGTCGAGCGAAGCGCGCGCGTCGAGGCCGGGTCCGGCGACCAGAGAGTCGCGCCGCAGCCGCGCCCATTCCTGCTCGGTGATCGCGCGGGCGGAAGCGATTTCGGCGGCGGTCGGGAGCGCGCTCATAGCAGCACCCCTTGCGTGGGGTCCGCCAGCGCAGCGGCCGTCGCCTTCTTCGTTCTCGGACGCCTCGGCCGCTCGCGCGGCGAGAAGTCCGCTAGCGCCCCAAGGCCGGCGGCCACGCGCCGTTCGGCGGCGGCCTCGGCGAGATCCTGCGCGAGCATGACCGTCGCAGTCGCGAGCTGGCGGCGATACTTGTGCGCGAGACGCACCAGGTGGACGCGCTGGCGCTCGCTGAAGTCCTTTTCGCGCGAATGCTCGGCGATGAACGCCATGTCGCGCGCGAACCGCTTGTCCCAGCAGCCCGGCAGGAACGAGCAACCGGCCAGCGCTCGCGCAATCAGCGCATATCTTGACCGATCATCCGCCGGCGCCGGCGCGGCTTGTCCCTCGGCCAACATCACGACGCCCTCTGGATGACGCCGAGCTGCTCCATGATCCGCGCGCGCGTCTCGGCGGTGATGCCCTTCTCCCTGGCGACCTTGTCGACCGCCGCGCCGACCTGGCGGCTCGCCGCGTCGAGCGCGCGGCGCTTGGCCTCGCTGGAGATCGTCTGCGCCTCGACGCTGTGCTTGAGCGCGCGCGCCAGCTCCATCGCCCCCTTGGGCGTGAAGGAGCCGGCGTCGGCGTCGAGCATTTCCGTGATCAGCGTCTTGATCAATTCTCCGATGACGACGTTGGCCTCGTCCATCCGCTCGGCGGTGAACTGCGGCGCCAGGCCCTCGAACAGCGCGCGGCGCTCGGAAAGCCGCGCCGCCGCCGCGGCGACGCGCATCGCCTTGCGGTTGAAGGCGCTCTTGCTGATCAGCGGGCAGCCCTTGTCGGCGAGGCGCCCGTTGAGCTCGGAGAGGATGTCGGCCTGGGTCCGGCTGCGCTGGTTGAGCTCGCCCATCGCCCAGATGATGTCGTCCTGCGCCTCTTCGGGAGCGAGGTCGAGCGACGACAACCGCCCGCGGCCGAGACGGTCGGCGGTTCCCATCTTCAGATCTCCGGCGGCGAGGGCCGCTTGACGCCGTCCAGCGCGATGCGCCGCTCGACATGATCGAGGCCGCGGAGCGTGATTTCGGCGATCAGCACCGAGCCCGCTTCGGTCAGATGGATCGCGCCGACGTCAGCGAGGAAGCGCAATTGCGCGTGCAGCCAATCGCGCGTGCGGTTGATCGCCCAGCGTTCGGCCAGCTCGTCGCGCAGCAGCGACGAATTGAGCCGCCGGTCTGACTGCTCGGCGAGCATGCGCAACACGACGAGGCGCGCTTCGCGCTCCATGATCTCGGAAAGGCTCACCGTCCGTGCTCCAGAAGGTTCTCCTGCAATCGCTCGGCGATCGCCTGGATCGGCGCGACGCGCTCGACGATGACGGCGAGCTGGCCCTTCATCTCCGTCATCGACAGTTGCAGCTCGTGCACCGTCTGGACGCCGGGCAGGTGCGCGACCTCGGTCTCCAACTTCGCCAACCGCGTCTCGTGCCGGTTCTTCGTATCGATCAGTTCCCCGACGTCGCGCCGGTTGCGGGCGGTGAGAATGGCGTAGACCGAAAGCGCCAGCGCCCCCACCGAGCCGAGCGCGGTCGCCGCCTGCCACAGTTCGCTCCATTCCAGCATCGCGTCCCCTCGCTCTCACCCTTCGTCGCGCTGGCCGACATAGGTCCGCTCGCCCGCGCGCGGATAGGTCCCCGGGTCGCCGGGGACCGCCGGCGACGAGACCGCCAGCAGCAGGCCCGCCAGCGCGAGGATCGGGCCGACCTCGGCGGCGTAGGGCGCGCCGAAGGCGGCGAGCAGCGCCGCGACATCCTCGATCGCCTTCGCGTCGTCCGCGAGATCGCCGAAGCGCTCGTCGTAGGCGCGTTTGAGATCGGCGATCGGAAAGGCCGCCCACCCCTTGAGCCCGGCCTCGACCTCGGCGACGGAAATGGTCAACGCCATGGCGGTTCTCCTGCCGCGGCGAGCGCTTAGCCGCCGGACGCGGCTGCGGTCGTCGACGAGGGCGGCGCCGCCGTGACCGTGGTCGACTGGCCGAGCGCGGCGCAGATGTCCTTCACCGCGACGGTGGCGACGCTCGCGGCGACGCTCTTCTGCAGGAAGGCGTTCACCTTCGCCTCGGCGCTGGAGTCGTTGATGATCGCCGCGGCGAGCGCGTAGGCGCCGCATTGATAGGGCGCGAGCAACTTCGCCTGCGCCACCGCGTTGCCGATCAGGGTGTTGTTGACCGTGATCAGCGCGTTGTTGAGCGCAACCACGTCCTGCGTCGTCGTCGTCAGATTGCTGTCGAACGCGGTCTGCTGCGCGCTCGAGCACGAGGAAAGCGCCATCCCCGCAACAAACGCGGCGGCGACGGCGGCGGTTTTCAGGAACGACATGGGTTCATCCTTTCGGCTTCCAAAGCTTGAACATCGGCCCGATAGAGTTGAAGGGCGTGATCGCCGATCTTGGCCGCCAGTTCGTCGATCGCGCCCGGCGGCTCGGGCAGCGGCGCGCCGATCGCCACGCCGCGCGTCGCGTGCCTGAAAATCGGCCGCGGCGGAACGGTCGGAACCGGGTCGCCGCGACGGCGGTATTCGACGCACTCGAGCGTCCCACGCGCGACGAGCCGGCGAAGCGCGAAGTTGAGCGCGAAGGCGACGCGCGGCGCGCCGAAAGTCACCAGCCGCGGCTGCGGCGATCGGCCTTCGGTGACATGCAGTCCGGCGAGCCCCAGCGCCAGCGCGCCGCCGAGGCTGTGGCCGGTGAAGACGATGCGCTTGTCGGGAGGCAACTCGCGCCGGATCGCCGCCCACAGGTCGCGCGCGCCGGCGCCGAAGCCGTGGTGGCACCAGCCGATCTCGTCGAAGCGCGCCGGGCGCCAGTCGAGGTCGCGCAGCCAGTCGGCGAGATCGTCGAGATGGGTGCCGGGGCAGACGACGACCAGCTCCCGGCCGCGCGGCAGGAGGCAGCAACGCGCGTCGACCGAAACCGTCACGCTCTGCGGCCCGCGATAGGCAAGCGCGCAGATATCGGCGAGGTCGGCGTGCGACAGCATGACGTCAGCTCGCCTCGCTCGCGCGCCGGCGCACCAGCGTCAACTCGCGCGGATCGAAGTCGAACTCGACCAGATCGTCGTCGGCGTTGTGCCACTGGCAGCCGATCTTGCCGCTGTCGGCGGCGCGAACGGTCATGTGCACGCGGTCCGAGTTCAACCGAACGATGTCGCCGACGGCGAACGAGCGCGCGGCGCTGCTCTGGGCCGCCAGCGTCCCCGTCGTCTCTATCCGCGGTTCGGGATGCGAGGCGCCCGGGTCGCTCACGGCGCCGGCCAGCGCGCGCGCCATCTCACTTTTGCCCGATCGCGGTGCTGGTCACGGCGCGCAGGCCGACGACGACCAGGCCGAGCGCCGCCGCGACCCCCGGCGAAATGCCGAGCGTCGTCCAATCGACGCCGCAGAAATAGGTGACCGCGGCCGGCGCGACGGCGACGAACAGGCCGAAGGCGACGGTCCGGAAACCCTTGAGCGCTTTCATGACGAACTCCTGCTTTGAAGGGGGTTGAAAGCCGCCGCGAAGGCGGCGCTTTTTTCACGCGGTCGCCTTATCGAGAGCGACCCAGGTCGCCGGATTGATATCGTTGGTGACTGGCAGCCCGACGGCGCGCTGGAAGACGCCGAGCGCGGCGCGGGTCGCGCCGCCTTCCGTTCCGTCGACGCCGAGCGCCGGGTTCGCGCCGACCTTGCGCAGCCGCCATTGCAGGTCGGCGATCGAGCCGTGCGGATAGCCCGATGCGGTCGGGTGCGCATGCGTGTCGCCGTCCTCGTTGCGTGGGCTCCCGCCATGCGAGGGCGTCGGCTCGACGTCGGGCGGCAGTTCCACCTGGTGCGGGCCCGGCAGGCCATGCAGCGCCCAGGTCGGCAGCGGGCCGTCGCCGAAGGCGGCGTACTCCGCCCTGACGTAGCCTTCGAACATCGTCCACGTCGCGGAGCCGATCGCGCAGATGTCGTCGTGATTGCCGCCCGCCGCGCCGAGATCGTGGTGCATGCAATAGCCGCGCCCCTGGCCGCCGACCGCATGCTGGCAGGGGATGCCGTAGAAGCGCAGCAGCCACGCGACCCGCTTCGCGAGTGCGCGGAGGGTGACGTCGGGGATGCCTTTGGCGACGAAACCGGGAACCTCGATCGAGACGCCGCGCCCGTTGAAGGCGCACTCGGCCCACGCCTTCATCGACAGCGGGACGAGCTGGGTATCCTCTGTCCCGTCGGCATTCATGCAGATGTGCGCCGAGGCCTTCACCGCCGGCTTACACAGCCACGCGACCGAGCCTTCGTACCCGCCCTCCATGTCATGCACGATGACGAGGTCGTGCGCGATGAGCGCAGGCGTGTAGTTCGGCGACGGGACTTGCTTGACGGGGGCCAATTGGGTCACGGGTTCACATCCTCAGCATGATCTGGACGACGAGCCAGGCGACGGCGAGCGCCTCGACGAGATCGGGCGGCCGGAAGGATGCGCTGATGTCGAAGGGCATGCTCCGCTCCGCGCCGACGCCGCCTGGCGGCTGTCGCGACGAGGATTAGGAGCGGCGTCGTCCCGAAAGCATGGTGAACAACTTCACCCCTGCGATCGGTCGAGGCGAGCCTCGTGGTTTAGCGCCGCGCTTCGCCTTTGCAAAGCACGCTAAAGAGATCGGGCTGCGGCGACGTCTCGCGCAACTGCGCCTTCGCCTTGAACACGGCGCGGCGGGTCACCGCCGCCATCGCGGCGATCTCATTGGCCGACAGCTTGCCTTCGCGGATCGCCTCGCGGATGCGCCGCGCGCGCGCGTTGCGGCCCTGGCCCGAGACCGGGTCGGCGGGCAGGTCGATCAGCTCGCCGCCGTAGAGATCGCAGATCAGCGCCGCGCCCTTCTCGCCCATCGCCGCCGTCAGCCACGGCGCGGCGCGCGGGTTGCGGGGAACCGAAATTCGCAAGCCCCCGCGCGCCCTCGCCAGGCCGAGCGCCGCTTCCAGGCCCGCGCCTTCGGCGATCTCGCGATAGAGGTTGGCGAGCCAAACGTATCTCATCTCACCGCCCCGGCCTCCTGCAGCGGACGCCCGCGTCGTCGCGCAGAACCGTGACCACGACGCCGCGATTGAGGACGTAGGTGAGGCCGTCGGCGTGAACCGCGCACTCAGCCGCGCCGATCGCGCGCGCGGCTTCCGCGGCGCGCGAAAGCGACAGGCCGATCGTCTCGCGCAAGGTCTCGACGTCGAGGCCGCCGGCGCGTTCGAGGAAGCGCACCAGCGCATGATCGGAGACGTTGACGATCATGGCGCCGCCCTCCGGTCGACCGGCCGCGCGCTGTAACCGACCCCGAAGTGCGTCTCGACGACGAAGCCGAGCGCCGCGCCGATCAGGCGCGCCTCGACGGCGAGGGTTCTCAGTGCGGACTCCACATCGTCCGGACCGCCGTCGCGCCGATGGCCCCACAGCGCGTCGATCATCTCGCCCTTCGTCACCAATGCGGGCGCGTTGGCGGCGACGGCGAGAAAGAACCGCCGCGCGACGGCGGCTCCTCGGACGCGCGCCGCCGCGCCAAAGCCACGGGTGCTTAACGCTGCAGTAGATGGCGTCGAGATCCTCGCATCGCGTCGCCGGCGGCGCGTTTCTCGTCAGGATCACGCGGACCGTCATGGCGCCCTCTCGATCTCGGCGACGAATTCGGCCGGCAGCTTGTCGCGCCAGGCGGCGATGAGCTTCAGCGCGCGGACAATCGCGCGCATGGCGGGAAAGCGCGAGCGCATCAGCGTGACGTCGGAAAGCGGACGCTTGACATGGCCGAAGGCGATCGAGCGCTCCAGGTTGGCGGCCCACTGCTCGCGCTCCATGGCGTCGAGCGCCGCCTCGTCGATCAGCTCGGCGATCTTCATCGCGCCTCTCCGCTGTTGGCGACGCGTTGCGCCGCGCGGCGGGCGCGCCAGGCGGCGAGCTGGCGGCGGCGATAGATGAGGAAGGCGGTCGCGGCCGCCCCGTGCAACGCCTTGGCGCGTTCGAACGCTTCATGACCGCCGGGCGCTCCCAGCGCCTCGCGCGCCTGGCGCGCCAGGCGGACGCTTTCCGCCGCGATCAGGTCGTAATCGCGCTTGGCGATCGCCGCGCGCGCTTCCCGCGCCTCGGCCTCGGCGCGCGCGCGCTCCGCCGGCGAATGGCGCGCCGCCAGCGCCATCAGCGCCTCGCGTCCCATTTCATCGACGGTCGGCATGTCAGGCGCTCCCTCGCTTTAAGGCCGGTCCCACAGCGTTTCGAACTCGGTTTGAAACGCCTTGATCAGCGCCGGGTCGTCGGTGAGCATCAGGTCGTTGTCCTGGCGCTTCTCGCCGCCGGCGGTGAAATTGGCCGCGCCGAAGCGCAGCAGCTCGCTGTCGACGACATAGGCCTTGAGGTGCATCCAGGGGCCGCGCCGCTTTTCCTTGATCGAGACGGTCGGCTCGGCGATCAGGGCGGCGAGCGCCGCGTCGATGCGTTCGCCGCGCGGGCGGTCCTGGCGCGCGTCGCCGAGCAGGCGGATGCGGACGCCGCGTTCGGCGGCGCGCGTCAACGCCTCCATCACCGGAACGTCGGTGAGGACGAACGCCGCGCCGTCGAAGGCATCGCCGGCGCCGTCGATGGTCGCGACGTCGATCGCTTCGAGGTTCTCCGCCGGCGAATAATGCAGCTCGTAGCGCGGCGCCGGCGGTTGCGCGGCCGCCGGCGCGAAGGCGACCAGCGCCAGCGCGCCGATCGCCTGAACGCCACGCGCCCAGTTGCTCTTCATGCCGCAGTCTCCTTGCGTTTGGCGAGCGCGGCGCGCAGCCGCGTGCCGAGCCAGCCGGCGAGCCGGTCCCAATGCCGTTCCGTGTAGAACCCGAACGCCGACGGCAGGCCGCGCCGGTAGCCGTAGAGCTCGAAGTCGGACGGCCAGGCGTCACGGCCGGCGATGAAGGGCGTGAAGCCGCCGGCCGCCAGAAGCCGCTCGGCGATCGCCCGCGCCACCGCCCGCTTGCGTAGCCGCGCTTCTCCCTTCGGCGGCCAGACGACGCCGCCGTCGCGCGCGATCCACGCCTTCAGCCCTTCGATCGCCTTGACCGCGTCGGCCGGGTCGACCAGGAAGCGGGTGTGCGCGAGGCCGGTCTGGCGCTCGACGAAGGCGAGCATCGCCGCATCGTCGCGCGAGCGCGCGAGACCGAGGTTCCAGGCGCAAATCCATAGCGCTTGCAGCACTGGCGCGTAGCGGCCGCTCGCCGTTCTGGCGAGAGAGCGGCCGCCCGGCGCGCCGCCGCCGAGTCCTTTCAGCTCGTCGATCAGCGCGCCGGCTTGCGCGTCGCTGAGGTCGCGCGATGAAACGACCTTGAAACGCGCGTTCAGGAGGCCGCGATAGTCGTCGTCGCTCATGCCGAGCGCGCGGCGGGTGGCGTGGATGGCGCGGGTCTGGGCGGCGGTGGTCATGAGCGGCCGCCGCGCTCGGCCGGACGCGCCGGCCGGTTAAGAAGGTCGAGCAGCTCATCGGCGATCTCGACGGCGATCACGGCGTCGCGCTGGCAAAGCAGGATAGCGGCGACGACGATCAGGAAAGTCGAGCCGCCGAGGGCGACGATCGCGCTCGGCGACGTGACGGCGATAGCGCCCGCCGCGATGAGGAAGCCGGAGGCGGAGATCAGCGGCAGCAGCGCTCTCATGGCGCCTCTCCCGTCAGCTCGACCTCGAACGGCTCGACGGCGAAGATCTCGCCCGCCGAGCCGATCGACACGCCGGGAACGAGCCGCGCCCGGTCTGCCTCGCGAAGCATCGCCTCCTTGTCGATCTCTTCGCACGTGCGCAGGAACGGCAGGCCGAGCCGCTTGATCGCGGCGATCGCCGCCTCGACGCCGCCGCGGATCGTCACTTTCGGCGGCGACAGCCGCCATTCGATCTTTCCCGTGCCGAAGTCGGCGTTCTTGCGTTTTCCCCCGTCCGTCAGCGCCTGACGGTTCGCCTCGCACCACATGCGCAGGCCGTCGGTGAGGTCGCGCGCATAAGTCGCGATCGGCGCCGCCTGCCGCTCGGCTTCATCCTTGATCGCGGCGACGCGGTCGTTCATGTCGGCCTCGAGCCGCGCCACGGCGCGGTTCGCTTCGCCGATCTCGCGGATGTAGCGCGCCGCTTCCTCGCGCGATTGCGGCGCGACGATTTGGGGCGCGACGGTCTTCGATTTCCGGTTAGGCTTCGACATAGGCTTCCACTCCCATGAGGGCGAGCAGGCGAGCGCGCGCGGCCTTCAGCGCCGCGTCGGCGCCGCGCTCGCGCGCGGTGAAGCGCGCCGCCTCGGCGGCGGCGATGGCGTTCTCGTATTCCGCCGCGGCGCGGACGAGCGGCGGCGGCGCAAGCGTCGGTTCGGTCGCGCGCGCGAGATAGGCGGCGGCGAGCGCGGCAAGGTCGACGCGGGGGACGGTGAAGGCGTCGCGGCCGCCGAGGACCAGGCGCGCCGCGGTCACGCGCGGGGAGGCGGTGGTCGGCAGCGGGAAGCCGCGGGTCGCCGAGAGCTCGACCAGCGCCCGAAGCTCGACCTCCGCCTCGACCGCCAGCTCGGTGAAGTCGCGCCCCTCGCAGAGGAGCGCGCCGACTTCTTCGGCGGCGGCGCAGACCTCCGCCTCGCGTTCGAGGATCGTCTCGCCGATCTCCGCCGGGCTCGCCTGCGTCAGGCCGCGGGCGAGATAGCAGAAGACGCGGCGGGCCTGGCGCGCCGCGTCGCTCGCTTGCGTGCGCGCCTGCGCGACGTCGAGCCCGCAGCGGCGGGCGACGACGTCGAGGATGGTCGCCAGCGGGACGTCGCGCATCACAGCGCCTCGCGCGGCCGGAAGGCGATGATCTCCGCCGATCGCAAGCGCCCGACGGTCGCTTCGACGCGACGCGTCATGTCGCCGAGCGCTTTGACCTCGGCGACGATCGCGCCGCAGATGTCGTCGAACGTCTCCGGCGTCGCTTGGCCGCCTTCGAGCAGGCGCGCCTGCGCCTGGAACGAGGCGAACAGCCCGTCGAGGGCTTTGACCGCCTCGCCGGTGAGGCCGACGCCGTCGTCGACGTAGCGGCCGAACGAACGGCGGAACGCGCTGATCTGCTCAGACAGCTCGGCCATCGCTCGGCTCCTTCCTGACGTGAGAGTGTGGGCAGCCGGAGCGGCACGCGCGATAGAGCTTGGCGCGCACCGCCGACGAGCCGAGGTGCTTGAAACCCTGCTCGGCGATGCAGCGGTCGCGCTCGATCTCGTCGAGCACCGGGCAGTCGACCAGCTCGCCCATATAGGCGCCGCGCGCCTTGGCCTCGACTTTGTCGACGTCGCCCTTGTATGAGTTGAGCACCACGCCGGAGATCACGGCGACCGAATAGTCGAGCCGCCGCGCCACTTCCGAAGCGCTGGCGCGGTCGCATTCCTCGGCGAGGCGGACGATCCAGTCCGGCGGCGTCTCGCCCCAGCCCTTGCGCGCGTTGGCGAGGAAGTCGGTTTTCCGCGCGCCGCCGCCGGCGCGCGCGAGCGGAGCGGAAAGCGACGAGGTCATAGCGTCGCCTCCGCGATCCCCAGCGGCTCGCCGGTGTTGCCGTCGACCATGAACTTCGCCTTGACCTGGCGCGGCGCGAGCGGCCCGGTGTCGGCCGCCGCCTTGAGCCGCCAAACTCCCGAGTTGAGATTGTTGGCGCGGGTCGACCGCGCGACGGTCAGCGCGCCAGCCTGGGCAAGCCGCCGCACATAGTCGGCGGCGGTGTGGCGATCGATGCTCACCTCGTCGGTCGACGCGGCGGCCGCAAGCTCGGCGATCGTGAACGTCGACAGGTTGCGCATCGCGGTCCAGAGGTGGCGTTGAATGCAGCCGTGCCGGGTCTCCGGCGCGGGCGCCTTCCGCTTCGCCTCGGCGACCGCGTAGACGAGCTGGCCGCGAGGCTTGACGTCGCGCCGGTCGATGACGACGAGCGCGCCGAGCTTCACCATGTCGCCGATCCAGAACCGGATCGTCGCGCGGCTCACGCCGTTGGTGCAGCCGAGCAGTTCGCGAGCGGTAAAGCCGCTCGGCCCGAAGTCGCATGCCGCCTGCCAGTAATGCTCCGGTCCGCGCGGCAGATTGACCTTGAGAGCGATCGCGGTCATGCGAACCTCCCGGCCTGCGCCAGCCTGCCCGAACGCGCGCGCGGCGCTTCGCCGGTGAACAGCGCGCCGGAGTAGCTCGCCGCGTCGATCTCGCGGGCGCCCTGATTGCGCGCCCAGTCGTTCATGCCCGACAACGTCACGACGATGCGCCGCGCGCGGCCTTCGCCCTTGAGACGCACCGTCTCCAGCAGTTCGTCGCTGATCTTGACGCTTGGAAGGAAGATTTGCGCCAGCAGCTTGCAGTCGGGGAGGTCGCACGGCTCGGCGCCGTACCAGTCGAGCACGCGGTTGTGGACGCGCTCGACCCGCGCCAGCTTCTGCGGCAGCATCTCCTCGCCGATCAGCAGCACCGGAACCTGGCTCGCTTCCGAGATCTCCCGCACCAGCTCGATCAGGCCCTTGTCGACCAGCTTGTCCGCCTCGTCGACCATCAGCGGCCGGCTCGGCTCGTCGCCGAGCAGCCCGATCGCCTCGGCCACCAGGTCGGCGGTGGTTCCCCTCGGATTGGCGACGCCGCATTCGAGCAACACCGCGCGCACGAAGGTCTTGCGGTTCCACGACTCGCCGACCTCGACCCGCACCGCGCGCGTCTTGTTCTGCGCGTAGATCGAGGCGTAGGACTTCCCCAGCCCGGAGTGCCCGTACATCACGCCGAGGTTCGGCAGATGCGGCCCGCGGCGCTGCAACTTCGTCACCAGGGCCATGAAGCCGGCGACGTTCTTCAGCGGCGCCAGCGAGCCCGGTTTGACGACTTGAGCGTTGTCTGTCATTCTCTAGTCCTTCGATATTTATCGGCCGCCTTCGGGCGGCCTTTTTTTTCGCCAACGCTTTGAGGAACTTCCCGACGCGGAACGCCACACGGGCGCCGGGGTCTAGCGAGACGCGCGCGCCGTCACCTCAGCGCCGCCTCCCCGAAGTCCGCGACCAGGCCGGCCGTCGTTTCGTATTCGCCGCTCGACAGGTAATGGCCGAGCCAGCGATCCTCGTAAGGGAACAGCGCCTCGTTGACCGCGCGGCACGAAAGCAGAAATTGCACGTGCCGATAGCGCTCCGACGGCGTCGTCATCGCGCCGATGAACTCGGGAGCGCGGCGGAACGCGGCATGCCAGCTCATGTCGCTCGGCGAGAGAACGGCGCCGTCGCGATCGAGCGCGTCGAGTTCGCGAAACAGCGCCATGCGCTGCTGCGGCGTCGCGCGCGCTCTCAGCGCGACCACGTCGCCGTCTTTATCGGCCTGCGCGCCGGCGAGCTCGCGCTCGACCTGGGCGACGTTGGCGTCCCGTTGCTGCTCGTATCGCGCCACCAGCGCGCGAGCATCGTCCGGCGACGGCAGCGCCGGCGCCGGCGGCGCCGGCCGCAGCGCTTCGGCCGCCGCGTCGAGCGCCGGCGTGGCGTAGACATCATGGGCGCGCGGGAAGGCGACGACCTTGGCCGCCTTCTCCGCCGCCCGGCCGAGCACGGCTTGGGCGACGTCGCGTGGGCGTATCTTGCGCATGTCGGCGCGCAGTTCCTTGGCGCCGGCTTCGAGCAGCTTCTTCTGCTCGGCGCGCGCCCGCGCCACCGCCTCGGCCGGATCGACGCCGGCCAGCTCGGGACAGACCGCCTCGCCGAGGTAAGTTTCGCCATCCAGCCTGAAGACGTAGGCGCGGCCCATGTCGGCCGGGTCCATGCGCACGAACACGGCAGTCCCCGGCATCGCCGCGGCGAAGATGTAGTGCGAGTGATCGATGCGCAGGCCGGTCTTGCCGACGATCCGAAGGCCATCCTTGCCGGCGATCGGCGCCAGCAGTAGGTCGAGCGCCCGCACGTCGTCGATCCGCTTGATCTTGCCGGGGTAGGCGGCGGCGGCGGCGAACGGCGTCGCGCCTTGGAGCCCTTCGTGCGGCCGATGGGCGTAGCGGTTCTCCGCCCATTCGTTGCAATAGCGCTGCAGCTCGGCCGCCTTCAGCTCGACGCAGAATGCCTCGGCGTCGCTTTCGCCGAGCCGCGCCGAGAACGCCTTGCGCTCCTCGATCACCGAGCGATCCTTGACGTTGTGGCCGATGAAGCCGGGCAGCAGCGGCATCAGATCGCGCTGCAGCGTGCCTATCGCCCGCTCGATGTGGCCTTTCTGCTCGGGGCTGAACGGCGTCGAGGCCTCGGTTTCGATGCGCAGCGAGGCGAACAGCCGCTGGGTCGCCTTGGCCTTGAAGTCGGAGCCGTTGTCCGTCTTGACCCGCTCGGGAACGCCCCAGGCGAGAATGGCGCGACGCATCAGGAGCGCCACGCCCTCGGCCCGCGGCGTGCGCGTGACCTGGATGGAGAGCCGGCGCGAGAAGATGTCGACGCAGGCGTAGATCGAGTGGCGGCCGTCGACGCACAGCGCGTCGGCCGGCGACGCGTCGATCATCCACAGCTCGTTGAGTCGCGAAACCGGGTGAGAGCTCGTGCCCGAGACGCGAAAGCGGCTCTTGAAGTCGTCCGGGTTGGTGATCTTGGCGAGCAGCGCGCCCTGCTCGGTTTTGAGGCGCTTCAAAAAGTGCTGAAAGGTGCGCACCGGCGGTGCTTTGAACGTCGGAAACTTCGCCGCGACGCACTCGCGCACATGGTCGGCCGAGAGGTGCGGCTGGTGGGCGACCAACGCCAGGATGTGCTTACGAACCTCGCCGCCCTCGGCGACGGCGAGCGCCCCCCTGCCGCGTCGCGCCGCCCCGCGGTCGACAGCGAGCTTCGACGGCGATCCATTTTTCGTCTGTTCTCGCCAGCGCGCGAGGGTCCGCGGAGCGAGACGGCGGATCGACGCCTTGATCCACGGCGCGATGTCAATCCGTTCAAGGTTGTAGAGCGCGCAGAACGCCGCGTCGGCGGTCCGGCGAGAAAGCGATGCGTTGCGCGCGAAGCGGTCGGCGGCGGCGATCAGCGCCAGGCGCGCATCGCGCGCCTCCAAGGCCGGAGGCGTGAGCTGCGCCGAGCGCGGGTCCGCCGCCGCGGCGACGACCTCGTCGCGCTTCAGCTCGACCGCGCCGATCGCGCGCGCCGCATAGGCCGCCAGCGCCGCCGGCGGCAGTAGGTCGACATGATATTCGAGGCCCCCGCCGCTCTCCTTGCTTAGGCGAACCTTGTCCTTGCGCTCGATCCAGCCCTCGCGATCAATCAACCTGTTCCAACTGCGCTTCGTCTTCGGGAAGCCCGGCAAAGCGAGGTCGGCGAGTTCTTGAGGCGAGAGCCAGTCGCGCATCAGCGGGCGCCCATTTGAGCCGCAGCGGCTTCCTCTTCGGCCGCCCGCTGGATATGCGAAACGATCAGCCGTGCGCCGCGAAGCGCTTTGAGGTGGCCTCGCCGCAAGGGTGAAGGCGGCTCCGCTTCGAGGTTCCGCATGGTGTCGACGATAATGAAGAGGACGATCTGTGCAGACCGCGCGACCAGTTGCGCCCGGTGCGACGCGTTCCGATCTCCGACCGGCCCGGCGGTGGGGAAAGGCTCGCTCATCAGAGGCTCACCTCGGGATCGAAGACGACGCCAAGTGCGGCTGACACGCACTTCGCGGCAGCCGTTGCGTCTTCGAAGGCGCCCTCGCGGTCGGCTGGCGCGTAGCCCTCAAAAAGAGCGACGTTGTCCTGGTGCATGACGACGCGCAGGAAGCGAAGCGCTAAGAGCGTCTGAACCGCGGCTCCGGCGGTTGGGAACCTGACCGTGACAACTTTTTCGCGCGGAGCGCGCATCGCCTCAGCCCTTCTTGACGATTTCGGCGCCGATCTCTTTCAGGAACGCCCGGCGCGTCTTGGCGTTGGCTTTCTCCCAGGCGGCGAGCAGCGTCGCCCAGCAGCGCGCCTGCGGATCGTTGATCGCCGCTTCGTCGACGCCGATGGCGACGCGCGCCTCGCGCACGCTCTTCGCCGCGCCCTCGGCGATCTTCTTCGCCGCCGCCCGCTGCTGGTCGGCGGGCAGCTCGATCAGCGCCAGGAGCTCTTGCTGATTGCGCTCGACGCGCGTGCCGCGCAGCGCGTCGAGCGCCTCGCGGTCGAGGCCGGCGGCGATGCGAAGCGCGAGTTGCACTGCGCGCTCGGAGAGCCCGACCCGGTCGGCGACCTGCTCGGAAAAGCGCGCGGAAAAACCAAGTCGCAAAGTTTGCGACTTGGTTTCTTCCTTGAATTTGTTCGATTTCCTGTCGCCGCCGTGCGAATTGGCGCCATTCTTCTCGTCGTACAACCGGCGCCGCTCGGCAAGAAACAGCGCGCGGTCGAGCGCGTTGAGGTCGGGCCGCACGAGGTTCTCGTCGATTTCCGAGACGCGGGCCTCAATCTCATCCTCGTCGCGGATCAGCACTTGCGAGCCGACTACCAACTCCGTCCAGCCGAGCAGCTTGACCGCCGCCAAGCGGTGGCCGCCCGCCGTCAGTTTGTAGCGCTCGCCAACCGGGCGAACGACGAGCGGCTCGATGATCCCCTTCTGCTCGATCGAAGAGGCGATAAACGCAGCGTGATCCGAGTCGATTGGCCGCAGGCGGCCACTGGCGTCGATAGCGTCAATTCGGATAGTCTCAGGCATTTTTCACGCCGCTGTCTTGGAGGGATCGGACGCGGTTAGGGTCGACTCCAAGACGCGAGTCGTGGAAGAGAGGCGAGCGAGGGGAGCGCGCGGCGATGCGCCGCCCGTTCATGTCGAACCACTGGGGCCACAGTTCATGCAGCGGTTTGTCAATCGTCTCAGCGATCAGCCGCTGCGCGCGGGGATGAGGCTTGTACAGGGCGGCGCGGAGCGTCGACGCTCCGAAGCCATGGCTCAGAGCGAGCTGCCGCAGGTTCGTGCCCGTTTTCTTGACGGCGGCGACGATGTCGGCTCGGTGCATGCCGGCAGGAGGAGTTGGACGGACGGCCAATGAAAAATCATCCAGGCAAATCAACCTTGGTTGATGTTTCATCCGGCCGCTGCTCGGTGTCAAGATGGATTTTCATCCATGGCTGACATTTTGACGCCCCGCGAGGTTGATTATTCCGCCGCCATGCGCGCGGCCTACGTCCTTGCTCGGCTCCAGGATGTGTTGCGGACATCGGCGCAGCGCCGGCGCAGCGCCGAGTTGACGTCGATTCCCGCGCCGACCCTGAAAGACTACTATTCCGGAAGAACGTCGCCTCCGCTCGATCGCTTCCTGCTCATTGCTATCGCCGCCGGGATCGACCCCGCTGAGTTCTTTCGATCTCCGGCGCTCATGGCGTCGAAAGCGGCGACGCCGAGCGTCGTCATGATACCGGTTCTCGACATCGACGCCGCTGCAGGCGCCGGCACACAGGCGGACGTCGTCAAGGCGGTCGACGAATTGCCCTTCCCGACGGAGTTCATCCGCAAATTGGCGCCGATCGGGGCCGAGCTTTCGTGTTTGCGTTGTTCCGGGGACTCGATGGCGCCGACGATCCAGGACGGCGCGATCTTGATCGTCGACGAGCGGCAACGCGCCTTGCGGCCATGGCGGCCGCCGCCCCGAAAAGGCCCGCGGAAAAGGTTGCCCCCTGACGACATCTTCGTTTTCAACCAGTCGGGCGGTCTGCGCCTGAAGCGGCTGCGCGACATTGGCGAGGGCTCGGTCGCGATCTTAAGCGACAATGGCGCCGAGAACCCTCCGGAGTTCTTCAAGCTCGGCCGAGACGGCGGTTTTGCCATCATCGGCAAGGTGATATGGTGGGATAATCGGTTGTGAGCACTTTCATGCGCGCGTTGTTCGCGCTGGCGACGATCCTAAGCGGCTTGCCTTCTGCGTTCGCCGACGATCACGCAGATTGTCGGGCGCTCGCCGAGCGCCTCGCCGCCGCTTCCGGAGCTTCGATCACGGAAGACGCTGGCGTGAGGATTGGCTTGAGTTTCCCCCCAGGTCACGTCTTCGCCCCAAACCACATTGATGTCGCCTGCCCGGTTGGAGAGTTCGGCGCTTCTGTCTCTGTCTTCGCCGAGGATTCCAGCTCCGACGCTGGCCTCCTCATGCTGACGCTCGCCGGAGCGCTCGGTCACAGGCTGACCGGGGACTCTGTGCAGGTCATCTTCGCCGCCGCGACGAAGTGCGTCGCCAGCCGCGTCGACGATAGCCGGGACGGCAAACCTCTTCGGCTTCCTGCCTCGCAGATCGTCTGCGGCCCGAAAGGTCGTACTCCGGTTTGGGTCGAGGTCGGTAAGCTCGACTTGCGACGGTAGCGAACGTTGCTAAAGCCGCTTTTAAAGCCCTTTTCGCGTCCCACCTGCGTCCCACCTCGCCGCTCCCGCGCCGCGCCTCCGCTGTCTCTCTTTTCCTTGATTTTCCGCGCCTTTCCGGCCGCCTACTCCAATTGTCATATATTATGGCCAACGTCCCACCTCGTCCGACCGCCCGCTCGCGCGCCTACGACATTTCAATCGCTTAGCGAACCGTGTTCTCCGCGCCGCCTCGGTGATTATGCCATTTGATCTTGCGCGCCGGGCACCCCGACCAAGGCCATCCCATCCCGCTTTGGCCCACGGTTTCAAAGCCTTCGGCCGCCCACGCCCACCTAATCCCGCCTAATCCCGCCACTGCCATATGATCTTGCGCGTCACA
>Ga0181520_10004261_pt1 | contig 24169 bp, 22 predicted proteins | sample PEATcosm2014_Bin_29_FD_132451 | JGI IMG/M metagenome (GOLD analysis project Ga0181520, IMG submission 132451) | Peatland microbial communities from MTU Mesocosm Facility, Houghton, MI, USA - PEATcosm2014_Bin02_30_metaG | ecosystem: Environmental > Terrestrial > Soil > Wetlands > Peat | place...
CGGCGCTGTCGCATGCGCGCGGGCGATTCGACTTTGGCGACTCGGGCGCGCTGAACTATGCGTGGTACGTGGGCGGCACGGAGAAGATGCACCTGGAGCCGTATATGACGGCGCAGTTCGGATCGGCGGAGGTGAAGCTGAAGCATCCGGAGAAAGAGCTGCTGCACAGCCCGCAGATCTTCAGCTACGCGGAGCTGCAGTACGGGACGTATCCGGACTGGTGGGACACGACGTATTGGAACGAGCAGGTGAAGCCGCACTTCGCGCTGCGGGGAGAGATCTCGCGCAGCGCGCGCAACGGCGTGCTGGTGGTGCGGTATCTGTTCAACCATCCGGAGGCGCTGATTTTGCTGGCGCTGCTGCTGGGACTGGGCGCGCGGATGAAACTCACATGGAAGCCCACTTCTCAGAATCGAGATATGGGGCGCCCCGCGTTCTGGCTGCCATCACTGCTGCTGGGCGTGCTGATCTGGGGCATCTACGCGACGGTGAATACGGAAGAGCGGTATGTGACGATTGCGTACCTTGCGATTATTTTGACGCTGTTTGCGGCGCTGCGCCTGCCGTCGCGCGACGAGGCTGCGGCGCGCCTGCGGCCGGTGGCGCCGGCGCTGGTGGTGCTGCTGGCACTGCTGGCGGCGGGCGAATCGCTGCGCACGGTGCTGGAGGACCGGCGGCAACTTTCGATCCGCGGCTATGCGGCGGGCTGGCACAGCGAGAAGATGGAGGGCGCAGCGGCGGCGCTGGAGGCGATGGGCGTGCGGCCGGGCGATACGGTGGCGTGCGCGGGATTTGTGGCGTGCCTGGACGATCCGTACTGGGCGCGGCTGGCGGGCGTGCGGGTGCTGACGGAGATCTACGACCCGGACCTGCCGGTGGGGGACTTTCTGGCGGCGCTGCCGAACCGCGAGCAGGCGATTGCGGTGGTGCGCGGGCAGGGCGCGAAGGTGCTGGTGGGCGACTTCGACGGCGAGCGCGTGAGCGATGCCGACCCGTTCTTCCGCCAGTGGCAAAGGCTGGACGGGACGAGCTTTTACGCGCTGCGGTTGACCGTTGGACGTTGACCGTTCTTCGTTCTCCGTAAGAACAACAGCGACGGCGTGCGAACGTACATCGTACAACGAAGAACGTACGACGCAAGTGCTTTGTTACCATTCCCCCATGCCCGATCTCGACCTGACGATTCTGATGCCTTGCCTGAATGAGGCCGAGACGCTGGCCATCTGCGTGCGCCAGGCGGCGCAGGCGATCCACGATGCGGGCGTAACGGGCGAGGTGCTGGTCGCGGACAACGGGTCGGTGGACGGGTCGCTGGAGATTGCGGCGGCGGAGGGCGCGCGGGTGGTGAACGTGTCCACGCGCGGGTATGGCGCGGCGCTGATTGCGGGCATCGAGGCGGCGCGCGGGAAGTATGTGATGATGGCCGACGCGGACGCGAGCTACCACTTCGAGCATCTGCCGCGCTTTCTGCCCAAGCTGGATGAGGGGTATGACCTGGTGATGGGCAATCGTTTTGCGGGCTCGATTGAGCCGGGCGCGATGCCGCCGCTGCATAAATATCTTGGCAACCCGGTGCTGTCGGCGGCGGGACGGATTTTTTTCCGCATTCCGGTGCGGGATTTTCATTGCGGGCTGCGGGCGTTCCGGCGGGATGCGATTGTGGGGCTGCACCTGCGCACGACGGGGATGGAGTTCGCGTCGGAGATGGTGGTGAAGGCGTCGCTGGCGGGGCTGCGGATGACCGAGGTGCCGACCACGCTCTCGCCGGATGGGCGCTCGCGGCCGCCGCACCTGCGCAGCTGGCGCGATGGCTGGCGGCATCTGCGCTTTCTGCTGCTGTACAGCCCGCGCTGGCTGTTTTTCTATCCGGGGATTGCGACGCTGGCGGTGGGGCTGATGGCGTCGGCGGCGCTGCTGCCGGGGCCGCTGACGCTGGGACGGTTCACCTTCGATGTGGACACGCTGACGTATGCGCTGGGGCTGGTGCTGATCGGCGCGCACATTACGGTGTTTGCGGTGTCGGCGAAGGTGTTTGGCACGCAGGAGGGTTTTCTGCCGCCGAACCCGGCGTTCGAGCGGCTGTTCAAGATCATTACGCTGGAGACAGGATTGCTGTTTGGCTGCGCGCTGCTGGCGATGGGCGCGGGGATCCTGGGGTACGCGCTGTTTCTGTGGCACGCGGCGGGGTTTGGCGACCTGTCGCCGACGCGCATGCTGCGGCTGACGCTGCCCGCGGCGACGCTGATTCTGCTGGGCGTGGAGGCGATCTTCGCGAGCTTCTTTTTGAGTTTGCTGGGGCTGAACCGGCGGTAGGCTTCGCCGCCAGCCTGATATCCTTTCCGCACTATGCCCCGCGACCAAAGAGCCCTCAAGATGTTTATTCGGCTCATGCTCCCCATCCTCACCCTTGGAGGGTTTGGGGGAATCTGGGGTCTGCTTCGGGTGGGGATGAATACGCAGAAGTCATTCTTCGCCGTTTGGTCACCGGACAAGCACTATCGCGCCAGCATCATCGAATCCTCAGGTACTGAAGGATGCGACTCCTCCGTCTTGGTGGAACGAAGGAACTATCTGCTCAAGACCGGAGAGTTTACGCCATTTTGTTTCGCAGGACGGCCAGAACAGGTTTCTGTCGTTTGGAAGGATGCAAAGTCACTGACGATCCAGTGCCGCGATTGCGGCCAGAACTATTCCTTTTCTGAAACAAACTGGGGAGATTTGAGGTTTACTTTCGATCTCGACCGGCCGGAATGAGTTGTCTCTGGGGTAATCTGCTCTCATGAAGAGAATCACTTTCAGGGCCGATGAGCGGGTGATCGACGAGGCCCGCAAGGCCGCCGCCGATCAGAACACCACGCTCAATGAGGCCTTCCGCGAGTGGCTTGTAACCTTCGTCAACCGCAAGTACCCGCGCGAAGAACTGAACGAGCAGTAGCGCCACTGCAAAAGCCTACTGCCAGGCGACGAGGCTTTCGGCGGAGTGGTCGAACTCGATGGCGGGGCCGTCGGGGGTGGACTCGACCGGGGTGGCGACACCGTTGACGGTGGCGGAGGCGACTGAGCCGAAGCGCCAGCGAACGATGATATGCGCGGCGGAGTTGCCGGTAATCCGGAGGGTGCGGCCGGAGCGGACGACGGTGCGGCCCTCGAAGTCGGTGATGCGGGTCTCTCCAGATGCGGGGCCAATCTCTCCTGAACCGCTCGCGCCGGAGCCGGAGCCGATGAGTTCGTAGACGCGGCGGTCGTCGAGCGATTTGACGGTGGTGTTGCCGCTTTCGGATTGCGGGACCAGGGTCATGACGTCTTCGGGGATTTTGGGGATGACGGCGCCGGCGCGCACCCAGACGGGGATGGTGTCGGCGGGCGCGTCGGCGACGACCGTGGCGCCGCCCGCGGCGGGCTTGCCGGTCCAGTAGTCGACCCAACTGCCGGCGGGGAGATAGACGGCGCGCTGGGTGCCGGCGTCGAGCACGGGCGCGACCAGGAAGTCGGGGCCGAAGAGGTATTCGTCGCGGATGGCGCGGGCGCGGGGGTCGTCCTGGTAGAGGAGGACGAGCGCGCGCATCAGCGGCATGCCGGTCTGCGCGGCCTCCTGCGCGGCGGCGTAGCGGTAGGGGAAGAGGCTCATGTGGAGGACGGCGTAACGGCGATAGATGTCGAGGGCCTGGTGCGAGCCGGGCGGGCCGTTGGCGTCGAAGTCCCAGGGGCCGATGTTCTTCGACGACATCACTTCCATGATGGGTGAGAAGGCGGCGTACTCGGTCCAGCGCTCCAGCAGGCGGGCGTTGGGCGTATCGGGCGTGGCCTCGTAACCGCCCAGGTCGGCGGTCCAGAGCGGCATGCCGCTAAGGCCGGCACCGAGGCCGGCGGTGACGACGGTGGGCAGGCCGTTGAGCGCGGAGAAGCTGGCCTCGTTGTCGCCGCCCCACAGGAAGCCGAGGCCGTTGGCGCCGGTGGTGACGGAGCGCGCGAGCAGCACGCCGTTGCCCTTGAGGTCCTTCTGGATCAGCTCCTCGACGGCGTTGTTGTAGAGCACGGAGTAGCGGTTGCGCATAACGCGCGGGTCGGTGCCATCGAAGAATTTGACGTCGCCGAAGAAGTTGCCTTCGCCGTCGTCGTCCTTGAAGCCGTCGGCGCCGGCGGCGATGGCCTTGCGGATTTCGTCCTGCCACCACTGTTTGGCCTTGGGGTAGGTGAAGTCGATGAGCGAGCCCTCGCCCTTCCACCAGCGGCCGACGTAGCTGCTGCCGTTGGCGTTCTTGACGAAGAGATTCTGATCGGCGGCGAACTGGTAGTTTTCGGCGAGCGGCGCGATCTTGCCGGCGAAGCCGGGTTCCTTGGGCGGATCGGATTTCGAGTTGATCCACGGCGTGTGCCACAGCACCAGCTTGTAGCCCTGCGCGTGGATGTACTTGACCATGGCGGCGGGGTCGTCGAACTGTTGCGGATTGAACTTGTAATCGTTATAGGTCGCGGCCCAGGGCGAGTCGATGAGGATGACGCTGGCGGGCAGGCCGAGCGCGCGGTTCTTGTCCACGTCCTCCTGCACCTGCGCCTGGTTCTGGTGATAGTCGCGGGCCTTCCACGGCGCGAACGCCCAGTAGGGCGGCAGGATGGAGCGGCCGGCCTGCGCGGTGAAGCGGTTGAGGATGGCGGGGAACTGCGGCCCGGCGAAGAGCACGATGCGCAGCTTGGCGGTGGCGGCGTCGACGACGATTTCGTTCTTGTCGGTGGCGTTCAGGTCGAAGGAGGCTTCGCCGGTGGTGTCGAGCCACAAGCCGTAGCCGCTGGTGCTCATGTAGAAGGGGATGGGCTTGTAGGTGGAGGCGCCTTTGACGCCTTCGTTGTCGACGGAGAGATTCTTGACGACGGTGTGCGCGTGGTCGAGCGTGTCGAAGCGCTCGCCCAGGCCGAAGTAGCTGGCGGCGTCGCGGATGTAGAAGCGCCAGTAGCCGACCTCCCAGGCGACGCTGGTGATCTCGACCACGCCGGGCGCGACCTGGCGCAGATGGATCTTGTCGGTGGTGACGGGGTCGCCGTTGAAGTCGAAGTCGTGCAGCAGCAGCTCGGCGCCGGGCTTGCCGGGGATGGCGAAGGCGATGGCGTCGGCGTTGCGCTTGACCAGGCCGGCGACGGGGACCTCGGGCGGGCGGACGATGCGCGTGGCCCCGGGCAACTGCTCGCCGACATCCTGCGCGGACACGGCTCCGGCGCTCAGAGCGAGGCCCAGCGCGATCGCTGCCATCGACTTGAACTGCATCCCCAATCCTCCGCAGAAGAATTGATACGATCCGACCAGTTCCACGATAGCCGAAATGAACGGAGTACGAGGAAGGATTCCGGGCAATCTGGTTCTGAGCGGGCCGGGGTGAGAGAATCGTGAATTACAATCTGCGAATCGATCTTGAGTCAATGCTCCGTAGCGCGGGGCGTGCGGATGGGGAGGATCGGATGCGAAAAAATCAATTCAGGTTCATCGCGTTGGCATTTGCCCTGCAGATGGTCTTCTGGGGCGCGGGCCGGCAGGTACAGGCGCAGGCCAGCTATCCGGCGATGGCCCCTTTGGATCGGTATCTGATATCCGACCCGCAAGCTGAGATCGCGCTGGCGCGCAGCGCTGCGCCCGCGTCTATTTCCGGCGGAGCCGAAGTGATGGTGCTGGGACACGAGGGATACAAAACCGCCGTGAAGGGCACCAATGGCTTCCTCTGCCTGGTGGAACGGTCGTGGGGGCAGAGCACGGATGAGGCGGAGTTCTGGAATCCGAAGATGCGTGCGCCCCACTGCTTCAACGCGCTGGCGGCGAGGAGTTTCGCGCCGATTTACCTGATGAAGACCAGGCTGGTGCTGGCAGGAAAATCGAAGGCTGAGATTGCCCGGGCAATCGCGACGGCACTGGATACGAAACAGATTCCGCCGCTGGAGCCTGGCGCGATGGCGTATATGATGTCGAAGCAGCAGTACTTGAATGACGGCGTTACGTGCTGGCACCCGCATGCCATGTTTTTTTATTCCGGCGACATGACGAAAGCCTGGGCCGCGGACGATCCCAACTCGCCCGTGATGGTGGGGCCCGACCCGCAGGAACGGGTGACGATTCTTTTCGTGATGGCGGATAAGTGGTCGGACGGCAGCACGGCTCCGCCGATGCCCTGATCCGCAACGGGCGGTGCCCAGGGCCGGGTAAACGGCAGGCCTGCGGGTGGGAAAAGGGCCCCGCGTGGGGCCCTTCGCTCGATGCAACGATGAACAGGAACGGGGTGAACCGTTCGCGGCCAGCCTAGGAGGCGTGCTTCAGTTGGGCTTCGTAGCCGGACTGGAAGGCTGAGCGGTAGGCGTTGACGGCGTCGTTGCCTTTGACCGGCGGATGCAGGTACAGGTGCGACGATTTGGCGTCGATCTTGCGTTTGGCCGCCGCATCCAGCTTGGCGGCGAGGATGCCGTCGCGATAGCCTTGCTGCGCCTGCTCGGTTCCCGGGGGCGGCGCGTTCCAGTCCGGTGCGGTGTTGGTTGGGGTTTGACTTCCGGCGGGGGAGTTCTGGGCGAGCGTGCAAAAAGGAACGCCGCTCATCAGTGCCACTGCAATCAGTGGGGTTGCGACATGGATTAGTTTCTTCATAGTGTCCTCAAAAAAAAGTGGCGGGCAGGCCATAACCGGCCTCCGGGCCACGCGAAACATACATGACGCTAGTCGCGTTTGGCGAAGCTGTATGTGACGTTGGTCACTTTTTGCGGACAGGGTGTTAATTTGTAACCGTTTCGGTACAGACGACGCGCCGGGAGGGTTACATATTGGTGAGGCCACCGCGCATCTCCTCGTTGAAGGAGGGCTTGATGGATTCGAGCGTCTGGGCCAGGCGCGCCTGATAGGCATGGTGGTGCTCCATCAGCTTGGCGGTGGGCGAGCCGTATTCGGCGTCGGGAGCCAGCCGCAGCAAGCCCTCGGCCATCAATGTGCCCGCGGAGGCGCGCAGCTCGTCGAGGGAGGTGTCCAGGTACTGCGCGTCGCGGGGGTCCAGCAGCCAGACGGGCTCGCCCGCGCCGAGGACACCGGAGAGCCAGTAAAGTTTGGTGGCGAGGAAGGCCTTGCGCTGGTCGGCGGTGGTGTCGTTGAAGACGAACTTCTTCTGCTTGGTGCTGTAGTAGCGGGTGGTCAGCGGGACGGGCTGGCGGTTGCCGCTCTTCACCAGTTCGAGCTGGCCCTGGTCCATGGTTTTGCGGACGGCGTTGTAGATGAAGCCCTCGGCGAAGGGCTGCTCGGGCGCGGGCACAACGTCGCGGAAGGTGACGGTCATGGAGACGGCAACCTTGGCGTGGAGGATGCTCTCGGCGCCATCCTGCAGGTGGATTTCGCCGTGGACGAGCGAGGTGTCGGCGCCGGAGGTGGACTCGTGGAACGGCCAGCCGAAGCGGCCAAAGCTGAGCGGCAGGCCGTGCAGGGTGACATAGCAGTCGGGGCGCGGACTGCGCAGGCGCCGGGCGGACTCGGCGAGGTAGGCTTTGACGCCGTCCATCAGGTCGGCGCGGCCGAACTCGAAGCTCTCGCTCAGTTCCAGCAACTGCGTCTTGTTCGCATCGGCTGCGAGCGCGAGGGTAAATTTCGTGGTCGCGCCGCCGGAGTACTTCTCGCCCGCTTCGGTTGAAACCACCACCAGCCCGGCCGACTTGGCCGCGGCTTCCACCTGGATTGCCAGCACTTCACTTGTCATGCTCGAAGCTTCCTCGACTTCCATTCATCTGCACCGATTCCGCTACCGTTGCAGTAGCCTCATCTATTCTACGTAAGTCGCGGCAGTTGCAGTGGCGAATGCGCAGCGCTCCGCCGGAAATGCGAAAGCCCAACGGGTGGGATGCCGTTGGGCTTCGCGGTTTAATGCGCGGGTTTAGTGGATGACCAGCGCGACCGGGCCGAGCAGGCCGGAGGAGGGTGGTTCGGGGGCGCCGCGTCCGCCTGCGCCCGCGGGAGGAGCGGCCGGCGCGGCTCCGGCGGCACCGGGGCCACCGTTTCTGCGGCGCGCGCCGGCGCCAGCACCGGCGGGTGGAGGAGCGGTTGCCAGGCCGGGTGCGGGAGTTGCCGGCGCGGCGGCGGGCGGAGGAGCGCCGGGACCGCGTCCGGCAGCGGTTGCGTCCACCTCAACCACCAGATCGTTCTCGCCGGGCTTCAGCGCGGAGGTCACGTCCCAGCGATACGGCTGCCAGGCGTGCGCGCCCAGGTCCTTGCCGTTGAGCGTCACCTTGGCGTAGTCGTGCACGTCGCCGATCTCGAGATAGACGTGCTTGCCCTTGGGCGTGGCGGCGGCGGTGAACTGCTTGCGGTAGGTTGCCGGGCCGTAGAAGCCGGTGGTGCCGAGATCCTCCCACGACTTCAGCGCGGTGGTCAGCGGCTTGCCGCTGAGGTCCACGTTCCAGTCGCCGGTAAGCTCGGCGAACGTGGTTCCGGCGGCGAAGGAGGGTTCGGGTGCGGCGGCCTCCTTCGGCAGCGGGCCGACGACGACCACCTTGGCCTCGTAGGGGCCGAGCACCAGCGGGAACTTGACCATGTCCGGGCCATCGGCGGCGGCAGCGGCCATGGGATGGATCTCGCCGGTGCCGAGGTCCCAATCCTGCACTGCGCCGTGGCCGGCGACGGTGGCGGTGCGGGTTTCGGCCTTATTGCTCTCGTTGAAGAAGTAGTACATGTCGCCGTCGGTCCACTTGCGGTGGGTGTAGGTGAGGCGCTTGAACTCGGCGTCGACGGTGACGTCGGGCTTGGGCAGCGCGGCGAGGACGGCGGGGGTGATGTCGCCGGAGGATTCAATCAGCGTGGCGAAGCTGAGGTCGGGCTTCTCCTTGGCGTCCATGAAGGTCTTGTCGAGGATGAGCGAGGGCGTCTTGCCGACGAAGATGACTTTGCCGCCCCCGGCGGCGAACTCGCGCAGACGGGCTAGGCCGGTGCGGGTGATGACCGTCATCGACGGCAGCACGATGGCTTTGTAGGTCTGGCCGCTGAGGTTGGTGAAGCCGCCGTTGGCGAGGGTGGCGACGGAGCTGAGCGACTGCTCGTCGAAGTAATCCCAATCGACCTGGTGCTCGAACAGTTGCCAGCCGAGCTTGGTGGTGCTGCGGTCGGCCTCGGTGGCGGCGTCGCCGCCCAGCCAGATGGAGTTGCCGGGGTGATAGAGACCGACCTGCGCGGCGGGACGGCCGATGGCCATCAGGTAGCCGGCGCGGTTGGCGTACCAGGCGATCATGGGAGCCTGGGGCGGGACCGGCGGCGGGGCCGCGTTATCCACGCCGGCGCCCTGGAAGCGGGTGAGCGGCACGCGAATCTGCAGCGCGTTGACGCCGCGCACGGCCTGGAAGTCGAGCTGGTACTTGCCGTCGATGCCGGGGCCGCCGCCCTCTTCCGCCCACACCTTGGGCTTGCCGAAGAGATGCGCGTCGGAGCTGGCGAGCTTGGGGAAGTTGTTGTTGATGTTCCAGGTGCCGTCGGGCGTGTGCACGGCGCTGGGGATGAGCTGGCTGAGGTTGTCGATGCCGGGGACCTGGACGTAGCGCTCGTCGCGGAAGTAGTCACCCTCGCTGCGTTCGAGCGCGAGCATGGTCTCTTCGTGGTTCAGGTGGACGAGGTATTCGACGTTGTGCGCCTTGTCCCAGTTGGCCTGCTCGCCGAAGAAGGAGTTCTGGAAGATGCCGCTCCACACGTCGTAGTAGTCGGCGCGGGCCAGGTCGGAGCCGGGGATGGGTTTGTGGTCGAACCAGGAAGGAAGGTAGGGGGCGAGGTCGTAGCCCTTCTGCGCCTTGAAGGTCTCCAGCAGCTTGGGGGTCCAGGGAATGCCGCTGGAGTAGTCGGGCTCGTCGCCGAAGGTGCCGAGGACGATCTTGCCGAACTGGTCGCCGACGGCGTTGTAGTAGGTCTCGTGCACGGTGTGCAGGAAGGCGTCGGTGGCCTTGGGGTCGAGGTAGTCGATGATGGTGTAGGTGGCGTCCTTGGCGCGGGTGCCGTCGGCGCGGTTGAAGTTGCGGGTGGGCGAGCTGAGATAGACGTGGCGCAGGAACTGCACCTGCCAGCTGTGGCGCGGCTCGTTGGGGGTGGTGCCCTCGGCGGGCGTGAGGTACTTCAACTGCAGGTCGGCGGGCACGGGGATGGGGATGACTTTCTCGACGGCGCCCTGCGCGTCCATCTCGGTGGCCCAGATGGCGAGGGTGTCGGGCGGCACCGGCATTTGCAGGGTCTGGCCGGGCGCGACGTGCACGGTGATGTCGGCGACGATGTCCTGCATGCCGAGCTGGGGATAACGCTCGGTGATGTAGCCGCCGGCGAAGCCGCTGGGGTAGTCGGACTCATCCTGAATCCACATGCGCATATTGCGCTTGGCCAGCTCGGCGACGGTGAACTTGACCTGGTCCATGTGGCCGGGCGAGAGGTAGGCAGGCTCGCCGTGGGCCATGTCGCGGCGGCCGGGCGAGAGATTGATGATGAAGATGCCGTTGGCGGAGAGCTTGTCCAGGTCGCGCACGATGTTCTGCCGCACCACGGCCGGGTCCGCGCCGTTCCAGCTCTGGAAGGGCTGGATGGCGCCATACTCGCGCGGCGGCGCCTTGAAGTTGGCGGCGACCTCGCGGGTGGAGGGCACGGTGACCTGCTGCCAGGGGCGCGCGTCCGGCTGCGCGGCGGTCTTCGCCTGCGCGAACAGCAGGGGGGTGAGCGAGAGGGAGAGCGACAAGCAGAGGAGACCAGGCCTGCGGGCGAGCTTCATGGGAACCACTCCGGAAAAACGCTGAATTTTCTTCGACAGGGAGTATACGTCCACGCGGGCACGCAAGTCGCAGCGGGAGCAATTTGAGCGGCGAGGCGGCTGGAGGTCCGCGGCGGGGGAAGCCGGCGAAGACGCCGTTCTACGGGGAGTTCGCGGGGTGCAGCCGAGCGGAGTTATGAGGATTTCATTACGCGAAAGCTTGACTGCATGGGCGGCAGCGCGTTTGATGGAGGACACGTAAGGTGGGCGTGACTCGTCGCGAACCCGCCGCCCCTGGGTACCGATCGACATCCTCCCCTGGTGGAATCGGCCGCGATTCTGCTGTCCTGACCCGGCCAGGTACGTCTCGACCCGCGCACGTGGGACCCCGCTCGACTGCATCGATGCAACGGCCAATCTGCCCACTGGCAGAGCTTGAAAGCCAGTTTTGCCGCATCGAGGCTCGCAAAGCACGCGACCTTGGCCCGCACCCGGGATGCACGTTCCGGAGTGCGATGAAGGCCCTCCCCATCCACCGCGGCACCAACCGGTAATTCCCAGAAGAGGAGACGACATGACCCAATCCAACGATCTACCGCAAGGCAGCAGGCCGCCGACTGACAACGAGACGATTCGTCCGTTTCACATGAATGTTCCGGAAGCCGAACTGATGGAATTGCGCAAGCGCGTGCAGGCAACCAAGTGGCCGGAACGGGAGACGGTTCCCGATGCAACCCAGGGCGTACAACTGGCGACCATGCAGGCGCTGGCACGCTACTGGGCGACCGAGTACAACTGGCGCAAGATCGGGGCGAAACTGAGTGCCCTGCCCCAGTTCATCACCGAGATCGACGGGCTGGACATCCATTTCATCCATGTCCGCTCGAAGCATGAGCATGCGTTGCCGCTGATCGTCACGCACGGCTGGCCCGGCTCGATCGTCGAACAGATCAAGATCGTCGATCCGCTGACCAATCCCACGGCGCACGGCGGCAACGCGTCGGACGCGTTCGACGTGGTGATCCCGTCCATGCCGGGCTACGGCTATTCCGGCAAGCCGTCCGCCACCGGGTGGGATGTCGACCACATCGCGCGCGCCTGGGTGGTGCTGATGAAGCGCCTCGGATACACGCGATTTGTGGCGCAGGGCGGCGACTGGGGCGCGCTGGTCGTCGATCAGATGGGCGTGCACGCGGCTCCGGAGCTGCTGGGCATCCATACCAACATGCCGGGCATTTTTCCCGACGACATCGACAAGGCCGCCTTTTCCGGGGCGCCGGCGCCGGCGGATCTCTCCGCGGACGAGAAGCTCGCGTACGAGCGTTTGCAGTTTGTCTATCAAAAGGGGATCGCCTACGGATTCCAGATGGGGCTGCGGCCGCAGACGCTGTACGGCATCGCGGACTCGCCGGTGGGCCTGGCGGCTTATTTCCTGGATCACGACGCGGGCAGCTACGAGCTGATTGCACGCGTCTTCCAGGGACAGGCAGAGGGCCTGACCCGCGACGACATCCTCGACAACATCACCATCACCTGGCTGACCAACACCGCGCTCTCCGGCGCCCGTCTCTACTGGGAGAACTGGGGCAAACTTGGCTATTTCAACGCCAAAGGCGTCAAGGTCCCGGTTGCCGTCAGCGTCTTTCCGGACGAGCTGTATCCCGCCCCGCGCAGCTGGACGGAGCAGGCCTATCCCAACCTCATCCATTACAACCAGCTCGAAAAAGGCGGTCACTTCGCGGCGTGGGAGCAGCCGAAGCTCCTCTGCGAAGAAGTGCGCGCGGGCTTCCGGTCGCTGCGGGGCAAGGCTGCGAGGCCGGAGACGAACTTCGCGAAAGCCAGCTGACGGATTGCAAAGGAGGCGGGCGAGCTTTGAATCCGGAGGCTCTCCTGTCCCGGCTGCGCTCGAAGCCACGCGGCTTGCTCTCCGGGCCGCGCTGCAACGCCGCGTCCGCCGAATCGAACCAGCCTCCCGCAACGTCTGCTTTCCGGAAGGCGCAGTCCTTCCCTGCAACCTGACCTGCCGCGACGCAATGCCCGGGGATGGGCGCGATTTACGTTGGCGCATTCCTTCCCGGTGGGGCGCTTGCGGGCGCGGCTGGACGGGTGAGGCGTTCCGCCCCCGAGGCTGCGGTTTCACGGAGGCTTGGTTTTCACAATTCCGGTTAGGCTCTAAACTCAAGAATTGTGAGTCATCCCAGGGATGGCTGGCGATCGAATGACTGGCAAGCGGGGCAAGGCGGGCAAGCAAGCCTTGCGCTGACCTCGGATTGGGATAGACGAAATGAATGCCTCCAACGGGCAAAGCGAGATGGTGGTTGCACAGGCGGTGGTCACACCGCTGACCCGCGCGGCCATCTTTCTGGTGGTCTGCGTGCGCCGGCAGCCGGAGGCGCTGGCGGTCGTGCGCTCGTTCTGCGCGGACCTTTCCGGGCTGATCCGCGCGGTCGAGTTCCGCGACCTGGAGGGCGGGCTGACCTGCGTGGCCGGCTTTGGGTCGGAGGCCTGGGACGAGCTGTTTGGCGGCCCGCGCCCCGCCGAGCTGCATCCCTTCCAGGAGATTCGCTCCGGCAGCCGCCACGCCGTTTCGACGCCGGGCGACCTGTTGTTCCACATTCGCGCCCGGCGCATGGACCTGTGCTTTGAGCTGGCGACCCAGATCATGGACCGGATCGGCGACGCGGTTACGGTTGCCGACGAGGTGCAGGGCTTCCGCTACTTCGAGGAGCGCGATGTGCTGGGTTTCGTCGACGGCACCGAGAACCCGCGGGCCGACGCCGCGCGCGAGGCCGCGATAGTCGGCGGCGAAGACGCGGCCTTTGCCGGCGGGAGCTACGTGATCGTGCAGAAATACCTGCACAACATGAAGGCATGGAATGCTCTGCCGGTTGAGGCGCAGGAGCGCATCATCGGCCGCCGCAAGCTCTCCGACATTGAGCTGAGCGATGCCGAGAAACCGGCTTCCGCGCACAACGCGCTGACCGTGATCGAGGAGAACGCCAAGGAAGTGAAGATCCTGCGCGACAACATGCCGTTCGGCCGGCCTGGATACGGCGAGTTCGGGACCTACTTCATCGGATACTGCCGCACCCCGCGCATCACGGAGACGATGCTGAAGAATATGTTTGTGGGCAATCCGCCGGGCAATTATGACCGGCTGCTCGACTTCAGCACCGCGGTTACCGGCAGCCTGTTTTTCGTTCCGTCGGCGACGTTTCTCGACAACGTCGGCCCGGACGCGCCCGGCGCAGCGGAAACCGCCGCAGCGCCGCCGCCTGCTCCGCCGCCGGCCTTGCCCGGGGACGGCGCGTCACTCAGAATAGGATCACTCCACATCGGATCGCTGAAGGGAGAGAGCAATGAATAACCTCCACCGGGAACTGGCACCCATCTCTGACGCTGCGTGGGCGGAGATTGAGGAAGAGACGACGAGAACGCTGAAGCGGTATGTGGCCGGGCGCCGGGTGGTGGACTTTCCCGCGCCGGGGGGCATCGCTCTGCCCGGAGTTGCGACCGGCCATCTGCGCCCGATCGCCGCACCGGGGGACGGCATCGCCGCAAGCCAGCGCGAGGTCAAGCCGCTGGTGGAGCTGCGGGTGCCGTTTGAGCTGTCGCGCCAGGCCATTGACGACGTGGAGCGGGGGTCGGACGACTCCGATTGGCAGCCCGCCAAGGACGCGGCGAAAAAACTTGCCTTTGCCGAAGACCGGGCCATCTTTAATGGATACGCGGAGGCTGATATCCAGGGCATTCGCGAGGAGACCAGCAATCCGATCGAGGCGCTGCCCGCCGATGTGCGGGATTATCCGGATGCGGTGGCCCGCGCCTTGAGCCAGTTGCGGCTGGTCGGCGTCAACGGACCCTACTCGGTGCTGCTGGGAGCCAATGAGTACACCGCGCTGGCGGAGACGCGCGATCATGGATACCCGGTGCTCGAACACGTCAAGCGGATTGTGGACGGCAACATTGTCTGGGCGCCGGCGCTGGAGGGCGCGGTGGTGCTGACCACGCGCGGCGGCGACTTTGAATTGAGCGTCGGGCAGGATGTTTCGATCGGCTACCTCAGCCACACGGAAGCGGCGGTGCGGCTGTATCTGCAGGAGACGTTCGTCTTCCGCGTACTTACCAGCGAAGCCGCGGTGGTGTTGTCGCCGTCGCCGAAGGTCTAGCGAGTCGCGCGCCGGAGTTGATTTGCGACGGGTGCGCTAGTTTTCTGCCGGCCGCTCGATGTGGTCGATGACCAGCGTCTCCACCTGGCCCCTGCCCGGGAGCTCCGCGGTCAAAGAGCAGGTTGCGAGAATCGCCTCTGCCACCAGGTCGGCGTGGTGAAGGCTATCGTCTGCGATGTATCGCCAAATGGACTTGATGTCGCGGCGCGCCGCCGGCGTGATCAACGGAACTCTCAGGCGGTCTTCCGGCTGGGGACCCACTCGGCCTTCATCTTTCGCAGCTCGTCGCGGAACTCGTCCAGAGGCATCAACTCGCCTCGCGCAGCTTCTGCAATGGCCTCGTCCAGCTTCGCATTCAGTTTTTCGACCGACCCGTCCCGGCCCGCATCCCGCTCATGCAGCAGTTCCACGGCAGCGGCGATGCACTCCTCCGGGCTGCGGAACCGGCCGGAGGCGATTTCCTGCTTGACCATCGCGGCAAGCTCCGGGCTGAGCCTGATCTCCATGTCGCAAGACTATCATTCTGCCCTTCGGCGCGGGCTAGTCTTCGGGGGGCGGGGGGCTGGTCCAGGCGGGGATGGCGTTCAGTTCGGAGGCGCGGCGGCGGCTGGCGGCGGCGACGCCGATGCCGAGCACGCCGAATCCGGTGCCGAGCAGGAACAGGCTGGCGGGTTCGGGTGTGGATGCCGGGTCGGCCATGAAGATCTGTGGCTGGCCGGCGGTCCAGGTGTCGCTGCCGCCGGCGTCGGGCAGGTAGGCGAGGTCGTTGGCGAAGTAGCTGGAGGGCAGCGGCGAGTTGCCGGTAACCTCGGCGATGGCCTGGGCCGCGAGCCCCTGGGCGACGGTGTCGAAGGCGCCGGCGACGGTATAGCCGGCGTTGAACGCGTTGATCTGGCCGGGGTCCATGATGCTCCAGATGGCGAACTGGATCTCGGAGTCGGTGGCCACGGCGGTGCCGTACTGGTTGAAGAGCCAGGCGTCTTCGAGCAGGCTGGCGCCGGTCTCGCCATCGTAGGTGGCGTTGGGGTCGACGGTGGACATGGCGAGCGGATCCACCAGCCAGGTTTCGCCGTAGGTGATCTCGCGGTTGAAGTTGAGGCACGAGAGCAGGACATCGGTCTGGGTGCCGCTGGCGTCGGTGACGGTGAAGTCGTAGGGGTAGACGGCGACGCCGGCGGCGCTGCCGCCACTGGTGCTGGTCAGGGTCAGCGTGTCCGCCAGCGCGGCGCGCGGTGCGAGCGAGAGGAGCGAGAGAAGGAAGGCAGCGAGGCAGGCTTGCAGACGCATAGGTTCGGCTCCACGAGGAGATTGGTGTCCTTATGGTAGCGGCGGCAGCGCCCGTCTAAGCGCATATTCTTCTGCAACTTATGCGTCATTACCGGAGAGGCGGGCCGACGCTTTCCTGGCGGACGAGGGGGTGGCATGGCGGTAGGAAGAATTCATACCGCGGCAAGGAGGTTGACCATGCCATCGGTCGAGAAGATATCGATGGCGCTACCCCCGGAGATGGTTGCGCAGGACTCCACCTTGCGGTTGCACTCCTCGGCCCTTGAACCTTGAAACTGGAGCCACGAACGTGGTTTACGCTGCATCTTCGCCTGGATTTGAGCATCCTATACTCAGATAATTTCTGAGATTAGGCGTAGATTGGACGTGATATGGCATTCAAGTGGGACAAACTGACAGTGAAATCGCAGGAGGCGGTGCAGGCGGCTGCGTCGGCTGCGGCGGAGAACGGCAACCCCGAGGTGCTTCCGATGCACCTGCTGGCGGCGCTGCTGGAGGACCGCGAAGGCGTGGTGCTGCCGGTGCTGGAGGGCGCGGGGGTGCGGGTGCAGGAGTTGCTGCACGGGGCGAACACCGCGATCTCGAAGCTGCCGAAGGTGCAGGGCGGCGGCGCGCCGGGCATGTCGCAGGCGCTGACCAAGGTGCTGGACCGCGCGAGCAAGGAAGCGGAGAACTTCAAGGACGATTACGTTTCGACCGAGCACCTGCTGCTGGCGCTGACCGAGGCCAAGGGCGATCCGGTGCGCGATGCGTTGGCCGCGATGGGCGCGACCCACGACGCGGTGCTGAAGGCGCTGACCAGCGTGCGCGGCAACCAGCGCGTGACCGACCAGAACCCCGAGGCGAAGTTCCAGTCGCTGGAAAAGTATGGAAAAGACCTGACCGACCTGGCGCGCAAGGGCAAGCTGGACCCGGTGATCGGGCGCGACGAGGAGATTCGCCGGGTGGTGCAGGTGCTGTCGCGAAGGACGAAGAACAACCCGGTGCTGATCGGCGAGCCGGGCGTAGGCAAAACCGCCATCGTGGAGGGGCTGGCGCGGCGGATTGTGCACGGCGACGTGCCGGAGATTCTGAAGGACAAGCGGGTGGTGGCGCTGGACCTGGCGTCGATGATCGCGGGCGCGAAGTACCGCGGCGAGTTCGAGGACCGGCTCAAAGCGCTGCTGAAGGAGATTGAAGACTCCAATGGCGAGATTATTTTGTTCATCGATGAGTTACATACTCTGGTGGGCGCGGGCGCGGCCGAGGGCGCAATGGACGCCAGCAACATGCTGAAGCCGGCGCTGGCGCGCGGCGGGCTGCGGGCGATTGGCGCAACCACGCTGAACGAGTACCGCAAATACATCGAGAAGGACGCCGCGCTGGAGCGCCGCTTCCAGATTGTCTACGTGGGCGAGCCCAACGTGGAGGACACCATCAACATTCTGCGCGGGCTGCGCGAGCGCTACGAGTCGCACCATAAGGTGCGGATCAAGGACTCGGCGATTGTCGCGGCGGCGACGCTGTCGCACCGCTACATCTCCGACCGCTTCCTGCCGGACAAGGCGATCGACCTGGTGGATGAGGCGGCGGCCGCGCTGGCCAACCAGATCGGCTCGGTGCCGACGGAGATCGACGATCTGGAACGGCAGGCGACGAACCTCGAGATCGAACAGGCCGCGCTGAAACGCGAGAAGGATGAAGCCTCGCGCGAACGGCTGGAGGCGGTACAGAAAGAACTGGCCGAGGTGCGCGAGAAGGCGAAGGGCCTGCGGGCGCGCTGGCAGCAGGAGCGCGGGGCGATTGGCAAGATTGCCGAGCTGAAGACGAAGATCGAAGCGCTGCGCTTTGAAGCCGAGGACCAGACGCGCAAGGGCAACCTGCAACGCGCGGCGGAGCTGCAGTATGGCGAGATTCCCAAGGCCGAGGCCGAGCTGAAGAAGCTGACCGAAACGGCGGGCAGCGACAACTCGCACCGCATGCTGAAGGAAGAGGTCGACGAAGAGGACATTGCCGCGGTGGTCTCGCGCTGGACGGGTATTCCGGTGGCGAAGATGCTGGAAGGCGAGATGCAGAAGCTGGTGCAGATGGAGGACCGGCTGCGCCAGCGCGTAGTTGGCCAGGATGCCGCGCTGGCGGTGGTGGCGAATGCAATTCGCCGCTCGCGTGCGGGGCTGAGCGATCCGAAGAAGCCGATTGGCAGCTTCATCTTCCTGGGGCCGACGGGCGTGGGCAAGACCGAGACGGCGCGTGCGCTGGCGGAGTTCCTGTTCGACGACGAGCAGGCCATGGTGCGCATCGACATGTCCGAGTACATGGAGAAGCACGCGGTGGCGCGGCTGATTGGCGCGCCTCCGGGGTATGTTGGTTACGACGAGGGCGGGCAGTTGACCGAGGCGGTGCGGCGGCGGCCGTACGCGGTGATCCTGTTCGACGAGATCGAGAAGGCGCACCAGGATGTGTTCAACGTGCTGCTGCAGGTGCTGGACGATGGCCGGCTGACCGACTCCAAGGGACGCACGGTGGACTTCAAGAACACGGTGCTCATCATGACCTCGAACCTCGGCGCCGCGCAGCTCGCCACCGCGTGGGCGGAGGGTGAAGATGGTTTCGCCGAGGCCAGCGAACGCGTGATGGGTGTGCTGCGCGAGCACTTCCGGCCGGAGTTCCTGAACCGCATCGACGACGTGGTGGTCTTCCATCCGCTGGGCGAAGAGCAGTTGGAGCACATCATCGACCTGCGGCTTGCGGACCTGGAGAAGCTGCTGGCCGATCGCAAGATTTCGATCGAGCTGACGCCGGTCGCGCGCAAGGCGATCTTCAAATCCGGCTACGACCGCGCGTATGGTGCGCGTCCGCTGAAGCGGGCGATCCAGCGCCTGGTGCAGGACCCGCTGGCCACAAAGATCCTCGACGGAACGGTGCGCCACGGCGACCATGTGGTGGTGGATGCGAACAAGAGCGGGCTTACCTTCAAGGTGGGTGAGCCCGCACCCGCTGCGCGATAACCGAGCGTGACCACTGAATCCGGGTGCCCCATGATCACCGCAGCCTCATCGCGCTGACGTGGGATTGCTCATTTGATGCTCTGGATGCCCCGGGGCCATCTTTGAGCGTCTTCGCATAAGGATCAGCCGGAGTAACCCGAAGGCCGCAAACACCAACCACGAGCACACCATCAAGCTATGGCGGGAGCTTCGGCTCCAGTGTGTTCCCGGATTCCATATCGCTACACACATGGCCGTCAACCCAACATTGCCCACTACATAAAAGCTCCACTCCAGCGTCTTCAGTCGCTTGCAGCGCTCAGTCTCGGCGGAGTTGAGGTTGCCGTCGTTCACAGGTGCCTCGTCGGGAGAATTGTACTCCAGCGCTTTTTTGAGCACGTAGCCAGCAAAATCCTCATTCGTAGTTTTCGCAAATACCAAAGATTGACAAACCCTGTTATCCGCGTCAGCATGGCTAATAGGAGGCCGCACCCATGAACGTCTCTCTCACGCCCGAACTGGAAGAGTTCGTCGCCGTCAAAGTCGACTCCGGCCGCTACACCTCGGCCAGCGAAGTTGTGCGCGAAGCCCTCCGCCTGCTCGAAGAGCACGACCGCTCCCGCACCGCGCAGATCGCCGCCTTCAATAAGGAACTCGGCCACCGGCTCGCATCGCTCGACCGCGGCGAGCGCGTCGATCCCGCAACGGCAAGGAAACGAATCGAAGCCAAGTCCCGCTCCCGGCGTAAGATGTCTGCGTGAACCAGTACGTGCTGAACGTTGACGCCGAGCAGGATCTCAACGAAATCTGGGAATACATTGCAGACGACAGCATTGATGCCGCCGACCGCTGGATCGCCAAACTGTTCGATGCATTTGAGTCGCTCGCCCAATCCCCCGGCATAGGCCACAAGCGCGAAGACCTGACTGCTCTTCCCGTCCTCTTTTGGCCGGTAGGCGCATATCTGATCCTCTACCGCGTGCAGGCCGAGTGGATCGAAATCGTCGCAGTCACCCAAGGCGCCCGCGACATTCCAACTTTCCTCAGTCAGCGCACCGAATAGACCGGCGGTCCTTCAAGCCGCAGTCTTTGCCGTTAGCTCAATCCCCAGCGCCCGCATCACCGCCAGCGTCGTCTTCAGCGTGGGATTCCCTTTCTTGCTGAACGACCGGTAAAGCTGCTCTCGCGACAGCCCCGTCTGCTCGGCAATCGCGGCCATCCCCTTTGCGCGTGCCACTACGCCCAGCGCGTGTGAGATGTAAGCCGCATCGTTGGTTGCGAACGCCTCCGCCATGAATATCGCAATCGCCTCATCTGACCCGAGGTCTTCCGCAGGATCATAGACGGTAAACTTCTCAGCCACCTTCTTCGCTCCATTCTTTTGCGAGCCGCTTCGCTGTCTCGATGTCATTTGCTTGTGTCCTCTTGTCTCCGCCGCACAGTAAGAGAATGATCGTGTCCCCGTGCCTCTTGTAGTAAATCCGGTAGCCTGGACCATAAGCGATGCGCAATTCGCTGATCCCGGCTCCAACCGGCCTTACATCGCCCGCATTCCCAAATGCCAGGCGATCAAGACGGGACGCAACCAGCGCAAGTATTCGCTGGTCCTTGAGCCGCGTGCGCCATCTTCGAAACATCTCCGTCTGCCTGAATTCGATCATTCCAACTCTGTAGTTTATAAACTACCACGTTTCCGACCATTTCGCGCGGGGTAGAATTCCCCCATGGCGCAGGCGGCTAGAAATCTGGAGCCACGCTGGCATGCGATGGTCGCGCTGCTGGCGGTGGGCGTTTTGCGGCTGGCGTTGCCGCGCGAGCTGGCCATCGGGCCGGACTGGCTGTTTCTGGTGGTGGTTGCCGTGCTGACGCTGGCGCTGGCGCTGGCGGCGCATTTTGAGAGGTTCAAGCTGGCGACCTTTCTGGGCTATTTCGTGATCGGGGTGGTCACGGCGGACATGACCTGGTCGCTCGGCCTGCTGGTGGCGGCGTTGCCGCAGCACAAGGAAAGCTCGCTGGCGCTGCTGCAGTCGGCGTGTGCGCTGTGGGTGACCAACATCCTGGTGTTCGCGTCGTGGTACTGGCGGCTGGACGCGGGCGGCCCGCATGCGCGCGAGCTGCGCGCCGAACACACCGACGGCGCCTTCCTGTTTCCGCAGATGACGCTGAACCAGGAGATGCAGGTCGCCATGGGCGAAGACCAGTGGAGCCCCGGCTTCAGCGATTATCTCTTTCTGGCGTTCAACACCAGCACGGCGTTTTCGCCGACCGACTCGCCGGTGCTGAGCCGCTGGGCCAAGGTGATGATGATGGTGCAGTCGCTGATCTCGCTGGCCACGGTGGCGCTGCTGGCGGCACGCGCGGTGAATATTCTGTAAGCGTGCGATTGGCCTTGTGGATGGGTAACGTTTGTGTTACCTTCCTCGCATGGTCGAAGTGCGCGAGTACGTGGACGCGCGCGGCCGCATCCCTTACCGGGACTGGATCATCGGGCTCGATACGACGGCGCGCGCGCGTATCATCACGGCTGTGCTGCGCGTGGAACAAGGCAACTTTTCGGCAGCCAAGGGCGTTGGTTCGGGGGTGTCGGAACTGCGGCTGGATTTCGGTCCAGGGTACCGCGTTTATTTCGGCAGAGACGGCGAGCAACTCGTCCTCCTGCTGGGCGGCGGCAGCAAGCGGCGGCAATCGGCGGATATTGGCGCGGCGCAAGCGATGTGGGCGGAATACAGGAAGAGAAAGCGGGAGGAGACGCGATGACGCTGACCCGAAGCTTCAGGGAGACCATCAAGGAACAGCTCGGCGACCCCGCATTTCGCCGGGAATTCCTGCGCGAGGCGGTGGCCAATATGGTGGCCGGCGACCTGGACACGGCCAAGTCGGTGCTGCGCGAATATATCAACGGCACCCTCGGCTTCGTCGCCCTGGGCCGGGCGCTCTCCAAATCGCCCAAGAGCCTGATGCGCATGCTCAGCCCGGAAGGCAACCCGCAGGCGCGCAACCTGTTCGAGATGGTCGCCTATCTGCAGAAGGCCGAAGGCACGGTGCTGGAGGTGCGCGCCACCCGCCGGCCCGCAGCCTGACGGGGGCGGTCTTTTGACGCGGACATAGCGTCGCGCTACACTCCGCAGCAGCCGAAGGTTGGCCGCCATGTTCCTTCTGTTCCGCACCCTCGCTTACGCCACTTTGTTCATTGGATTCCTGCTGGTTTATCTGCCGTCGCGCGTGCTGGCGTGGACGGGCGTGCTGCGGCCGGCGGCGATGGGGGCCGCGCAGATTGCGGGGATGGTAGTCGTGACGGCGGGTGCGCTGCTGGCGCTGTGGTGCGTGGGGACGTTCGTCCGGATTGGCAAAGGCACGCCCGCGCCGTTCGATCCGCCGCGGCGGCTGGTGGTGCGCGGGCCGTACCGCTGGGTGCGCAACCCGATGTACCTGGGCGGAGGAATCGCGCTGGCTGGAGCTGCGCTGTTTTACCGGTCGCTGTTCCTGCTGGCGTACGGCGGCGTGTTTGTGCTGGCCTTCAGTCTGTTTGTGCTGTTCTACGAGGAGCCGACGCTGCGGAAGAAGTTCGGCGCGGAGTACGAAGCGTATTGCCGGCACGTGCCGCGCTGGCTGCCGCGCGGGTAGGGTGTCTAAGAAGCTACCGGGCTTCGCGCGGTCCTTTCGCCGGTCGGCGCGCACTCTCGCTCGCGACCATCGGGAGCACCATCGCGAAGCCCAACACGCGTCACGAAGTGATCAGGAGCCAGAGCAGCAGCAGCGCGCCGAAGTACATATAGCTCTGCAGCAGGTTGGCGACGGGGATGGCGGCGAAGAAGTTCAGCGGCGAGAGGAAGTCGGCAATCAGGATGAAGGCCAGCGCCAGCCAGCCCATGCTGCGCGTGCCGGAGCGTTCGTCGCCGGGCCGGTAGATCGCAAACCAGAGCCACACGAAGATGGGCAGCATGACGCCGTAGTGGTGTTCCCACGCCATGGGCGTCGCGATGACGGCGACTACGCCGGCGGCGGCGAGGTCGGCCACGCTGCCGGCGCGCGCGCGCCACGGATACGCCAGCGCCAGCAGCACCAGCGCGGCAGTGGTGGCAAGCGTGACGAAATAGATCCACGGAACGTACGGCGGATAAATGTAGGGGTGGTAGGGCAGGTTTTCGCCGTTGAAGATGGCGCGGTTGAGCAGGCCGAACATCGACTGGTTGGCGTAGTGCGGCTGCGCCTTGCGGCTGAGGCCGGCGAGCACGCTGAGGTAGTCGAGGTTGTTGCGCAGGCCGAAGACGGCGAGCGAGGCCGCGGCGCCGAGCGCCAACGTTACCGCGCCCGCGGCCAGCGCGTTCCAGCGGCGGCGCAGCGCGGCCCACAGCAGCAGCAGGCCGAACTGCGGCTTCACCATGGCGAGCAGCGCCATCGTCACGCCGGCGGAGCGCTGTTTGCCGTCGATCCAGAAGAGGACGAGCAGGGTGAAGAAGAGGTCGAGGAAGATCTGCGCCTGGCCCAGCGAGAAGGCCAGGGTGATGGGCATGAAGAAGAACGCCGCCAGCAGCGTAGCGATGACCGCGCGCCAGCTCAGGCTGGATCGAACCTGCGCGGCGGCTCGCGCGGCGACGGCAACCTGCAGCCCGACCACCGCGCAGACCGCAATCCACGAGGCGAGCATCAGCGCGTGGTAGACGGCGGGGTCGGACATGCCGGCGCGCTTCATCCAGTAGAGCGGCAGGATGGAGGTGAGCGGATAGATCAGCGTGTCGTAGAGCCTGGCCTGGTAGATGGGCAGGCCGGGATGCGCGAGGAAGGCGTTGACCGAGCCCAGCATGGGCAGCCACGAGTCCGTGAACTGGCGGAAGTGGAGGAAGTCCAGGTAGCGGCCGCGCATCTCGTCCACGCCGGTGTGGAGGATATAGTGCGCGACCAGCTTGAACAGGGCGTTGCCGAGGAACAGATTCAGCAGGACGAAGAGCAGCAGGCGGCGATCGCTCGGGCGCGGAGCCGTGGTGGCGTTCGTATTTGCGCCGGGCGCCCGGAGATTCACTGCGCCGCC
>Ga0181520_10004262_pt1 | contig 24160 bp, 13 predicted proteins | sample PEATcosm2014_Bin_29_FD_132451 | JGI IMG/M metagenome (GOLD analysis project Ga0181520, IMG submission 132451) | Peatland microbial communities from MTU Mesocosm Facility, Houghton, MI, USA - PEATcosm2014_Bin02_30_metaG | ecosystem: Environmental > Terrestrial > Soil > Wetlands > Peat | place...
AGGTGGCCTCCGAGACCGCAGAGGACCCGGGCCGGCTCCACTTCTGGCTGGAGAGCCTCTACCCGGTACGGGTGCACGACGAGATCATCGGGGTCGGGGCGGTGTTCGTCGACGTAACCGAGCTCAAAGAAGCCGAGCAAATCCAGAGTGACCTCACAAATGAGCTGCGGTACCAGGCGTTGCATGACTCACTCACGGGCCTTCCCAATCGGACCTTGATCATCGACCGTGTGGAGCAGATGCTTGCTCGAGGGCGCCGTAACAATGTGACAACGGGCGCGCTTTTCATAGACCTCGACAATTTCAAGGACATCAACGACACATTGGGCCATCGCGTCGGCGACCAACTGCTGGCTGAGATGGCCCGGCGTCTTACCTCAGCGCTTCGCGAAACCGACACCGTGGGCAGGTTGGGAGGTGACGAGTTCGTGGTCCTGACCGAGGGCATCCCCGGGAGTGGTCGATTGGAGCGGGCGGACCGTCCCGGAGAGGCGATCTCAGACGTCGCCGCTTCGATCGCCATCGCCGAGCGCATACTCGAGGTCCTGCGGGAGCCGTTTGCCCTTGGTGACAATCAGTCTCTGCACACCGTGACGGCATCGATAGGCATTGCAACTGGACCGCGAGCCACTGCGGAGGAGCTCCTGCGAGATGCAGATGTCGCCCTCTATGAGGCAAAAGCAGCTGGGAAGCAGGGTTACACCGTCTTCCGACCCGAGATGCGGCGGGCGGTCGAGAGCCACGTCGAGTTGCAGAAGGATCTGGGCCTCGCGGTCGAACGCGACGAGTTCTTCCTCGCGTACCAGCCGATCTTCGAGATCGAGACATGTGCAGTGGTCGGAGTCGAGGCTCTGCTTCGCTGGCAGCACCCCGATCGCGGCCTCGTCATGCCAAGCGAGTTCATTCCGATACTCGAAGAGAACGGATTGATCATCACTGTCGGCCGGCAGGTACTGCTGAGGGCGTGCCAACAGGCAACCGAGTGGCGGCGGGCCGGCTACGACCTGTCGATGTCAGTGAACGTCTCACCCCGGCAACTCGAGTCTTCACGAATCGTCAGCGACATCGCCGGTGCACTGGAGACATCCGGGCTCGAACCCAGTCGTCTCGTCATCGAGATCACAGAGAGCACCCTCATGCGCGATCCCGCCAGCACCGTCGAGCGCATCGCGAAGCTCAAGACGCTAGGCGTCAGCGTGGCCGTCGACGACTTTGGCACGGGGTATTCGTCGCTCGCCTACCTGCGAAGGTTCCCGGTGGACATCTTGAAGATCGACCGTTCCTTTATCGCCTCGATGACTTCCTCGGAACGCTCGTCGGCCCTGATCCACACTCTCGTCCAGCTCGGAAAGTCACTGGGCTTGGACACGGTTGCGGAAGGAATCGAGGAGCCACGGCAGCTCGAGCAGCTTCGGGTCGAGCAATGCGACACGGGTCAGGGCTTCCTTTATGCCAAGCCCCTCAGCCCAGAGGAGCTCGGCCGGTTCCTCATGACCCACAGCGTCGTTTCTCGCGAACAGGAAAGCCACCCAGCTTCCACATAGCTCACGAGGCGATGACCACAACAGAACGCAAGACCTCACCCCGCTCCATTCGGTGGAATGCCTCCTCCACGCCGTCGAGCTCGATCGTCTCGGACACAAAGCGATCCAGTTCGAGCCGACCGTTCAGGTACAGGTCGATCAACATCGGGAAGTCTCGCGACGGGAGGCAGTCGCCGTACCAGCTGGGTTTGAGCTGACCGCCCCGGCCGAAGAATTCGATCATCGACAAGTCGATGCGCATTTCGGGTGTCGGAACCCCGACCTGGACGAGCGTCCCGGCGAGGTCCCGGGCGAAGAAGGCCTGCTCCATCACCTTCGCATTGCCGACGGCCTCGATGCAGACGTTCGCACCGTTGCCTCCCGTCAGGGTCCGGACCGTCTCGACGGCGTCGCTTAGGGAGGAATTGACCGTGTGGGTGGCTCCGAACAACATGGCGATCTCAAGTTTGCGAGCGTCGATATCGATGCCGATGATCGTCGACGCTCCAGCGAGGCGTGCGCCCGCAATGGCGGCGCATCCGACGCCGCCGCAGCCGAAGACCGCAACCGAGTCCCCGAAGCCGACCTCGCCGGTGAACATTGAGGCACCCAGACCCGCCATGACCCCGCAACCCAGCAAGCCGGCAGCTTCGGGTCGGGCGCGGGCATCGACCTTTGTGCACTGGCCTGCAGCCACGAGTGTCTTCTCGGCGAAAGCCCCTATACCGAGCGCCGGAGCGAGCTCCCTGCCATTCGAGAGGGTCATCTTCTGAGCAGCGTTATGAGTGGCGAAACAGTACTGCGGCTTGCCCCGGCGGCACGAGCGGCACTCTCCACAGACCGCTCGCCAGTTGAGGATGACGAAGTCCCCCGGTGCGAGAGAGGTGACGTCAGGTCCGACGGCCTCGATGATCCCTGCAGCCTCATGGCCGAGAAGAAACGGGAATGCGTCATTGATCGCACCTTCCCGGTAGTGCAGGTCGGTGTGGCAGACACCGCACGCCTGAACTCGCACTAGCGCCTCGCCCGGACCGGGGTCTGGGACAAGGACAGTCGTCACCTCTACGGGTGCCCCCTTCTCGCGCGCGATGACGCCCTGAACCTCGTGAGCCATTTCGTCCTCCCCTCTTGAGCCGTATGAGCGACGCTCATCTTGCTCCAAGCCTTGGCGCTTGTCGTGCCAAGAACAGCAGAGAGCAGGCGGGCGGGCTAGTCGTCGCAGTTTCGACCTGGTGGAGCTCGCGGGGATCACCGGCCTCACGTCCGAGACGACCTTGTGCGAAGGGCCAATGTCGAAGGTCGCGAAACGCACCGGCGCGAGACGACTCGACAGGCTGAAATCGCACGTGGCCGTTTTGTTCGGGGGCGCGCGTCTGTGGCGTCAAGTTGTGACGCCGCGCAGTCGGGGGGTTGTCAGGCGAAGACGGTGTCGCCCCGTCCCCGATGCGGGATCGTCCTTTGTCGAGCGACGATGTCACTCCATTGTGGAGGACCTTCCTGATAGCCGATATCCGCGGCTACACGCCCTTCACCCGCGAACGAGGTGATGCGGCGGCGGCGCTAACAAAGAGGTTCGGCGAGTTCGCCCTGGACGCGACCGAGGCACCGCCCTGGCCTTCAGCCCCGACGGCGCGCGACTGGCTGTGGGCGAGAACGACGGCTCCTCGGCCGTCTGGTCGATCGAGACACGCCACGAGGTCGTGGCCTTGCTGGAGCGGGCGGGTGCCATCGACAAGATCGCCTTCAGCCCGGACGGCAGCGAGGTCGCCACCGCCTCCGAAGACGGGATCGTGCGGATCTGGCACGCCAGCGGGCCCGAGCTCGACGATGTCTACCTGCAGGGAAGCATCGAGAGCGTCGCGTTGTCGGGAAAGCGCGTCGTCGTCGCTTCTCTTGACGCCGGCCGCGTGGAGATCTCCTACTGGCGGACATGGGGACAGGAACTTGGCCACTTCCTGATACCGCTCAGCTCCTCAAACGACATCGTGAGTCTCAGCGTCAACGGTGGATACGTCGCCGACGTCGTTGCTACGCCATGCACCTCAGGGCTTGCCTGTTCATTGGTTCCGATGCGCGTCTTCGACGTGGGAACAGGACGCCTCCTCAGGTCCTATCCGGTGCCGGGAGCCGAAGCCATCACCTGGAGCCACGACGGCCGTGAGATCGCCGTCGCCTCTACAACGCTCGAGGTCGTGAACCTCGCGACCGGTGTTGCGACTCCTCTGGCAGCTGGAGGCGAGCAGTGCGGTGAGGACGGCCGTCCCGTGTTCTCCGGAGACGACTCCTTGGTCGCATGGGCCACCCGTTGTGGCACCGTCGCAGTGTTCAGCGTGAAGGGACCGCAACTTCTTTCCTTCACCGTCGAAGGGCAGCCGTCAGGTGTCGCCTTCAATCGTGCCGGCACCGAGCCACAAGTCTGGGACGCAAGAAGAGGCCAGTTGCTCAGAGTCGACCAGACTTCGGCGCCGGTCACCGCGCTCCAGGGGGCAGGCTTTTCGCGACCGGAGACGCGGCCGGGAGGGCCAAGATCTGGGACGAGTGCCCTTCGTGTGGCGATCCGGCGCAGCTGGTCCGTCTCGCGAGGCACCAGGTCGTATCTCAACTCACTCCATTCGAGCGACTAGCGAAAGGTTGACAATCAGCCGGGACAGGACCGATGTGCGGCACGGTATCGGAAAGGTCGCCTTCTGGGCTCTTTTGTACCGGTCTGATACGTCGATATCGTCGCTGAACAGGGACTTAGAACGTCCATCCGTAACCACTTGGGCCGCTGCCCGACCAGTCCTTCGCGCACACTCGCGCCAGATCGGCGCCACGACCTCTCCAAGCCGGCGGAGGGGATCCGGGGCGGCGAACTGAGGCAGTGATCCTCGTCGACGCTGCGTGCTCGCCGAGGCCGACATTGACGATCGCCATTTACGTACTTAATGGCGTAGGACTAAAATAATTGGGCGATTCCGGCCCCGGGGGGAGCCGGACCAAGGGGGGATGTATCACATGGTTTATCGTTTGCTCGTTGGACCGCGGCGGGCCGCGATCGGCGTGGCCGCGCTTATTGTCGTTGCGTCCGGTTGGAGCAGCTCCACATGGGCTTCGACCCCGACAGGCAACGCGGCCTACCATGCCGCCCACACGGCCAAGTACGGCCCTCTATCAGGGAAGTGGTCGGGGAACTACAGCGGTGCTTTCAACGGCACGTTCATGCTGACGTGGAAGCAGTCGGGAAAAAACCTGAGCGGCACGATCAAGATCTCCGGGTTCAGCGACGCACCCACGAGCATCCACGGGACCGTCAAAGGAGCCTCCATCAGCTTCGGCACCGTCGGTTCAGAATCAATCACCTACTCGGGCTCGGTCTCAGGCGACTCCATGTCCGGCACCTGGCAGCTCCGGGCTGGTGGCCGGTCTTTGGGCGACGGCTCCTGGCACGCCTCCAAGTCGTCCTGAACGACGGGCACGGACGACTCGGGCATTTTCCGGCTCGCCGGCGGCGAGGTCGAAGTTGGTACTGAAACAGCCGCGGGGCATGACCGCTTTTGGCGACATGGTCTGTCGCCGAAGAGGGATCGGTCATGTCGTTGGGCCGCCGTTGCCAGACACCCAGGCCTCCGAGCGTCAGTGCCGGTCGTCGCCGAGTTTCCCGCTGACCGCTCCAGCTTGAACCCGCGTGAACAGGCATCAGACCCTCCCCTCCGTCGGGTACCTTGAGTGACGGTGAGTGGACGCACCGTCCGATGTTCTTGAAGTGGCAGCGGACAGCCAGTACTATGTTTGCAATACGGTAAACGGCCCCGGCGCGAGGGGGGAGCGCCGGGGCCGTTCTTCGTGTCGTCGCTCAGGTGTCCCGCGCGGATGGGCCGAGCTGCTGTCCTACGGCGGTTCCCGGGGTATACCTTGATTGCAACACGTCCCTTGCTTATCTGGTATAAGCAATGGATTGTGCAGATTGCCACCCCCCGGCAGTCCGGCGCCGCTGCTCCGTACGGGGTGGCGGCGCTGTCGTGTCAGAGGTGCAATTCATTCCTCAAGTGACCCGGAACGTCGACTGGCGCTCCGCCCGTCGAGGCCGGTCGTCGAATCGCTTGTGCCCCCGTGGCACCGGCGAACTGCGGAGTTTCGCGATCCTCGGCCACTGCTGCGACTTGTCGCCTAGCACGAACCCGTGTCGCTCGGTCGTTGTACGCCTACAGCAGGGATCCGGTGTCGCCCTCTTATGCTTCAGTCCACGGAGACGCTGACCTTCCTTTTTACGGACATCGAGGGCTCGACGGCGCTGTTGAGGCGCCTTGGTGCGGACGTCTATGCCGACGTCCTTGCCGAGCACCATCGGCTCATCCGCTCCTGCCTCGCGGCAAACGGAGGAACGGAGGTGAGCACCCACGGTGACGGGTTTTTTGCGGTGTTCTCCTCACCGAGAGCCTGCCTGTTAGCTGTGATCGAGATGCAGCGGGGCTTTGGCTCACGTGAGTGGCCGGCCGGTGAGCAGCTCAGCGTGCGTATGGGCGTCCACTTTGGTGAGGCGTCGAAGAACGTGACCGGCCTTTATGGTCTCGAGGTGCATCGCGCCGCTCGTATTGCCGCCGTCGCCCACGGGGGTCAGATACTGCTCTCGGCAACAGCGGCCGGCCTTGTCCGCGACTCGTTGCCCGCTGGCGCTTGCCTCCAGGACCTCGGACTTCATCGTCTGAAGGATCTTGGTCGCCCTGAGCAAATCTTCCAGCTCCAAGCTGAAGGTCTCCAGTCCGAGTTCCCGCCACTCCGCTCGCTCGACAACCCGGAGCTGCCGAACAACCTGCCTGCGCAATCTGCGCCTTTCGTGGGGCGCTCCCGCGAGGTGGCCGAGGTCAGACGTCTCGTCTCATCTGCCCGGCTCGTCACCCTCACCGGTGCCGGGGGGTCGGGCAAGACCCGACTTGGTCTGCAGGTGGCCGCCGACCTGCTCGACGGCTCCGGTGAGGGTGTCTGGCTCGTTGAACTCGCTTCCGTTTCCGAACAAGGTGCTGTGGCCTCGAGCATCGCTCAGGCCCTTGGGATCATGAGCCAGGCAGGTCGGCCCGCCCTCGAGACTCTCCTCGACGCCCTTTCTTCCCGGCAAGTCCTCATCGTGCTCGACAATTGCGAGCACCTGATCGACGACTGTGCGAAGGTGGCAGACGCCATCTTGCGTCGCTGCCCCGAGATCCGCTTGCTGGCGACCAGCCAAGAGCCGTTGGGCATCGCCGGCGAGACGATCTACCGGGTGCCGTCGATGTCGCTGCCCGACGAGGACGACGACACCGGCGAGGTGGACCCCGACGGGTCGGACGCAGTCGCCCTGTTTGCGGAGCGGGCCGCGGCACAGGGCGTCGGCTTTGTTCTCGACAGGGCGTCCGCGCCTCTGGTCGCCGAGATCTGCCGGCGCCTCGACGGGATGCCATTGGCAATCGAGCTTGCAGCCTCGCGGCTGCGCGCACTCTCGCTAGCCGATCTCAACGATCGGCTTGACCAGCGCTTCCGCCTTCTGACAGGCGGCAGTCGGAACGCCATTCCCCGACAGCAGACGTTGCTCGCGACCGTGGACTGGTCCTACTCGCTGCTCACCGCTTCGGAACAGAAGCTGCTTCGGCGCCTGTCGGTGTTTGTCGATGGATTCCAACTCGACGCCGCGGAGGCGGTTTGCGCAGGCGGCGATCTCGACGTGTTCGCGGTCACCGACCTCGTGGCATCTCTGGTCGACAAGAACCTCGTCGTGGCGGAACCCGCCGACAGCGCCCTTCGCTACCGGCTGCTGGAGACGATCAGGCAGTTCGCGGCGGAGCGGCTTGTCGAATCGGGCGGCTCGGAGGCCGACGAACTGGCCAAGGCGCACTGCCTCCACTTTCTCTCGGTCGCTGAGGCCTCAAGGGCAGCGTTCGTAGGGCGGGAGCAGGCGAAGTGGATCCGCAGGCTGAACGCTGAGCAGGGGAACATCTGGCGGGCGATCGACCATGCAGCCGACGCCGCCGACATGTCCGAGGGAACGGAGCAAGTCTTGCGGTTCGGAGCGGCGCTCGTCCGCTACTGGGTGGAGAACGGACAGCGGGAACGGGCGCTCGGTGTGCTCGTTCGTGTTTTGGAGCGACCCGAGGCGAGTGCTGATCCCTCGTTGCGATCTGCGGCGCTGGCGAGCGCAGCAATGGTCGCCCGTGGGGTCGACATGGAGCTGGCGTTGCGCCTTGGCGAAGAAGCCATGGAGATCGCCGACCAGCTCGGGGAGGATCGTCTGCTCATCGAGTCCGGGACGGTCCTGTGCTGTCTTCTCTACTTCGCCGGACAGCTGAACCGCGGGCTTGCCTACGGCGAGTCCGCGGTGGAACGTGCCAGACGCTCCGGCGACGACAGCCTGCTTGGTCCCAGCCTGGTCTTTCTTCTGATGTGCGTCGACCAGGTACAGCCCGGTCGGAGCGAGGCGCTGACAGGTGAGGCTATCGCGTGCGTCGAACGATCAGGTGATCGAAGCCTCGCCGGAACTCTCTACAACAATGCGGGGGTTCACAGTCTGCGCAAGGGCGATCTGCCTTCGGCCCGGCGCTTCCTGCAATATGCAGAGGAGGCCAACCGCGCCCTTGGGCTTCAGAACTCGACCCCCATGATCAATCTCGGCTGGGTGCTCCGGCAGGAAGGCGACGAAGCCGGCTCGGCAGAGGCCTTCCGACGGGCCCTTCGAGAGAGCCATCGTGTTGGCGATGGACCTGACATGCCATACGCGATGCTCGGCTTGGCCTGCGACGCCTCCGACACCGGCGACTGGCGTCGGTCCGCCGTCCTCCATGGCTTCGCCAACGCGTTGATCGGGAACAGTGGAGAGCCGTGGCAAGACCCCGAGGACACCTACCGCCGTCAGAGCCTGGACGAGACGCGCGCCAATCTAGGTGACGTCGACTTCGAGGCGGCGTTCGGCAGAGGAGCAAGTCTTGATCTGAGGTCCGCCATCGACCTGGCCCTCGACCCCGAGGGATGACCGTTGCGCCCGCGACCTCACCTCTCGCAGCAGCGACGACCAGTGGTCATGTATATGTCGACGCGGCCAGCCTCCGAGAGCTCCACAACATCGCTTGCTTGGTGGACATCGAACCGTTGGACGGCGGCAGGTCGGTCCTCCCGCCGGTGCCACTAGTCGCTATACGCTCACCTTTGAACGACGAAAACTGCTAAATGAAGGCGTAGGGGTTGGATGGGCGTCGAGTCGGCCACGAAAGGGCGGGCATTCATCGAACGTTCACCCACAGTTCGGTTGACACACCACACTTAGGTCCCATAGCTTTCGTTGTCGGCGGGCCGTTTTCGCGTCTCCGGGGGGAAAGTGCGGCAACAGGAGTGGTCGAAAAAGCTGGCTGCGTCGAAATCTGTTGCATAGTGGGCGTCAACCCGCTTGCAGGACGCCAGGCGTCCATCGGTGAGCTGCGAGGACGCAAGTCATGACGCGCGAAAGCGTCGACCGCCTCAAGGCAATGACGCCCGATGAGCTCACAGCCTGGTGCGACGCCCGTCGCGAGGGCCCGCTGGATGAGCACCGCCTTGCTTCGCTCGCACGACAGATGCGTCTGATCGCAGAAGCGGACAGCCGCATCGCCGCGCCGATCGTCCTAGACGACTCGGCTCCCGATCTGGATTGGCTGCAACTAGAGGGAGTCGCGTGACCGCGCCGAACGGGTAGTGACGATCCTCGTGGGGAGCCCGGCCGGCCCCTGCGAGGAGCTAGAACGCCAACGACCCGCTCGCGTGCGCTTGCGCCTCTCGCAGACTCCGTTGCGCTGCGGTCGGTTCAGCGTGCGGGCGCCGTGCGGCGTCGCTGAGCCGCGTCAAAAAGTTGAGCGTCGTCCTGCGCGCTTCAAGCCGAGTCAGTGTTTCCTGTGCGGGCCGACTGCGAGCGGCTCCGCTTTGCACAAAGAACCTTTACCGTGAGTCTTCCTGACATTCTCCAACGACCGCTGAATGCCCGAATACGATGGCGAGATCGTCGCCGGTCGGCACCAAGCGCCCCGCAGAGAGCACTGGCTCGAGCGAGCTTCCGTTCCAGTGCCGGAGTCGGTACAAGGTGGCGAAATCGTAGTCGGGGGGTGCGCCACCGAAGCCGGCAATGAGCTCACCGCCGCGGCGCACGTTGTCCGACATCCAACTCGGCAAGAGCACGTGGTAGGGGTTGCGAGCCACTTCGCCCACATGGAAGGTGATGGCCGCCACCAGGTCGGCCACATCGGTCGGCCTCGACTGCACCATCAGGTTGGGATCCGGCATGGCGATCCAGAATTCGGTCTCCACGGCCAGGCACCGCAGGTCCGGACCGAGCGTGGCAAGAGCGTCCATCACCAGATGGTGCGTCCCAATGTGCGTCGGATTGCCGTCACCGCTGTGCGGGAAGAAGACGATGCGAGGTCTCTGCTCCGCGAGAATGCCGGCGACGACCGCGACCGCCTCGGCCCAGGCCGTCGGATCGGCCGCGCGTGCCTTGGGATTGATGCCGGTTAGGCCTCCTTCCCGCGTCGTGATCAGCTCGAGGCCGAGGAAGGCCGTGGCGCCGCGCAGTTCCTCCAGTCGCGCCGCCTGGCGCTCGACCTTGCTGCCCTGGGTCACCGCCACGACCGATACGCGCCAAGACAGCTCGCGGCGCAGGCGCAGGGGCAGTGCACCGATGATCGACTCGTCGTCGGGATGGGGCGAGAACACCAGCACCTTCGGCGCATCCGCGGCGACAACCGGGGCCGGAGCCGGCAACAACCCGCCGAGCGGGAGGCGGCGCGCCTCGTGCAGCAGTTTCACCATGTCGTCGACGAATTGACTGTATGGGTGGCTCATTGCGGGCCTTTCGGTACGGCGGTGGGGAGGCTCGCGGCCGCGACAGCCTGCCCGACACGGCGGCTTCGCTCGTCGGGCAGGAAGATCGAGATGCGCTTGTCGATCTCGGGGAACTCGGTTGCCAGGATGTGGCGCGCTCGAGCTAGGACGCGATCGCCGCCCGCTCCCGAGGTGACGCGACCGAGAATCATCACGTGTTTCATGTCGTAGAACTCGGCGTACCAGGGGACCGTGTACCCCAGGTAGACGCCGATGGTGTCGAAGATCTCGCGCGCTGCCGGATCGCCCTTTTCCATGCGCATCTGTACGACCTTGAGCCTGTCGGCGAGCGGCATGTCGTCTGGGAAGCTGAACCCTCCCGGTCCGGCCAGCTTGTTCACCGCCTGCTGGGAGAAGTAGGCAGCTCCGACGCCGGGGTTGGCCGACCAGTCGTCGACGCCGCCCTCGGGGTTGGCATCCACGGGCCCGAAGGCCAGCTCGTTGAGCCATCCGGTGATGTGCCCGGCGTGGTCGAGGTATCCCGCCGCTTCGCTCGACCCCAAGGCGATGCCGAGGATGCCGGTCTCTTCCAGGGATAACCCGCCCGCCAGGGCGGTGATATCGCCGTCGTTGATGACCTCGAGCGGGACGCCCCATTCTTGCTGCAATTTGAGGAAGATGGGCCGCACGCCCGCTTCGAACTGGTCGTCTGGGACTGCGCGGAAGAGCGACGCCACCATGACCTGGTTGTCCACCAGAATGCCGGCCGACGAACCGCCGATGGCGTCGACCTTGGGTAAGTGCGAAGCCGCCAGCTTGAAGCCGTCATCGATGCAGTGGTAGTGGTACTCGGGATTCGGCTCCGCTTTGGGATTCCAAGGGATTTCTGTGCTGAAGAGCACTTGCCCGTCCTTAACGGCGGCCAGCTTGTAGTCGCTGGCGCCCAGGTCGAAGCCGATCCGGCAGCCGTCGAAATGCCCGCCGAGAAACCGTGGACGCTTCTTGGCGGACGGCACGTCCTCGACCCCGACCACGACCACCTCGAACGGGCGGTCGAACGCCCGGCTCATGATCTCGTACTCGAACCTGCCAGGCCCGTCCTGGTCGTACCCGGCGGCGACTGCTTCGCAGAGGTCCCTGGGGCCGCCCAGAGTCGCCTGTCGACCTCCGGCCGCCCATAGCAGGCCGTTGAGCATGTAGGCGACGTAACGCAGGTTGTCCGCTCCACGTTCGGCGGCAGCGGGGAACACCTCCAAGTCGAGCCGGGCGATATTCTCCGGGCCCTGCTCCAAGCCGATACGCACGGTATCGCTGGTACCGTACGCCGCCAGCGCGGCGCGGTACCGACGTAGGCCCAGCGCGAGCGGTCTATAGCCCGGGTCGAGCCTCGGCGGCTGTTTCGGGCCGACGTTGAACAGACTCTGAGCAAACCCGGAACGCTGGGATTCCATGCCGTGCATCTTCTCTTTCTGCCTGTGTCGCTGCCGGGGCAGTCCCATGATCGCTAGCTTTCGCCGGCGGCTTTTCCGTCTAGGACCAGCTAGCGCTGCAGTTACGGTCCCGTGTGACAACTCTGCCATGAGAAGGGACGTTGACTCCCGATGAAGCGGGGCCGGTGGTCAAGCTCCGTTCACTTCAAGCCTGACAGCCGGGCCGGAGGCTCACTTTGGCGGAATCCACGTTCTCGCCTGGCCCGGAGTCGGGCCGTCCACCGGCCGATAGTTGACACCGAGGGCGTCGAGTCGGTGGAGCTGTTCCGCCAGTCGGTGCTCGAACTCGGCATAGCTGCGCTTTGTCTCCGACGACGACCAGACGACCTCGGCGAAGGCACAGAGTCGGGGGAAGTACTGGTACTCGGCCCGCTCCGGGGTCTCTACGTTCTCGGTCCAGAGCTGGCACTGAGCACCGAGCACGCGGCTGCGCGTGCGAGCCGCCGCGGCGGCCGGCACCGGGCGGAACGAGTAGAGCTTCTCGACACTGATGGCCGGGAGAATGCCGAGCGGCTCGAAGGGACCGGCGCTGTAGCTCCGGTCGAGGTAGCACCACTCCTGCGGTGCCATGACGACGTCGTGGCCGGCGGCGGCTGCCGCGATCCCCCCGGCCTCCCCCTGCCACGACACGACCACGGCCCCGGACGGCGCTCCCCCTTCCACGATCTCCTCCCAGCCGACGAGACGGCGTCCGCGCTCGCTGAGGAAGTTGGCGATTCTCGCGGTAAACCAGCCCTGCAGCTGCCGAGCCGAGGTGTATCCGTGCGCCCGCATCAGAGCCCTCGCCGAGGCCGACTCCTCCCATTCCGTCGTCGGGCACTCGTCACCACCGACGTGCACATAAGGGCCCGGGAAGATCTCGAGGATCTCCTCGAGGACACCTGTGCAAAACGCCACCGTGCTCTCTTCGACATTGAGCACGTGTTCCGAGATTCCCCAGGACGTCATGACCTCGGGCGGGCGGTCGCCGGCGCCCGGCTGGAGGTTGCCGAGCTCGGGGTAGGCGGCAATGGCAGCCGCCATGTGCCCGGGCATCTCGATTTCGGGTATCACCGTGACGAAACGCTCGGCGGCGTAGGCGACGATCTCACGGAGGTCGTCCTTGCTGTACCAGCCTCCATGCGGTCGCCCGTCGAACGACCCCGTCTCCAGCCCGAGTGGCGACTCCCGACGCCAGGCGCCCACCTCGATGAGCCTCGGGTACCGGTCGATCTGCACGCGCCAACCCTGATCGTCGGTGAGGTGGATGTGCAGGACGTTGAACTTGTGCAACGAGATGAGGTCGATCAAGCGCAGGACGAACGACTTCGGCATGAAGTGGCGGGCGACGTCGAGGAGTACCCCGCGCCAGCGGAACTCGGGAGCGTCGACCACCTCGATACCGCCGATATCGACGGGAGCCCGGGGTCCACCGCCGATCGGTGCTGCTCGCCAGAGGTCGTGGGGAAGGAGCTGGCGGAGGGTGACCAACCCATAGAAAACGCCTGCCGGGTTCTTTCCGCGGACCGAAATGCACCCGTCGTCCACGCCCAGCAGGTAGCTCTCGTCGCTCTCCGGCATCCTCTCGTCCCGGGCCAGCGAGAGGCGGATCGAGCCCCCGTCCCCCGGGTCGACATGTTTGATCTGCCAACCAGTCGACGCCTCGAGCCCGCGGGCGAACGTGTGAGCCACCGAACGAAGCTCCGGCGGTGCCTCGAGCGCGAGCCCGTCGACGAGGCGGACGCTCCCCGGCAGCGTGGTGACCAACCGAGGGACGGGAAGGAGCGAGGCGATCATGGAGGCGGCGCCAGCTGCGCCTCCACCTGGGCGACGTGGCAGGCGGCGTAATGGAACGGGCGGAGCAGCCGCAGCTCCGGCGTTTCCGTCGAGCAGCGATCGACGGCGTACGGGCAGCGTTCCCGGAAGCGGCACCCAGGCGCCGGGTCGACGACCTTCGGAGGCTCGCCGGCATCCGACGAGGCAGACTCGTCGAGCGGCGCCCGCGGGTCGGGGACGGCCGAGAGCAGGAGTTTGGTGTAGGGATGGCACGGGGCAGCCAGGAGCTGCTCGGTCGGGCCCACCTCGATGACGTGGCCGGCGTACATGACGATGATCCGGTCGGCGACGTATCGGGCCGAGGCGAGGTCGTGAGTGATGTAGAGGAACGACACGTCCTCGCGTTCGCGCAGCTCGGCCATGAGGTTGAGGACGCCGACCCGGATGGAAACGTCGAGCATCGAAACAGGCTCATCGGCGAGGATGAGCTTCGGGCGGAGTACGAGAGCTTGGGCGAAACCGATCCGCTGCCGCTGCCCACCGCTCAGCTCGAAGGGGTATTTGGAGAGCATCGCCTCGGCCGGCTCGAGACCCACGGCCTCCATGACCCGGATCGCCTCGGAACTCTGGGCCGAGGCGTCAAGGTCCGGCCGGTGCAGCTTGATCGCCCGTTTGATCCCGTGCGAGACGCGATAGGCAGGGTTGATAGCGCTGTAGGGGTCCTGGAAGACCATCGGGACATCGCCGCGGTAGGCGAGTTTCGCCTTTCGCCCCTTGAAGGCGCCGAACGGCTTGCCGTCGAAACGAACATCCCCCGCCGTAGGCTCGTACACCATAGCGAGCAGCCGGGCGACCGTGCTCTTGCCGCTCCCGCTCTCGCCCACCAGTGCCACGATCTCACGCCGGCCGATCGTGAAGCTGACGTCGTCGACGGCGTGCAACTGCCTCCTCGACCAGAAGCCGCGCAGTCCGAAGTACCGGGTCAAGCCGGAGACCTCGAGGAGGGGGGCCTCGGGCTCGGTGTAGCTCACCTGCCGCGCCGCCAGCTGCGGAGCGCTGCTCGTCTTGGCCACCGGCTCGGCCGGCATCCCGACCTGCGGTCCGGTCCCGACCAGACCTGCGCCGTAGCCCCTGTCTTGGATGGCACGGCCGGCGAGACTTCCCGCCCCGACCTCGGCCTGCTTGTAGAGATGGCAGCGGACATCGGACCCGTCTACGCGATAGACGGGCGGCTCGACGACAGCGCACTCGGGCATGACGTCAGCACAGCGCGGCTGGAACCGGCACCCGGGCGGAGGCGAGAGGAGGTTCGGCGGGGCACCCGCAATGCCGGTGAGGGCGACCCTCTCCCCCCTGATGGAGGGATATGCCTCGAGCAGGGCGCGGGCGTAGGGGTGGCGGGGCGTCTCGAACAGTATCGAAGTGGCGCCGAGCTCGACCACCTGGCCGGCGTACATAACGAGTAGACGGTCGGAGAAGTGGCTCACGAGGGAGATGTCGTGGGTGACGAAGATCACGGCGAAGCCGAGCCGGTCCTGCAGCTCCTTGACCTGCCGCATGAGGGAGCGCTGGCCGACGACGTCGAGGGCGGAAGTGGGCTCGTCCATGATGACGAGGTCGGGGGTGAAAAGAAGTGACATGGCGATCATGGAGCGCTGGCGCATCCCACCTGAGAGCTGGTGCGGGTAGCTGCCAAGGTGGATGGGATCGATGGATACGAGGCGCAGCACTTCAGCCGACCGCTCGGCGATCTCGTCATTCGACATCGCCGAGTGCGCCTTGCAGGCGTCGCGTAGCTGCTGGCGGATGGTCAATACCGGGTTGAGGGCATTCATTGCGCTCTGCATGACGACCGAGAAGTCCCGCCAGCGGATGTGGCGCAGCTGCTTTTCGCTCATCTGGGCCATTTCCCTGCCGCGGAAGCCGATGCTCCCGCCAGTGATGCCGGCAGGCGGGGTTAGAAGCTGGGCGATGGCGAAGAGCAGCGTTGACTTGCCGCAGCCCGACTCACCGACAACGGCTAGAAACTCCCCGTTGTCGAGGTCGAGATCGACATCGTCGACCGCCACGACCGGTCCGGAGTCGGTGGCGTAGGCGACCGAGAGGTTGCGGACCTCCAGCAGCCGGCCAGACGAGGACGGGCTGCCCGTCCACTGCGTCGCAGGCTCCTGGCGCACGACGTCAGGCTCGCGTGCGCCAGAGTAGGCGACGGGTGGGGGGGGAGCGGCCGTTGGTCTCTCTTGCCCATTGGAGGAGATTGCGGCCGGGCGACCGGCGGGGCCGAGGCTGGACTGGGCCAAACGCCGACGCGACAGGCGACGCACAGGCCGCAGCGCCGGGTTGGCGATCTCGTCGAAGGCGAAGTTGAGCAGGGCGAGCGACCCTCCGAAGAGAGCGATGCAGACGCCCGGCACGAGCGCCCACAGGGGCTGGCCGGACTGGAGCGCCGCCTGCTGATAGGCCCAGTAGAGCATCGTGCCCCAGCTCTGGGCGTTCGGGTCGCCGAGGCCGATGAACTGCAGGCCGGCGGCGGTAAGCACGGCGAACACGGCGTTGAGGCAGAAGGCCGCCACAATAAGGGAGCTCATCGACGGCAGCATCTCGGCCAGGACGATGTAGCTGGCGCGCTCACCCCGGACCCCGGCCGCCTTGAGGAAGTCCCGGTTCCGCATCGAGAGCCCCTGTACGCGCAGTTGCCGGGCGCTGAAGGACCAGTTGAGGGCGCCGAGGATGATGATGATGTCGAGGAGTCCCGCACTGTGCAGGTAGGCGGCGATGACGATGAAGAGCGGGAAGATGGGGATGACGAGCAGGACGTCGGTGAGCGTCGAGAGGACGCCGTCGGTGAGGCCCCCGACGTAGGCCGCCCCCACGCCGACGAGCACGGCGACAACGGTCGCCATTGCGCCGGCTGCGAAGGCGATGATGACGGACTGCCGGGCGCCCCAGATCAGCTGCGAGAACACGTCCTGGCCGAACGCGGTGGTCCCGAGCCAGTGGGCGGACGAGGGCGGGAGGTTGATCAGCGAGCTCTCGGCGCTCGGGCTGTAGGGGGCGATCTGACCGGGGAAGATGGCGAGCACCAGAAAGAACAGCACCAGGACCGAACCCACCACCGCCTTGCGGTTGTGGAGGAGGCCTCGCCAGAAGTTGCCACCCCGCCGACCCGTGGGGCGGCCAGAGGACTGGCGCGGCATGGCCACGCGGCCACTGGCACTCAATTCGGTCTGACCAGGGAGCCCAGGCATGAACTCCGGCCGCGGGTGGTCAGCGGCATCAGCCTCGTTCTGCATGGCAGCCTGCTAGACCTCCCTCGTCCTCGGGTCGAGGATGGCCGTGATTACATCGCAGCAGAGCAGGCTGAATAGCACGGCAAGGGTGATGAGGAGGAACAGTGCCTGCATGACCGGATAGTCGAGGCCCTCCACGGCCCGCAGGAGAAGGTTCCCGAGCCCGGGGTAGTTGAACACGTACTCGACCAGGATGGCCCCCGACACCACGAAGCCGAGTGACATGGCAAAGCCAGTCAGATTCGGGAGGATGGCGTTTCTTCCGGCGTAGGCCCACATGATCCGCCAAGGCTTCAGGCCTTTCGCCCGGGCCATGCGGACGTAGTCGTCGGCGAGCACCGTGATCGTGTTGTTCCTCATGAACAGGATCCACAGGCCGATCTGGGTGATGAGGATCGTCATGCCCGGGAGGATGGCGTGCTGCAGCACGTCGCCGATGTAGGTCCAGTTCCAGGCCGGAGTGTCGTTGAGGACGTTGTACGCGCCCTCATACGGCAGCGCTCCGAGGAGGACGTTGAAGAGGTAGACGAGCACGAGCCCGACCCAGAAGGTAGGAAGCGCAAACCCGATCACGGCGATCGGCGGCAGGGCGGCATCGAGCCAACTACCCCGCTTCCAGCCGCTCACGAGTCCTATGAGGGTGCCGAACACGAAGGCGAACACCGTCACCACGCCCACGAGCCCGAGGGTCCAGGGCAGAGCGCCCATCACCATGGCCCGCACCGGCGTACCGAAGCTCGTCGTGAACGAGATGCCGAAGTTGAACGTGGCGACCTGCTTCCAGTAGTCGGCGTACTGGACAGCCAGGCTCTGTCGGTACCCGCCTCCGAGGAGGGTCGTGAGCGCGTGGAGTGCCTGCGGCTGGAGGTGAGGGTACTGAGCCAGGAGACCCTCGGCCGGGTCTCCTGGCATGAGGCGTGGGAGCACGAAGTTCAGGCTGACAGCCGCCCAGAGGGTGAGGACAAAAAAACCCAACCTCCGTCCGACATATCTCATCCGGGCGGTTTCCTACTGCTTCGCGGCACGGACCTACTACTTGACGTACAGGTGCAGGAGCACGACGCCCCAGTCGGGCCAAGCGTATTGGTTGGGCTGGGCATACGGGTCGCTCGGGGTCACCCACCCTCCTATGTGCTGGGTGTCGTACTGGTACCAGTCGACCGCTTCGGTGACCGGGATTACCGGCACGTCGTCGAGCATGACTTTCTGGAGCTCGTCGACCACCGCGTGTTGGACGGCGGAGCTCGTCGTCGAGGCGTACTGCCTGAAGAGGGCATCGGTCGAGGGGTTGATGTAGCGCTCCCAGTCGTCGGCGGCCGATGTGCCGATCGGCGCCGTGTTGGGAGAGTAAAGCAGTGCCCGCAGCTCGTAGTAAGGCGTCGGACCACCCGAGTCCCAGCTGTAGGCGAGCTGGTAGTGACCCGTGTAGAGGTCGGCCAGCCAGGTCGTGTTGGAGAGGTTGTCCGGGGTGATCGAGATGCCGACTGCCTTAAGGTTCGTCTCCACGACGTTCACTGCGGCCACCCAGTCCGAGAAACCGCCGTTGTTGATGATCGTGAACGAGAGCGACTTCCCGTCCTTGGCGAAGATGCCGTTGCTCCCCCTCTTGTAGCCGGCGGCTTTGAGGATCGCGATGGCCTTGGCGGGGTCGTAGGTGTAGGCGTTGCCGTAGGCGGCCGCCTGGGACGAGTCGTACCAGCTTGAGAACGTCGGCTTCACAATGCTCGTCTGGTTCGACGCCGGCTCGTAACCAGACTCACCGATCGCCGAGACCTCCGGGCGGTCGATGGCGTAAGCCATCGCCTGGCGCACCGCGAGGTTTGAGAGGATCGGGTCTTTCAGGTTGATGTAGATGTTGACGTTGTAGACCGGCTCGAACCAGTAGTGGTAGTAGGTCGGGTTCTTTGCCAGGTAATAGGACTTGATGTTCGGGACGTACTGCGACCCCCACTGGTCGAGACCGCTGGCCAAGTCGGCGTTGGCCGTGTTGTTCGAGAGGTAGGAGGGGAAGTTCACGATCGCGATGTGGGGAAGCCCGTGCTGCCAGTAGGTCGGGTTCTTCCTGTACTGGATGTTGGCGGCGTCGCAGCTGTACATGACGTAACCCCCGGTGCCGATCGGCTTCGGGTCGAGATAGGTGACCGGGTCCTTGATGGTCGACCAGATGTGCTCGGGCACGATCGGCGTCTCATCGGCGATGTAGTAGAAGTAGGGAACCGCGGCAGTCTTGAACTGGAAGACGACCTGGTCTGATCCCTTGGCCGACACGCTGCTCAGCACCGACCAGTCCGAGTTCAGGTCGAGGGCAGGGTATTTCTTCAACAGGTTGAACGAGAAGACCACATCCTTGGCGCTGAACGGCACACCGTCGGACCACTTGACACCGTTGCGGATCGTGAAGGTGAGGGTCCTGTCGTTGTCGGACCACGCCCAGGCGGTCGCGAGCCACGGGGTCGTGGCGCCGTTCTCGAGCGAGTCTATGTATACGAGCTCCTCGTAGACGGGCCCGAAGGAGTCGAACTCATCGGAGCCGTTGTATGGGTTGAACTCGCAGTTCCAAGTCACACCGTACTCGTCCGCGATGTTGACCTCGCTTGGCACGCTTCCGCTGGACTTGGCAGCACTGTTCGACCTAGACACGACTCCTGACTTACCGACGCTCGCAAAAGCGGCGGTTGTGATGCTGACTGCGATGACCGCCCCGATCACCGTGAGTCGCCATCCCCATTTCATACTGGTCACTGGTCCTCCTTGCTTTGATCTACCGGTGGCGTCAGTTGAGAAACGTGCGCGGCCCTGTCCGTCGTCGAGGACTGGTTGGACAAAGCACCGTTACAGATGAGGCCGCTGCACCACGTCCGGTAGGGAGGGAAGACAACTGCCCAGAGAGAGCGCGCCGGCTCTTTGCTGCATCCTCCACAATCCGCCCCACGACGGTGGGGCACTCAGGATCGCCTGCAAGCGTCATCTGGCCGAAATGTTACCAGAGCCCTTCGAAACCGGCCCGGTATCCGGCATCTGTGTCCCGGGGTAATTCGGACGGTCCCGCGCCAGAATTATTCGGACACTCACCGCGGCCCGACGGTACGGAATCCATGGTTGGAGCTGCTCAGCGCCGCCCCGTACGTGCTCTCGTCCGGCAGGCCGTTCGTTGAGGTCTTCAAACAAGCACGCGAGCGAGGCCAACCAGCTCGATCTCGGCGTGCCCCCTGAGCCCTTCATCGGCAACCGCAGCGCTCCCCTGATCGTGCTTGGGCTGAACCCAGGACGAACAGAGTGAGATTCTGAGAACTACTCGACACCCGAGCGGCTTGACGCAGTCCTCGCAAACTTGGATGACCCCGAGGGCCAAGTCCACTATGCGTTGACCGAGCCGTTCGCCGAAAGGGCGCTCTGGCTTGGCGGTCGCGGCGTTCGAGCGCCAGCTGAGGCCGTGAGTCCGAGAGATGACCGGGGTGGACGGGTGCTTTCAAAGCTCTCGGGGCCGCAGGCGAGCGGGTCGTCTCGCGAGGCGTGTATAAGCTGCGACGATCTGGCGGCACGAAGCGCTTTTGCTATGTGGCGTCGCCCATCTTGAGTGACCGTTTCTCCCACATCGAAAGGCGCCGCAAATGACTCGCCGCTCCTCTCTGTTGATCGCTGCCGCCATGGCAGGCGTCCTCGTGCTGCCGACGACTGTCGCCCACGCGGCGGTCTTGCCGCGCACGGCCGTCGGCTCGGACAGTTGGAAGAGACCCGTGAGCGGGCTCTGGAGCGTCGCCGCCAACTGGACCAACGGGATCCCGACCACCACCGACAACGTCTATATCACGGTTCCGGGCACCTACACGGTGACGCTGGCGCCATGGAGCATTGGCACCGCCGATCCGAACAACAGCGGGGCAAACGTCAACTCGCTCACTTTGGGGCAGGCGAGCGGGACCGGGTCACAGACCCTTGACATCGCGGGCCAGGGCAGCACCTCCAACAGCAACGAACAGGTCAGCGAGGTGTTCTTGAACCTCGGCGCCACCAGCAGCATCACTGCTCACGGCAACCTCGTTCTCGACTCGACCGACGGCGGCAGTACACTTCCCGGGAACCCCTCCGGTGGCTACGCCGCAGTTACAGGTGCCGCTGTCCTCAACCACGGGACGATCACGACCGAGGTCCAGGATCCCAGGAACAAGCTTGCGAACTTCACCCAGTTCGAAGCCGCTTTGACCAACGAGGCGCGAGGAACTGTTCGCGACCGCTCGGGCCTTTTGGAGGAGACTGCGATCACCAACGACGGCAGCTTCGCGGTTTCACCGGGCGCCTCCCTAAGTGTCGTCCCGCTCCAAGGCTCCTTCGGCAGCGCGGCGAGCTTCACCAACGACGGGGAGCTACTGAACAAAGGGACGATCACGGCCGCTCAGCAGGCGGGAACGATCACTTGGGCCCAGATCGGTGGGTCCGTCAAAGGCAATGAGGTGAGCATTCAAGGCGGCGCCACGCTCGAGGACAAAGCTGGAACCGGCCAGTTCCTGGTCGACTCGATCGCCGCCAAGATCACAGGCACGATCCCGGCGGGCCAAGAGGTAACGGTCGTAGGCGAGGCCTACAACTCCGGCGGGAACAACTACAACGGCACAACGCTGGACCTGGATGGTGGCACAGTTGTGAATGACGGCACTGTTGTGCTCGTTGCGCAGGGCTCGGGCGACAAGAGCGGCGGCCCGGCGGTCGTGAACGACGGCTCGATCCGCAACGGCGGCACGATCGAGGCCGTCGTCGAAGACCCGTCGTGGACAGTGCAGTACCAGGCCGGCCTCATGAACACCCGCACGGGCGCGCTGAGCCTGACGAGCGGCACGTTCAATGACGACGGTGGCATTCCGGTGACCAACGACGGGACCGTGAAGATCGACGCTCAGGCGCTCTACCTGCTTGAGGCCGGCTCGGTGTTCACAAACGAGAGGGATGGCACGATCCTGCCGCAGATCGAGAACTCCAAGATCTATGGGCGCTTCCAGCTCAGCTCCGGAGAGTTCGTCGCCGGTGGCAGCCTTCTCCCCGCTCTCGTGGGCGGCCATGCACCGGCGGCCAACACCGAGTTCCAACTGTTCTTGCTCTCGGGCGGGACCTTCAAGTCCACCTTCGGCCGCCTCGCCAAGGGCTTCACGGCTGACTACTCGAACGAGTCTGCGAGCCCCGCTTTCGTGGGCACCATCTTCGACAAGACGGGCAAGAAACCCAAGGACTGACTTTCATTGGGACTGATCAGGCGCAGCGCCTCGGGAGCGAACATTGCTGGAGGGCTGCCCAGTTGAGGACCGATCTCCGACCGGGACAGTTGGCGCCTCGGGGATCTAGCACGCGCCCCTTGCCGCAGTCGTAGGGGACGTTGAGCCACTCGTGAGCGTCGGTCGCCCAGGAGTCGGCGCCCTCGACACCGTTCAGAGATCGCGCCGCGACGGCTCGGCGCGAGCCCACAGGCCGAAGGCTCCGTCCACCTGAGTGCAGGTGTCGCCGGTGCCGCGCCGTCGCTCTCGGAGATGGCCCAGGCAGCGATGGTGATCCCTATTTCAGAGGGTTCGCGTGATATTCGCAGGATCAGAGCGAAGCGTTTGACCAATAGCGCACGCTTACAGGCTTCTGACCAGGGAGAACAAGTGGAGCGGGCGACCGGGATCGAACCGGCATGACCAGCTTGGAAGGCTCTCCGGAGGCAATTTCGGAGCCAGGGAGAATTAGGATTCTTGCTGGTCACGCCGCCTTTTTGCGGACCGTCTGCGACCGCCCATGACCCCTTGTGACGATCCGTTAGGTCACGTTCGGGTCACGCCGGGGAGAGACTTGTCTCGCGATCTGGGACTCTTGGGACGACTGGTCGAGAGCTGCCCGATCTGGTCCAGCTTCTAGTGACCTTGGAATTACAGATACATTGGTGATTCGCCAATGTATACTTACTAGCGATGTATACCGACACGATCGACGCACCGACGCGTCGCCGCCTGCTTGCTGCGCTCCAGGCAGCGACGCCTGCACCAGTACGCGCGTACCCGCTTAAGCATGGACCAGTTGATTCCCTCGATGTGGGCGTCAGAATCGTCTCGATCGAGTTTCGCGCGCGCTGGGTCGGGCGCTGTGGCCTTCGCAAGGTCCGCGAGGTTCTCGCCACGCGACCGAGACCCGAAATCATCATCGGTACCGAGATCTCACGAGGCGCGCGCGAGGAGGCGTTGAATGCGGGCCTCGGTTGGGTCGACGAGACCGGAGGTGCTGAACTTCATTTCGTAAGAGACGGTGCGCTGATCGATGTCTCGCGCCCCGGGCTCGACGGCCCGCGTTCTCGACCTGCTCCGCAGTGGACGGTGGCGGTCCTGGGCGCCGCCGAGGCACTCCTCACTCACCCTGATCAGACAGTGACCGTGTCAAGCATTCGTGAGCACACGGGCTATTCGATCGAGGCAACAACGCGCGCACTGCGGTTTCTCGAGGACCGTGGTCATCTCGAGTCGACCGCCCGCCGAGGACCACGGTCCGCCAGAAGAGTTGTGAACCTGGACCGGCTCCTCGAGGAGTACGCGGACGCGGCCGCCGACAAGCGCAAACCACTGTCGCTCAGCTGCGGTGTTTCCTGGAACCACCCGTACGTCGCCCTTGAAGCGATCGGCGAGCGCTGGGACAAAAACGGGATCGAGTGGGCTGTCACTGGCGCAATGGCGGCGTCGATCCTCGCCCCCTTCGCCACCAACGTGACCTCCGGTGAGGTCTACGTCGACGCCGTGAGCCTCACCGAGCTCGACCGGGCTGCCGCTGCCGCTGACGTCAGACCAATCGAGAGCGGTCGCCTCGTCTTGCGGCCATTCCCGACGAAAGCGACGCACAAGCTCTCGACGCAACGAGATGGTCTTTGGATAGCGCCCTGGCCGCGCGTATACGCGGACGTCGCTCATGTTGGCGTGCGCGGTGAAGAGATTGCCGAACACCTCAAAGAGGTCGAACTCACCCATGCCTGAAGAATCGAACCGCACCAGAGTGGCTCGTGCTGCGGCCGAGGCGGCGCTCGTACGCGTAGTTCACCACTACGGGCAGACGCCGGAATTCGTACTTCTCGGAGGATCGTTGTCCGATGAGTGCGGCCCCCCGCCAGAATCCGAAGAGCCACAAAGGCCCCTGACCAGGGAGAACAGCTGGAGCGGGCGACCGGGATCGAACCGGCATGACCAGCTTGGAAGGCTGGAAGATGAGCCCTCTGACCGGCTCGACCTCCGGCCTATAAGTTCCTGACCTGGACATATGTATTCATGCACGCGCATGCGCGCGCCTAGAGAATAGAACGAAG
>Ga0181520_10004263_pt1 | contig 24158 bp, 29 predicted proteins | sample PEATcosm2014_Bin_29_FD_132451 | JGI IMG/M metagenome (GOLD analysis project Ga0181520, IMG submission 132451) | Peatland microbial communities from MTU Mesocosm Facility, Houghton, MI, USA - PEATcosm2014_Bin02_30_metaG | ecosystem: Environmental > Terrestrial > Soil > Wetlands > Peat | place...
ACCTGGCGCTCGGCAAGATCGTGGCGGCCGCCTCGCGGAGCAAGTTCTGGAAGGAAATGGCAATCCTGGTGATCGAGGACGACGCCCAGAACGGCCCCGACCACGTCGACGCGCACCGGACGGCCGGCTTCGTCATCAGCCCGTGGTGCAAGCGCGGCTTCGTCGATCATACGCTGTACACCACGGCCAGCATGGTGCGTACCATCGAATTGATCCTCAATCTGCCGCCGTTGACGCAGTACGATGCGGGCGCTACACCGATGTTCCACTGCTTCGGCAACCATCCGCAGATCACGCCTTATACAGTGCGGATGCCCCGGGTCGACCTGCAAGCGAGGAATACGCCTCGATCGCCCGGCGCCGAACAGTCCAGCCGGATGAACTTCCGCGAGTACGATCTCGCCCCCGAAGATGAGCTGAACCGAATACTGTGGCTTGCGGCCAAAGGTCCGGATGTGCCTTACCCCACGCCCATTCACCGGGCGCTTTTCACCAAACCGCTGGATGGATCGACCGCCGCCCTGCGATGAGCATGCCACGTTGCGGTTAATTCGCTCCTGCTAAGGCTGACGCAGCCGCACTTTCTCAGCAGCACGCACGGATCGGCTGATGGCGGGCGTGTCGTTTGCATCCGCAGATTGGCAGGATGGGGCGACCCGAAACATCCTGTGTGGGCCGATTGCACCCTAACGATAGGTTTCGGGAGGGTCTTGAACCATCGGCGCTGCGGCGGCTAGGATGGCCGCGCGGTCGCGGGTCAACGGCGGATAAATTCGATCGCAGTTAACGATCTGCTTGGTCTTCTTCGCCGCCGCGCCCTTTCGGACAACATGCCGGTCCCATCCTTCGGTGTAGACCGCCCCCCAGGCGCCCAGATCCAGCACGGTTACGTACCACGGGATCTGCAATGGAAGCATGGGTCGGCCGAACAGATTGCAGACAACGTTGTGCCCTGCGAACCGTCCCATGGGACGGCCGTGTTGGCAGGACATCACCGAGGCATGGCGGGCGTCCATCATGGCGTATGCCACGTCGCCGGCCGCGAATACTTCGGGCACCCCCTTGACCCGCATGAACTCATCTACTGCGATTCGGCCGAATCGGTCGCGCTCGACGGGGAATAGCTGAGTGAGCAAGTTGGCCCGCATGCCCGCGCACCAGACGACCGTTGCTGCGGGAAGGACCTCGCCTGACGCCAATGTGAGGCCGGCCGCGTCAACCGAGAGGACTTCGGTTCCCAATCGTGTCTCGACCCCCAGCGCAAACAGGGCTTCCTCAATGACCGGCCGTGCAGATTCTCCCATGTCCGAGCCGACAAGCGGTCGGTGATCCGCCAGAATGACGCGGCACGGTCGTGTTATACCGGCCGCGGCTAAGACGGAATGCAGCCGGGCCGGCATCTCGGCCGCTGTCTCGATCCCGGTCAGGCCGGCTCCCACCACGATGACTGTAAACTGTCCCGGCGACTCGGGCCGGGTCGGCAGCAACTGAAGATGGTGATTCAGCCTGACCGCACTACCGTAGGTGTCCACGTCGAATGCATGTTCGGCCAGGCCGGCGACGTCAGGCCGGAGGAGCTGGCTGCCGAGCGCGAGGACGAGGCGGTCGTAGAGCATGGTTTCTTGTCCGCTCGCCGTTCGCACGCTCACAGTCATCCCGACCAAATCGATGGCAACGACTTCCCCTTCAACGTGATGGACGCCGACGGGTCCGAGGACGTCGTCCAGGGGTACCCGGATTGATGTCAGGTCAGGCTCGTAGTTGCGCACGCGGATGCTATGGAAAGCGTCGCGGTTTACCAGGGTCACATCCACCGCATCCGGGCCCTGGCCGAGCTCGTCAAGCTTACGGGCCGCGCCCACCGCACTCCAGAGTCCGGCGAAACCGCCCCCCAGCACCAGGATTCGCTTGGCGCTCATCATGGATCCTCCACTACACGACCGAACGCCCCCCGCTCACGTGCCCGTGCCACGACCGCAGCCATTATAGCACCAGAAACAGATCGGCGGACGACGCCCGAGCAGGCTCTGGCGAGAAGCGACAGCCCCTTTGGCCGTCATGTCTGAGGTCCCGATACTGAGCTGCGCTTGCAACTTCCCACACGAAGACGAAATCGGCATCAGCAAAGTGTGCCCTTGAATCGCTCGACGCTTTCGCGTAGCTTGCGTTGGTGAGACGTCATCCAGGGTGCGTATGACGCCAAACTTTTGACATTTTCTGCCGTTCCCTTCCCTCATCTCAGAAATTCATCCACACCGACTCCGTCATTTGCCGCTTCACCTTTCCGCCCGCCGCCTTGTTGTCGATCTCGAAATCTGCACGTCTCCATTCCGCCAACTCTCTGTCATACAGTGGGTTGGGATAGCCCGACAGCAGAACCTTCCCTTGACATTGCTTGATTACTGCGAGTAGTTCCCGGTGGTCATCCTCGGTCATTTCGTGCTGGTAATTGCCAGTCGTTGCCCGAGTCTCGTGCAAATACGGCGGATCAAGGTAGAAAAGGGTCGCGGCTCCGTCCTGCTGCCGGATGACTTCCAGCGCGGGCTGATTGAGGATCACCACGCGCCGCAGGCGGGCCGAGACCGCTGGTAGTCCTTCCACACAAGTCCACCACGCCGACGTTTGCTCGTTCATTTTGCGTCGGGTGCGGTTTCGGGAAAGGGTGGCAAAATCCTTGAATCCACCAGCTCGGCTCTGTCGGCACCGAATGAAAAATGCCACAGCGGCTTCGACATCCAGCTCAGTGAGCGGGTATTGCCGGACTTCGGCCTCCTCCCATTCGATCTGTGAGAATGGTGTGGCTTCAATCCGTCGCTGGAAGGCGGCGAAAGTATCTTCTCGTTGCAGCACCCGCCAGAAGTTGGTCAGTTCGCGGTGGATGTCGTTGGCAACCTCGCTGACGCCCTTTTCGTAGCCCTTCTCGCCCCAATACAACGACCGATCGAACGGGTCTTTTTCCAACAGGACTGCCAGCCCACCGGCATACGGCTCGACATAATGCAGGTGGCGGGGCATAAGATCGATGATCTTCTTGGCGAGGTAATGCTTCCCGCCCCACCACTTTAGTGGCTGAATCATGTGTTTCTCCTTCCACTGCCTGACCGACGCCGATGATGAGGTTTGCAAAAGTCCAGGTTTATCACAAAATGAATGGCGCTCCCATCGCCGCAAACTGTTCGTCGGTTGGGAATTCCGTGACCTCATATCGGGGCGGATACAGGTCGAGCGGCTTCATTAGGTGCCCTACCACCTGAACGACCTGATCCCAATCGTAGGCACGGCAATCGCAAATGCCACGCTCCATGTCGAGGAGCTTTGAGAAGCCGATCGTATCCGTCCGAGGCAACCAAGATGTAATGCCGCTACCCCACACTGAGTACGTGCTCACCTGCCCAGATTCCTGGTTCTTAATAGCATTGTAAGTGGCGACAAATACTCCCTCATCGGGCAGTGTGTCCAGACGCATCTTCTGAGTCCGGTAGCCTTCCGCAACTGATTCGACTTGCATCCGCTTGAACGTATTGAACAAGGGGTGTTCGGGGTCGGGCAGCCACGGAACCCAATCGTCCTCAGCCAATCGGAAAGCTGACGAAGTGACGGAATACGGCTCGCTGATTGCCGTGGCGGCGATCTCAGCCATTGCGGCCAAGCCCTCTTCGTCGTCGGTGCCAGTGATGATAAGGGTATCCCGGTTTGCCGGGATCGCGATGTGCGAACCCCTCACCGGCAATTCTTTGATTAGCGGCACGAGGATAAGTCGTGCGGCGTCATAGTTGTCGCCAGTGTGAGACACGTAAAGCCCAGGGCGCGGGCTAGCCAGCACGGGCGGCGCCAACGTCGCCAAATTGTGCTTCGCAATTTCGATTGCCTCGTCAAAGGAAACACCCCACATTCGCAATTCGTGCTGACCAAGCCACCGAATGGCATTAGGCCAATCGTATACGAGCGTCAAACCCAGGTGCTCTCCAATCACATGGTACGGACGCTCCCCGAATTGATCTTCCAGCTTCTCAGCTTCCAACTCGGCCCGCGATTCTAGTTTGGGTAATAGATCCGCTTTCACATCCGCGAAACAGGTGGGTATCGGCTTTTGCGTCACGAACCAGTTTCGCACGTGGGTGTGCAGGAAGTTTTCCTGCGCGTCACCGGCCAACGATTGGTAGTAATGGAACAAATTGTCCAAAGTGCAGCTAGCACAACCGCCGCCAATGATTAGGCAAAAGTTCTTTCGATCGTATTTGATTGAGCGTGTTTCGCCGCCGCGGCGAAGCCGCTCGATGAACAGCCGCGCGAATCGATCCTTCTGTTTCTTCAATTTACTCATTGCTTTTCCCTTTCTCTCAGGTTTCGTATTGGTAGTTAGCTGTCGAAATCAAGGTTCACACCGCCGCTTTCATTCCATTTGGTCTCCCCTTGCTACCAACTCTGGTGGACAATCGGGGGCACATGGATAATCTTGGTGCCGCAAGCTTGCCACTATCCACTCCACAGCGGAGATTGCTTTGATCCAATCCTCTCGCCGCTTGTACACCATCAGGTCAATCGCGGGGTAGTTTTGCGGCAAGCATTCCACCACCAGGATGTGATCGCCGAATTCAAAAGCGATGTGGAAACCTTCCTCTGGATGTGTCGCAAGGGCGACGCAATACCCTCCCTTGTGATCAAAGTATCCCACACCGTTCATCACCGGCACCGGTAGCATCAGCGTATCTACCGTCGTCTCAATCTTTCCGTTATCCTTCAACATCATCAACCAGCCTTTCTTCCTCGTCCGAGGATCAAGTAAAACTGAAAAACCACAACACACTCAAGACGCTCTTGCAATCTGCCGCTCCCTTGCCTCCTGGATTCTGCGCTTGGCGATTTCGACGTACTGCGTCTGGCGTTCGATGCCCCACACCTCATCCCAGCCCGCGAGCATCGCCCCGATCATTTCCGAACCAGAGCCGCAATAAGGGACCAGGATTTTTCTCGGTTCGGGGCGCTCGGGAGGCAGAATCAACCGGGCGAGCCATTCGGTGAGCATGACGGGCTTGACACAAGGGTGATGATTCTGCTGCGGCTGCACACCCTTCTCGTCCCAACTACCCATCCCGCTGCCCGTCCGCTTGTCGGGACGGTCGACGGGACAACCATCCAGTCCGGCGTTGCGTTCAGCCTTGCTTGCCTTGGCGCAGTAGAAGAACCGACTGATCCCCCCGCCATCGCCGTAGGTATCGGGCGCGTTTTGTTGGCCGCCGCCAATTCCGCCACCATAGAGTTGTTGCCCCTTGTGGCGACGATCACGTTGGCCTGATTTCCGATAGTATCCGCTCTTGCTCACCGGGCCTTGCATATCCAGCAGTCGGGTGGCCTCTTCGTCCAACAACACGTTGGCGGGATACCTCCCTTGGACGCAAGTCGTTTCATAAGGATGACCGGCACCACCGCCAAAAGGTTTACTGCCGTCCTGCCAGCGATTGACGCTAATTTCATCCTGGCCGATACGGCAGCCATCGATGTTCAGCCCAGCCACACCCCACTTGCGGGCATTGTTGGCAAATGAACCATCGAGGGGTTTCATCGCCAAGATGATCGGTTCATAGGCCGGTTTGAGCGCGAAGCCGTAGCCGTTCCAAGCTGCGTCCCCCATCTTCTTGCCCAAGTTATGGCTCTTGGGAAAACCTTGACCGTAGAGCCACATCAGGCAGTCGCGAATCGCCCAGCCAGCGTCTTCAATGTTGCACATCAAGCGGTGAAATGTCCGAGGGTGGCAGAATGCCAACATCCATGAACCAGGCTTGCAAACCCGCAGCAATTCCCGGCAAACTTCGACAGACGGCACGCCGCCGTCCCAGGTCTGGCCCAGAAATCCCCTGGCCGTGCGGCCGTACACGCCGTTAGAACCTTCGTTGGTTTTCGGCGGTTTGCTGGTTTTTCCGCCGAACCGTTTGCCGATGCTGGTCAGACCGTAGGGGCCGTCGAAAAAACACCCGTCGAACGTGACCGAGGGAATGAGTTTCAGCACGGTCAAGGCATCGCCAGTGGCAATCCGCATGGTTTGCACTTCCTGTTGGACCCGCCCACCGCACGGTGCGGTGCGGGGCAATTGTTCCGCGCCGGTGGTGGTTACAATGTTTGAATTGTTCATGATTGCCTGGCTTGCCGCCGGTTGGTGGAGGTATATGCCGATTGTTCCCTTGCCTCCCGTATTCGTCGTTTGGCAATTTCCACGTACGCGGGATTTAACTCAATGCCGAGAAATGAACGGCCCAGTCGTTCGCACACGATAGCCGTGGTTCCCGCCCCACAGAACGGGTCAAGCACAATTCCGCCTTCGGGGCAGCCAGCCCTGATGGGTGTCTCGATCAGTTCCTCGGGGTAGACGGCGAAATGAGCATCCATGCAACGGCCGGTCGGGATTTTCCAAACGCACCGTTTATTTCTGAACTCACCCGTGACGACGTTTCTCGCAAGATAGGTCGGGTTCACCGTGCGATTGATGAGTTCGCCCTTGCTGCCTGGCCGCTTATGGACATGCTTGCCGCCAGGGTACCGCGACTTTTCGAGTTGGCGCTCGAAGTAATACTTTCGTTCTTTGACAAAGAAGAAGAGGAATTCGTAGTCGACCGTGAAGCGGTCCTTAACACTGGTGGGAATGGCATTTGGCTTGTGCCAAATGATCACGTTCCGCAGAATCCATCCTCTGTCGGTCATGGCGATGGCGAACCGTTCAGGGATCAGCGCCAACGACTTTACCGTTCCGCCAATCTCGGTCGGTTTCCGGAAAAATTGGAATGTTTCCTTTCGCGGGCCATGCGAGCCGGCACCCTTACCGCTGCCGAAGTAGGTATCGCCGAGCACGACCCAGCAAGTGCCATCGTTGCGCAGCGTTCGCCGCACTTCGTTAAATACCTGGATCAGATGGTCGATATACCCCTGAGGTGTTGGTTCCAGCCCGATTTGCCCATCGACCTCGTAATCACGCACCAGCCAGTAAGGCGGGCTGGTAACGCAGGTGTGGATCGACTGGCGGGGGATTTGCCTCAGCACGTTCGGGGCGTCGCCGGTAGCAATCCTCGTGCGTGATTCCATTCACACTTCCTCCCACACGACACTGCCCGCCGAGTCATGGACACCACCGGCAACGTCGCCGTTTTTGTCTTCCCGGCCCTCTGTTTGCTGTCCGCCGTCGGGTTGCGGCTCCTCTTCGATCGGCAACGGATCGTCGGCCCTCGCAGAAGATTTCCACGCATCTTGTTCCGTGATCGAGGGACTACCACGCTCGGTAATTTCCGACTTTCCGCCTTTCCGGCGATACTGCTCAAACAGGCCGTTCGCACGGGCCTCGCGGAGCCGGTCGCGGAAAGCCGTTTTTTTGAGGCCGGTTTTTTCTTCCCACAATCGGTGGCGGTCGTCAGTATCTTTCCCCGCGAGGTAGATTTCGCACGCGATATGTTGCTCGCGGTCGATCCGTTCGTTTCGACGCTCGGGCCTGATCTCGACGGTTCCACGCACATGGCTGTCGATGTAGTCGCGCCAGTCGACTTTGAGTTCGCCGTTCTTGTAAAGAAGGCGTACCGGTAACCCAACATCGCAGAGCGTGCGGAGATCCACCCGCCCTCCGCTATTCATCTGGTCAATGCAGTATTCGGCCACTTCCCAGCGTTCGGCGACGGTGAGTTTGCCATTGCCACGGCTCAGGGCGATGGCTTTCATGCGAACCGCCAATTCGGGCCGCGTTAGTTGCCACCAGATCGGGCCGGTTCTCGACGCAATAGCGGCCAGCACCCCGTGTTTCTCATTAAGCGGCAGATTTGAGACAATATAGATAGGAGCACGAAAAACGAAGTCGTACGACACCTGCATGTTTTTGGGATTGACCTTGTACGGCGGGGCCATTGCACTCCGCAAGATGCCCCGGTTCTTCGGGTTGGCGAGCAACTGCTCGCAGTCCTCCAAGACCAGAGGCATCTTGCAGTGTGCCTCCATTTCCGCGACGAGGGCAGGCGGCGACATGTCCGAGTTGTATAGCACCCATTTGTCTCGGCCGCCGCGAACGGCATCCAACTCAGTTCGCAGCAAGAGCGACTTCCCGTGTCCCGGAGGCCCGAAGAAGAAGAACCCACGCACCCCGTTATAGCCCGGCAGCGCGATAGTCCTGATCCTGGCTCTTACGATACGTTCCTTCTCCTCTAGCCCGGCGAGGATATCTTTTTCGCCGGCGGTGAGGCCGAACACGTCACGCGCAATCACGATGTTCCTGGGCGGCGTCCAGATCTTTGGTTCCTTGCCGGGCTTGTGGTGCGGGTTCGTGGGGTCTGTTGGCCGGAAAGCCGGAAAGCCGGAAAGATCCGTTCCGCCAACAGCAGCTTCGCCGTTGGCTTTCGGCGTCACCCGGACAACCGGCAGAGCGAGGGATGCCTCGTCCCTTGGAATTGTCTTCCTATTTATAGTCATGATTAACCTCGATCAGCCGTCCGGCCGTTACTTCCAGCGTTCTGCGCCGCCGATCTCCTGAAAACGAGATTCTAGTTGTCAAGTCGCCCCACCAAATCGTCAGCCATCGTTTGCGTCGCCGCTGCAATACGGGGGCCATAGCCGGGGTGGTGCATGAGGCAGTCGCAAACGGTTTTTCTGGAGTCGCGTCCGCAGCCCAGACCAGCCGCCTCGGCTTTTTTCCACCAGTCACTTGCCGCCCCGGTTTCACATCCGCCCTATTCTTCCTATCCCAGCCGTTCAAATGACTCGCGAGTCACCTCGCGTATTAAATCACGGACCACAGGTAGTCGTTCCGCGCCGATGGCGAGAATCATGGCGAACGTATACCCACTTTCCGGAGGATACGTCGCATAGGCGAGTTCTTCAATCTTGGCTGCTTTCAAGCGTTTGCGGAGCCGCGCAGTTTCGTCGTCACGCAAGGCTGCGTCGGCCGCGTAGGGATTATTGTTGTAAACACAAAGCACTTCGCTGGGTTCAGCGGGGACGTCGATGCTAAGTTCAGCGGGGACATCGATTGGATAGGCTCCACGACGCGACGAGAAATTACGTTCATGGGCATTTTCTGCGCAGAACTGCGCCAGTTTGTCCCATTGACCTTGGCTTACACGCTTCATTTTCAGATCTCCTTGTTTCTACCAATCCGTGCAATGCACGTTAAAACACTGCGATTATTCATTCTCGGCGGCGATGTCTGCCGGGTGCAATGCGGGCTTTTCATTTAGCCCGCTTTTTTTAGCGCCAAAATGGCGTCTGCACGAATCGCGGATTGTCTCGCCCGTGAGTTTTGCGTTCCGCGGATCGTCGGGATGGTCATGTTTCCAGGCTGAGCAGATTTCTTTCCACGTCATTTCTGGCCGGCGCTCGTTGGCGTAGATGGCGATGTCGCGGGTAGTACACTTGCGGCCCGGTTTGCCCGCGGGACTCCGCTGAGGCTCCGGCGTCGTCAACAGAGTTTTCAGGCGAGTGATCTTCTCCAACGCCTCGGCTACGGCCCGTAGAGTCGCCGGTTTGTGCGCTGCCTCCCATTGCTGACGTGCGGCGTCATTGGGGGAATAGAGTCGCGGGATGCGTCCGGGCCCCAGGTAAACCAATTGACTCTGGAAGCCCGCTGCCACGGCGTACATGGAGATGAGGGCATGGACGGCATCCCGCGTCAAGTTATGCCGCAACCCGACTTTTCCCGCGCGAATCAATTCGCTGTTAACGGCATACGAGTCGGGATCGCCGTCTCCGTCTGCACGAACACGGCCAGACTGTGGGGTCGCAGGTTGTTCGGTGGTCGGTTGCGGCCCGTCCGCACTGCTTTTGGTGGCCGCCGCGAAAAGGCTGCCCGGCGGCACCTGCCGCCCACACTGCGGGCAGCGGACCTCGGCCTTGGCAAGCGGCTCAACCAACGGGATGGCCTTCGTTGGTTCGGCGAGAAGGTGAAGGCGGTCGATTGCTTCTCCATCGGACAAAATCGTCCGATGGGCAGGTAGGGGCGGCGAGTTCTCGGGGGCGTTCCTTGGGTCAAGGGTAAGGTCTGATTTGCCGTTTCCGGCAAATTTCGCTGGGGCAGCCATAGAGTGTCTCCCGTAGAGCAATGGGAGACTTGTGCCTTGGGCAGAGGCTCGAAGTCCAGTAGCGGCTGTCGCCGGCGGTTCCCGGCTTAGTCGGGATCAAGTCCCGACAAAGACCTTGCTCGACATCCACTACGCCCCCCTGACACCAACTCACGGCCAGACCACGCTAGCCCGTACGACATGTGGCGACAGATACCAGCTTGCGAAGCTGAAGGGGTCGATGTTCGCTTTCTATGCCGATTATACGAAGGTTTCGGCCGGATGTCAACCGAACTGTCTTAACCCGCCCCGACTTGCCCCCACCTGCCACAAGTGTGGAGCCGCAGGCGACGTAGTGGGCACCCTACACACCCGACACGCTCGCCCGACACCGGCATCGAGTCGTTCGACCTGCGGCAGCGGCAACGTGGGCGGTGCCGGCCTCACCCGCCCTTGGAGGCAAAATTCCCGGTGCCGGTGGTCTCGTGACCACCAACACGACCAACATCACCAGCGCCGGCGGCTCGGCCAACGCAGCCAACGCCGGCGGCGCCGGCGGCTCGGCCATCGCCGGCAATGGCGGCAATGGCGCGGCTGGCGGTGTCGCCTGGGGCGGCGCCATCTTCAACTCGGGCGATACCTTTAGTGAAGACGACGGAGTGTTCGGCGGCGCTGGCGTTGGTAATCTAGCCACGGGTGGCGATGGCGGCAACGCCGGCAACGGCGGCGTCGTGGGCACCCCTGGCACCGGGGGGCTACCGTTCTCACGCCATTCACCCCCGGCTCCGCTCAGGGCGGTGCTGGCGGCGCCGCCGACGCCGGCAGCGGCGGAATCGGCGGGGCCGCTTCCGGCGGCGCCATCTTCAATTCCGGCGCTCGCTTCGACGACGATCCGTCCAGTTACACTGATAGCGCGGCCCGGCCGGCATCCGCTGCAATGGCGGCAACGCGGCTACCTTCAGCACCGGCAGTGCCATCGGAGGGCTCGGTGGCTCGGCCAACGCCGGCAAAGGCGGCAACTGTCCAACCGCCGGTCTCGGCTCGGGCGGCGCCATCTTCAACTGGGGCGACAGCTTTGAGCAAGATTGCGGCCAGTTCACTGGCAACACCGCCACCGGCGGCAGCGCCGGCAATAGCGGCAAGGGCGGAGCTTTCCTCTTCTTACCTCAACCAGGGAAATCCCTTCGTCTCCTCTCGTCTCTGCCCTACTTCAACACCTCAGTCCGGATAAACTCCAACGCATCAAAGAACGGCTTATCGGCTTCCGCCGCGTAGTGCTGATCGGCTACTGTTCGCGGAGCATGAGCAAGGTAATAATCTTTGTATTGACGGTAGACTTTGTCTGTATTCAGCGTGGTTGCACCAATCGAGCGGAACGCCTTCAAGGGGATAACGGGTTTGGGTTCAAGTCGCGACCAGTACAGGCGGAACATATCCTTGATGACCGGCTTGCCATCGTCGTTGTACCGGGTCTCGTATAACGGCTTGCCCGTCTTGGTCGTGAATAACAATCCCTTGCGGTGCGGTAGTTTCTTCAACTCTTTGACTGTCTCACTCCAGAGCTTGTACCGCACGGTGGGCGTGTGCGGCTGGTCGCCCGTCTTCACCCGCCGTCTTGTCAACGTCCATTTCGTGGTGTCGATTTGCTCCCATCGCGTCGCCCCTAAATCGGCGTTAGTCATACCACAATTCACGCCTAGGTATGCCCATAGTTTGTAAGGGTCTGGTAGAGCATCGATTGCCTCCTTGGCGTGGTCGAATTGCTCAACCTCTTGGTAAACGACTTTTTTTCGATGGTCTTTGCGTTTCAGGTTGAGGGGCAATTTTTCCAACAGCCCGTTTGACCATAACCACTCGACAAACCGACGAAAGAAACTCAGTACCTTATTGTGTGCCTTTGGTGTGTAGTTGTGGGAGACCAACCAAACATAATGACGGGCTACTGTTTGCTCGTCGATTGTTTCAACGTTGGTTTCCGCCGACCACACGTTGCTATTTTCCGCTAATCGTCGAAGGTATGCCGCCACTTCTTTGTGGGTGGCAGGCTTTTGATGATGTCTTTGTTCGTCAAGGAACTTCTCGACTTGGTAGCCGACGGTCTTATCCTTCGCGGTCTTATGGGTTTTGTTTAGCCGTTCGTTCCATAGTCGCCTATCGCCAAATAGGTGTTGCAAGACCACGGGGTCAGTATCAGGCGGAACAGTTATTCCCATCAGCCTTGCCGTCTCCAGGTTCGCGGCGACGGTCGTTTCATCGTCCAAGACCTTTTCCCCTGGTGGCTCGCGTAAGATTTCCTCCCGCGTCTCTTTCAGGGCGGGCAGCAGTTCAGGAGCGTGGTTCGCGGCATAGTCAATCTTGCGGGCAATATCGTCAAGGGCTTCCTGTTTCTCGATGGGCGGGGCGGGTTGTAGTGTCGCCAGTTTCTTCAACCACCAATCGTTAGCCTGTTGGTAGCTGCCTTCCTTGGTTCGCGGGGCGTTGAGGTCATCACAAGACACCCGATAGCGCGTCTTCTTGTGCATCTTCACCCAACGATAATACGGGTGACCTTCCCACGACATCAGGTACTTGCGCGCCATCTGGTCTTTCCCGCAGTGTCTTGGGTAAGTTGTTGGGTAAATCAGTGCTTAAACAGGTACATTCTACCCAAAACACCCCATGAAACAACGGAAATAAGGCACGAGTGCGGGAATCATAATCCGCGTGTCGTAGGTTCGACTCCTACCGCCGCTACTGAAGCCCGTGTTGAAGACGGGTTTTTTGTTGCGCATAAGACAATATCTCACATGTGTTTACGACGATCGCTAGTGAATACAGTTCGTAGCCCGAGCTGCTCTCTATTGCCGGTGGAACACCGGTGGAACATAATGTCGATGATGCGTGTGTCATGTGAGTGTTCCCCTCGAAGAGCAGATCATGGCGTCAATCGACCGGCATCCGCGGACCGGAAATTGGAGGGTTCGGTTCCGATTTGGGACTCGGCAGTATCATCTTTCTCTGGACACTGGCAACGAAAAACAGGCCAGACTCCGCGTGGCACTCGTGGATGAAACCTTGGATCTTCTCAAGAGAGGCATTCTTTCCATCCCTCCGGATTCGGGGTACCGCGAAGCAGGGATGTTCGTGCTGACGGGTGGCAAAGTCGCCGCGTTGACAGCACCGGTCAAGAAGCCGACTCTCGCAGAAATTATTCAAGAGTATCTTGATGAGCTGCCTTCGGGGGCAAAGGCGGACTCTACCACAAGAACCGAACACATCCACCTGGAACATTTCAAGCGACTGCTGGGGCGTTCGACTCGGTTCGATACGATCGGGACAGGGCAACTCCAGTCCTATGTGAACCAGCGCGCCAAAGAAAAGGGGAGCAAGGGAACGCTTCACCCCGATACCATCAAGAAAGAACTGGGGACGTTTTCGGTGCTCTGGACGCACGCGAAATCCCGGGGTTGGGTCAAAGGCGACAGTCCCAAGCGGGGCATTAAGCTCCCAAAGTCCGCCCAGCTCCCGCCATTCATGACCTGGGAGCAAATTGAGCAGGCGGTGCAGTACGGCGACGGCGAGGACTTGTGGGATCGCCTATTCCTTGACGAGAAACAGGTATGGGAACTGATCGATTATGTTAAGGAGCACGCAAACCGTCCTGTGCTCTTTCCAGCAGTTGCTTTTGCTGGACTTACCGGAGCGAGATTGTCCGAAATCTTACGGTCGGAGAGAAGCGACTTCGTTTGGGATGCGGGCTTCGTTCTAATCCGGGAAAAGAAGCGGAAGCATCAGTCTTCCATCTCATTCCGTAACGCGCCTCTCTTTCCCCAATTAGTGACCATCATGCGAGAGTGGTTTGATGGGAAGCATAGCGGTGGGCGCTACACCCTCTGTGATCGCCCCAACGTCCCTTTGACCGGGGACGCGGCCGACAAGCTACTTGACCGCTCGCTTAAGGGAAGCAAATGGGAAGTGCTGCGCGGTTGGCACACGCTACGGCATAGCTTCATTTCCATTGCTGCCATGCGAGGAACCCACCAATCTATTATTGATTCCTGGGTCGGACACCAGACCGACGACCAAAGGGCACGTTACCGTCATCTATTCCCCGAACAGGTCCAGCAAGCGATGAGCGGGCTTTTTAGGCGGGACACGCAACCCTAGTTTCAGCAGACTTTGGCAGCGGAGGAAGTCCGTCCCTTTTCAGCCGCTCCATCTCCGCGGCCGGGATCTTCCACTCTTTTCCCCACTTCTCGGCCGTAATCAATCCCGCAGAACACCGCCCACGTATCGTGGCGGGCTTGACGCCAAGCTCCTTCGCGACCTCTGCCGTCTCGAACCATCGCTTACTCGGCACCGGATTCGTTTGAACAGCCGAATGGCCTTGCGATACGGTCTTGCGTACCTCTGCGACCAACTCTTTCTTCAAGTCACCAATATCCATTGAAGGGGCGAGGCTAAACAACCCAGACAGCTTTGCAAGGCAGCCAGAGACCGCATCCAAGGCGTCTGCTATCCGTTTCGCCTCCTGGAGTAATGCGAATTCAGCCTCGGTCATGTCGCCACCTGCTCATCATCATAGCGATAGGCTCACTTGTCCGTCTGATGCATCAATTAGACAGCGCTCGTGACGCTCCGGCTAGCAGAGTTGCGCAGAGAAAGCCGTGCTTGTCCGCACGGAAACCGTCGGTAAACTGGAAGGGTGGGGTGGCGGGCCGAGCGACATCCCGGACAGGAGACGCGAAATGGGCGACACCTTCAACGAACGGCTCTTTTCACTGGAAAGCGAATTCATCAAGGCGGGCCAGCGTTTCAGCGGTCTCATGCTCGACCTGTTGGCGGACCAGAGGGACCGGCCAATAACACAAAAGGGCTGGAAGGCGTTCGTTAAGCACAACGGGGGCGAAAGTCGGGGCGAGAAGGAATGGGATATTTTCCCCGACGCGCGGTTCCTCGGCCGCTTCTATGGCAACGTCAAAGGCTACCTGGAGTTCCAGGCGCTGGCGGCCAAAGCCTATCGCCTGCTCTGCGAAACCGATCCGACCCTCAACCCTCAGGACAGTTACCATGGCTGGCTGGGCGTGATCTACGAGATCGCTTTCAACTGTCCGACACCTGACGTGGACTTCGAGCTGACCCTATGGGATTACGACGACACGAGAGAATATGACGGTCGGGTGCTTTCAGCCCACGTTAAAGACGAGAAAGGAGAGAAGTTTCCGGCCCACCCTTACCGAATGCGTTTCAAGAACTGTCTCTTCCGGACGGCGGCGGCCGTGCTCCAGCTGTTCTACGCTCCGCATCGAACCAAGTTCCTTTGTGACGGACCGTACGACCCGCCCGTCCATCTGCTGCGGCAAATCCGGATTGTCCCCTGGCAGTTGTGCGCGGTCATCTGCAACAACGTCTCCTTGATGGAACGGACGGCGGAAGAGATCGCCAAGAGCGGTATCCGCGATGCCGTCTTGAACCTGTCCTACCGTTCGGATGAACTTTTCAGGCCCCGTTTCATCGAAGGGCCCGACGGTAGCGGAGAGCTGATGCTCGGAGGCCAGAAGCTCCGCAAGGTCGATTCCAAGGCGAAACTCTTGCGCCCAGTTCTGCGCGAGTTTGAACGTCAGGGCTGGCCGCCGTCAATCGCCAATCCGGTTAAACATATTGATGCCCCGCACAAAGTCCGGAGTTTCCATACACAGATGAATCTTCACCAGGAAGGGCCGTACCGGATAGAGTTCAAGGTAGTCAACAACGGCGAGCGGATCACCTGGAGGATCGTCAAGGCAATCCAGCTTCCCTCCCGGCAAGACGGCGGCGAACAGCAGGGCGGCTGATTCGCTTTCTACACATCCCGCACTTCTCCAACCCGCTCCCATGTCGCGTGGCAGAACGCGCCCCGCTTACTCTGCGCAACTCTGCTTTATTCCACTTCAAATGCTTCCATAATGCATGGAAGGCATCGAGCCCACGCTGATCGTTTTGAGGGCGAACGACAGTCAGGCCGGATTAGGGAGAGGCAGTCATGTTGCGGTTCCGGGATGAAGAGGAATTGGCCAAGTACGGGCTCAAGCTCGATCCGCACGATCTGAGCAAGGCGGTGCGGTTGGCCGACAGCCAGCAGGGCGCAACGTCAGCTGAGAACCTGCCGGGCGATGCCGTGCCTGCCGGGTCAGGCCCGAACGCGAAGACCGAAAAGGCGCAGGCTGCGCCTTTTGATTTGGCGGCACGGCTCGACCGCGTCGTTGGTCTCCAGGGTCGAGCCCTGAAACACGACCGCTTCCGGACGCTACTCTACTGCCGCTCCGGGCTTGAGTTGATAGAGATCAAGAAGGCGTTCCAGGAACTGGGACGACGGGATTTCTGCGTCGCCACCAAGTTTCATGGTATCCAGCCGTGGTTCCGTAAGAGGGCCATGCAGATCGCCCGGTACTTCCGGACAGAGGAAGCCTGCAAGGGCATCCCGTTGCTCGAAGCCCTGAAGTTGTCACGGAAGCAGCCGGGCGGCAAGCGACGGCCTAAGGGAACGGCAATCTCGAAGACGCGTGTTGGCCACAAAGCCGAGATTCCGGAGGAAGCCGACCAGGAAGACCAATTCGAGGAAGGCGAGGTCACTGCCGACGAAGTCCAGCAGGAAGAAGCGGACAAGGAACTGGAAGAGAAACTCCGCGAGGAGTGGCTGGACCGCCTGTGGATACTTTTCGAGCAGGTGGCCACGAACGGGCTGGAGATCACGGAGGAAGAGCGCACTGCTCTTGCGGCCTTCACGGAACGTTTTACGGATAACGACCGGGCGTTGCTGGTGCTCTTTTTCGGCGCCTGGCAGCTCGCTCGGCAGCAGCAACCACCGACCACAGAGTCTTAGGACAAATCGTGAACATGACCATCCAAGAGAATGCAAGGGTCGACGGCGCCTCGGCAGTGCGGCATAGCCTCTCGCTCGTCAAGTTGCTCCGGGTCAGGCAGGCTTTTTTGCGGCGTCAGGATGTGTGCAGGCCGCTGGGCTCCACGCTCCTGTTACGCGGGGATGCCCTCGACTCGCTAAGACTTATGCCCGACGCGATAGTGGACTCTGAAGTCAGTTCGCCGCCGTACTGGATGCAGAGAGATTACCAGAGCGAAGGGCAGATCGGACGGGAGAGAACGAGTGGACAGTATCTGCGTCATCTTTGGGATGTCTACGAGGAGATGAAAAGGGTGTTGCGCGACGACGGAACTTGCTGGGTGAACATCGGTGATACCTGCTCGCACAATTCCTGTCAGTTGATCCCCGAACGGTTCGTCGACGGCATGAAAAAGATGGGCTGGCTGGTGCGTGACAAGATAATTTGGAGAAAAACGAATTGCCGGCCCGAAAGCGTGCGGACCCGCTTCACGCGAAACTGGGAGCCGGTTTATCTCTTCACCAAGTCCGCTCGCTACTATTTTCGTCCGCAGTACCAGCCTTATGCCAAGACGACTTTGAAGCGATGCCGGCAGGCCGTCGACAACGGGGAAAGGTTTAATGTCCTCCGGCACAAGCAAGATCCCCTCGCCCCAACACAGGCTCCTATGGCGATGTTGATTCGTTTTGCAAAAAACATCTGCATTCCGGGACAGGTACCCAATTCGATGCATGTCAGGCGGGCGTGCGGGTTCGGGCAGGACGTCTTTGCGAAGGAGGGGGCGAACATGCGAGCCGTGTGGGACCTGCCCACCGCCCGGTATCCCGGGGCCCATTTCGCCACCTTCTCGCCGAAGTTGCTGGAACGCATCATCCGCGCAGGCTGCCGGCCAGGCGGCGTTGTCCTTGACGCGTTCGTCGGTGTCGGGACGAGCTGCCGGATCGCGAACTCGCTCGGATGTGCGGCGATCGGTATCGATATCTCGCGGGATTACCTGGCGATGGCGGAAGAAGGACTATACGAAGACGGCCTGACCTGCGTGCCGACCAGCCCGCGTTCCGGCAAGGGGAGATAACTATGCAGTGTCCAAGGTGCAAAAAACCGATTTGTGACTGCCTCTTGGAAGATTTCGATTTCTTGGCCAGAGCCGTCGGGAAGCAGCTCTCCCGACTTGAGAGTGGCGGGGCACGGGGCCTCTCCACCATAAAGGGTGACAGCTCGGACAATCCGGAAACGCCCGGTACTGCTGCCCAATGTGCGAGGGCTCCCCGCCGCGAGGATCCCGCCGCCGCTCATGGCTTATCTCGCCGCGCATGTGCGCGACAACGTCCTGGGAGTAATGGGTACTGCGCCGTTGCAAGGAGTTGAGTAGGAACAAATGGAAACGACAACCGCCACTATCATCTGCCCGCTCTGCGGGCGCCAGACATGCGAATGCCTGTTGCGTGACCGGCAATTCCTTGCCCGGCAGGTCGGCAAGCTGCTCAAGCGCGGGAACGGCAAGGAAGATGTTCCTGCCGACTCGCCAAGCGATACCGAAGACGAGGGCACGAGCGGCACGGCCCCGACGCCGGCGGAAAACATCGAACGGGAACCTGCCCCCGAAGCGTACGTCCTTACGCTTGAGCTGAAACTGCACGGCCTCCGCGACCCCGATCCCGTGACGTCGCTCTTCGTGGAGCAGTGGAGTGCGGCCAAGCTGGACGATCAGGGGGAGGCCGCCGTCGGCGTGCGGTTCGAGTGCCCCGCAAGCAAGGTGACGGAACTGGCCGACGCTTTCGGATTCCTGTTGGAAGCCGACTTGCAGCAGATAGACGTCGAAATCAGGAAAACCAAGTCGCAGTATGCCGAACCTTGGCCGCGTTCCCCGGACTCGCAAATCTTATGAGCACGGTCGCGAAGACGAGCAGCAAGACTACTGACGAACGTTACAGCCCGCCTTGGATCGTCGAAGGGGCGAGGACGGTGATGGGCAGCATCGACCTCGATCCGGCCAGTTGTGAGCTTGCCAACACGACCGTCAAGGCGAACAGGTACTACTCGCGGAACGTCGACGGCCTTGCCTGACCGTGGTCCGGCAACGTGTTTCTCAATGCGCCGTTCAGCTGCCAAGTGGCATGGATCAAGAAGCTGGCTGACGAACTGGCGCAGAACAGGGTTTCCCAGGTCGTCATGGTCTACAACGTCCATGGCCTCGGTATGATTATCGACCGATGCCCGCAGCTGGTCCGTGGCTCGATCCTGCTCCCCTATCGGCGACCGGCATTCTTCGATCCGGCGACCGGGAAGACGGTCGGGACGCCGTTCAGCACGTTGGTCTTGTACTACGGCAGCCGGCAGCTGGCGTTTGCCCGCGTGTTCGGCGGCAAGGGCATTATCTTGCGGTCGGTGACGACGCCTGCCGTGTTCATGGAAAACGGGGAGTGGACGCAACACAATCGCAAGGAGAATCCGACCGCCGAACAATCAGCTTGATTCTTTCCATACCGATTTCGTAGGTTTGGATTCGTCGTGCGAGAGCAACCCAAGTCCTTCAGTTTCGACGAGTTTGACGAAGACATTTTTCTGGAAGGGAAACGAGTGATGGCACGCATCGTGGTCGTTATCGCCAACTACGATCAGGGCGAGAAGAACTTCTCGGAACTGGTCGAGGTGCCTGACGGCATGGACGGGCAATATGTCGAGAAACTCTACGAAATGTACTGTGAACTTGCGGAACTGGACGACTTCGTCGACTGGCTCGCAAGGTTCGGGATTCGCAAGGTCGAACACGACATGGCTGAAATAGACGTGCCGGAGCAACAAGCGGGGGTGAGATCACCTCAATAACCAAAGGAGAAGCAGATCATGCCCAGAAATGATGGCACGGTGCCTGAACCGGAAGGAGAACAGCACATGAACATGTCCGCAAGGCGGAGCGACTTCTATTCCGCCGTTACGCGAGTGGTCGGGAACGCTGCGCCGACCCAGCAGGCATCCGCCTGCGCGGATGCCCTCAAGAGGGAGATGGATACGCTCGGTATCCCAGTCAACCTCGACTATGCCAAGGAGGACTTCCGGCGGGCGGCGGACGCGGGGCGTCCTCTGGTCGAACGGTGCATGGACTGGTGGGACGAAGTGGTCAGCGGGATTTGCTATCCGGTGGCGTGCTGCCACATCGTCACAGGCACGTTGCCGGGCGGCTACGTGTCCCACACCGCCGTCGCCATCTCGGTCTACGACCGCGACGGCAAGCCCGTCGCACGCGACGCCGTCGAGTGGGCGGACTGCTGTTCGGCGGAGACGAACGAGGAATGCTATTCCAAGTTCGCCATGGCGATCTACGAGAAGGCAGCCGACCTCGGGGCAAGGTCCATGTTCAAGTTCATCGACGGCATGCTTCGCAGCAGCGTTTCCATCGCCCACCATCCAGAGCAGGGCCCGACTTGGTTTGACGAACGGAGCTACGGGAAACGGGAGAAGGACGAGTGCCTCGGGAACGAGCCGGCGGACGATGGCGGGCGGTCGTCCGAGGCGCCACCGGCCAGCGGCGAAGCACAATCGGCGGACCCGGCCGAAAACGAATTCTTCGCCAAGCTGAAGAGGATGAGGGACGCGAAGACGGCGGAGCGGCACCCATCGGCCATCGACCCAGCGACCGACATGTCAGACAGCGGAACGACTGGTGAACAATCCGCTTGATTCGATCGCGACGTATTTCGTAGCGTGGGCGAAGATGGTGGAACGACGGGCAGCAGCCGGTCAACGATGCGGCTCACCGGATACCTGAGGGTGCTTTGTTTGGAAGAAAACTAGGAGAATTGATCATGGCACACCATTGCGATAATGCCCTGATGGTCACCGGGCCAGGGGAGGAGCGACAGAGGTTAGCTGGGTTGTTCACGGACGGGCGAACAGGAAAGGGAAGACAATGAAGAAACGACGAAGGACAACGAGCGTGCCGTTGACCAGGGAAGATCTGGTGCGGCAATTGGACGACCTAGCGGCGACCCAGGCGAGAGTGTTCACGAAAGACGGGCGTGTCCCGATGCAGATGTTCATCCTCCGTTCCGGGCAGCGCCCCGTGACGATCGGTTACGGCTACGACAGCAGCCGCATGGAGCGAAAGCTGGGCTACGAGCGACTCCAGCGCCTGCGACGGAGGGAGGAATGCGCAGTGGGACAGATTCTCGAAAACTGGTACTTGCAACAGAAGCCCGGTGCCCCTTTCCGGCTTCCCAGCACCTGTCCTGACCGCCGTGAGTGCATACTCATTTGTGGCGAGAGTTCCCTGGGAGTGTTCGCCTGGCAGTGCGAAATCAAGCGGGCGAAGGACGGCAAGGGGATCCTTGGAGATTGGGACCGATGCGGCCTGGGCGACGACTTGAAGCTCGAAGCCTTCCCCGAAGACGAGGCGGAAAGCGACGACATCCCGAAGGGAACGGCCAATACGTTCGACAGCTTGATCGAATACGCAGCGGGGATGATGCAGCGGAACCCCCAGATGATGAATGATCTTTGGCTGGATCTATGTTGCGAGCGTGCCGGGCTCACCAAGGACGAATGGAACCGCATGTCCGAGGCACAACGTCTCCAGGTTGCGAAGATCCACATGCGGGACGAGAATCACGACCGGGATGCGGAGGAGATCAGCAGGAAGTTCACCATGATACTGCGTCGAAAGTGGTCGGCAATGACGGAATAAAAGGGGGAACGACGGTGTCAAAGCGAGGCAAGACGTTGGCGGCGATCATTGGACATGATGTCCTGTTCAAGGATGGCGACGATGGTCTGGTCATCGAGAACCTGATGCAGGCGTGGCTGGATAGGGACTGCCCGCTGGAAGAGGTGCTGCGACAGGCATTCGCCCTGTTCGCAGGCGACCTGGACCGCTGGGACGAGTTCGTCGATCTCGTGTTCCGCCGGAAGTGGACGAAAAACGAGCACGGCGACTGGAAGTCGAAGGACGGGGAATGGGTGTGGCGCGATGGGACGGTCTCCTTCATGAAGTATCAGGAGCGGCTCGTCACCGCACAGCGGTACGAGATTTACGAGCAGACGTGGCGGGAGGACGAGGAGCGGGAGGAGAGAAGCAGGTGGATAAATGCGGACTGAATGCTGCTGACCGACCGCGAAGGAGCCGGCTTGGTTCCTTTCTCGCTGATCGTATAGGTTCGGCGTTAATCGAGCGCATCAAACGAGCCGGAGAGTGTCTGGAGGGGGGCAATGGACGGTGAGGCACTTTACACGACTCGCCGGGTCGGCACTGCCGACAAGAATCAGCTTGAATCGCCGGGGCGGAAAACCGTAGGGTGGAAAAACGGGGACACGAACCATGGAGAACGCATCCGTCGCAAAAGGCTCGTCAGGAGGTCGGAGGAACCATGAGCGGAACAGGGGGAGGCCGCTGCCCGAAATGCGGACAGAACGAGAAGCTGTATGTCGTCGGCTTGGCATGGTTCACCGTGACCGGGGACCTCGAAACCGAATATACGGGCAAGCCTGACGGCGACATCGAGTGGGACAGCGACGCCGTCACTCGTTGCCCCTCGTGCGGTCACGAGGGAAAGTGGGGCGAGTTCTGCCGGGACGACGAGGAGGAAAGCAACTGATAGCTCCTCCCGAGGCGCTCATTATCGCCGACGTAGGCGATCGCCTCGGGGGACTTTCATAAGAGAGGAGTCTTGTCATGTGCAGCGAAAAAGACCGGGACGAAGAAGACGACCGTGAGGAAGAGGACGAACAGGACACGACGGACGGGGAGGATTATTGCACGACCGAGACCGGACTGAAGTTCCGTTCCGGAGCCCTGCCGATCGAGCTGTTGGCGAAGCACGACGTCGGCACACTGATGGAAGGTTGGTGCACGGACTGCGGATCGGAGGAGGAACTTCTGGGGCTGATGGCCGAGGTGCAGAACTGCTGCCAAATCACCTTCCTGCAAGACCTGGTGGAGAATTGGCCCGAGGAGGACCAGTTCAGTCTCGTCTATCACATGGTGGCGAGGTTGCGGAATCCTCGTAGGAGGAGGCAGGAACAGTGACCCGCCACTACACGAAGTTTTCGGATGTGTTGTGCCGGAAGATCCGCGAGAACGATCCGAGTCACGGCACGATTACCACTTGACGAAAAGGAGAACGAACCATGAGCTTGATGTTTCTTTGCGAGTACCTTCCCGAAGCGAAGGTCGATGAGGACAGGCAGGCGAGGCTGCTGGAGATCGCGAACTCCGAGGAGCCTTTTGACTGGGACGACGGCTACGACACCCTTGAGGACTGCCGGGCCGCGGTAGCCGGCGCCATTGCGTACCTCGCCACAGTTCCGAACATCGAGACCCAGCGCATCGACATTCCCGGCGCACAATACGCGGTACTGGCCGCGGGCGGCATGACCCCCAGCGACATACCGAGCGATGCCTGCGAGCAGTTCCGTATCCTCGCACTGTACGCCCCGGCGGTATTCACGCAGCTTGAGCGATGGGCGATCGAGGATCGGCGTGCGGAACGGCAACGCAGGGCAGCGCGGCGGCGAGCCAAGAAACGGCTGTCCGAACAGGGGCCGACCCTGACGGAGACCGGCGTCTTTACGATCCGCTGCGAAGGCACTTTGCAATACGAGATACTCGACCCCGACGGGCGCATGATCGCCTGGATGGCGGACCGGCGGCGGGCGGCGCTGATCGTCGACCTGTTGAACGGGGTCTGGCCTAAAGAGTTGGATCGCCACAGCTCATCCTGCGAGGCGAATGGGACAAACCCGGGCAACGAGAGGCACACGCCATGAGCGGCGGCCCATTGTCCGGCTGCGCAGGCAGCGAGATGCCACTGGCGATGAGGTTGCAGCGGGAGTACGACCACATTCATAGCAGACGCATCTGGGAGACAAACGGCTAGCGACTGCCTCAAGTGACCAGAGGAAATGTCACGCCCGGAAGAACCACAGTTTGTTGTCGATATTCCCGAAACCCGGGGCGCTAGCGAAGCTGCGGCGGAGCGATACCTGATTGCCATGAGATAGGGGATCAAGCCTCAGGCAGCCCCTGACGGAATTCTCGCGGGGAATGTTGCCGCCGGACCCGCCACAGGCGACAATGTCCGTCGAAGGGCTTCCCTGCACGATCCACGACGACAATAAGGACACGAGCGATGAATGAGCAGCAAGGTTCCGGTCCGGTCGAACGACAGCTCGACCGTTCGCGACGAAGGTTCCTGGGCGGGGCGTTGGGCGCGGCGGCGGTAGGGCCGCTCCTGGCGGCCGCCACGGCGCTGGCTACCTCAGATCGGGCTGCCGGGGCCGA